>ERZ795062.1852-NODE-1852-length-14467-cov-6.055926_pt1 | contig 14467 bp, 11 predicted proteins | sample MGYA00375146_ERZ795062 | MGnify/ENA primary metagenome ERZ795062 (study PRJEB30191, sample SAMN05720281) | activated sludge metagenome | isolation source: Anaerobic digester | place: USA | collected 2015-07-16 ... | reverse complement strand
GCAGTTCCCGCAACAGCTAAAGTACTAACGGTTACAGCCAAAGTTCTATTGGCACTTGTACCACAACCATTACTTGCATTCACTGTAATATTTCCATTCTGTCCTGTAGTACCAGTTGTTACTGTAATACTCGTTGTTCCGTTACCACTAGTTATACTCCAACCAGTTGGAACTGACCAAGTATAACTGTTTGCATTATTAACTGCTACAATACTATATGTTTGTCCAGTTAATGAAGGACATTGAGTAACAGTTCCAGAAATTGTTCCAGGAGTTGCAGGCGTTCCTGGACTTGTAGTTACAGTTACAACATTGCTATTATAAGTACAACCACCAGCATTTCCAGCGGATGCAGTTACAATTCTTCTATAATATCTTATGATATTGGTTGTCGTTGTTGTTTGAGTTGGAGGAGTATAATCTTCAGAAGTTGCACCCGAAATATTTGTAAAAGTTACATTATCCGTTGAAGATTGCCATTGAATTGTACCAGTATTGCCTGTCAACGTTAAGTTAGCAGGAGTTGTGCCCGAACAAATAGTTTGGTTAGAAGATGCAGTTCCCGCAACAGCTAAAGTACTAACGGTTACAGCCAAAGTTCTATTGGCACTTGTACCACAACCATTACTTGCATTCACTGTAATATTTCCATTCTGTCCTGTAGTACCAGTTGTTACTGTAATACTCGTTGTTCCGTTACCACTAGTTATACTCCAACCAGTTGGAACTGACCAAGTATAACTGTTTGCATTATTAACTGCTACAATACTATATGTTTGTCCAGTTAATGAAGGACATTGAGTAACAGTTCCAGAAATTGTTCCAGGAGTTGCAGGCGTTCCTGGACTTGTAGTTACAGTTACAACATTGCTATTATAAGTACAACCACCAGCATTTCCAGCGGATGCAGTTACAATTCTTCTATAATATCTTATGATATTGGTTGTCGTTGTTGTTTGAGTTGGAGGAGTATAATCTTCAGAAGTTGCACCCGAAATATTTGTAAAAGTTACATTGTCAGTTGAAGATTGCCATTGAAATGTGATACTTGGGTTTGCTGTTCCACCATTATAAGTATAAGCATTTCCATCTAAAGCACCTGGAGAAACTCCAGAACATACATTTATAGTTGTTTGTGAAATGGTGTTTGGATTACTTGTGAATGGCGCTAGACTAAAATTTGCAGTGTTTTGACCTCCATTTTCATAAAAATCAAAAATAATATCACTATTACCGTTCAGATACAACAATACATTTCCATATCCTGTTGGTGGCTGTTCTTTCCATTCATCAAAAACTTTTACGCCATCAACATAAACTCTAATTCCATCATCACCATTAAAAGTTGCTAGATAGCAGCCTACTTTAGTAGAACGCATTCTATATCTTACAGCATATTGTTCGGTATAAATATTTGTAGCATTAGTACCGTTTGAATAAACTTGAAAACAGTTATAATCTCCACCAAATCCCTCAGAAATAGTTTCAGAATTTACATTATAGTAACCAACATAGTTAGCGCTAGTAAACGGATTTGTGGCCGAAGGAGTAGAAGGAGATGTTCCACCTGGAGGTGCAGTACCAGTCCAATTGTAAACATGTCCAACCCATTGATCGGTTCCAAATGCTGTTTGAGAATCTTGTGTGTTACCTACAGAGTTCAAAGTAAGTGTCATTGTTCCACCATTAGCATTGTCGTTTGCACATGAACCTCTTGATAATAGTATTTTAATCTGACCAGTTAAGGAAGCTGTCCAAGTTAAAGATGTCCCACTAGTCCCAGATGAAAATGCTGCAGGGGAAACATTTGCATTGGTTGAAGCATTTAGAATAGTTAAATTTTCTGCACGACCACCATTAAAAACATTTCCAATAGAAAACGTATAATTAAATCCTTTTACCACATTAACTACAACGTATTGGCCTGAGTTAACAGAGGCAGTAGTAATGGTGTTAGAGTTGTCAATACAGAAGGTGTAGGTTGAACCTGCTTGGGTTAATGGTGTGCCAGTGTATGCACATTGAGAAAAGATTAAATTTGATTTTAGGGCAAAAAATAAAACAAACCAAAGTGCTTTTTTCATGAATTTAATTTTTTTTGGCAAAAATATTGAAACACATGATACCTATAGTTGTAGTATTTAGTAAGTTATTAGCAATTATCTTCTGTGAAATGTTAATAAAAGTTTTTTGGAAAACACAAAAGATTTATAAAGTTTTATCGAAATAAATTTCCAAAGGAATGAAAAACTCTACCAAAGAAAGTACGTTTTTTAATATAAACTACTTCTCCCAAAAGCGCTTCAGTTAGTTTTAGTTTGATTTCTAAGTTCTTGTTATTGGTGACTGTTGTTTCATTGCTTTCATAACCTACATAGCTTGAAATTAGAATATCTCCAATTTGAACTTTTATTTTATATTTTCCATCAAAATCACTTTGAGTGGATATATTTTTTCCTTTAACACTAATGTTTGCACCTGGCAACGGACCAGTTTCATCAGTTACGATTCCCGAAATTTCAAATTCCTTTTGCACAGGAAGTGTTTTTCCAATGATAACATTTCTATCTGTTTGTTCAGTTTTGATTTCTCCTTGAGCAATTGCATCTTGACTACCCAAACCAATAAAACTGATTAATGCAGATGTAGTAGTTAGCCATAAAGAACTTTTCTTTTGTGGTTTGATTAAATCACGATTGAGTTGGGAATTCAAAAAACGACCACATAAATTTTGATTTTGATTGAATGTATTTATAATTTCTTTATCAGTTGATGAAGTGAAATCAAATACGTTCTTTTGACATCTGTCACAAAACCTCCCTTTTTCTGCCAAACTCATATTTTGCCAGTTTTCGTGGCATGGTTCAGGAATGCTGATGTGTAGTTTGTTTTTGCTCATAACATTTGCTTTTTAATATGTAAGAGCATTATTTTTTGAAAAAGGTTGGAAACTGATAAAAAAAAATTATTCAGTAACTTTTATCTCAAAGGTTTTATTCCAGTTTTTTCCAGTCACAAAAATGGTTTTTGTTTTTTTGTTGTATGCTATTCCATTCAAGACTTCGGCTTCTGGGTTGGTAACTTTTGCTCTAAGACTTGTCAAATCTAATACTGCTTCTACTGTTCCGTCAGTTGGGTTTATTATAGCTATAGCATCTTTTTGCCAAATATTTCCAAATATTTTTCCTTCAATCCATTCTAACTCGTTGACACTTTTTATTTTACTGTCATTGGTGTAAACATTGATAAAATCAACTAATTTTTGATTGCTAGGATCCATTTTCCAAATTTTTTCTGTACCATCAGAGTGATAAATATTTTTTCCATCATTTGTCATTCCCCAACCTTCAATTTTTTTATCATATGTAAATGATTTTATCTTTTTCATTGTTTTGGCATCGTAGATAAATCCTGTGGCATTTTGCCATGTGAGTTGATATATTTTATCATTTAGTACAGTAATTCCTTCACCAAAATATTGCCCATCTAAGTCCACTTTTTTTATAGTTTTTCCTGTTTTATAATCAACTTTAGCAATATATGATTTTCCGTTTTGACCAGTACTTTCCATCAAAGTATCATTATAAAATTCATATCCTTCTGTAAAGGCGTTTACATCATGGTCGTAAGTATTTATGATAGCAAACTTCATCAATTTTGGAGCACTATTTGCCACCATTTCAATTCGAGTTGAAGTAGAAACAGTATCATTTTCAAAATACACCAATGCCTTTAGATAATGATAGCCAAGTTTTTTCCCCATTAAATCAAAAGAAGAAGTATTGCCATCTTTTACTGAATTGATTTTTGCTCCATCAGCAAAGAAAACAATGCTATCAATTTTTTTATTGTTAGTATTCAATAATTCTAAACTAACTTTATCATTTGATGTATATTTTGATTTTAAATTAGTTTCGTTAAAACTAAAGTATTTTTCTTTTTCGCTTTGAGAATCTTTACACGCAATAGCTAGAGTTGCTAATAAAATGGTAATGAATATGTTATGCTTTTTCATTTTTAATTCTAAAAATTTGAGACACAAATATATTTAGAAACGTCTTAATTTCTTGCAAAAAAATAAAAAGATTGTATCTTTGCAACGGCAAGTCCTACACGACCAGCTCCTGCAGAATCCTCCAGGATGGGAACATAGCAAAGGTATGCGGTTGTAGCGGTGCGATGTAGGTCGCTTGCCGTTTTTTTGTAATCTTCCTTTTCATGGAAGATTTTTTTTTGGTCAAATGTTTCTATTGTTTTTATCTTTATAAAAAATATGTCATGAAATATCAACCTATAGTGCCAATGATTTGGACAAACATGCTAACAGAAACAATTGATTTTTATGTTCAAAAACTAAATTTTATTTGTGGAGAGTATAACGAAGAATGGGGTTGGGCAGCATTACATAAAGATGATTGTGAACTGATGGTCGCAAAACCCAACGAGCATGTCTCTTTTGACAAACCAGTTTTCACAGGATCGTTTTATATTAAAGTTAATGATGTGGATGCTTTGTGGAATGACTTGAAAGAAAATGTAAAAATTTGTTATCCATTGGAAGAATTTGAATGGGGAATGCGAGAATTTGCCATTTATGACAATAACGATTATTTAATTCAATTTGGTCAAAATATAGAAGATGAGTAAAGTAGTATTCATAACAGGAGCATCATCTGGAATAGGAAAAGCTATTGGCGAATTTTTGTTTCAAAAGGGTTATACAGTATATGGAACAAGTAGAAATCCAGAAAAAATCAACAATTCATTATTTCCTTTAGTAGCGCTTGATGTAAGAGATAATCAAACCATAAAAAAAGCTATCGATGAGGTTTTAGCAAAATCGGGTAGGATAGATGTCCTTATTAATAATGCTGGAGTTGGAATTACTGGACCAATTGAAGAAATCCCTACTGAAGAAATTAAAAACAATTTTGAGACTAATTTTTTTGGACCTATCGAAGTAATCAAAGCAGTTCTACCACAAATGCGTCAACAAAAATCAGGTTTGATAATAAACATTACTTCTATCGCTGGTTATATGGGTTTGCCTTACAGAGGAGTTTATTCAGCTTCGAAAGGTGCTTTGGAAATAATTACAGAAAGCATCAGCATGGAGGTGAAACCTTTTGGAGTAAATATTGTAAATGTAGCGCCAGGCGATTTTGCAACAAATATTGCAGCAGGAAGATATCATGCTCCTGTAATTGAAGGTTCTGCTTATGAAACTACTTATGGAAATACATTAAAACAAATGAATGAACATGTAGATAGTGGTAGTAATCCCAATGTAATGGCGCATGCTATTTATGAAATTATCAATAATAAAAGTCCAAAGATTCATTATAAAATTGGAGCATTTATGCAAAAATTTTCAATTGTTCTAAAGAGAATTCTTCCTGATAGAGTTTATGAAAAAATGCTGATGAATCATTACAAACTAAAGTAATTAGTTAATACTAACAAGTAATTAACCAATAATTAGATTTGAATTTATAATTTTGCACTTCAAATATTAAAAACACAACTCACATTATATTATGAAATTTTTTATTGACACTGCCAATCTAAACGAAATCAAAGAAGCTCAATCACTTGGAGTACTTGATGGCGTTACAACAAATCCTTCGTTGATGGCAAAAGAAGGAATTACTGGAAAAAATAACATTCTAAAGCACTATGTTGACATTTGCAATATTGTTGATGGTGATGTAAGTGCTGAAGTTATTGCAACTGATTTCGACGGAATGATTAAAGAAGGAGAAGAACTTGCAGAATTGCATGAGCAAATTGTTGTAAAACTTCCGATGACCAAAGAAGGTGTAAAAGCTTGTAAATATTTTTCTGATAAAGGAATAAGAACCAATGTTACTCTAGTTTTTTCTGCTGGTCAAGCATTATTGGCTGCAAAAGCTGGAGCAACTTATGTATCTCCGTTTTTAGGAAGATTGGATGACGTATCTACTGATGGATTAAACTTAATACAAGAAATCAGAGATATTTATGATAATTATGGTTTTGAAACACAAATTTTAGCAGCTTCTGTTCGTCACACAATGCACGTGGTTAATTGTGCAAAAATTGGAGCAGACGTAATGACTGGACCATTATCTTCTATTTTAGGACTATTGAAGCATCCGTTGACCGATATTGGTTTAGCTCAATTCTTAGCGGATTATGCTAAAGGAAACAAATAATAAAAAAGGCTTTCATCAACATGAAAGCCTTTTTTTTAATTCTTTAAATTTTCTTCAAACTTTGTGTCAAAAATATTTGTAAAAGCATTTTTGATTTTTCCATTTTTATCCAGAATTATAGTTCTGTGAATTTTATTGATAGCCCATTTTTCTTTGATGTCTTTAAAATCATCACACCTCAATTCTATAATACCTAGTAAATTATAAGTTTTTAATATTTTCTTCCATTCACTCTGTGTATCGTTGAGATTAACAGCAATAAATTGGTAATCTGGATATTGTTTTTTGAACTCAATGATTTTTTTATGCACCGCTTCAAAGTGAGAATAAGCTCTAGCTGTCCAGAAAAAAATCACAGTTTTCTTGTTGGCAAAACTATTTGATGATACTTTTTCATCATTTTGATTAAGAAGCATTACTTCTGGTAGATTGCCACCAACTTTCATTTGCTGAATAGCGTTACTTATTTTGTTGATTTCATTTTTACTGCTCTTATCGGTTGAGTATTTGTGATAAGTATCTAAAAATGTCTTATTGTTAATCATGTTTTGATCTTCCAGTAGATAACCAAAAGCAATGTTATTCAGGATGATATTTTTTAATTTCTCGTTTTTGATAAGTGTATCCGCAATATTTAGCTTATTGATATTTGTTTTCAACGCAATATCTGCCTCTGAAAAATGGTTGTGATAATTAATGCTTCCCATATTGTTCAGCATATTGTGTAAATACATTACAAAAGGAGCAAAACTTGAAAGATTTTCATTGTTGTAATCAATATTTTTTCTGAAATCATAATAACCATTCGGAATCACTTCATATACATCTTTTCCTGTTCTTATTTTGTGAATGGTTGGATAGAGTTCTTTTTTCGAGTAATAATGAAAATCCATAGCTGCTTTTGCATATTGATCAAAGTCATCATCCCACTGAATTTCTTGTTTTTTCTTCTCAAAATATTTCTGTGTTACTTGATAAGAGGAATCTATGTTTTTGTTGAACTTATTAATGTCATATTCAAAAACTTCAAACATTTTGTTTTTGTCTTTTTCGTTTTTTAAATACAAATCCATCAAGAAGTTATTTTTCAAATCACCTCTTCCGCAGTACATAAGTGAGTTGTCAAAATCATTAGAATTCACACGAACCATTATACTGTCGTTCTTATCAAAATACACATATTGATATTCTGGTTCATGTTTAAAAGAATACATGCCAGGAGCTAAAGAATCAAACTTTATAAAAAAACGATTGTTTTTGTCTAGCTTGATGGTATCAATGACATTATCGTCTTTGCAGAAAAGAACAATGCGACTGTTTGGGTTAACTATTTCTCCACCAAAATACGCCACGTACTCGCCATCGCCATTTTGTTTTTTACAACCAAAAATTGTAATCGACAAACAAGTGTAAAATATAAATTTAATGAAATTTGGGTACTGCATGTAATTCAAACTAGAAGACAAATTTATATACACATTTTAAAAATCTCTGTTAATCATTAGTTAAATATAGATTTAATTAAATATTAAGCCTTCAAATATAATTTTTTAATGAATTTTGTGAATTATTTGCAACTTTTATCAAAAAAACATGAAATACTACTTATTTATTTTTTTTACTGTTTTCTGTTCTTTAAGTAGCGTTTCTCAAAATGCTGATATTCATAACATTCAAAAAGATTTTGTTAACTGGAATGATTATCAAAAAAGTCAAATTTTCCTTTCTTTAGATTTTTTGCCTCTCGATGAAAATTCTAATGTTATCTCAAAAGAAAAGTTTTTAATGATTTTGACTGAAGGAAATTTTATTCCTGTTAAAGTTGATGATAATAAGCACCAAGTTAAATATCAACTGTATAAAATAGTACCAACTTCTGACACGAGTATCAAAGCGACTATTGCACAAATAGCTTTTGATGAACTGCACAATTACAAAATGGAGGGAAAAATTTTCCCTGACTTTAAGTTTGCTGACCTTGATGGGAATTTAATTTCTAATGAAACATTCAAAGGAAAGATTACTGTTATAAAATGTTGGTATATTCACTGCACATTTTGCATTAAGGAATTTCCACAAGTTAATCAACTGACAAAGAAATATATCGACAGAAATGATATTCAGTTTATCAGTTTGGCAGAAGATTCTTCAGAACAATTGAATTCTTTTCTCAAAAAGAAGCCATTGCTGTATAGCGTTGTTCCAAATATGAAAACCTATATGAATGAAGTGTTGACATTGAATGCGTTTCCAACCCATTTTATCCTTGACAAAAATGGCACAATTTTAAAGGTACTTTCTAATTATGAAAGTCTAGAATTAGCGCTCGACAAAATCATGAAAGATTTATAGATTAAAAGAGTTTGGGCTATTAATTATTGGAGTGAATTCACTACTTTTGCACCAAATTTTTTAAGATAAAAACATGCTTACAGTTAGTAATTTATCTGTGCAATTTGGTAAAAGAATTCTCTTTGATGAGGTAAATACAACTTTTACACAAGGAAATTGTTATGGAGTAATAGGTGCAAATGGTGCCGGAAAATCTACTTTTCTAAAAATATTAGCAGGCGATATTGACCCAACCTCAGGAAGAGTAATTCTTGAACCAGGTAAAAGAATGTCTGTTTTAAACCAAAATCATAATATGTTTGACGATCATACTGTTTTAGAAACAGTATTGATGGGTAATAAAGTACTTTTTGCTGTCAAAGCAGAAATGGATGCGCTTTATGCAGACTATGACGATAAAAATGCTGATAGGATAGGTGAGTTGCAAGTGCAATTTGAAGAAATGAATGGTTGGAATGCTGATTCTGATGCTGCCGCTTTACTATCAAACTTAGGTATTTCTCCAGATTTTCATTACACTTTGATGAGCGAAATGGAAGGAAAAATGAAAGTTCGGGTCTTACTAGCACAAGCATTATTTGGAAATCCAGATGTGCTGGTAATGGATGAGCCAACAAATGATTTGGACTTTGAAACCATTTCATGGTTAGAAAATTTTCTAGCCAATTATGAAAATACAGTTATTGTAGTTTCACACGACAGACACTTCCTTGATGCCGTTTGTACTCATATTTCGGATATTGATTTTGGAAAAATTAATCATTACTCAGGTAATTATACTTTTTGGTATGAAAGTAGCCAATTAGCAGCAAAACAAAGAGCACAACAAAACAAAAAAGCAGAAGAGAAAAAAGCAGAGTTAGAAGAGTTTATCCGTCGTTTTAGTGCAAACGTAGCAAAGTCAAAACAAGCGACTTCACGTAAAAAAATGATTGAAAAATTGAATCTCGAAGAGATAAAACCTTCAAGCCGAAGATATCCAGCAATAATATTTGATCAAGAAAGAGAAGCTGGAGATCAAATCTTAAATGTTCAAAATTTATCAGCATCTATAGATGGTGAAGTTTTGTTTAAAAACGTTGATTTGAATATGGCGAAAGGAGATAAAATTGTCGTTTTTTCAAAAGACTCTCGTGCAACAACAGCTTTTTATGAAATTTTGAATAACAGTAGTAAACCAGATACAGGAACGTTTGATTGGGGAATTACTACCATTCAATCCTATTTGCCAAATGATAATAGCGAGTTTTTCAAAAGTGATTTGAATCTTGTCGATTGGTTACGTCAATGGGCAAAGACAGAGGAAGAGCGCGATGAAGTTTATGTTAGAGGATTTCTTGGAAAAATGATATTTTCTGGAGAAGAAGCATTGAAAAAATGTAATGTACTTTCTGGTGGAGAAAAAGTTCGCTGTATGATATCAAGAATGATGATGCTTCGTGCCAATGTTTTAATGCTTGATGAACCTACAAATCATCTTGACCTAGAATCGATTACAGCTTTCAATAATTCGTTGAAAAATTTTAAAGGTTCTGTTCTTTTTACAACTCATGACCATGAATTTGCACAAACAGTAGCCAATAGAGTTTTAGAGCTTACACCTAATGGATGTATTGATAGATACATGACATTTGATGATTATCTTGATGACGAGAAAATACAAGAACTAAGAAAAAAAATGTATTCATAAATAATTGACCGTTTCTATTTGGAAACGGTTTTTTTTATGTTTTTTTCTTTTATAGCGTTTTTAATTTTAAATTTGTCCAAACAACACAACAACATGAGTCAAAAAATATTGCTTACTTCTTCAGAAGTCAATATCATTCTTCATCGATTGGCTTGTCAATTAATTGAAAAACATCTCGATTTTACCAATACAGTTTTGATTGGTATTCAGCCAAGAGGAATATTTTTGGCAGATAGAATAGCATCAATACTTACCAATGAATACAATGTTAAGCATATTGATTTAGGCTATTTAGACATTACTTTCTTTAGAGATGATTTTAGAAAAAAGGACAAACCACTAGAGGCAAATCAAACAAAAATAGATTTTCTTGTTGAGGATAAAAAAGTCGTTTTTATTGATGATGTACTTTATACCGGACGAAGCATTAATGCTGCGCTAACAGCTCTTCAATCTTTTGGAAGACCTTCAGAAGTTGAACTTTTAGTCTTGATAGATAGAAGGTTTAGTCGTCATCTGCCTATTCAACCAGACTATAGAGGAAGACAAGTAGATGCTATCAATGAAGAAAAAGTCAAGGTGTATTGGAATGAAAAAAATGGAGAAGACGCGGTTTATTTAACAGACAACTCATAACAACACAACAATTATAAAAATGTCTCAACTTTCAGTTAACCATTTATTAGGAATAAAATACTTGAATAAAAATGATATCGATTTGATATTTGAAACGGCAGATCATTTTAAAGAAGTTATTAATAGACCAATAAAAAAAGTTCCTTCACTTCGCGATATTACCATTGCAAATATTTTTTTTGAAAACAGTACACGAACAAAGCTTTCGTTTGAATTAGCCCAAAAAAGACTTTCAGCCGATGTTATTAGTTTTTCGGCGGCACAATCATCTGTTAAAAAAGGTGAAACATTAATTGATACTGTAAACAATATACTTTCTATGAAAGTAAATATGGTTGTCATGCGTCATGCTAATCCTGGAGCTGCATACTTTTTGTCAAAAAATGTTAAAGCAAGTATTATCAATGCAGGCGATGGCGCTCATGAACATCCAACACAAGCATTGCTTGACAGCTATTCTATAAGAGAAAAACTTGGTGATGTAGGAGGAAAAAAAGTTGTTATTGTTGGAGATATTCTTCACTCAAGAGTTGCTTTGTCCAATATTTATGCCTTGCAAATGCTTGGAGCAGAAGTTAAAGTTTGTGGGCCAAAAACTCTTATCCCAAAATATATTGAAAGTTTGGGTGTAAAAGTTGAACCAAATCTTAGAAAAGCACTCGAATGGTGCGATGTAGCAAACATGCTGCGTGTTCAAAATGAAAGAATGGACGTTAATTATTTCCCATCAACTCGTGAATATGCTATGCAATATGGATTGGATAAAAAACTTTTAGATTCTTTGAATAAAGAAATCCTAATCATGCATCCTGGTCCAATCAATAGAGGTGTTGAAATAACTTCGGATGTTGCAGACTCGAGTAGTTCTATTATTCTCAATCAAGTTGAAAATGGAGTTGCTATACGAATGGCTGTGATTTATCTTTTGGCTTCAAAAATTCAATAAAAAAAACCTCGAAATTTTCGAGGTTTTTTTATAATTATTCAGCAGCAGAAATGTTTCTTAGTTGTTTCAACTTTTCTTTCCAAGTTGCTAATTCTTCTTTGTGGCGTTCAATGTTTTTCATAACTTCTTTCACCATTGGATTATCAGATTTTGCATTGGCAAAAAACTGAATATTATTTTCCAATTGAAATATTTCACTTTGAACTTCATCAATTTTTCTAATGATAAACACTTTTTCGTTGTCTATTTTTCTAACATCAGAATGAGCTAAGCTATCAAGTTTTGTAGCATATCTAGCCATTTCGCTATCTTTTTTGCTAGCACTTAGTTTTTCGAACAACACATCAAGTATTTTATTGAACTTACCTTCGATATGTCTTTTTTGGAAAGGAACTTTACCAAAAGATTTCCAATTTTCGATATGTGCTTTTATAGCATCTAAATCTGTTTTGTGGTCACCTGTTAATTCAAAAGAACGTAGCGTTTCAAGATAATTTTTCTTGTTTTCAAAAGCTTCAACTTCTTCTGAACTCATGGCGTTTCTTTGCTCTTTTACTTTGTCAAAATATTCATTGCAAGCAGCTCTAAATTCTTCCCAAAGCTTATCAGAGAATTTTCTTGGAACGTGACCAATGCTTTTCCATTCCTCTTGAATTTGCTTCATTATAGGTGTAGTAGCATTGAAATCTTCGCTGTTTTTCAACTCTTGTGCTTTTGCTACTAAAGCTTGTTTTTTTGATAAATTATCTGTTTGGTCTTTTTTAATTTCTTTGTAAAAACTATTTTTTAAAGCATTAAAACTTCTAACAGCATTTTTAAATTCTGTCCAAGTATTTTCATTTACTTCAGAAGGTACTTTGCCAGTGCTAAAGAATTCGTTTCTCAAAGCTTCAACTTTTTCAATTTGTCCACTCCAAGCACTATGCGAATTCATTTTTTGAGTTGCTAACTCTTCTATTTTAGAAATAATTTCCTTTTTCTTAGCTAGGTTGTTATTTTCAATTTCCTTGAATTTTTCTTGAAGACCTTCGCGTTTATCATGCATTTGTTTAGTCAAATCGCTAAACTTTGTCCATATTTCTTCACGATGTTCTTTTGAAACAGGTCCAATGTCTTCTTTCCAAATGCGATGTAAATTTTGTAATTCACGAAATGCTTTTGAAATATCTTCTTCATTCAAAAGTTCTTCTGCTCGAGCTATTATTTTTTGTTTCTGTTCTAAATTATTTTTAAAATCTAAATCACGAATTTCTCTGTCAAGGTGAAGAATATCATAAAAATTTTCAAGATGAAAATGATAATTATTCCAAACGTGGTTGTATTTGTCTTTTGGGATTGGGCCAGCTACTTTCCAACTATCTCTAATGTCATTGAATTTCTTCAAAGTTGTGGAAATGCTATCTTGACTGTGAATTAAATTTTTTAACTCTTCAACAATTTCTAGACGCTTATTCAAATTACTTTTTAAAGAGTCTTGAAGGTGCTTGAAATGATTGTTTTTCTTATCTCTATAGCTAGAATATAATTGGTCAAATTTGTTTTTTAAAGGCGAATGATAATGGAAATCTTGAGTGCTATCTGGGTTTTCATTCAGAAATTCTTCTTTCTTTTCATCAATAAAATGGTAATATTTTGATAAAAAAGCTTTTTTGATTTCTTCAACATGGTCTTTTATAGACATCACTTTCTCAGAAGAAACTAGCGTTTCTAATTCTTCTACAAGTCTTTCCATTGACAATGTTTCATAATCAAGCATCGGAATATCATGACGTTCTTTTATCGTTTCGTCTTCACTTTCTTCAGCGTTGTAATCATGAATTGCGTCAACAACTGATTGATTGTTGTCATTGTTTAGTTCAAGAGAGTCATCAGCAACTTGCTCATCTGTCAATTCTACAATTGTTTCATTTTCAGTAACATTACTTTCAACAACATCGTTTTCAGTGATATTTTCAATTACTTCTGTACTTTCCGCTTGAACTAACTCAGAATTTTCGTTTGTCAAGTTTCCATCTGCATCTTGCAGGTTATCATTCTTTTCTTCTAACATCTCTAAAATGTATTAAAGGTTACACGTTATAATATGGGCGAAATATACTAAAACTACTAGAAAACATCAAGTAAAATCTATCTTTTCTATGTTTATGAATATTTGAAGTATAAAAAAACTCCGAAATATTTCGGAGTTTTAAATTAGTTTACAGTTATTTTTTTAACAGTTGTTTGATTTTCAGTGCTAAACCTTATAAAGTAAAATCCTTTAGGTAATGAAGTTAAATTATAATTAGAATTTATCTTCTCAGGGTTTTTAAATTCTTTAATGACTTGACCATTGACAGATATAATATCAATTTCGTTGAGGTTTTCTTCTGTAGAGATAGTAATATTTCCATCAAAAGAAGGATTAGGAAATACTGATATTTTTGAAGCAAAATCAAATGTTGGTGCTGATAAGAAAATAGTAGGCCATCTGTTTTGAGCAATTGGTCCGCCCCAAATTACAGTTGCCAAATATGGATTGTCGATAAAAGGATTTCTGTTTCCTTGTCCATAAGTGTTGGATGCGTTTCCAAGATAGGTGTTTCTGTTGTCTTCATGTTGAGAAACAGGATCTTCAGCATTCCATTGTAATAATATTTCAGGAACATT
>ERZ795062.1849-NODE-1849-length-14481-cov-377.065853_pt1 | contig 14481 bp, 12 predicted proteins | sample MGYA00375146_ERZ795062 | MGnify/ENA primary metagenome ERZ795062 (study PRJEB30191, sample SAMN05720281) | activated sludge metagenome | isolation source: Anaerobic digester | place: USA | collected 2015-07-16 ... | reverse complement strand
TCTCTCAGTGCGGCGGGTGCCAGCTTCAACACATATCCTATCAAGAGCAACTTCATTGGAAGAGCAATTTTGCAAGCCAGAACCTATGGAAACTCGCCCGGGAAAAAGTGGACAACGTACACGTAGTTCTTTCTGACCTGCTTTATGGTTACAGAGCAAAAGCTCACTTTACCTTTGGCGAAGAAAACAACATCTTGAACATGGGGTACTTTAGTAAATCTGACAAATGGTTCGCTTTGACTACTTGTCCCATACTCAAGGAGACACTTTGGGTCACAGCTCAAGACGTATTGAGTGTTTTAAGGAAGCATGACCTAAGCAGCTATTTCACCAGCAATGGAACACTTAGGCATGTGCAAGTTAGAGTGTCGCTGCTGACGGGAGAAAAACAAGTTCTCGTAACCTTTACGCAATTTCCCAAAAATTTTGAAAGCGTGGCAGAGGAGATTCTTAGTGCTGGCGTAAGTAGTTTGGCTTTGCACCAGAACACAGCTCAAAATAAAACAGTTATCGGTAAAGGTGCCACTTTGTACTACGGTAATCCATACGTGCAAGAACAGCTCATGGGTAAGATTTACAACATTACCCCGGCGTCCTTCTTCCAAATAAACCCAGTGCAAGCAGAAAAGCTCTTTTCTATTGCTTTGGATTACTTAGAGCCTCAGCCCGAGGATATCGTGTTTGAAGGCTATTCAGGCGTAGGCGCTTTTACTTTGCTGTACGCCCAGAAAGTTAAAAATGTCATAGCAGCAGAGGGTGTAGAAGAAGCTGTACAGCAGGCATGTAAAAATGCTGCATTAAACAACGTGGACAACGTGCAGTTTTTAGCCAAACCCGTTGAAGAAACGGCTGCTTCTCTACACCAGAAGATAAACAAAGTAGTAGTTGATCCACCAAGAAACGGTATGACTCAGGAAGCATTAAACGCTGTAGCAAGGCTCCAGCCAGAACGCATTGTCTACATAAGCTGTGATCCATCAACTCTGGCTCGGGACATCAGCAGGTTCCAGTCATTTGGCTATTCCCTAAACCACATCCAAGCTATAGACATGTTTCCACAAACCACACACGTCGAGTGCGTAGTGTTGATGTCAAGGGTAAAATAGTAAGAGTCTGGAAAGCCCAGTATTCAAGCCATTCGTGTGTTTTTACATTTGAAATCGTATTGCGAATAATGTGATTTTTTTGATTCGTGGAAACGCGTCGAAATCGGCTTAGACCCTTGCAAGTGGTCAATTTAGATAACAGTGCTTAGTGAGAAGTCAATTTAGATAACATGGGCTTGTAGTGGTCGATTTAGATGTTTCTTTAGCTTTTGCCGAGGTTGTGTTGTCAGGATAAATGAGGAATATCTAAGCACAAGAAAACGCCATAAAAAAACGTTGGGGAAATAGCAACAAAATGCTTTTCCCCAACGTTTTCGACTTTTACTGGGTGATGTTGTTTATTTCAACTTATCAACTTGCTTTTGGAACGCTAACAGATGGCTTTCTTGACTTGGAGGGGAAAGTAAGATTAGGAATGAATATTTCTAAGGACGGAACGTCAGAAATTTACCTCCCTGACTTGGAAGGTAAAGTAAGATTGGCAATGGCCATTCCTGAGAATGGAATACCATCGATTGGCTTCTTCAACTCTGAAGGAAAATCCAGGCTGATAATGGGTATTTTTGAGGATGAGAATCCGTTTCTGGGATTTTATGGACCGGATGGTAAAGCAATTAGTGCCTTACCTTAGTTAGTGAGAGGAGAAATGTATGGGTTTGGATAAATTTTGATCTTGTGGCGAAAATATGTGATATATTAGTTATGTTAGAGCTGGGAGAAGGAGCAAAATAAGTTTATTTCGTAGGAAAGAGCTATGAGTCTTAAAAATACATATTTGATGGTTATTATGAAGAAGAGCTTTTTACACATTTAATTCAACGTGATATGATATGAAGGAAATTAAACCGTTTGACCTTTCAGCATTAGAACAACTTGCAAAGATTATAGGGAACAGATATTCAGGCTCTGAAATTACGGAGCTTTTCAAAAAAGCTGGTTTTCCTAATGTCCAGTATGATAGGTCTACCAAGTGGAGATTTGTCTATGCTTCTTTAGAAGAACTGCAAAAACAAGCTAATGGCCCCTACAATGTTGTTAAAGTCATTGAAAAACTCTGTGATCCTCAAGAGTACTTCGGACAAGCTGAATGCCACAAAAGCATTGTGGAAAAAGTAAACGAGATACTGGCATTTTATAGCCTAGAGGTAAGCTCTGAAACAGGAAAAATTACTGTTAAATCAAATCCATCTCCTACTTTGCGACCACAACGATCTAAGGCTGAAGAAATGTTTGACTCAAGAAATTTTCACCCTGAAGTTCAAAAGCATGCCAGATCTTTGTTCGTAGAAGAGAAACATTTCCATGCAGTTTTTGAATGTTGCAAGGCTTTTGATAAATACGTCCGAGAAAAGTCGGAAATTGACAAAGATGGGGCGGAGTTAATGGGAGCCGCATTATCTTTAAAGGGTCCACTAAAAATTAATACTCAATGCACAGAGACGGAACGCAACGAACAAGAAGGTATAATGCACCTCTGTATAGGATTAATGCGAGCTATTAGAAACCCAGAGGCTCACGAACCAGAATTGAATTGGTCTATTACTCAAGAAGATGCTCTTGATATTCTTTCTTTAATTAGTTTTCTATGGAGAAAAATAGATGGAGCAGTCATTTGGAGGGGCACGTCGAGTGCGTAGCACTGCTGATGGGAGAAAAACTCTGAGCATTCCAGCAAAGGACAAACCCCGTCAAAGCGCTGCAACCAAAAGGCTGTAAAGATTAGATTACAAGTTATGCGATCTATTAACAAAACACCTTCTGGAAATTATTTCCCCCCTGACAAAAATGGCTGATGTGTATAGCTTTTATCTTCGTTTACAGCGTTTACAGATTTGCTCTTGCACAATTGGCACCAACACAAAAGTAAACTAAAGCACACGACTGATTGCTATAGATGCAAGTCAAAAGAACTCTTCCCATGCCAAAAACATCTCATTTGACACGACTATCAACTCACTATATAAAACTGCAATAACTGTAAATATTGAGTCAGGATTTGCTGAAGGAAAAAGAGCCAATGGTTCTGTTAAAACATAGGTAATAGCTGCCGCATTTTGCTAAGAAGAAGATATTGTTACCTCTCCAATGAAGATGGAATGGTAGGGTTAGATGCCCATCATAGACTGGATCCAGACCGTAATAAATACCATGTTGTATATAATAAACCATATGGGGTAGCACAAGCGTGGCCAAGGGGCAAAATAGGGGCCTTGGATATTTAGAAAAAGTGGAGTTGGTGCAAGTGGCAAAAAAGCAGGTCAATAATAATCAAGATGAGCCTTTGGAGAAGCAGCTTTGGAAAGCTGCCGACAAGCTCCGCAAGAACATTGACGCTGCGGAATACAAACACGTAGTCTTAGGCCTTATATTTTTACGGTACATATCAGAGGCCTTCGAAGAGTTGTACGTGAAACTTGAATCAGGCCAAGGGGAATACGAAGGAGCCGACCCAGAAGACAGAGATGAATATAGGGCAGAAAACGTCTTTTTCGTCCCAGCAGAGGCTAGATGGTCTTACCTGCAATCAATGGCAAAACAGCCAGAGATAGGCAAAATTGTAGATAATGCAATGGATGCGATCGAAAAAGAAAATCCCTCTCTTAAAGGGGTCTTGCCCAAGGTGTACGCCCGGGGCAACCTAGACCCAACAAGCCTCGGCGGGCTAATAGATCTTTTTAGCAAAACTTCCCTTAAAGAAGCTAAATCGAGAAGTGGCGATGTTTTAGGCCACGTGTTTGAGTATTTTTTAGGAGAGTTTGCCCTTGCCGAAGGGAAAAAGGGAGGGCAATTCTATACGCCGCGAAGCGTCGTCGAACTGTTGGTTGAGATGCTTGAGCCGTATAACGGCAGGGTGTTTGACCCATGCTGCGGCTCGGGCGGGATGTTTGTCCACTCCGAAAAGTTCGTAACCGAACATCAAGGACGAATGAACGACATATCCATCTACGGACAAGAAAGCAACCTTACCACGTGGCGGCTTTGCAAGATGAACCTGGCTATAAGGGGCATCGACAGTTCTCAAGTGCTGTGGAATAACGAGGGTTCGTTTTTAAATGACGCTCATAAAGACCTAAAGGCTGATTATATCCTCGCCAATCCGCCCTTTAACGACAGCGATTGGGGAGGGGAACTGCTCCGTAACGACGCCCGATGGAAATACGGTGTGCCGCCCGTTGGAAATGCGAATTACGCCTGGATTCAACACTTCATCTATCACCTTGCGCCAACCGGCCTGGCTGGGTTTGTCATGGCTAAAGGGTCGCTTACGTCGAAAAGTTCGGGTGAGGGTGAGATCAGAAAAGCAATTATAGAGGATCGCCTCGTTGACTGCATAGTAAACTTACCGTCCAAGCTTTTTTTGAACACGCAAATTCCGGCCTGCCTTTGGTTTTTGAGCAGAAATAAGGCCAACGGAAAATACAGAAGCAGAACCGATGAGATCCTTTTCATAGACGCAAGGAATATGGGATATCTCATCAATCGCAGGACGCGCGCACTGTCGCGAGAGGACATAGAAAAGATTGCCAATACCTACCACAACTGGCGCAATCCAAACGGCCATTATGAGGACGTGAAAGGGTTTTGCAAATCCGCAACGATAGAAGAAGTGAGGCAGCTTGATTATGTGCTCACACCCGGTCGTTACGTAGGTTTGCCTGAAGAGGAAGACGACTTTGACTTTAAGGAGCGATTTACAAAGCTCAAAGCCGAGTGGGAAGAGGAGCTTAAAGAAGAAGCAAGGCTTAACGCACTCATCGCCGAAAACCTGAAGAAGGTGAAGATGGATGAGTAATAAAGTGCCGAATGGGTGGAAAGAGTATAAGTTAGGGGAAGTTATTGAATTACTCTATGGAAAAGGTTTAAGAGAGCAAGATAGAAAGCCTGGTAACATTCCTGTTTACGGTTCAAATGGCATCGTAGGTTACCATAATGAATATTTGGTTAAAGGCCCAGGAATTATCATAGGTAGAAAAGGGAGTGTGGGCGAAGTTAAATATTCTACAGTGGACTTTTTCCCAATAGATACAACTTATTATGTCAGCCTAAAAGAAGGAATGGCAGATATAAGATTTATGTACTATTTTTTGCTTACACTACATATAGATGAAATGAATTCACATAGTGCTGTACCAGGATTAAATAGAAATGATGTATATTCGTTGGATGTGACAGTACCTCCTCTTCCCGAGCAGCGCGCCATTGCCTCTGTCCTTTCTAGCCTCGATGACAAAATAGACTTGCTCCAGCGAGAAAACAAGACGCTTGAAGCTATGGCAGAAGCGCTCTTTCGCCAGTGGTTCATTGAGGAGGCTAAGGATGACTGGGAACATACCAAACTGGGCGAAGTTGTAACAATTACTTATGGTAAAAATCTACCAATAAAAAAGTTGCTAAGGAGTGGTTACCCTGTATTTGGAGGCAATGGTCAAATTGGTTTTTATAACAAATATTTATATGTTGAACCACAGGTTTTGGTTTCTTGTAGAGGAGAAGCGTCAGGGAAAGTTAACATTAGCTTGCCTAGATCATTCATCACGAATAATTCTCTAATTTTGGTACGGGATAAAAGAAAAGAGATAACTTTTGAATACCTAAAATATCACTCTTTAAACTATGATTTTACTCTTCACGTATCAGGCTCTGCACAACCACAAATAACAATTGATAGTTTGTATGATGCAGCATTTTTAATTCCGCCAGTTGATTTGATTAATAAATTTACTGAAATTGTTAGAGGATACGAAGAAAAGCGCACTAATAACTTGAAACAAATCCACACTCTCGAAAAGCTCCGCGATACATTGCTTCCTAAACTGATGAGCGGCGAAGTAAGGGTGAAATATGAGGAAGAGGGGGTGGCGTCATGTCGCGCATAACAGAATCCGCCATCGAGGATCTTGTCATAGAGTTACTGATATCTCAAGGCTATCAGTACATCGACGGTCCGGACATCGCTCCTGACGGTAGTAAACCGGAAAGAGCAACCTTTGGAGATGTAATTTTATTTGGCCGACTGCTAAAGGCCATCGAGCGGATAAACCCTCATATACCGACAGAGGCAAGAAAAGATGCCGTCAGACAGCTTCAACAGTTCAGTGCGCCCGACCTTATCGCCAACAATGAAGCCTTTCACAGGATGCTCACGGAAGGGGTAAAGGTCAGCTACAACAGAGACGGCATCGAAAGAGGCGACCTGGTGTGGCTGATAGACTTTAACAACCCTGAAAATAACGACTTTCTTGTCGTTAATCAGTTTACAGTTATTGAAAACAACATCAACAAGCGGCCTGATGCGATCATCTTTGTTAACGGTCTGCCCTTAATCGTAATCGAGCTTAAAAACCCAGCTGACGAGAATGCGACACTAAAGTCTGCTTTTAATCAAATTCAAACCTACAAACAGATGATACCGAGCCTATTTATATACAACGCATTTATAGTCATCTCTGACGGCCTGGAGGCCAAAGCCGGCACGATTTCATCAGGCTTCAGCCACTTTATGGCGTGGAAATCAATTGACGGTAAAACTGATGCCTCGCATCTGATCAGTCAAATAGAAACGCTCGTCAAAGGTATGTTGAATATCCCCACATTGCTTGATATAACGCGTTTCTTCATTGTTTTCGATAAAACAAAAACCGAGGATAAGGAAACTGGCCTTACAACCATAAAGACGGTGAAGAAGCTTGCCTTTTATCACCAATACTTCGCTGTAAACAAAGCAGTGGAAAGCGTAATGAGGGCAGCATCCGAAGGCGGGGACAGAAAGGGCGGCGTCATCTGGCATACGCAGGGCAGCGGCAAGTCTCTCACTATGGCCTTTTTGGCCGGCAAACTTATTCTTAAGCTAAATAACCCGACAATAGTTGTAATTACCGATAGAAACGACCTTGACGATCAGCTATATGCTACCTTCGTAGCTTGCAAACAGCTTCTTAGGCAAGATCCGGTCCAAGCTCAAAGCAGGGATGACTTAAAACAGCTTTTGCGCGTTACATCGGGCGGAGTAGTCTTTACTACTATGCAAAAGTTCTGGCCCGAAGAAGGAAACGTCTATCCCATGCTTTCAGACAGGCGAAACATCGTCGTTTTCGTCGACGAAGCACATAGGACGCAATACGGTTTTAAGGCAAGAACTATAGACGAGAAAGACGAACAGGGCAAAGTTATCGGCAACAAAGTTGTATATGGTTTGGCAAAATATCTGCGCGACGCCCTGCCAAACGCAACCTACATGGGGTTTACTGGCACGCCCATTGAAAAGGAAGACCGCAACACACCCGCAGTCTTCGGAGGCTATGTCGATATATACGATATAGCCCAGGCTCAAGAAGATGGCGCAACAGTCAAAATCTACTATGAAAGTAGATTAGCGAAAATTGGATTAAGTGAAGAAGGCAAGAAGCTGATCAAGGAGCTTGACGAAGACTTGGCGCTCGAGAACTTGTCGGACACTCAGAAAGCCAAATGGACGCAGCTTGAGGCCTTGATCGGAAGTAGAGAACGCTTAAGACAGATCGCAAAAGATATAGTGGGCCATTTTGAGGAGCGTCAGAAAGTCTTTGAGGGTAAAGGCATGATCGTTACAGCATCAAGACGCATAGCTGCAGATCTTTACGATGAGATCATACGGTTAAGGCCAGAATGGCATGATGACGACATCAAAAAGGGCGCGATCAAGGTAGTTATTACATCATCATCTTCAGACGGACCTGCCATAGCAAAGCATCATACAACAAAAGAACAAAGACGAGCGCTGGCGGAGCGCATGAAAGATCCCAAAGACGATCTTAAGCTTGTAATCGTTTGCGATATGTGGCTTACAGGGTTTGACGTTCCCTGCCTTCATACGATGTACCTTGACAAACCAATGAAAGGCCACACCCTCATGCAGGCCATTGCAAGGGTAAACCGCGTCTATAAAGACAAACCCGGAGGACTTATTGTAGACTACCTGGGCGTTGCGGCAGACTTGAAAGAGGCCTTGGCCTTCTATTCGGAAAGCGGCGGAAGGGGAGACCCCGTCGTCCTTCAGGAAGAGGCCGTTGAGGTTATGAAAGAAAAGCTGGAGGTCATCTCTCAAATGTTCCACGGCTTTGACTATAAGAGCTATTTTACTGCGGATACCTCTAAGAAGCTTTCTATCATCCTTTCGGCGGAAGAGCATATCCTCGGTCTTGAGGATGGCAAAAAGCGGTTTATCGACCAGGTTACGGCGCTATCTAAGGCGTTTTCCATAGCTATTCCTCATGAAGAAGCTATGGCCGTCAAAGATGAAGTAGCATTCTATCAAGCCGTGAAGAGCCGGCTATTAAAGTTTGAAAGGGCTGATGTACGCAGGGACGGTGAAGATCTAGAAACCGTAGTCAAGCAGGTCATTGACCAAGCGCTTGTTACAGAGCCGGTAGTAGATATATTTGATGCCGCCGGTATAAAAAAGCCCGACATCTCCATACTTTCGGAAGAATTCCTCATGGAAGTGAAGAATATGCAGCACAAAAACATAGCCCTGGAGACGTTAAAAAAGCTTCTCAACGATGAAATAAAAGCAAGGAGTAAAACAAATTTGGTCCAGAGCAGGACGCTAATGGAAATGCTCGAGAATTCCATCAAAAGGTATCAAAATAAGATAATTACTGCCGCAGAGGTTATCGAAGAATTGATCGAGCTTGCTAAAAAAATCAAGGAAATGGATAAGATACCGGAAGAAATGGGATTAACTGATTATGAATATGCCTTCTATACAGCTATAGCCGATAACGAGAGTGCCAGAGAATTGATGGGAAAAGAAACCTTACGCGAACTGGCTGTTGTTCTCTATGAACAAGTAAAAAAGAATGCCTCCATTGATTGGACCATAAAAGAGAGCGCAAGAGCCAAGCTAAGAGTGGTAGTGAAGAGAACTTTGCGGAAGTATGGTTATCCTCCGGACATGCAAGAGCTGGCCACAGAAACCGTCATTAAGCAGGCGGAAATGATCGCGGATGAGTTGGTACAGTCGAACCTTAAAAACAAGGCATCGTCGCACTAATTGTGCTTCCTTGAATTCTTTGTGTTTTCATCAAATGGTTAATGTTGTTTCGTATTCTCCAGGTTCGCCAGAGTCATCTTCCCAGGTGACTTTAAATTTGAAGGGTGGACTACAGTCAAACGTAATGCTTGCTATATACGATATTTTTGAACCCGGGCCTATCGATTCAATTTCCTCCTGACCAGAGGCAATAGCAGGATGCCCCGAAATTAGCTTCCCATCGAGTGTCGCTTTCACATTGCGTGCTGTTCCTTGTCCGGAATTTTTGATAACCAAGTGATAGCTATTTCGTTCATCTTTCCGCAGCTCTGCCTTCAAATTCGCTTTCCGACTTTGAATGGCTCGATCTTGTTCGCGTGCCTCCTCAATTTGTGTTATGCGTTTTTGCATTTCAGTTTGCTCTTTTTGCAATGCTAAGCTATTTTTATTGGCATGAAAACTAAAACATGCAGATAAAAGCGACACCACTATAGATAAAAGCGGCACCAATATGGATATAAAATCGGAAATTGTCACCTATTGCACCTCCATCGAAATAGATAACAATTTTTGAAAGTCCTAAGGTAGTTATAAAATTTCATGGCCAACTAGCCACCAACTCACCATCAGGCGACCTTAATTCCGCAGGATCTCCGTCATCGAGCTGGATTGTGTCGCTGTCGACAACGCGGCAGACTAGAACCTTTTCTGCGAGAAGGCAAACGCGTCCTAACATTAGCCTGTAAAAACATTTCACAAAGCATCTACCACCTACACTTGCGATTCTAGCATAAATTGTACCTGAAAAATTATATCACCCCACGCATATCATTGCACACCAACCCCAGCTCTTTGAGCCTTATCTCCATGGCCTGCATGGAGACCAAGTAGTAGCGGGCAAGGACTCTTAGGTTGTATTTGTGCGCCTCGCGGGCCAGGAGCTTTTTGGGCATCAAAAACTCCGCTGGAAAAGCGTTGGCCGTGCGCATAGAATCATTTTCCTCGATACTAGAAGATGAGTGTTATAGCCGATATGAGTTTGAGAGCTTTATGGAAGCATATGGTGTTATAAATGAGTACATGAGATGCTCTAATGAAAGAAGGAGGTATGGCAGCATAAAATACATGGCTACAAACATATTTTATGAAGCATTAATGAGAAATAGTGTAAGAACTAAGAAATTCAGTGTATAATCTCTATAATTAGGGGCTTAAGCTGTACTGGAAGAATTTTATATAAAGAAGATGCCACTGGAGAAGACATATGGAAAAGAAAACTTCCGAAAAAGGATGCAAATATCCTCCCATTGAAACAAAGAAAAAGACAGGCAACGAACAATTTTTGAATGCAGGCAGCGATGTGTACACGCTTAGAGATTTTTGGGCCTGGGCGTACTCTGATCTTGTTGATAATACAGAAAGAGGCAAACTGGCTGAATTCATAGTTGCTATGGCGCTTGGTATTACAGAGGGTATTAGTGGATCGTGGGATAAATATGATTTACTTTCCAAAGAAGGCATTCGTGTAGAAGTCAAAACTTCTGCATATCTTCAGTCTTGGAGCCAACAGAATTTATCAAAAATAAGGTTTGGCATCCAGCCTACCTACGGCTGGGACAGCATTACAAATGAATATGATATAGAACAAAAGCGCCAATCCGACGTCTATGTGTTTTGCGTGCTGAAACACATAGATCAGGTGACCCTTAATCCGCTTGATCTGTCCCAATGGGAATTCTATGTTTTATCAACGGCTGCTTTGAATAAAGCTGTGCCGGCACAAAAAACGATATCGCTAAACAAGCTTTTAAATATAGGAGCAAAAAAATGCGAATATGCGACGCTGTATGAAACTATCAAGAGCGAAGCAACTCGTTGAAGGACATGCAATCAAATTATATTCATTTTGACAACTCGTGCAGTTTTAAAAATGGCATTTTTGCCGATTGATTGTTTCCGCGAACGCCGGAGACATTTTTCTTCAGACGACATCGATCCAAGCGGATCGAGCCACGTTGAGTGCGTGGCACTGCTGATGAAAGAAAAACTTTAAGCATTCGAGCAAAGGACAAACCCCTGTCAAAGCGCTACAATGAAAAGGCTATAAAGATTAGATTGCGAGTTATGTGATGTATTAACAAAACACTTTCTGGAAATTATTTCCCTCGACAAAAATGTCTGATGTGTATAGCCTTTATCTTCATTTTCAGCGTGTACAGGTTTGCTCTTGCACAGTTAGCACCTACACAAAAGTAAACTAAAGCACACGACTGATTCCTATAGATTCAAGGCAAAAGAACTCTTCCTATGCCAAAAACATCTCATATGGCGCGACTATCAACTTACTATATAAAACTGCAACAGCTGTAAATATTGAGTCAGGATTTACTGAAGAAAAAAGAGCCAATGATTCTGCTAAAACATAGGTAATTGCTGCCGCATTTATGTTTGTTTTCAGGGTATTCTTTGCTATAATACAGATTAGGTGCAAAGAAGAAATTTGGGTGATATTTATCCTCTATATGAGAGAAAACAAATTCTCCAAGAATTCACATACGCCAGCCTAAGTAAGCTTACGGTTCCTGTCTACAAACCAAAAGCCCTTTGCACTGAGTTCTTTAAAGTACGTAGGTACGCGATATGTCGAGCACATACGTAAAGAGAAACTCAAGAAAAGAAGATAAACAACTGAGGAGGTACATAAGATGAAAGTAAATGGTAACACTGAAGGTATAAGCGAGCTTGTTAAAGCGTTGCTCGCTGTACAGCATGAAGTCAAAAATCCAATTGCGACCAGCGAGAACCCATATTTCAAATCGAAATACGCACCACTGGACCAAATTGTCGATTTACTCCGCCCTTTACTCACAAAAAATGGTTTGGTAATGGCGCAAGAAGTTTTATCCAACAGCTCGCAAGAAATTTCTATTGTTACCTACCTGTTTCACACCAATGGATGCTGGCTAGAGTTTGGACCTGTGACAGCTAATCCTCAAAGAACACGTGTTCAGGTAGGCGTTGATGAAGACAGAAAACCTATTTACGAGACAACGAACGAGGTATCCGTACAAACAATTGGTAGTACTATATCTTACCTGAGAAGGTATGCTCTTTTGTCGCTATTCAACATGGCAGCAACATCTGAAGATGATGATGCAGAAAGCACAATGCCAGAACATCAAACTGGATCTAACGCGCTTCTCACAGCCAACCCCAAAAGGATTTCTTTTGTGCTAACCCTTGCAAAAGAAGTTGGCTTAAACGAAGAACAGATTAGAACAATGGTGGAAAAGAAATACAACGTCCCACTGGATAAGCTGAATAACGAGCAAGTTGATGCACTGATAAACTACCTACGTAGCAAGAAACAAGAGCGAAGCTTGTAGAATAAACTTTCTTAGCACGAAACTCAAAGGAGGACCGCTCCGTAAAAAGCGTGGTTCTCCTCATTTATTACTACAGGTTTTCTTCTGCTTCCTTAACCAGCTCATCAATTAGCTCGTCCACATGAACAATTTTGTCTACTCTGTAGACATTTTCTCCACAGAAAGCGAAACCTTCGTCCAAATTGCCCTTTTGGGCGTTTATCAAAGCTTGAGAAATGCAGTAAGGTGCTTTCTTGGGATCACATGTCTTTAGGCAATTGTACCTGCACAGGTCAGGTTTCTTTGCGTTGTTTTCAACGTCAATGAGGAACTGATTTCTTATGGCTCTACCTGGCATACCAACTGGGCTCTTTATGATTACCACATCTTCCTTTTTCGCATTTATGTAAGCCTGCTTAAACTCCATTGACGCATCGCATTCGTAGGTTGCCACAAACCGCGTCGCCATCTGCACACCACTGGCGCCAAGCTTTATGAACCTTGCGATGTCCTTCCCATCAAAAATACCACCAGCGGCAATCACAGGTATTTTCTTACCATGCTGTTCTTCAAAGGGCTTTACTGCTTCAATGACCTGCGGAACAATGTCTTCAAGCTTGTAATTGTCAATGTTAGCCAGCTCTTCCAGCTTAAACCCAAGGTGTCCTCCTGCTTTTGGCCCTTCCACAATGATGGCATCTGGTACGTAGTTGTGCTTTTGAATCCACGATTTACAAATGGTTGTTGCGCCACGAGCCGAAGAAACAATGGGCACAGCTTTGGTGTGGGTACCTTTTACAAACTCCGGTAAATTTAGGGGAAGACCAGCACCAGAAACAATAAGGTCCGCGCCTTCCTCCACCGCAGTTTCTACCAGAGCCTCATACTCCGTTGCTGCCACGAGTATGTTCACACCAATGATGCCCTGGGGCGAAAGCTTTCTCGCTTTTCTTATTTCTTCCCTAAGCGCTTCAATGTTGCCCTTTCGAATGTTTGGACCCCATTTAGGATCACTAAGAGAAAGATGCAGACCGGATATGACTCCGATACCGCCAGCATTAGCCACAGCAGAAGCCAAACCCGACATGGATATTCCAACACCCATACCGCCCTGAATTATGGGCACTCTTGCTTCTAAATCTCCTATTTTAAGAGATGGTAGTTTCAAGTTTTTCCTCCTGCCTTCTTCTGCAAAGAGTATTTACATTGTTCATCATAGCATAAAGGCAAAAGATTGCTATGAGTAGCGCACATGTTACATTAAGTTGCGACAATGTAAACACACAATGGTGGACAAATAAAAGCTAACAATACAGAATGAAGTTTACATACATGGAGGTGAGTCAAATGACTTTCGGAGAAAAACTTACAACTTTGAGAAAACAACATGGACTTTCACAGGAAGACCTGGCTGAGAAACTCTCGGTTTCCAGGCAAGCCATATCACGCTGGGAATCGGATAGCACCCTCCCAGATGCGGAAAACTTGTTGCAGATCAGTAAACTGTTTGGTGTTTCCGTCGACTACCTCATCAATGATGATTATGAAAGCGAAAATGATACACTCACTGTTCATAAAGTCGTCCAGAAAATGGAGCTTTCTCAAAAGTTAAATAGCGCGTACATGATGTCCGTGGGCGGTATAGCCATTTTCACCTTAATTGGCATCGGCTTGTGGGTGACGTACCAGAATGCTACTTCCGTTATTGTTTCTGCTGTTGGCGACCTTCTCGTAATAATGCTTTATGAGCTATTTCTTAGCAAGTACGCCAAAGACGACAACAGGATATGGACGGACAAATTTGTGCGCAGTGCCATATGGCTTGTGATGGCATTTCCGGGCTTTTGGATAGTGTCAAGGCTCATGCGTCTCTACCCGCGCCCTTATACGTCCTTGACACTGTGGACTATTTGCATTGCAGTATATCTTGTTGTTTGTAGCCTGACCACATTTGTTTTTGCCAAAAGATAGGCTATTGGCCATTTCAGGTACATTTTGG
>ERZ795062.1842-NODE-1842-length-14509-cov-5.478483_pt1 | contig 14509 bp, 14 predicted proteins | sample MGYA00375146_ERZ795062 | MGnify/ENA primary metagenome ERZ795062 (study PRJEB30191, sample SAMN05720281) | activated sludge metagenome | isolation source: Anaerobic digester | place: USA | collected 2015-07-16 ... | reverse complement strand
TGGCTGGCAGTGCCCAAAGCTTCGGCTTTAGCGTCGATGTCTTCCTTGTCTTCGCCTTTTACGGCTTCTTCGGCGGCTTTGAGCGCGTCTTCGATTTTGGCTTTTTCATCGGCACCCAGTTTGTCGCCGTGCTCTTCCAAAGATTTCTTCACGGAGTGAATCAAGGCTTCGGCGTGGTTGCGGCTTTGTACCAGTTCGTGCAGTTTGCGGTCTTCTTCGGCATTGGCTTCCGCATCTTTCACCATACGTTCGATTTCTTCTTCGCTCAAACCTGAAGAACCTTGGATGGTGATGTTGGCAGCTTTGCCGGTGCCTTTGTCTTTGGCAGACACGTGCAGAATACCGTTGGCATCGATGTCGAAGGTTACTTCGATTTGCGGCATGCCGCGCGGGGCGGGTGCGATGTCGCCCAAGTTGAACTGACCCAGCGATTTATTGGCAGACGCACGCTCGCGCTCACCTTGCAGCACATGGATGGTTACCGCGCTTTGGTTGTCTTCGGCGGTTGAGAAGGTTTGCGACGCTTTGGTTGGGATGGTAGTGTTTTTGTTGATGAGTTTGGTCATCACACCGCCCATGGTTTCGATACCGAGCGACAGCGGGGTTACGTCGAGCAGCAATACGTCGCTGCGACCGCCGCCCAATACTTCGCCCTGAATCGCAGCACCCAAGGCCACGGCTTCGTCGGGGTTCACGTCTTTACGCGGCTCTTTGCCGAAATACTCTTTAACCGCTTCTTGCACTTTCGGCATACGGCTCTGACCGCCCACCAAAATGATGTCGTCGATTTCGCTGATGTTCAAACCGGCATCTTTCACCGCCACTTTACACGGCTCGATGGTACGGGCAACTAAGTCTTCTACCAAGCTTTCGAATTTGGCGCGGGTGATTTTCATCGCCAAGTGTTTCGGGCCGGTGGCATCCATGGTGATATACGGCAGGTTGATTTCGGTTTGCTGGCCGCTTGATAATTCGATTTTGGCTTTTTCAGCCGCTTCTTTCAGGCGTTGCAGCGCCATTACATCGGCTTTCAGATCAATGCCTTGTTCTTTTTTGAACTCGGAAATGATGTGGTCGATCAGGCGTTGGTCGAAGTCTTCGCCGCCCAAGAAGGTATCGCCGTTGGTGGCCAACACTTCGAATTGTTTTTCGCCGTCGATGTCGGCAATTTCGATGATAGAAATATCGAAGGTACCGCCGCCCAAGTCGTATACGGCTACTTTGCGGTCGCCGGTATTGCCTTTATCCATACCGAAAGCCAATGCAGCGGCAGTCGGCTCGTTGATGATGCGTTTTACATCCAAACCGGCAATGCGGCCGGCATCTTTGGTGGCTTGGCGCTGGCTGTCGTTGAAGTAAGCCGGTACGGTAATCACGGCTTCAGTGACTTTCTCGCCCAAATAGGCTTCGGCGGCTTCTTTCATTTTGCGCAGGATTTCGGCAGAAACCTGCGGCGGCGACAATTCTTTGCCTTGCGCGGATACCCAAGCGTCACCGTTTTTCGCTTTAACGATGTCGAACGGCATCAGGTCGATGTCTTTTTGAACTTCTTTGTCTTCAAATTTGTGACCAATCAAACGCTTAACGGCGTAGATGGTGTTTTTCGGGTTGGTTACCGCTTGGCGCTTGGCCGGTGCGCCGACCAATACTTCATTGCCGTCCAGATAGGCGATGATGGAAGGGGTGGTGCGTGCGCCTTCGGCGTTTTCAATCACGCGAGTTTGGCCGCCTTCAGAAATGGCGACGCAAGAGTTGGTTGTACCTAAGTCGATACCGATTACTTTTGCCATTGTTTCATTACTCCTTAATAATTTCAGAATATTTTTTCAGACAGGCATTCTGTCTTTGCTTGCTTGCAAAATAGGGAATTTTGTGTGAATTTCAAGTGCTGTATTTCAATTTTTTCAACAAGACTTTAACTTTAAAATCAAAATACTATATAAAACCCTATAAAACAGCCTGTTTATTTTTCAGACAGGCCTATTCAGGCTTATTCCGCCGCTTTAGCCACTACCACCATGGCCGGGCGCAACACACGTTCATTCAACTGATAACCTTTTTTCATCACTTTCAATATGGTATTGGGCTCCTGCTCGCTCTCTTCCGTTTGCATCGCCTGATGATGATTGGGATCCAGTTTCTCACCCACCTGCGGATTGATTTCTTTGATTTGGGTATGTTCGAAAGCCTTGTTCAATTCATTCAGCGTCATCTGTACGCCCATTTTCAAAGCTTCAAAATTGCCGCTTTGATCCAGCAGCGCCATTTCCAGATAATCTTTTACCGGCAGCATTTCCGCGGCAAATTTTTGGCCGGCAAATTTATGGGTAGTCACAATTTCTTCTTGATGACGGCGGCGCAGATTCTGCTCATTAGCCAAGCTACGCAGCTCTTCTTCTTTCAATTGTTCTTCCAGCTCGGCCACGCGCGCCTGCAGCTCTTCATAAGTCAAAGGCTCATTATTTTCTGCCTCTGGCTCGGATACTTCCGCATCAATCTTTTCTTCTTCAATCGGTTGGTTTTGTTCACTCATGGTTTTGCCTTTGAAGTGAGTTGGTTAATCAGTAAAAGGAAGGTTCCTGCTTTTCTGAACGATATATAGGGTTCACGATAAGAGTTTCAAGGCTTGCCGCTGATTTTTTCAGACAGGCATTCGTCTGTGCGACTGGCAACTCGGTAAAGAAGCGTAACTCATTAAGATGCCATTTGTTACCGTCGGCGATAAGGCGTATTGTTATCGAGCCCATTAGTTAATTCAAAAACAATTAGTTGAATAATTTTTAAGGCATTCATACTGGTTTTAACATCGCCTTTATCGCGATAAAAGCAGATGTAAGCAAAGTTTAAGTCGATTGTCAGCCTCTTTCCTGCTGCTATAATTTGCCCTACTCCCTTTTCTCAACAAAGGTATACACATGAGAGAACCCTCCGTTAGCGAGGAATTGTTCCGTTTGGTCGAACTGCGTAACCAAGGCGTATTGACCGATGAAGAGTTCCAAATCGAAAAAGCAAAGGTACTGAAGCAAACGACTGCTTCCACCACTCCCTCATCACCACCCCCTGAAGCGGCACCAACTTCTCCTGCTCCCAACCGGATGCCCCCACCCAAAAAAGAAGAAGATAAAGACACCCGCCGTCTATCCATCCTCATCGGTTTGATTATGCTGGGCTTGGGTGGAGCCGTTGGTTTGGCGATGGTCTTTCTCAATCCCCACAAGCAGCGCGACGAAGCCATGCAACAGCAGTCTGCGGCCAGCATGAGTATGCCCGCATCCGCCGTTCAATCGGCTTCCACCGCCACCTCACCCCCGCCGTCAACCGTCGCTTCCGCTGAAAATGCTCAACCTGCAGCCGCCTCCTCGGCCAACTTAGTGACTCAGGCGCAAGATCAACAAGCTTTAGAGGCCGCACAACTGCGGTATGACCGCACCGATGGCGCCATTAATGAGTTGTGGCAAGGGCTGGACGGTGAAGTCCGCAATCAACTGCAAAACGATCAAAATGCGTTCAATCAAAGCAAAGAAAGCCGCTGTAACCAGTTGGCGGCGGAGAGCAGCGGCAATGAAACAGTTCGCCGAACCATCGCGCTGAATTGCCAAGCCGAGGCCAATGAAGGCCGAGTGAGTGCGTTGCGGGATGCGGCGAATGCGGCACAACCACAACTCTTGCAACGACGCTTGGAACAGGCACAAACCAACAATGCCCAAGCGCTCAATGAATTCGAAAGCCTGAGCAGCCGTATGCCACCGACCGTGAAAGAACAACTACAAGGCGAATTGCAAACTTGGTTATCAACCACCCGCAACCAATGCAGCGTACCACCTTCCGGCAGCGGCGATGCTTCTGAAACCGCCATTGCCGGCATCAATTGTTTCACTAAAGCCTTGCAGGATAAAAATGTGGAATTGCGGCAGTATGTGATTTAACGTGAGTTTAGCGACCAATAAGAAAGCTCCGACCAGACAAAGTCGGAGCTTTTTAGCTTCACATGTTTTACTTGAAATTCCATCCGTAAAGAATGTTAAAGATTTTTTTGCAACGGTTTCGCCTTCCACCAATCACTCTTCCACACTCACATAAGGGTAGAACGGCTTACCCCAATCTTGGTCTGGATGTTGCAACATAATCTGCAACACCACCGGCACCAGCGCCGACAAAATGGCACAACCGTATTGCACCTGCTTGCGGTTAGCACGGCTATGATAGGTGGCACCGCCGTGCACCAACTGATTGCGCAAGGTATAAAGCCTATCGAACACCACAAACAACACCGCATCAGTATCTTGATTCGCTAACGCCTTCAAAGCCTTTGTCCGCGCCTGCTCAAACTGCTCCAGCCAAGCCGCCTCGCTGATATAGCCGTTGTGAAAATCCCAAAACGGCTGAAAGGTATAACGGTTGTCCAACAGCAGTCGGATATTGCTGGAAAAAGTCTGCCACACCAGCGGATAAATCTGTCGCTCCTGATCCAAGCGGCACACCGTTTGCAAAAACTCCTGAAAACGCCCGCGCTCCGCCCGCAGCGAACCATCGTTCAATTCCGCCGCATAGGCCGCATTAAAGGCGATCCACAAGGTCAGCAACCGAATATCACTGTCTTCCCCACAGCTTTCCGCTTTTTTTAACCAGCTTAAAGAACGGTGGATACGCAGGTGAAGTTCATCTGGGTATCCACGCTCATTAGCGCGAAATAAGCTCAAAATATTTTGATAATCAATAGAAATAGTCATTATTATGTTTCATCCGTTTGTTGCCACTGCTGACATATTTCAACATTAATCTGCACAAACTGAGGCCACGAAATTTGTTCAGACAAATACGCTTTATAGTAATCCTCTACCCTGCAAATCAACGGACGTTCTTCATAAATACTGCACAGACGGGTTGGTTCGTCAAAATGCCGACAAACACCGTCTCCGCGATCCAAATAAGCCGTCTGAATGCTCAACGCCACCCTGCGGCAACATTGGCCGCAGGAGTTGCAAGGGAAAGGCTGTGTTTGGGCTTCCGACATTATAATTTTTTCAACCAATTTCGAGTTTCACCCACATTTCCCGTTTCAAAAGGCAAGCTTATATTCCGCCGATTAATTTCTGTCGCCAGCACCATACTGCGTTGATATTCATCATTGGCCTGTAAAAGACTATCAGTAAATTCTTTAAGCTCTACTGGATCCATATTGAATTCTAACTTCGATAGCTCAACCAAATAGCGATCTAGTTCAGTATTAATTTTCTGAAACTCCTCCAAGGCCTGCCGATATTTACTTTTAAATTGATTCAGAAAATTCCAAACTTTTTGCATCAACGGGCTATGATCTAGAAAATATGTCATACCTATAGTCATTAAACCAGTAGCCATGGCGCTGACAAAAGCGGCTAATTCCTGGCCAAACGGAAATTTAAATAGAATGGCCAATTGTTGGTTCAGGATCACACCCAAAGTAACCGAAAGGCCAGCCCCCAATAAACGGCTTACCTCTCTGGCTAAGTCTCCCAAAGCAAGGCGCTCGGGATTAAAAAATATCAGTTTTACCGCTTTAACCAAGCTCTGCCAAGATTCACGAATTAATTTACCAACCAGTTTGTTGGTGGTGACAAAAATATTCAGTATCGTAGAATTAATACTGGCTAAAATTCCACCCAGAAATCCATCTTTAAATGAAGTTAGCAAATCTTTAAAACGTGTAGTAACTCGCGTCCAGATATTTTGTAAGGTTTTTTGAATACGCTGAAAAAATTTTTCTAACGAAAATTTTTGCTTACACTCATGATACATCTTGGGTAATTGCGCTTTTAACTCAAACCAAATCTCAGCCAACACCAAACCCAATGCCTGCCGAGCCCCCATCCTAATTCCCTGATTAGCAGCGGCCGCTGTCGTATTTTTAAAGAACTTACTACTGGTATAGTATGCATAGTTAACTTCAGCATTATAAGCTTTCCTTGCAGTGTCATCTGCTGCCTGCATTTTTTCAGGATTCACCGCGTTTAGCTCTTCCAAATGCTCTTGGTCTTTTCTAATTTTATCTTGAAGTTTTTGCTTCTCATGCCGCTGCTGTGGAGTATTTTCCGGCATACTTTTTAGCTTATCCTGATTCAATTGAATAGAAGCTATTTTTTGCTCTTTATAAGCAGAATGATTGTTCAAAAATTGCTCAGTCGTCTGATTGCTTTTCTTTATATTGACATATGCACCAGTAGAATTCAGATTGCTGGATTGGTTGGCCAACTCCACCCCATTCGCCTCAGCCAATACTCTACCAGCATCATTATGTATTTCATGTGCAGATACCGTATGATCTAAATGACGGTCTTCACGTTGCCCCATGGTTTTATTTCGATATGCATCATACAACTCACCATTTTTCTGTGCTGCTTTATCTTCCCTCCCCTTCGCAATATAGTTTTCATGGCTATGATAAGCATGAGAATCATACTGCCCTCTGCTTTGATAAGCTCGCTCTGCTTTTTTCGTTGCCCAAACACCGTTACGAACATTGTGTACCGTATCAACATCCCCTCCTGCTTTATCTTCCAGCAGCAGAAAGTCCAGACCAAATGTTGTAGTTAAGCTATGTACAACGGTTTTGTGTAGCTCACCACTCCAATCAAAGTCTCGGCATTGAGTATTCGACATATTATCCCCTAAATAATCTAAAGAATTTGCTTTTAGCCGACCACCTCCGGCTAAAAGCAAATTGACAGCTTACTAACCCAAACCCTTGGCCTGCTCTTGCGTCTGTTCCAGTGCATGATCAATCGCCTCTGCATTGATCACTTGCATACCATGGCTATCTTTCTCTATCTCGACATTGCCATCTTTATCAACCGCTACACTTTCTACCTCAATCGTTCCATCCGCCTTAATTACCGGCGGATTATTCAAGTGCATCTTTGGCTTAAACAAAGGGGTCATAATCAAATCTGTTAAAATCGCTGCAACCGCATAACCATTGCTGATAATTCTAATTACAGCCTCCTCCACTTGATCTACATCACCACCATTACGGATAAACGCATCCATAGCTTTCAAGTCTTGAAAATAACTACCAAAGAATTGATAAATTCGCGCTGTTTCCGCATGAACCTTAGCAGCATAATCTCCCAAATTACTTAAATACTTACCTGCTAACTCCATTTTAACCACAGCATCATTTGCCTCTTGACGCATTTTCTCTGCATCCACTAAAGCTTCTGCTGCATGAGACGCATAAGCCCAACCAGCAACAGCTAATATAGGAGCGACTACTACGCCTCCTAAAACTGCCGTACCACCAGCTATACCCAAACCACCTGTCGCCAACGAACCGCCACCAATCGCAGCTAAAGTGGCGTTAGATGCAGCAACACCAGATAAAGCAGCAATCGGGGTACCCGTGGAAGCAGCAGCCAGCGCCATCACTCCACCATAGACCGCATAAGCAGCTGCACCACCTACAACACCAGCTTTCGCCAAATTGGCTATATAAGTCGTAGCGGACATAGCCATCGATTCAATTTTTTCCAGCTTATAGGCCGGTATGGATACTTTTAAGTCCTTATCACCGCTTTGATTTATTTTTTTCAGCAGCTCCTCTGCAATTTTGCGAAATTCTGCAAAATCCTGGCCAATTTTTAACTGTAAGGCGCCCAGATTTTCCAATTGAATATTGGTTCGTTCATTCACACTATCAAAGATTTTTTTATTTTGTTCATAGTGTTTTTTTGATGTCTGAACGATTTCATCAGCTTTACTTTTATCCTGATAACCGTCATAACCTTTTTTTGCACCATAACTCGCTGCAGCAATTGCCGCACCAGCTAAAATAAAAGGTAAAGGCATGATTTATCTCCTTAAAATAATTTTCCAAAATTAACCAAGAATAGTTTCAATCTCTTGAGACAATGCTATTTGCTTCTCTACCCATGCCTCCAAAGCAATCAGTTTCTCTGGGCTAATCTGTAGAATATTCGCATACTGACCAATCAAATCTTTTTCATGAACGTGATATTCATTATTAACATGAGCAATACCCAGCAACTCAAGCAATAATGAACAGCGGCTACGCTCTGTATCAAACAAAATCGGCAACTCATCCAATGGCACCACCATCTCTTTAACACCAGCCTCAGCTTGTTTTGCGAGAATTTCCATCATCCCCAATTGCAATTCATCCATATTACCATCGGCATGAGCAACAGCTTTTGCCATATACAATAAAGCGGCCTGTTGTTTTGCATTTAAGTTTTGTACAAACATGATTCACTCCTAATTGATAAATAAAAAAGTCATAACACCCCAAAATATAGAGGTATCGTCTCTACTGCTACGTCCATACTGCTATGAAATCGATTACTGATGTTTCTCCCTTCCCAACACTCTTCCCGATAGGCTTGATTATTTTTTTCTAATAATATTCAAATTTTTAAGTCGAACTTCGGATTATAATCGTCACCATTTTCTATTTCGTCGGCTTCCAGCCATTGAGTAAGAGTGGTACGGAGTAAGTGCCATGTATTTTTCTCCGTTGTTATAAATTCAAATAATCTTTCAGACGGCCAATGATTTTGTCCTGCAAATAACCGGGGCTGATGATGTGTAGATGTGGAATCCAATATTGCACTATCGGCAGCACTTCCATTTCGTTAACTTCACGGCAGGCCAGCAGCAGGCCGCCGTTATCGAGTTGGCAGATTTGTGTTTGATTGGGCAATAATTTACGGCGTTGGAAATACGGTGCGACGGCAGGGCTGACCTGAATCACGATTTCCTTTAATTGGTTACCGTGGGAAATACTGTCGGTGTTTTTCACCGCATCGCTAAAAGCGGAATCAGGCTGAAAGGTTTCCGGCAGTAAGTTTAATTGGTCGATTTGGGTGAAGCAGAAGGTTTTCTGCCGCCCTTGCATCAGGCCAATCAGATACCAGATACCGTTTTTGTTGATTAATTGATAAGGCTCAATCCGATAGTGTTTCTGCTCGCCACCGGCTTTGGTGTAGCGGAAAGCCACCGGATGGTGCTCGGCAATTGCATGGCGGAGGCTGTCGAAGGCGGGCTTTTTGTCGCTGATGTCTTCGTATTGAAAACCTTTAACGGTGATGCTTTCCTGCAGATGGCGCAGATAGAAATCGCGTTCCTTTTCGGGAAACAGATTCTGGATGCTGACAAAACGGCAAAAGCGCTCAATTTCATTTTTACTCAAATGACCGTATTGGCTTTGATCGAGCCGGTAGAAGCGTTTGCCGGTGGGGGGTCAGCAAGGGAGAGAGGCGGTTGATATCGCGCTGGGCGCTACGTACAGTAATGCCGTAGTGTTCGGCCAATTCTTGCACGTCTAGGCATTCGCCGTTATTGAGTCGAGTAAGCATATCAGCCAGGCGTATGCCTAAGGCTTCTTTGCTGTTTTTGCGTTCCGCAGTCATGTGGGAAAACCGTATGTGTTTGTTGCCAATAAAGGCTATTGTATAAAGCTGTTGCGACAAGTACTGTCATTCGCAATCAACTTATCGATTATTTTTTTAATTTATTGTTTTATAAACCATTATTCAAAAACCTTTCTTATCTGAAAAGTCTTTAAAATTGGGCTTAATTATCTTATTCATTATAATTTTTGTAAACTATAATCTATTTAAATCTATCCTCCCTTTTCTTCTAGCCACAAGTAAACCATGCCTGGATGGGCTACCTTAAGATTAAGTCTGTTGCATTTTGCATACAACAAGTCACCTCTTACCAATCGTTGCTTCATTTATATTATTTCGCTTACTTGCTTCTTTCCAGTCATTCTTTTTCAGACAGGCATTTAAAACTGCTTTTGCGAATCCAGCAGCAACGTAACCGGCCCGTCGTTACACAAATCCACTTGCATGTGGCTTTGAAAACGGCCGGTTTCCACTGTTAAACCATGCCCGCGCAATAAAGCGGCCACTTCTTCATACCACGCATTGGCCGCCTCCGGCGCGGCAGCGGCAGAAAAAGAAGGCCGCCGTCCGTTGCGCGCATCGGCGTACAAGGTGAACTGAGACACCAGCAGCACACTGCCGCCAATGTCTTGCACCGAGCGATTTAAACGACCGTTTTCGTCTTCAAAAATCCGCAAATAAGCAATTTTGTCGGCAATATAGCGCGCATCCTGCGCCCCGTCGTCATGCCCTACGCCCAGTAATACCATCAAGCCCGCGCCGATTTTGCCGCAGGTTTCGCGGCTTTCGCTATCTAATACATCCACTTGCGCCCGCGTGACCTTCTGTATCACCGCTCTCATGCCGTATCACCTTGTTGATGGTTGCCGCTGCACACCAGGCAGGCCGGATTTTTCGTCAACGCAAACTGTTGCCAGTTGCCCCGCAGCGCATCATAAACCGACAACTGCTGATAAGAAACCTTGCCGATGCCCATCAGCGTATTCAACGCCAACACCGCCTGCGAAGCGCCGATCACGCCCACCAACGGGCTGAACACGCCAAACAATGCACATGCGCCGTCATCGGCCTCTTCGCCGTCAAACAAACAGGCATAACACGGCGCATCAGGCAAGTCCGGTCGAAACAGTGCCAACTGGCCAGCAAAGCGCACCGCCGCACCGGATACCAACGGCGTACCCGTTGCTACACTGGCACGATTCACCGCCAGCCGTGTGGCAAAATTATCGCTGCAATCCAGCAAAATATCGGCTTCCGCCGCCAGCTTAATTAAGCGCTTTTCAGACAGGCATTCATTAATAGCTACCACTTCGCAGCGGCTGTTGATCGCACGTAAACGTTCGGTCGCCGCTTCCACTTTCGGCCTCTCCAAATCGTGCTCAGAAAAAATCACTTGGCGCTGTAAATTGGTATCCGACACCGTATCGTGATCGGCAATCAGCAAACGCCCCACTCCGGCCGCCGCCAGATACGGCAAAGCGGCAGAACCCAGCCCGCCGCAACCGATTACCAGCACCGTAGCCGCCAACAGCTTTTCCTGCCCTTCAATACCGATTTCGTCCAAGAGCAGGTGGCGGCTATAGCGCAATAAGTCCCTATCATCCATACTTAATTAAAAACTCAGATTTTCGAGGTTGTTGTCGACAGCAAAATCATTCGACTCCGTGCGACTGGCGGTCGGCACCATCTGCACTTGGGTGACAGTCATTTTCTTATCCACCGCCTTAAGCATGTCGTAAATGGTCAGCAAAGCCACGCTCACACCGGTTAGCGCTTCCATTTCCGCCAGCGCCACAGTGCTGCTGGTCGCCACCGTCGCTTTCAGGCGACTAACGTCCAAATCTACTTCAAAATCCACCCGAACATGAGTCAACCCATTGGAATGGCACAGCGGAATCAGTAGCGAAGCCTGCTTGGCCGCCTGTACACCTGCCACGCGCGCAATGCTCAGAATATCGCCTTTCTGAATATTGTCGACCAGCAGCTTAATCGTACTCGCTCCCATATAAATATAACCACTAGCCACCGCAACATGCTCCGGCGGCTTGACGCCCAGCCCAATAGTCTTTTGCGGCGGCTGCTCGGCAGTCTGGTTGATTTCTTCAAACATAAAATTTCCTTAATAAAAATTTATTTTAATTCCTGTTTCCCATCTCAAGACCATTAAAACATCTTGCGGGTTCATTATCATATTATTCCTCATTGCACGCCCTTGCCGAAGGTATACTTTTTTAATCAACCTTCTGGTAAGCGGAAACGGGCAGCTGTTTAACTATTTTAAAATATTTTTAAACTTTAGCCCATTCAATTCCAATCAAATCAAGCAAACAAACTTTTTCATGCTCACTCTTCCCTTTACCCGCCAAGAGCGTTGTACATAAAGCCGCCCTAAAACTCCGTTTAGACCATCGAGCTACCGCTAAGAGTCTGGCAAGTGACCCAAGCAACCCAATTGGGTAACATTTTAACCAATCATTACATAATCAATTAAATCTTGCTGAATGTGCCTTGATTGGTCAATCCAAAAAAATCAAGCATAAGCAGCTGAATAAACACATTTTATACTATTAACATAACAACATACCGCAGAAAAACCGTTCAATGAAATTATTCCGACTCCAAGCCCTGCCCCTTTGCCTGGGCGCGGCCTTCGCCGCTTTTTCTCTGCCCGCGACGGCACAAGACATTAACGCCGAACGTGAAAAATGGGCGCTGCATGCCCGCGACGGCGCAAGCCAGCTGGCTGAATCCATTGAGGCCCTGCGCAAACTCTATGCCCAAAACCAAGACGCCAAAGTGCGCGCCGACCTGATTGCCTTATTGGTTCGCCAAGGCAACGGTGCCGAAGCCCTGCGCGTGTGCGGCAACTGCAAAGCCGACCGCTATTCAGTGGACGAATTGCAAAATTTGGCCAAAGCCGCCCGCGACAGCAAACAGTTCAGCCAAGCTCAACAATTCTATACCGCCCTGCAACAACAAGATCCCAGCCTGAAAATCGGCTTTCTCGGCGGGGCGTTAACTGCGGTTGACGCCAAAGAATACGCAGCGGCCAAAAAACAAATCTCCGAATATCAACGCCGCTTTGGTAACGACGAAGACATCCAACTTGCCGAACGTTACCTGAACGAGCAATCGCAAAGCCTTACCGAGCGCTTAACCGATTTGCAAAAGCGCTTGGATGCCAACCCCGGCGATAAAGACTTGGTTTTGCAAGTGTACCGTACTGCCGCTCAGCTGCGTGTTTTCCCGGTTCAACAAGAATTGGTGGAAAAATACCCCAATTATTTCAGCGATGCCGACCGCTTATGGTTGAAAGAGGCCATGGCCGTTAATCAATACCGTCAAGCCAAAACCACCAATAACAAAGCTGGGCTACAAGCCGCTTATGACTCTCTCAGCGAAGTAGTCAATCAAACTTCCCCCGGCAGCGGCCTCCACACTCAAGCCTTGCGCGATCGCATGGAAGTCGCCGTGGCTCTGGAAAAAGACAAACTGGCTTTAGCCGATTACAACACCCTGGCACGCCAAGGCGGTGTTCAGCCGGATTATGTACAGGCTCAATACGCCGAAGCGCTCGCCATCAACGGCAATCCAGTCACCGTGCGCAAGGTTTATGAAAACATCGCCTCGCGCCAGAAAACGGCCGACGGCAAACTACCGGCAGAATTAACCGAAAGTCTGGTGCAAGCCCGCGCCTATAGTGGTGACTACACCGGTGCGCAAGCACTGTTGAACAACTGGAACCCCAATCAAAGCATCAACGACTTCACTCGCACTTCACAAGTCGATAACCCTTATTACGATAAGCAATATTTCTGGAATGCCCGCTTAGAAGCCTGGAACGGCAACATCAAAGGCGCCATTAAACTCATGGACGACTGGCTGGCCGATCACCCTGGAGATCCGTGGGCGATGGCTTTACGCGGTGATTTAGCTCAATGGAATGGCCGTGAAGACGAAGCGCTTTCTTGGTATGAACAAGCCAAACAACAGATATCCCCCGAAGGCCACGCTTGGTTGAACAACAACATCGGCAGCATTCTGAGCGAAAAAGGCAACTGGGCGGGCTTGGAAGAAATGGCAGCCAAAATCGACCGTAAAGATCCGGAATATCAAGGCTTCTGGAGAATGTACGACGATGCCCATGCCGCCCAATTACAGGCTAACTACGGCATTACCCGCGCCACCTCCCCTGCCGACAGCGGCAATGAGTGGGAACAGAGCACCACTTTGTACAGCCCTCGCAGTAAGGGTGGCCACCGAGCCTATATTCATCAGCAATCCGGCTATGTCCCCAACCATGGTGACCCCTTGCGCCACGGCCGAGTGGGTGTAGGCGGAGAGTTCAGCCTCTACCCGCTCACCCTGAATATTGAAGGCGGCCAAGGCACCCACTTGAACGAAAAAGCCTATGTTGGCGCCGGCGTGAATTGGCGAGTAAATGAACAAGTCAGCCTGAATGCCAAAGCGGTTAAGAACAGCGCTAACACCCCTACCAAGGCCTTATTGCAAGACGTTTACGCCAACGAATACAGCCTGAGCGCCAACTACAACCCCAGCGGCAACACCCGCACCGGCTTCGGCGCCAGCGTGATGACTTTTGATGACGACAACGTGCGTAAAAGTGTATACGGCTGGGTTTCCCAATTGCTGTTCCAACACAACCGCTGGAAACTCGACAGCTCGCTTTGGGCAGATTACAGCAACAATAAAGAGATCGCTTCGGCGTATTACTACAACCCGAAAAACAGCAAGACCCTCAGCGGCAGCTTGGATTTATCCTATTTCAATCTATTGCCCAACGGCGTGAAGCTCACCCACCGCCTCAACGGAGGCATCGGCCGTTACTGGCAGGCTGATCATGCTGCCGAGAATACTTGGGTTCTGAAATACGGCCATGATTGGACCTTAACCCGAAACATCGGCTTAGGCTACGAGGTGGGTCGCAAACAAGCGATTTACGACGGTAATCCGGAGTTTCAAAACTTCGGTAACGTTAACCTGAACGTCCGCTTTCGCTGATCCGGCCTTATCCATAAAAGCGATAAAACATTACACCATAAAAATACAGAGCGTATCAGATAAACAGCTTTCAGACAGGCATT
>ERZ795062.1833-NODE-1833-length-14547-cov-6.977781_pt1 | contig 14547 bp, 10 predicted proteins | sample MGYA00375146_ERZ795062 | MGnify/ENA primary metagenome ERZ795062 (study PRJEB30191, sample SAMN05720281) | activated sludge metagenome | isolation source: Anaerobic digester | place: USA | collected 2015-07-16 ... | reverse complement strand
TTCTTAATAAATAATTATATTTGTCTTCATAACACAATAGCATAGCCTTACTTCGCCCTTCTTATAATTATATACAGAAAAGAGTCTCTCCACAAGGAGAGACTCTAATATATTTTTATAATGTTTGGATGAATCGTGACTCCCTGTCACGATCTAAATCATGTAAAACGATTATATATACTATTTAAGATATTTAATCTCAATTTAATTATGTATGACAGCTATTTACTTATAATTATTTCAGAAGTGAAAGAACTCCCTGTGTAGCCTGGTTTGCCTGAGCAAGCATTGACTGACCTGCCTGAGCAAGTATGTTATTCTTGGAGTATTGAACCATTTCTGAAGCCATGTCAGTATCACGGATACGGGACTCAGCTGCTGTTGTATTCTCAACAATGTTATCCAGGTTGGCAATAGTATGCTCGAGACGGTTCTGGATAGCACCAAGTGCAGATCTCTGAGAAGAAACCTTACCAATGGCATCACCTATGGCATCAATTGCATATGTTGCATTCATACCAGAGTCATCAGATACATCTAGGCCAAATATTCCGAGATAGTTAGCATTCATAGCATCAATAGAGATATTGATCTTATTAGCCATGTCTCCGTCAGCACCTACGTGAAGGTTAAATGAAAGTGTCTCCGGAACCTTGGTTTTAGCAACTGCAATGTCGAATACATTCAGGTTCTGTGCATTTGTAGGATCAGAATTCTTATGAGTTGCTACTAAAGCAGGATCATAAGTTGCAGGTGTTGCTGATGCTGCTGCTTCTGCCTCAATTGTGCCTGTTGCTGAACGAACAATCTTTCCTGCTGTAATAAGAGTTGTAGGATTTGCCACTTTGGCTGCTGCCAAATGTTGATCAAAATCTGTACTGGTAGTATCCCACCATGATGCGCCTGCACCATCATAGTTGCCATATACTAGCTGCTGTGCTGTTCCGGTTGCCTTATCAAATATTGTAAGAGTATCACCATCTGCAGGAGAACCCGGTACCAGGGCCTGTGCATTTGCAACAGTATCGATCTTAGCGGTGGTAACTATTGTAGAACCAACTAATGCATTGCTTTCTGTATCACCAATTGAGTTAGCTTTGAGAAGTTCTGCCTCTGCCAACTGATATGCCTTAGAAGCAGTAATGATCGATGTATCATTATCATCGATTCCATATCCAGGCTTAGTCGAATCTGTAGAATCATTGGCGTCATTAAGTACATGGAAAGCCTTGCCATTAGCAGTTACGTCTGCACCTGATTTGATCAGATCTGCTGCGGATGAACCTGCTGTTTCCTGAGTAGCTGTAGGATTCATTGTATAGAATCCTGCTGTAAATGCTACGGAATTGCTGTTTGTACCTGCAGCATAATAAGTATATTTAACACCATTTACAGTAAGCGCATCACCGGCTGCCGGTGTATATGTAATACCATTTCCGCCCATGGCTGATGATACCTTGCCAGTAACTTCTGCGGCTGACCCACCAATTGTATAGTTCTTTCCACCGATCATGACCTTGTCGCCGACTTCGAGCTTATCCATTGTAAATTTTGCTGTTCCATCACCGTTATCTGTGAGCTGACCCTTAAGACCTGCATCATGAGCTTTTAGATACATGCTCTTCTGAGGAACTGAATTGTCACCTTTTAATAAATATGTCTCATTGAACTTGGTCGTCTCTGATACACGATCAATTTCTGTTGTAAGCTGTGTGATTTCTGACTGGATTGCATTACGGTCACCCTTAGAATTGGTTCCGTTAGATGCCTGAGTTGATAGCTCTTCCATTCTCTGTAACATTGAGTGAACCTCTGTTAGAGCTCCCTCAGCTGTCTGTACGGAAGATACACCATCCTGTGCATTGGTAGAAGCCTGTGTAAGACCTCTGATCTGTTTTCTCATTTTTTCAGAAATTGTAAGGCCGGCTGCGTCATCTGCTGCTCTGTTAATCTTATATCCTGATGACAGCTTTTCTGTTGACTTTGCCTGGGCTGCGGTTGTAACTCCCAACATCCTGCTAGAGTTCATAGACTGCATGTTATGCTGTACTATCATTGCCATAATTAAATTCCTCCATGATCATTCCAAACATTAAATAATAATTTAAGATACGGGAAATCCTTTCCTTGTTTCCTTCTTCCTAAATCCGTTTGGGAAGATCATCCTTACACTTTCTTTATCGGAAATGGAAGAAAAATCTTAAGCCTTTTTTTGAATTTTTTTTATTTTTTGTAAAATTCTACGTATTTATAGTCAAAAAAAAGTCGTAAAACCGCAGTTTATAAAGGATTTCATTTCTGCAGAATTACGACTTATTTTTTTATCTAATATATAATTTTAATTTAATTCCTACAATTTTTCAGAGAAAATGTTCTTATAACCCAGTCCATATATCTCTGATGCATCTGAAATGATCGTAAATGCATCCGGATCCTCTTCTCTTATAATTGCCTCAGCCTTAGGTACACTTACCTTTTTAACAACTACCATAACAACTTCCTTTTCCTTGCCGGAAAAAGCACCTTTTCCATATAGGTTGGTAACTCCCACATCCAGTTCCAACAGAAATCTCTTGGTAATATCAGTCCCATTGTCACTAATTATATAGAGAAGTTTTCCACCATCTCTGTGATACAAAACTATATCAAACACCCATGATGTAACAATGGCAGAAATAAGTCCGTAGAGCATAGCCTCCATCTCATTAAATATTAATCCAGAGACTAATACCACCAAAGTATCCATTATAGCAAATATTACACCTGTCCTTATATGCTGATATTTATTTCTAAGAGCTTTGCTGATGATATCCGATCCACCTGTTGTAGCACCTACCCTAAATATAAACCCCATTGATGCACCGACCATAGCTCCTCCAACAATGCAAGCTAGCATTCTGTCATCTGTGAGTCTACCGATATAATCAGCACTTAGATTTGTAAATATCGTTGTGGTTATTATGCAATAAAAAGTGGAAAACATAAGCTTTTTGCCAAACTTAATAAATCCATATATAACTATAGGGATGTTAAGTATCAGATACCATGTACCTGTCTGAATAGATATAACCCGATTTAATATAATAGCAATTCCCGACATTCCGCCGGTAGCCATATTATTAGAGTCAATAAAGCAGGCTATCCCCACTCCGTAAAAAACACTGGCAATAGTTATTACCAGCAGTTTAAGTATCCAATTAAATTTACTGTTCTCATAATACATAATACTGATTTTCTGTTTCATGTTCTTTTTCCCTTGTGTATTTTTCCCAAATCTGCCCCTAGACAGACATAACAATTATTTTAACACTTAATATGAATTTTCTAAAGAGAAATTATTCAATATGTATATATCTTTTGATCAGACTTTTACTAGATTCTGATAACCATATATACGAAGAAAGACCCTGGTGCAAAAGCCACCAGGGTCTTCATCTTGGTTCATTTTAAAACTACATAATACCAGTAAAATATCAACTGCAAAATCGATACCTTACAATCCGAAAATTACACCGAAACTCTTAAAAGATACTCGAAATAGCTGATCATCTAAATCCGTTCATCATACGCAGGTCACGAATATGCCATTCAGTCATAGACGGAGCCAGATCTATTCTCAATCTTTCCTTTTCAGCGGTATCCTTGATTCGATCATGAAGTTTTAACTGAATCCTAAAATTTTTCTTTTTCATGATAAATACCTCCTTACTTCAGGAATCACATTGCTCTATATCTGTATAATATCATGCAATTTGATTAATGCAACACCCTTATGTGCTGATATTTTTTCATCCATTGATTAAACCCAAGTATTCACTGCTAGCCCGTTCCCAGAGCGGGCTGCAGCGATTTGAATCCTATATTTTTTATAAATTCATTTTGTTTATGATTAAAATAATTGTATTACATATTTATCTCATATAATCAGCTACATTGGTTTTGTCTACTTTGCTATATGGAAGCCAGATATAGTGCTTATTTGATAGATTTAGCTTTCCAAGTGATTTCTTATTGGCAAGACTGGTTGCCAGCTCATACATTGCCTTGGCTTGGCCTTCCTTGTCATTATATACAGTTCCCTTCATGCTTCCGGACTGAACTGCTTTTAGTCCCTCTGATGTGCCATCGATCCCATATATAAGAGGCATATCCTCAGGAGCGACGCCTGCCTCTGTGTAGGCATCTATTGCTCCTAGAGCCATATCATCATTGTTAGCGAGAATAAGCTCTACCCCTGCCTTCTGATTGATAAGCTGTGCTATTTTGGTCTGAGCCTGCTCTCTGTTCCAGTTCGCAATACTTGAGCCCACATCGTCAAGGGCCACTCCGCCAGCAATAATCGTATCTACCGAATATTCAGTTCTTACGATCGCATCCTGATGTCCTACCTCACCTTCGAGAACAACGTACTGGATCACTCCATCTCCATTTTTGTCATAGTTTCCGCCGGAAGCTTTGATGTCACTAAGTGCTAATTGTCCTTGCATCTCGCCGGATTCTTTGGCATCAGCTCCGACGTAATATAGCTTATCCCAGCGTTGCAGATCCTCTTCTACCAATTCTCTGTTAAAAAAGATAATAGGGACATTGTTTTCCTCTGCAAGTTTTATTATCTTGGATGGATCTGTTCTATCAACAAGATTGACGCATATAACATCACATCCGCTGTATATCATCTCTTCTACTTGCTCGTCCTGTGTCTTCTGATTGAGATTTGCGTAATTAGAAACTATAGACACATTACTGCTGGCATAGGAATTAAACTTCTCCAGAAGCTGTGAGATAAATGTATCGTGGCTGTCATAAGCCGTAACTCCTATTCTGATAGAATTATCTTTTTTTGTTTTTGTTTTGGACGGGCTACACCCTGTAAAAACAAGTCCTGAAACCATTACCAGCACAAGAACAAGTGAAATATTTTTTTTAAATAAAAATTTTTTCGTATGTATCTTAACCTTCATTTAATTACCCCAATTGAAATATTACCCGTTATTCTCATCCATTACTGAATAATAGGAAACAATATTTTCTCAATATCTTCTTTATACATGTTCTTAGATGTGGCGGTAGCGAATTCCACCTTGTTGTAATCCTTGGGTGTCTTGACTCCATTTAACCTGTTTATCATATCTATCATGCAGGTGTATCCCATATTGTACTCATTAGGTACCAGCATCAGATCAATCGTCCCATTGTCTAAAAAATATAAGTTTTTTTCTGAATTTCCGATCCCCATTACCGATATATTAGCTCCAGTGGCTTTGACAAAATCTACAGCTGCACTTAGGCTGGAATCGTCCATTGCAACTATTGTATCAAAGTCCTCATCCTTCATAAAAGCGGAGATACGATCCGTACTTGAATTGGTGTAATCCAGTTCACCTCTTACTCCGGACTTATACTTTTTTAGCTCGTTTATAAATGCATCGCGTCTCTCAGCCATTGAATGCATGCTCTGATTACCGCTTAATAGCAAGATACTTTTACCATTCAGGTTATTCCCTGACCTTTTTCTAAGCTCATTTGCCAGAGTTTCCCCGGCATCCTTATTATTGATGCCTATCTGTCTTACATTCCCTGAGTTGTTGTCATCCTTTGATGATTCACAATCCACAAATTCTATTGCAACTTTATTTCCTGCATATTTTCTGATCTTATCGGAATCATTACTCTTATATAATTGAACTATTAGACCATCAGCTCCCTGATCCATTTCCTTCTCTATCATTTGTTTTTGCTTGATCGCACTGTTGGCCAGGTCCGTTGTAACATAATTAAGCCTGACATGGCTCTCATCTGCAGCCTTCTTGATACCTTCTTGAAAAGGAGTCCATCGGCTACTGCTACTATCATTAACAATTACAGATATCTGATAGTTCTTAGGCGCAGGTTCCTCCCGAAGAAGCTTAGCTGCAAGAAACAGTATCGCCACAACTATACATATCGCGATTCCCACTACCAGTCTATTTATTCCCTTGATCATAAGGAGTTACCTCCCTCTAGTTTTTTTCTCGAGCACTCATCATATATGATATAAGGTATATGGATCGTCACAATGGTTCCTTCATCTGGCTCACTCTTAACAATGAGCCCATAATCTTCACCAAACATAAGGCTGATCCTGCTTTGTACATTTATGAGACCTACCCCAGAACCTTTGGCGTGAACATGGCCCGTTTCTGTAAATATATTTTGAAGAGTATCCTCTGTCATTCCAAATCCATTGTCTGAGATATCTATATAAATGTCATCGTCCATTTTGTAACCGTGAACTATGATCTCACCATCCTCATCCATCTCTTTCACGCCATAATTAATGGCATTCTCAATAATAGGCTGAACTATCAACTTAACTGTACAGCAATCCTGGATCTCTTCTGAAATATCAAACTTGATCTTAAACGAATCCTTGAATCTGATCCTCTGAATATTGCAGTAATTTTCTGCGTGCTGGATCTCGTCTCTGACTTTTATAATAGTCTGTCCCCTAGAAAGTGATATTCTAAAAAGTGAAGCTAATTGTTTAATCATAAAAATAGCTTCTTTATTACGGCGCCCCTCTATCATCCATACAATAGAATCCAACGTATTATACAGAAAGTGAGGATTGACCTGGCTCTGAAGCGCATCCAATTCGCTTCGCCTCTTCTCTTCCTGTTCTATTACGATTTCCTGCATCAGATTTGATATCTGTTCTATAAGTTCCTGAACAGTTTCTCCCAAGTACCTTACTTCCTTGGGACCACCTATATATACCTTGGTGGCAAAAACATCCGCTGCTTCACCATGAAGAGCCTCGATCACTCCATTATCACGAATTGAATCCGCAAGCGTCCTTAGAGGTTTTGTTACTCTGATCGTGACCATTTGGTTAAGTATAAGTATCATAAGTATAGTAAGCAGAACTATAAATGCCAGGAATTCTCTATTTCTGTCCATATTAAAGTTCAAACTTCCGGTAGGAATAACGCTTATCATCTTCCATCCGGTATAGCTTATAGTATTTACAATAACTATTCTTTTCTCACCATTGTATGTTGTTTTATGTATACCATCATCTAGAAATGCTTCGTATTTTGAATTTTCTCCGGCGATTCCAGAGCTTATCTGCATCTGTTCAGGGTGAAATATCAGATTGCCTCTATCATCTGACAGATATACGTACTGCCTGGTATTTCTTCCATTTAATTCCGTCATGATCTGATCTACTGTGCTGTAATTCATGTCTACCAGCAACACGCCTCTTTTAGGAACACCATTTTCCATCAATAGAACCGAACGGCTAAGAGAGATGACCCAGCGAGTCCTATATGATGAATCATCAAATATATGCTGTACATGTGGATTAGAAAAATGAAGGTTTTCCGGTTGTCTCATAGCCGCCTTGAACCATCCTTGCTCTGATACATTGGAATTGTTCTTTTGAACCGCCGACGGTGATGCAGATATCAGGTTACCATCTTTGGAAAAAAGAGCTACACTGACAAGATTATCCTTGTTTGAAGCGTACAGAAGGCTCATAGAATCTTCTCCATTTTCCTTGGCAATATCCTTTTCTTTTAATACACTGTAATACATTGTATCCGACAAGAGTCTCATGCTCTTTAGATAGCTCTCGAACTCCTCTGTCGCCTGACTCAGCATCTCTTGCGAACTCTCTGTTGCGAGTTTTCTAGAATTATATTCGGAATTCTGATAAAGCATTATACTGACAAAAAACATTGACGCTACAGAAACCAGCGTAAATGCTATCATCAATGTACCCTGAATGCTTTTCGGAGCAACCCTTAGTATAAAATTCATAAATCTTTGTTTTTTCATGCCCTGTAGCTCTCTGTTTTATTTCTTAAAATCAGATTTTTTCCTTACGATACTTTGATGGTGTCAGTCCATATTTTCTCTTAAATACGTATGTAAAATAGTTCGGGTCTGAATACCCCACTCTTTCAGCAATAACATAGGTCTTTAGATTATCATTTAATAAAAGTTTAGACGCCTCTTCCATCCTGTAATCAGTCAGATACTCGATAAATGTCTTACCTGTCTCTCTTTTAAACACAGTTGAAAAATAGGCCGAACTCACAGCCAAGGTCTTACATATCTTATCCACACTTAATTCCACTTCAGAATAGTTTTCCTGGACATATTGTTCTGCCTTGATCACAAATTCCTTATTAGTTCCAATCCTGGTAGAATCCATCTCATTCTGAAGCTTTTTCAGTATATTACTGACCAGAGATTCAAATTCTCCCAGATCTAGCCTGTCAATTTCCTTCATATCTGTATATCTGCCAAATATCTTTTCACTATTCAGAAGGTTTTCCTCTGTAAAATGATACATTCTGCTCATGGTGTCCATTACGAAAAATTTGTACTGCTGAAGTGACTTCCCCTTTATCTTACCACCAAACAAATCTGCTACTGATCCCTCTACATCTATATCTTTTCCAACACGGATCCTTCGAAGAATACTCATCAGATCCTTTTCGCTGTCCTCTGTGCTATCATCCTCAGGATGCGATGGTGCCACTTCCGCGATATTAATAGCCTTGCCTGTTCCATAGATCGCACGATATGATACTGCCTCTTCCGCTCCGGCAAAAGATTCGCTGAGCTCTGAGAGATCAGGAGATATAGTACCTATTCCTGCGGTAACTACGGCATTACATGCATTTTCCGACAATCTTACAAATCTATCCAATGAGTCCGTAAGGTCAATAACCTCTGTCTCATTTTGAAGCTGAGCTATCATAACCGTGTTGCCAAGATATGAGAAGAATCTTCCATTCCATTTTTCCTGTAGTTTCTCCTCTGCCAATCTTCTGACTGAAATATCAAGCAAAACCGGATTAATACCTTCCGGTGCCTTGGTCTTACTGGTGTGTATCTCAACGATACAGTATTTCGGTCCTCTTAGATCTATCTGGTAATTCAATAGATAATTGTCAATCTTATTTTCCTCTACTCGACCTTCTATTAGAGCGGCAAAGAAATTCTCCTGTAATGCCGGCAGGCTCTCTGCATAATATTTTGATAATTTTTTAATACTCTGTCTCTCTTCTGCTTCCTTATCAAGAGATATTTTGATACGGTTAAACAGTGCTTCTAGTTCATCCATATCTATTGGTTTTAGAATGTATTCCTCTGCTTCGAGATGGATCGCTTCCTTGGCATATTCGAACTCGTCAAATCCTGAAATAATGATTATTTTGATATTGGGATATTCTTCCTTGAGCAAACGAGATAATTCAAGTCCATCCATATATGGCATTCTGATGTCTGTCAGTACAACGTCAGGAATACTTCCGCCTGCCTTTTCCAGTCCTTCAACGCCGTTATGGGCATAGTCAGGCTCCTTATATCCCATCTTCTGCCAGTCTAGTCTGTTTATTATGGTTGTTATAACGTCCTCTTCGTCGTCGACGATCAAGCATTTATATGCCATTTTTTGCTCCCTATATATTATAAAACCTTGTGTTTATCATGATGTATGTATATTCAAATATATTTTCACATTTACCATATACAATTATAGCAGAAAATAAGAATATACCATTTAAAAAATATTTTTATTGATAGCTTACCAAGCTTGTATATTTTGCTTCTTTATTTTACTTTTTTATTTTGCTTCTATATTTTGCTTCTATATTTCTTTCACTTATGTTTTTCACTTATATTTTTTTATTTATAAAAACTGCAGGAGCCACGAAAATCGTGGCTCCTGCTAAATATTATATGAGTAAAAAGGATTGATGATAAACTAATTATTACTTCTTCTGAACATATTTCAGGCAGTCAAGAGTAACTGCTGCAAGAATGATAATACCTTCAAATACAAACTGGAGGTTAGTATCGATACCCAGAACAGTAAGTGAATAAGTAAGACCTGTGAAGATCAATACACCGACAACAACGCCTGATATCTTACCAATACCACCTGTAAATGATACACCACCGACAACGCAGGCTGCGATAGCATCCATGTCCCAACCTTGTCCATAAGCGGCAGATCCGGAACCAACCATTCTGATACATTCTAGCCATGAACCAAATCCATAGAGGATACCAGCCATGATAAATGCGCCCATTGTAACTTTAAATACTGAAATACCTGATACAGAAGCTGCTTCAGGGTTACCGCCTACAGCAAAGAGGTTCTTACCAAAAGTAGTTTTATTCCAGATAAACCATACGATCAGAATTGCTGCAAAAGCCCAGATGATGATCGTAGGGAAGTTGCCAATTCTTGGGATGACCATTGAAGGAATGTCATTTTCTATTCCACCAAAGGAAACACCCTTAGTAGCATATGTTACCAAACCAAAGATGATCAGCATGTTTGCCATTGTGGCAACAAATGGATGCATCTTAAATCTTGCTGCAAAGAAACCTGCAATTGATGTAAAAATAGTACTTAAGATAATACACAGTATAAGTGCCAGAGCGATTCTTCCCGCAAGAGGCATCTTCGTCAGATCAAATATATGACCTAATACTCCACCAGTATTTATACCTCTATGCATGACTATGGTAGCTGTAACAGTTCCCATACCAACCATACGTCCGATTGAAAGGTCAGTACCTGTCAATAGGATAAGTCCCGCAACTCCAAGTGCCAGGAACATACGAGGTGATGCCTGCTGTAAAATATTAAGAATATTGACTGTTGTAAAAAGCGGTGTTCCCTTGAGGATCGGTGTGATTATACCAAGGAAGATAAATACCATGATAATAACCATATATAGACCATTCTGAAGGAAAAACTGTTTTCTATTAAATGTATACTTTCTGTTCTCTTTCTTCTGTTCACGGGTCTGTGAAAATGTAAATCTAGACATTCTCAGAAGATCGATAAGATGGTACTCATATACAAATGCTTCATGTCTGTGGTCTTTTATTTCCTGAAGTTCATTCTGATAAGTTACCTTGGCATCAAAGATCTTGTTCTTATATACATAGTTTTCATCTTTGATTTCCTGGGCAACCTCAGGTCCATTACCCTTTTTTAGATTTCCAATCTCAACTTCATGTTCTTTTTTAAGAGCCTCAATTTTAGCTTCATATCTCTTCTTTGCTTCATCTTTTCTAACAATGCAGCTATCTGCGATAGGATTAAAATAATCCCTGTCATAATGCTCTTTCAAATATGCCTCTGCATCAGCGATAAGCTTGGCAATTTCTTCTTTGTTTTTATTTTCGATAACCTTGGCTTTTTCAAGTTCTTTGCTATCTTTTGCCTTTATCTCCTGCTTCTCAGCACTATTGTAGTTTTTATCTACAGAGATCTGCTTCATATGAGACTGATAAAAAATAACTCTGTCAGTACCCTCTTGTCTCAATTCATCGATTTTCTTCTGAATTTTGCCCACGTATTCGTCTATGGGCTGAAGCATTTTTTCTTCCTGTTCAGCAGTTAATATACCTTTTTTTGCACTCATTTATATCCCCTCCGTTACAGATACATTGCGCTGAGCCTTAAGAGCTCTTCCTGATTGGTTTCCTTGGTATTGACTATTCCGGACAAACGTCCATTAGACATAACTCCGATTCTATTTGTAATTCCAAGGATCTCCGGCATCTCTGAGGATACAACTACTATTGTCTTGCCCTCTTTTGCCATCTTGATTATCAGCTCATAAATCTCATATTTCGCACCTACATCGATACCTCTTGTAGGCTCATCCATCATAAACACGTTAGGATTTCTCTCCAGCCACTTACCAAATATAACCTTCTGCTGGTTTCCACCTGATAAGCTCATGATCGAGTCTTCAGGTCCCATACATTTTGTATGCATAACAGAAATCTCATTAAGTGTTGCCTTGTGCATCTTCTTGTCCGAAAGCGCTACTCCAGCCTTATAATGATCCATATTGGCAATTGTGGTATTGAACGTCAGATTGCCCTTTATGAAGAGACCATTTGCTTTTCTTTCTTCTGTAATCATGGCAAAACCATGTTCCATGGCTTCTTTTGCACTGGAAAAGTTCATAAGTTTGCCATTGTAATAAACACGACCTGCAGCTCTTGTACGCACTCCAAAAATAGTCTCTAGAAGTTCTGTTCTTCCAGCTCCTACCAGTCCGTACAGTCCAAAGATCTCACCCTTTTTAACATTAAAGGACACATCCTGAAGATGCGGTGCGAATTTGGTTGCTAAATGGGATATCTCTAATATATTTTCTCCCGGAACATTGTCCACAGGAGGGAATCTATTATCAAGAGAACGTCCTACCATTGCTGCAATTAGTTCATTTAGATCTGTATTTTTAACATCCTTGGTCATTACCATTTTTCCATCTCTAAGGACAGAAACTTCATCACAGATCTGAAAGATCTCATCCATCTTATGAGATATATATATGAGTGAGATTCCCTGGTCACGAAGCTGAGCCATTAGACTGAAAAGCTTTTTGACCTCAGGTTCTGTGAGTGAGGATGTGGGTTCATCAAGTACAATTATTTTTGAATTATATGAAATAGCCTTGGCTATCTCGCACATCTGTCTCTGTGAAACAGACATTTTACGCATTGGTTGCGTAAGGTTGACTGTCATTCCCAGTCTTCTGAATAATTTAGCGGCTTCTTTTTTCATGCTGGCTTCATCGATAACTCCTGCCGCATTTTTAGGATATCTTCCTAAAAATAGGTTATCTACCACGCTTCTTTCAAGGCACTGGTTCAATTCCTGGTGAACCATTGCGATTCCATTTTCAAGGGCTTCTTTGGGTCCTGAGAAACTTACTTCCTTACCATCCAGAATGATGTCTCCCTCGTCCTTATGGTATGTTCCGAACAGGCATTTCATCATAGTAGACTTTCCGGCGCCATTCTCGCCCATAAGTCCCATGACTGTACCCTTTTTCAGGTCAAGATCTATATGATCCAGAACTCTGTTTCGCCCGAAAGATTTGGACATGCCTCGAATAGACAGTATCGTATCTCTTTCATTATCTGACATGGCTTTACTCCTGTTTTCAAAAAAGCTGCCGAGAAGCCGTTGGCTTCCCGACAGCCTGATTACTTAATTATCAGTTCTTAAGAAGTGATGTGTATGAAGATGCATTATCGGTCTTAACCATATTGATTGCAAATGCATCATACTGGCTCGGATTGCCGAGACGGTTTGTAATGTTAGACTCTGTCTGTCCATCACCTGCGATGTAGTCAACCTTAAGGTTGAGAATATCATCGTATTTCTGAAGCAGAGGCTGATATGTAGAACTCAGGAAGTTATCTGATGAGTTGTAGATGTCAAGCCAAACAGACTTCTTGGCACTCTTTTTCGTATCAAGTTTGTTTGATACAGGTGCATAAGTCTTGGTTGAGTCTGTGAAGTCCTTGTAGTTAGCAGCTGTTACAGCAAGGTTCAATGCATAGTATGAACGCTCTTTTGCAACATACTTGTAATCCTTGTCAGTAAGTACATTACCAGCAGAATCTTTTGTGCCGATACCTGTATCTACATCTTTTCCATCGAGAAGGTTTCTCAGAACTCTGAGTGTCAGATATGCCTGAACATCAGCGTGCTGTGAAATTGTTCCGCTGTATCCGTCTTTGATTGCTGCAACAGCATCGCTGTTTGCATCATATCCGAATGTAGGAACCTTAGCTGCTTTGGAATATTTCTGGAACATTGACATTCCCATTCCATCATTATTGGAAATAACGAGATCGATCTTGTTACTGAATGTAGCTGACCAAGCCTCAACAGTATTTCCTGCTGTACCGGCATCCCATGTAGCTCCTGCTGAGTTCTTCATCTCATGAGAAGCAAGCTCAACAACCTTGTATGTCTTACCACCAGCCTTAACTTCGCCTTCTTTTACAGCTGAAGGGTTAGTATCTGTAGGTGAAGAATCAACTGTTCCATCTTTCTCAACGCCTGTTCCAAGGGCTTTTCTTACACCTCTTGTACGAGCTATAGAATCGTTATGTCCGATATCACCGATAGCAAGAACATATCCGATGGTTCCATCACCATTCTTATCAATCTCATCTGCATGAGCGTTGATATAATCAACTACCATCTGGCCCTGAAGTTCAGCACCCTGGTTAGCGTCAAAACCTACATAATAAGTCTTGTCATTGAAGTTAAGTGCATCTGTGTCAAGAGCACCTGTGCTTGAGTTTGATGGCTGTCTGTTGAACCATACAAGTGGTTTGTCCTTGTTAGCTACACTTGAAGTTGATGACCCATTAGAGCCCTTCGATCCAGTGCTTCCGCAAGCTGCCATTCCGGTAGCCATAAAAGCTGCCATTGTAAGTGCAACGATCTGTTTCTTTTTCATATAATCCTAAACCTCCTTTAAAAAATTTCAGTCGCCCAGTTGATGTGTTAATAGCAATTTCTATGGGCGGCTCCCTCTTATGGAGACCATATTAACAGTTCGATCTTTTCAAAAAAACAGAAAATTCTTCTGTTTACCATGAAAATTCTTCGTTATTTTTTTATGTTTTCAAGGATTTTCATGGCTAAAATTAGTCATATTGCACAATTCTATGTGATCACAGGCTATTTCAGTCCGTATTAAATTGAACCAGCTC
>ERZ795062.1832-NODE-1832-length-14558-cov-517.674964_pt1 | contig 14558 bp, 11 predicted proteins | sample MGYA00375146_ERZ795062 | MGnify/ENA primary metagenome ERZ795062 (study PRJEB30191, sample SAMN05720281) | activated sludge metagenome | isolation source: Anaerobic digester | place: USA | collected 2015-07-16 ... | reverse complement strand
GCTGCTCATGCGAAAGAGTTCCAAATTGGTGTAATGCATCCTGAAAGTGAGCTGGCTGCCATAAACATGGCGCTGGGTGCTGCCAGCATGGGACTAAAAACCATGGTGGCTTCAAGTGGAGGTGGCATGGCACTCATGGAGGAAGCATTCTCACTTTCTGGTATGGCAGAAGTACCTGTACTTGCAGTACTTGGTTCTAGGCCTGGTCCTTCCACAGGTGTGCCTACTTACACAGAGCAAGGAGACCTGCGCTTTGCCATAAACCAGGGGCATGGAGAATTTCCTCGGGTGGTGGCTTCCCCTTACAGCATGGAAGAAGCTTTTTACCTTGCCGCTGAAATGCTTGGTCTGGTACAGGAATTCCAAACTTTGGGCATTTTGCTAACCGAAAAACATCTTGGTGAAAGCCGCATGACCGTGGATATAGACCCCACTAAAGCATATTGGGCAGAGCCTATCATGTATCAGGGCGGTGACGAGAAGTATTTGAGGTATAAGATAACAGAAGATGGCATATCTCCTCTGCTTTTCCCACCTTCTGACCAAGTGATAAAGTTTACCAGCTATGAACATGATGAATACGGCGTTTCCACCGAAGACCCACAGATGATAGCGAAAATGCATGAAAAACGTGCCAAAAAACAAGAGACACTGGTGCAGAAGCTTATGCAGATGCACACCGTAAACGTATTTGGACATGGTGAACCAGTCATCTTTACCTACGGTTCCACAACCATGTCAGTGCTGGAAGCACTGCAGTGTGCTAATTTGGAAGCAACAGTGGTTCAGCCTATTTACTTAGAACCGTTCCCTACGTGGGAATTTGAAAAATTCAAAAATGTTAACCCCATCGTAGTAGAGCAAAGCGTTATGGGAGCTTTTGAAACCCTGATAAAAGAGAAAACGGGCATAAAAGCTAAAGCTTCCATTAGGAAATACGACGGAAGACCCTTTGATCCAGAAGAACTCGCCCAGCAAATAAAGGAGGTGATATAGTATGCCTGATGACCTGACCACTTATGCAGAAAACACATGGTGTCCAGGATGTGGTAACTTCGGCATTTTCAATGCGTTCAAGAATGCTGTTAGAAGATTAGAACAAGAGGACGGCATAAGCAGAAATAACATTCTCATCACCGCTGGAATAGGTTGTCACGCAAAGATTTTCGACTACTTGGATCTATCAGGGTTCTATTCCTTGCATGGCAGAGAAATAGCCACAGCCCAGGGCATGAAACTGGCTAACCCCTCGGTTACCGTTGTTGCTTTTGCCGGTGATGGTGACGCTTTCGGGGAAGGCATCGAACACCTCATTTTTGCAGCCAAGAGAAACGCTGATATAACAGTAATAATACATGATAACGGCGTTTACGGTTTAACCACAGGGCAGTTCACTCCTACTTCGCCAGAAGGTTTTAGAGGACCGTCCACACCTTTTGGTAGCCCAGAAGAGCCGCTTAATCCAATAAAGCTCATGCTTAGCGTAGGAGCCACCTTTGTTGCGCGGGGTTTTTCAGGGAAGCTTAAGGAACTTACGGATGTTTTCTACCAAGCTATGAAGCACAAGGGCTTTTCTTTCATTGACGTGCTCCAGCCGTGCGTTTCCTTTAACGATACTTACAAGCTCTACAACAGCAAAGTAGAAATCTTACCGCAGCCAGTTAGTACAGTGGAAGAAGCCATGAAACTTGCAGAGCAGACAGAAAAGCTTCCCATCGGGATTTTCTACCAAGTAGAGCAGGTTCCAACTTACCATGAGAGATTACTTGGAGATTTAAACATTGCTACCCAGAGAGCTCCCAAAGAACAGCGCTGGGAATCCATTAGAACCTTGCTGCAGCAGAGCACCTAATTTGCACAAAGAATAAGGGTTCTTACCTCCTGCAAAAGGAACGTACAATCTTTGTAAAGGAGGTAAGAACCCATATGAATCAGAAGCGTTTAGAAAAAGTACTGGAAGGGATGACCCAAGCTGGTCTATCCCAAATGATCATTTCCGACCCCACAAACATTTTCTACCTCACAGGTAAGTGGATAAACCCAGGAGAACGGATGTTGGTTCTCTTGATCAGAAGTGAACAAATCCCCACACTTTTTGTAAATGAACTGTTCCCTATCAGGGAAAAACTTGGTCTGGATGTGGTAACCTACAACGATTCTCAGGATCCCATTGCTTTACTTTTACCCCACATTGCTCCTGACAAGCCTCTAGGAGTTGACAAGAACTGGCCTGCCCGTTTCCTTATAGAGCTCATGCACCAATCCCCTATTCCCATAAAGGATTTTGTGGACATCTCCAGTATTGTTGATAGCGTACGTGCCATAAAGGATGACATGGAACAACAGCTTATGAGAGAAGCATCACATATAAACGACCAAGCCATGGAAAGGGTTTTGCACCTAATTCCCAATTTGCATACAGAGAAAAAGGTGAGTCGCTTGCTGCTGGACATTTACGAAGAACTAGGAGCAGATGGATATTCCTTTGAACCCATTATTGCTTACGGCCCTAACGGCGCTGACCCGCACCACGAAAGTGATTCAACTACTTCGTTAAAGGAAGGCGATAGTGTCATCATTGATATTGGCTGCCGTAAGAATTTCTACTGCTCAGATATGACTAGAACAGTTTTCTACAAGAAAGCAGACGACTTGCAAAGGAAAATTCACAACATCGTTTTGGAAGCAAACCTAAAGGCCATTGAAACTGTGAAACCAGGCGTAAGATTCTGCGACATCGATGCAGCGGCTCGCAATCACATTGAAAACTTCGGCTTTGGTGGTTATTTCACTCATCGTACAGGGCACAGCATCGGTCTGGATGTACATGAAACTGGCGATGTATCTTCAGTCAATACGGATATAGTACAGGAAGGTATGATCTTCTCTATTGAACCGGGCATTTACCTGCCTGGTAAGTTCGGCGTCCGCATTGAAGATTTAGTATTGGTAACACCAACTGGCTGCGAAGTGCTGAACCATTTCCCCAAGGAGCTTCAAATAGTAGACTGAATCCGTTCAGTAAATGCTTTCTGTTAAGCTTCTTGTTCGAGAGTATAGTTAAAGGGGAAAGATGTAAATAGGAGGTGTTGCATTTTGGATGTCTTAGATTTACTTTCCAGCCTGGTTTCATTTCAGACTGTAAATGACCCAAGCAAAGGTGAGATGCCTTCCAGGGATTGCCCCGCGTTTATACAAAGCACTCTGCAATCTTGGGGCATTGATAGCGAGATAATCGAGCACAATGGCGCCTATGCTGTTGTTGGTGAAATAGGCGAAGGCTTGCCAAAAGTCATGGTCATGGCACATTTTGATGTAGTACCTGTAAGTAAAGATGAATGGCACTATGAACCTTTTAAATTGACCGTGGAAGGCGATAAAGCCTACGGCAGAGGTTCCGTGGATGATAAAGGCAACGTCGCCTCCCTCATGTTTGCCCTAAAAGAGCTCAAAGAAAAACCACTAAACGGCAAAGTACTTTTTGCCTTCACCGGTGATGAAGAAACCGGTGGGCTTACTGCTCTCCACATTGCACAGCAGCTGCATGACTCAGAGAAACTTCCTTCATTCTTAATAAATGCTGATGGCACGGGCATGATTCCCATAGTTAGAAGAAGAAAAGGCTTCGGGGTAACAGTTTCTTTGCCATCAAGAAAGAAAATGGTCAAGGGAAATGTGTATGAGCAAACCTTTGACATACGTACCCCCGTTGTGGAAACGAGGCATGCAGCCTATTTCTTGCCGGGCGTGGATACTCATCCCTTGATAGCTGCCTCTCAGTTCTTGCGCGAGAGTGACTGTGAAGCTGTTTCGCTCGCTGGTGCATTTCTCAAATCCAATGTGGTACCAGGAAAGGTCACTCTGACCTACGTAAAACACGACAACGATGCACAGTCAGAAGTGGAAGTAGACGAAAGCTTAACCCAACTCTTAAGAGCCGTTATTCCGTTGGTTAGGGCTCCCATTAAAGCTGAGAAATATAGCGATTTTGGAGTATCCATAACACCCAACTTGTACAGCCTTGATGGCTTTAAGCATTCGCTTTATTTGGATATAAGGGCAATGAGTTATGACAACAAGGACATTGAACAAACCATAAAAGAAATACTTTCCTACAACTTACCGGAAGCTGAAGTAAGCTTTGGCAACAAGGACAAGGCTGGTTTTCTCTTCACAGATCCGCATGAGCCCTTTGTTCAAACCGTGCTTGACGTCCTTAAGGAACATGGAGAACCTGCCAAAGCTGTAGAAGGTGCGGGAGCAGCAGACTCACGCTACTTCACACCCCTGGGAGTGAAAGCTATCGACTTCGGTCCCAAAGGCGGCAATGTGCACGGACCCAACGAGTACGTCGAAGTGCCTTCTTTGAAGAAACTACCTCACGTTTACGTGCAAATTATTGATAAACTTCTAAGCTTGTAGTAGTAGTAAAAAAGCCTTACAACATTTTGTGGAGCCAGCCAAAGCAACACTACTGCTGGCTCCTTTTGCATTACAATACTGCTATGTGGTGGTTCTTAATTGGTTTGGCAGTAGGCATAGTCATCCTACTGTTCTTCAGGTTGGCTTTTGAGCGAGACCTAGAAAGAACACGAAGAGAACTCTACCAGCAATATGAAAACCAGTTACGTGAAAATCAACTCCGTGCGGAAGCATACTGGAAGGCGCAATTTGAAGACTGGAAAAGCCGAGAAATAGAAACCGTAAAGGAGTCCATGGAACAGCAGTACAAGGCGCTTTTGGAACAATGGAAGCTGGATATGGAAGAAGAGATTAGGCAAGATGCCGCTAAACGTAGCAAATCCGTTATGTTAGGTCAAATAACAGAACACCTGGTACCATTTCTACCTGATTTCAAGTACAATCCAAAAGATGCTCGCTTTCTCGGAACGCCCGTGGATTTAATCGTGTTCGATGGCCTCAGTGAAGGCCAGCTAAAACAGGTGGTGTTCATTGAAGTGAAGAGTGGTGCTTCTAAACAGCTCACCCAACGAGAAAAACAAGTTCGCGATACGGTATTAGATAAGCGCGTTTGTTGGGAATTGTTCTATCAACCATCCTCAGACACAATCACGCAGGAGGACCAGTTTAGCATTGACATCGATGTTGACAGTCGTGTTGATATTGCAAGCATTACTGACACAGAAACGGACAGAAACTCTGACAGAAACTCTACGGAACTATAGCATCTTCGTTCCTGGTTATTTCACTGGGCAGTCCAAAATGCCCCCAATACTCTTCAATGGAATAACCGTCTATTTCGCCCTTGGTCTTGCCTTCAATGCTCAACTTTACCCGCTGGATTTCAGAAAATTCCGTCAGTGTGTTGCCGATGGCGTTAAGGCTCATGGCTTCGCCACCAGCAGAAACGGGGCAGTACTTGTAAGCCTCAGTTATGGCTTCACGGCTTAAATCCACATAGGCTGTACCATTATCCACGTTAAACCCGAGTATGCGAGTAGTGGGTGGTAATGGCATTCCCATGCTCAAATCCTCCGGCCCCTCGATAAGTGATTCCAAAGCTCTTAAGGGTTTGTTCTCATCCACCACATAATGTTCTTCGGCTTTCACTCCCCAATCAGGGTCTGCCACAATGAAATAAACTTTTACCGGAACCAACTTTACGGGTATAGACCTACCCCGGTTGTATTCCTTGACCAAGTTCAAAAATGTGTCTGTTTTGTCACCTAAAGCAGCTCTTATAACATCCACAGCTGAAGCTGTGGTACTTTTAAGCTCGGAAGCGATGGCGCTTTCAGCTAAGCCCTCCTGTGTCAAAGCCCTTCTTTGAGAAAGTTCAGCCTTAAGTGCCAGTTGCACCACCTCTTGCTGCGTTGCAGTAAGTTCCAGTTCGTTCGAGATGCTGTTAACGTAAATGGAATCCATGTTAGACAAGTAGCCAGGTTTTATGCTGGAACCGAGAATCCCTGTACCATAACGAGAATATAAAAAACCGGCAACAAAACCAACCACAATAACCAGAACCACTATTAGTATCCAGCGCGCCGTACTTCCCTTTACGCTACCGTTTTTTTTCGCCATGGTGGTGCACCTCCAAAGCATTAAATAAAAACCACAGGACTTGCGGCCTTTGTCTTTTGTTACAGTAGAATATTAACATGAACTTAATTGAACACTACGGCCTTAAGGACGTCTACCTAACTGTCATCCCAAAGCTGAATTTGGATAACGGAGCAGGTACCCTATGGAGTCATTCCCTGGACGTGGCCCGGCGGTTCAAAGAACTGGCTGAAAAGTCATGGCATCCCCCAGTTGGTCCTGAAGCTCACCATGTTTTACGTTGCAGCCTTGACATGATGCAAAGTTTGGTGTACTTACATGACATAGGCAAGATTGATGCCCGCTTTCAAGAGGAACTAAGGAACGGTCAACTGATCTCCAGGCACACTCTCTTGGGTTTAAATATTGTTGTGGACGCAGCAGAAAAACTTTCTCAGAATTATCCTAAAGATCTCAGACCCACGCTGGTTTACCTAACAACACTGGCAACCACTCTTCACCATGCTCCGCTAATGAAAACCACACTGAGTAATATTAAGGAACATCCTGATGGAAGCCTTTTGCCTGCTCACCTAAAGAGTCTGTGGGAAAAGGATTTGAACCGAACCATAAACTATCTTAAACAGTGCAAAAAACAACTTGTCATTAGTGGATGGGAACTTCACTGGGTTTACAGCTACCTTAATGGACTAGTCGCCCTTGCTGATGAAACTTCCAGCGCTCATTATCCTTTGACCTTTTCCCACACATTCTACGTTGACTATCAGCTACCTGACGAGCCCTGCACGCGTGAAGTCGGTGTTTACGCTCCACAGTTGTGGGCAAAACAGCTTAGAAAAGGTACTATCACCCAGTCAGTTAGTGAAGCGTTCCGATTGATGCAGCCGCGCATTTATACCAGTTTCTATGACCTGATTCCTTTCATTATGGGCTTGGGCAAGTACAATGTGAGAATGCTCAGTTTACTCGGTAGTACTGTTTACACCCCAAGGAAGGACTGGGCAGCATTGTTTTCTGACCTATTCAGATGCCGTGTTATCATCACAAACCCAGCAAAGGGCTGCATAAACATTGTTCGCGTTGAAGATTATGAAAACAAACTTCCTTATTACCTACAAACTATTTACGAAGAAGAGCCAAACGAAGTTGACGAGTGGACTGTGGTTACAAAAGACTACAATGACTTAGTTCCCCCATATGATTGGTTATCACTGGTCAAAAAAGTGTGGAATCACCTTGGGGAGTATGCTCTAATGAATATGACATTGCAGAATACCAGGCAACCATTCATTAAAGCTGATGTAATCCAGTCCACAGATGACATTCACGATTTAAGAAGGCAACTTCCCGAACAGGTAAAGCATTGGCCCAGGGTGCCACTAGAGACCTTAGTCAACAAGCTAGCAAGTACGCCGGTTCCTCTCTACGAGGCAACCAAAGGTACCATTATTAACGAGTCTCACATATTACTTAAGCAAGGCAACCGCGTTAGCAGGTAGCAAAACACTTCGTCTATTCAATTAGCTATCTGGAATTGTAAACAAATCGGTACAGTCTCTTCTCCTTAAGCCATTCCCGCACATCCGTGGACAGCCACTCTACTAGCACGGCTGGCTCCTCAGGATTAAGGAAGTTCTCTAGTTAGCCGAGCACTCAGTAAATACATGGACACAATTTACCTTATTCTTTTCTTCATCCTGTGAAAGTGAAGAGTCAATCCCTGCGCCAAATTTACTGAGAACGTTCTTTCTATTCTATAACCGCGCTTTTGGTAAAACTGAACTGCATTTTCATTTTCAGTTTCCACGTCCAGGCAAACAAACTTCGCACCATGCAAAAATGCATCTTTTTCGGCGCAGTTCATCAAGACTGTCCCCACACCTTGGCTCTGCAGTGCGGGGTAAACAGCTATGAAAGCTACGTAATACTCGCTTCGGGAAATCCTACTAACTTGTGCATCTAACTTAAGAAGCGCTGGCAGTACTCTGAAAAACTGAAGTCCCAAGTGTTTGATCATGAGGTACCCCGTGCTCAGCTGTTCGCTCTGTTTAGTTTGCCAATCGTAGCCCACTACTAATCCAAGGATGTCGCCCTCTTGAGCAAACATGCAATGAGAGAAGCTGAACAAATTCTTATCATGCACATACAAGTACTGCAGAAGCTCCACTGCCCCTCTCTTGCCAAACACTTCAGAGAAAAATGGGGCTGCAAGCAGCACTAACTCAGAGAAATGGTTATTGTCCTTCAGAGTCCCCTTCCTGACCTCCATCAGCTACTCCAATGCTTGTTTCAACTAATATTAGTATGGGAGCAGAATAATCGACCATATATAATTGAAACATGCTGCTTTTTGACCCACATACTTTTTCAAGAAGGGTTTTCTGTCTGTGAGTGAACCCAACCACAGAATTCCCATTAAAGAATGGATTATTACTGAACGTCCCAGGGAACTACTCCTTTCTAAAGGTCCTGAGTTCCTATCTGACGCAAAACTGCTTGCCATCATACTGCATGCAGGCAGTAAAGAAGAGACAGCAGAAGATTTGGCAAGGCGCCTCTTAAATACTTTTGGTGGGTTCACCGGGCTTTATCGGGCCAGCGTAGAAGAGCTTATGCAGGTCAAAGGCGTGGGTAAAGCTAAGGCGGCTCAAATAAAGGCTGCACTGGAAATAGGCAAGCGTTACCTTCAAAGTGAGGTTATAGAGGAAGCAAGAATCACCACTCCTGAAGATGCTGTGGACTACGCTGCACAGTACTTCTCCTCCATGCTCATGAATGAGGGTAAAGAGCACTTTTGGGTATTGCTACTGGACAGAAAAAACCGTCCTGTGAAACATGTGGAGCTTAGTGTGGGAAGTTCAACTCAGACCACGGTGGACCCAAAAGAAGTACTAAAGGAAATAAGCTTGACTTCAGCTCAAGCGATCATCCTCATACATAACCACCCCAGCGGAGATCCCAGTCCCAGCCGGGAAGATGTAGTAGTAACAAAACAGCTTAAACAAGCCTGTGAACTGGTAGGAGCTCAGCTACTTGACCACATCATTGTTGGCAGAAACCAGCACTTAAGCTTAGCCAGGGAAAAGTTAATTTAAAGATTTCACAGTTTTAGCTTGGTGTAAGTGCTGTTTTGTCATATGTATGGTATACAATTGTTTGCTATAATATGATTATGACGGTCTTGGTGCTTTACCACGGTGCAGAATTTAAGCCTTTAGCTTTCAGAGATGGACAACGCTGGCAGAGAGTAAAAACCTTGCAGCAAAAATGGCAGCAGCCGCAGGGTAATCGCCAGCTTTTCCACTTCGTGGTGTGCACCGAAGAAGACCAAATTTGGGAACTCATTTATCTGTGGCCCGATGGTTATTGGAAAGGGTGGTGCTTACCATGAGATGGATCATGCACGTGGACATGGACGCCTTTTTTGCCAGCTGTGAACAAGCCATCAATCCGAAACTAAAGGGCAAACCCATTGGAGTCATGGCTGACCCTTATGGCAGAGGCAAAAAACGCTCCGTCATAGCCGCAGCATCTTACGAAGCCAAACGTAAGGGTGTGAAAGCTGGTATGCCTCCCAGGGAGGCTTTTAATCTTTGTCCTGATCTTATTCTGGTGCAAGCTCATCCATCCTTCTATGGTTACGTACATAACCAAATGCTCAAATATGCCAGGAGCATCTCTTCCGAAGTGGAAAATTACAGCATTGATGAATTCTTTATGACTTACTACGGCAACGATCCAAACAAAGTAGCTGAAGAAATCAGGAGATACGTAAAGAAACAGTTTGGTATTACCTGCTCTGTGGGCATTGCTCCAGGAAAAATCTTAGCAAAGATGGCAACAGAGGAAGGTAAACCCGACGGACTCACTTGGTGGAAACCACAGTCCATACCTGCTGTTTATAAGTACTTACCTGTGTCAGCCATACCAGGCATAGGTTCACGCAGAGAAGCTCTACTAAATAAAAATGGGATATATACCTTAGAAGATTTGGCATTAACCCCAAAACCCATAATCAAAAACCTTATGGGCATACTTGGCGAGTACTACCAAAAGATAGCTCAAGGCATTGATGAAACACCTCTTATTACTCAGGAGCCGCCTTTAAAAAGCATTACTCGCAGTGTTACTTTGGACGCGAGCACCTTAAGCCCACTAGTGGTAGAAGCTGTAGGGCGCCTGCTCTGTGATTCTCTGAGCAAAGGCTTGGAAGAAATAAACTCCCGTGCAAAAGAACTTTTCATATTTTTACGCTACGATGATATGAGTGCAGAATCAACAGGCATGAAGCTGGAGTTTTACACCAATGACCCCGATGTAATCTTTCAAAACTTCAAAGTACTAAACAAAGAGCTCAGGCCCTACCAACAGGGCATAAGGTTAGTTGGTGTGGGTATGACTGACATAAGGCAGCATTACACTCCCAGCCTCTTCTACCAAGAGAAGCCAAACCCACTAAAACCCGTAGTGGAAAAGATACGCCAGCGCTATGGATACGACAGTATCATACCCGCCAGTCTACTTTTAGCGGAGCCCTATACCAGCCTAATCGCTGAATAAATTTTTGTATGTACCTTCATTATTCATTGCCAACTTATGTTGAAATCACGACCAAAATATGGTACAAAAATATTATGCACGTGTGCCCAATAGCACGCATAAGATTGGCTTCTACCTGTGTTTCTTGTGAATGTTGGCAAGGAGGTGAGAAATGAAAGCTTCAATACCCCGTACTCAACTTCTACACCACGATTACCTAAGCTTGAACGATCAACAGTCTGATTAATCCAAAAGTAACATCAAAGTAGCAGATGGGAGGGAGGAAATTGGAGGATAGAAAACCTGTTCTAACCTTTTCGAGGGGACTCATTCTAGCTGTTACTATTTTGGTTAATGGCTTTGTAGTTTTCGCACTCATAGATTTAATCATGTCTTCTTTTGGCTCATCTAACGCTGATTTATTGTCCGTAATTTACACAATTATTATCATGGCTGCGTTAGTAGGCCTAGCATTTACATCTTTTGGAGAAAACCTCATCAGATTTTCATTAAGGTTAAGGAAACCTACACACGAAGAAATTGAGATATTAAAAGAACCATGGGAAACAGTTCTCTCAGCAGCTGGGTTGCTTAACGATGAATCTGCTCCACAACTTTTCATCTCCGACGCAAACTACCCCAATGCCCTTGCAACTGGTCTAAAAACCGTGGCAGTTACCAGAGGGCTCCTTAAGACTGCAACACCAGAGGAAATAAAGGGCGTATTAGCACATGAGGTTGGCCATTTGATCCACGGAGACACAAAAATTAGCCTGGTTGTTCAGGTGGTCAACACCGTTGGAAACGTGGCCACAGCGATTCTAAGTGCCATTGTTATCTTCATAAGCACAATTGCAGGCAGCACAAGAGAGCGCGAGGGTGTCGCTTTCGCAATCGTCTTAAGCTTATTTGCCTTATTGTTCAAAGCTCTCTTGAGTCTGTTCCAGCTTTTAATTAGAATTGGCTATTTTGCCGTGGGAAGACAAGAAGAATTCCTTGCAGACGCTTTTGCAAAACGCCTTGGCTTTGCCAACGGTCTAGTGAGTTTTCTAAGAAAAATTGAGGACTTTGAGGAAGCTCCAGTGGGTTTTTGGAATGCTGTTCAAAGTACACATCCACCCACAGCAGTGCGCATTGATAAGCTTCTTTACGGAGATAACCTCTCCAAGGCAACATCCCTGTAGAACAACATATGGGAATAGCGCCTGCAGTTTCCTAAACTATAAGGAGTACTCACGTCTTTAAGAGACGTGGGTACTCCTCCATTCAATTAATAACTACTTTCCGTCTCTCCGTGAAGTAACATGACTTCAACCTGAAGTATGTGTGCTACTTTTGGCAAAATCCGTCGAGCTCAATCCAGTGCGCACCTAGACTAGAGCATTCTTCTTATTCACATGTCTGTTCCAGCTTGGACAGCACAAAAAAGGGCTAATGGGAAGCTTAAATAATGTAGGGAAGTGGCAAAGCCCTGCCAGAAAAACAGTGAAGCCCTTAGTACAAGGGTAAATATTTGAATACTTTAATAAAACAGGTCACTCCATGAACGGCAGTAGCTTGGGTTTCAAAGCAGTGTAACTATATTGGCTACCCCATCAGCCCCATTGCTACTGCTTCAAACTATACATATAGCCTTATACCAAGAAGCATGAAGAACTCAGAGTCCAATGTTACACAATGAACTTCAAGATCATTAGCATCCCCTTTTTAGCTAAAACAACTTTGTCTGTAATATTTCATAAAGTAGCCAAAACACAATAGAACACCACGAGAGGGTTTGCAAAGTTTCGGCAAGTAAAAAACTTCCGTAAAGTACACACGTATTCTTGCATATAAATACCCAGTCAACAATGCTATAATTAGAACAATCTAACATAGAGGAGGGCATCATGAAAACAAAATCTTTGAAGCTTAAACTATCGCTAACCATAGTAGCAACGGCACTTATTCCGTTATTGCTTCTTGGTGTTGTTGTAGCCTACCGCACTACTGGCAACATTAGGTCCTTAGTAAGCAACCAGTTGCAGACTCAAAATGAAGGAGATGCTTCTAGTATTCTCGCGCTTACCGGTATTCATGGTTATTTAGCTTCTTATTTAGCCTCTAGCGATAGCGTAATAAGCTTGGCAGAAAGCGGCGACTCCACTATCCTCCAACAAGTACTGGCCATGTTCGATACAACTCTAAAAGAATATCCATCCACAATGAACGTCTACGTCGGCACTAAAGATGGATTGATGTTCATACGACCTGAGCAAGAACTGCCAGCTGATTTCGACCCTCGCACCAGACCTTGGTACGAGGAAGCAATTGCTAATCCAAATAGCTACATCGTAACAGAGCCCTACACAGACGCAGGTTCTGGGAAAACAGTTATTTCAGTAGCTAAGGCAATCTCTTCTAATGGCGAATATGTAGGAGCAATAGGAATTGACTTCGAAATCAACAAGGTTGTAGAAGAGTTTTTTGGCGACACAGGTGACACCCAGAAATACTTGATAAATGGAAGCGGCAAAGTTTTACTAGCCAGTAAAAACGCCTACATAAAGGCTGACACTGACTTGAATACTGAAAACTTATTCAAACAGGTCCAGGAAGCCTCTTCCAAGGGAGAATTGTTCGAGTTTTCATACAAAGGCAACAACAGTTACGCGTTGGCAATGCAACTGCCCAATGGTTGGTATTCTCTTTCCCTAGTACCTCGCACAGTGGTATCTCAGCCCATAAGCTCCATAATATTCACAACTCTGATAATTGGTGCTCTTGCTCTCATCTTTGCAATTCTGTTAGGATTCATATCAACCCAGAACATGCTTATTAAGCCAATCGAAAAGCTTAGAACAAGCGTATCAGCAGTCGCAAAAGGAGATTTAACGTCAACAGTTGAAGTAAACAGCAAAGACGAGATTGGAGAAATGGCTCAAGACATCAACACCATGATACAAGCGCTGAATGAAATAATGACCACAAGTACGGAGGCAGCCAGAAAACTGTCCAACGCAGCCACAAATCTTGCCGCCCTGACTGAAGAGACAAGCGCTTCAGTGGAAGAGGTTACAGCACAGTCCGGCGAAGTTGCAACCAATGCTGAAGCCACCTACAAAGCCATTGAAGACTTCACGGGCGGTGTGGATCAAGTTTCCAGAACAGCGCAAAGCATTGCTTCTGACGCACAGAACTTGGCGCAACAAACTACAAATATAAAGCAGTCAGCTGAAGAGGGTCAGTCACGCATAGCACAGGTAGTGGAAAACTCTGAAAAGGCACTGCAAAACACAGACAGAACAGACAGAACAATGCAAGAGTTAACTGAAGATGCTAAGAACATTAGCTCCATCGTGGAAACAATAAACCAGATTGCCGAACAGACAAACCTGCTTGCTTTGAACGCTGCCATAGAAGCAGCCAGAGCAGGAGAGGCAGGAAAAGGCTTTGCCGTAGTAGCAGACGAAATAAGAAAACTCGCAGAGAAAAGTCAGCAAGCAACCGAAAACATTGCAAGCATACTGGATATTATCCAGAAGAGGATTGCAGCCGTAAGTGGTTCAGTAAGTGAAAACCTCGTATCAGTGCAAGAAGCCGTACAAAGAGCAAGAGAAGCTCAGGAACAATTTGCAACCATTCTCCAAGAAGTGATAAAGGTTGCATCCACAGTGGAGAGCTTCGCTGCCAGTGCGGAGGAGCTTAGTGCCTCCACAGAGGAACTCAATGCAGCAGCTGACACAGCGGTGAAACCTGTGCAAACCATTGCAGACCAAGTACACCAAATCAGCGAAGCCCTGAAACAGCAATCTCAAGCAGTCTACGAAGTAGCACAAGAAGCTTCCTCCATAGAGGAACTGGCTGACCAGCTAAAGCAAATAGCCGAGAAGTTCGTACTGGAATAAGCACCAGAATAAACCGTTAATACTCGCAGCACGAAGAGGGGCGGGTTACTGCCCCTCTTTTTCTTTACTTATATAGGCAGGCATATATGATGTGGTGTATAGACTTTTTCC
>ERZ795062.1817-NODE-1817-length-14626-cov-7.312676_pt1 | contig 14626 bp, 16 predicted proteins | sample MGYA00375146_ERZ795062 | MGnify/ENA primary metagenome ERZ795062 (study PRJEB30191, sample SAMN05720281) | activated sludge metagenome | isolation source: Anaerobic digester | place: USA | collected 2015-07-16 ... | reverse complement strand
ATATTGAGCTTAATCGGCCCCATTGATATGGATTACCGCAGAAGTGTTAGTCTGATGAATGTTGTCGGCCGGGTCCTGGCCATGAAGCTGGGCGACTATTACCGCTATCTCAATAGCAACCATTATGAAGTTCATTAAAAAATCTATAAAGAGGTGAAAATCTTGTCTGAAGAAACAAAAAACGAAGAGCTTGTGGAAGAAGTGGAGGCAGCCGAAGAAACGGTTGAAGAGACTCCTGGAAAATCAGAACTAGACCTGGCCAATGAGCGGGCAGAGGATTTTGAAAACAAGTACCTACGAGCTCACGCAGAAATGCAAAATATCCAGCGCCGAGCCAACGAGGAGCGCCAGAGTTTGCAGCGCTACCGCTCCCAGGATTTGGCCAAGAAAATCTTGCCAAGTCTGGATAACCTAGAGCGGGCCCTTCAAGTTGAAGGTCTGACAGAGGATGTTAAAAAAGGGATTGAGATGGTTCGTGAGAGCCTGATCCAAGCCCTCAAGGAAGAAGGGGTCGAAGAAGTTGCAGTAGAAAGCTTTGATCCCAACCTCCACATGGCCGTGCAAACTGTCCCAGCAGACGAGGACAACCCAGCAGATACCATTGCCCAGGTCCTCCAAAAGGGCTACAAACTGCATGAGCGCCTTCTGAGACCAGCCATGGTGGTGGTCTACAACTAAAATCAGCAAAGTAGCCCAGCTATTGATAAAACTTGACCGAAATGTCAGTAAACTATTTGAAAAAAATGTGAGTTAATAGCTTGCAAATTCCGCACTACTTATGAAGAGTGCATCAAATAAAGAAATTTAATTTTTTGAAAGGATTTGAACCCGAACGAAATGCTCGGAAAATAGATAAACCGCCTTGCAATCATCGAATGCTACCTTGGTTTCCTAATTTTCAGTCGCATTTACGGCGTTCTTGGTATCATTATTATGTCTAAAATTATCGGTATTGACTTAGGTACAACAAACTCAGCAGTTGCAGTTCTTGAAGGAACTGAAAGCAAAATCATTGCAAACCCAGAAGGAAACCGCACCACTCCGTCTGTTGTGTCTTTCAAAAATGGTGAAATCATCGTTGGTGACGCAGCAAAACGCCAGGCAGTCACCAATCCTGACACCATCATGTCCATCAAATCCAAAATGGGTACATCTGAAAAAGTTTCAGCAAATGGCAAAGAATACACCCCGCAAGAAATCTCAGCTATGATTCTGCAATACTTGAAAGGTTATGCTGAGGACTATCTGGGTGAAAAAGTAACCAAGGCAGTGATTACTGTTCCTGCTTACTTTAACGATGCACAACGCCAAGCAACCAAGGATGCTGGTAAAATCGCTGGTTTGGAAGTAGAGCGTATCGTCAACGAGCCAACTGCAGCAGCCCTTGCTTACGGTTTGGACAAGACAGACAAGGATGAAAAAATCTTGGTATTTGACCTTGGTGGTGGTACCTTTGACGTCTCTATCCTTGAACTGGGTGACGGTGTCTTTGATGTATTGGCAACAGCTGGTGACAACAAACTGGGTGGTGACGACTTTGACCAAAAGATCATTGACTGGTTGGTAGCTGAATTTAAGAAAGAAAATGGCATTGACTTGTCAGCTGATAAGATGGCTCTTCAACGCTTGAAAGATGCGGCTGAAAAGGCTAAGAAAGATTTGTCAGGTGTAACGACTACTCAAATTAGCCTGCCGTTCATCACTGCCGGTGCAGCAGGTCCGCTTCACTTGGAAATGAGCTTGTCACGGGCGAAATTTGATGATTTGACCCGTGACTTGGTAGAACGTACCAAGGTTCCTGTCCGCCAAGCCCTCTCTGATGCTGGTCTCAGCCTGTCAGAAATTGACGAAGTCATCCTGGTTGGTGGATCCACTCGTATTCCTGCCGTTGTAGAAGCTGTTAAGGCTGAAACTGGCAAAGAGCCAAACAAATCCGTTAACCCTGACGAGGTAGTTGCCATGGGTGCGGCTATCCAGGGTGGTGTTATCACTGGTGATGTCAAAGACGTTGTCCTTCTTGATGTGACACCATTGTCACTGGGTATTGAAACTATGGGTGGCGTCTTCACTAAACTGATTGACCGCAACACTACGATCCCAACTTCTAAATCACAAGTCTTCTCAACTGCGGCGGACAACCAGCCGGCCGTTGACATCCATGTGCTCCAAGGTGAGCGTCCAATGGCAGCAGACAACAAGACTCTTGGCCGCTTCCAGTTGACTGATATTCCTGCAGCACCTCGCGGTATTCCACAAATCGAAGTAACCTTTGACATCGACAAGAACGGTATCGTTTCTGTAAAAGCCAAGGATTTGGGTACCCAAAAAGAACAGCATATTGTCATCCAATCCAACTCAGGTTTGACAGACGAAGAAATTGACCGCATGATGAAGGATGCTGAAGCCAACGCCGAAGCAGACGCCAAACGTAAGGAAGAAGTAGACCTTCGCAACAATGTGGATCAAGCTATCTTTGCAACTGAGAAAACCATCAAAGAGACTGAGGGCAAAGGTTTTGATGCAGAACGCGATGCCGCTCAAGCAGCCCTGGATGAGTTGAAGGCAGCCCAAGAAGCCAACAACTTGGACGACATGAAGGCGAAACTGGAAAACCTCAACGAAAAGGCTCAAGCTCTTGCCGTTAAACTTTACGAGCAAGCCGCTGCAGCCCAACAAGCCCAAGCTGGAGCAGAAGGCGCAAGCCAAGCCAACCCAAGCGGTGACGATGATGTGGTGGATGGCGAGTTCACGGAGAAGTAACACACCAAAACTGATGGCTACTAAAAGTAGCTCATCAGTTAACGGTTACCGCTATTGCGGCTAACCTAGGTGTCTTACTAGCTCGAAAACAAAGTATGATCGACTTTGTTTTCTCACGTCGTAAATGGTTCAGGGAACGTTTTTAGCCCGTGAGCCAGAAATGAGAAACGAGCAGTTGGCCCAGTGGGCAATTTTATCCCGTGAGCCTGAAAATTTGAGAATAAACATACAAAATTCAGAGGTTGCAACCCAGCCTCTGTTTTTGGGTAAATACCCTTCTATTTTTTACAGAAAGGAAAGTGTTCGTAATCGAACACGGGCTACTTTCAACATTTCAAAGAAAGGAATACAAGTTCGGCTATTCGAACTCAGGCTAAAAACCTAGTGAAAATGATAAACTTCCTGGTGTGCTGTACACACTGCGTCAGTTTCCTATTTTCATACGGTTTTCTTAACGCCTTTTGTATCATAAATTATGAACAATCAAGAATATTACGATCGTCTGGGGGTTTCAAAGAATGCTTCCCAGGACGAGATTAAAAAGGCTTATCGGAAGCTGTCAAAGAAATACCATCCAGATATCAACAAGGAGGCGGATGCTGAGCAAAAATACAAGGATGTTCAGGAAGCCTATGAGACCTTGAGTGATGAGCAAAAGCGGGCTGCCTATGACCAGTATGGACCGGCTGGTGCCAATGCTGGCTTTGGCGGTGGCGGCTTCTCTGGCTTTGATGGTGGTGGTTTTGGCGGATTTGAGGATATTTTCTCTAGTTTCTTTGGTGGTGGCGGTGCCCAACGCAATCCAAATGCGCCGCGCCAGGGGGACGATTTGCAGTACCGGGTGCAGCTCAAGTTTGAAGAGGCTATTTTCGGGGCGGAAAAAGAGGTCAGCTACAAGCGGGAAGCGACCTGTCGCACCTGTACGGGGTCAGGAGCCAAGCCAGGGACCAGTCCAGTTACTTGTAGTCGCTGTCATGGCTCAGGTATCATCAATGTGGACACCCAAACGCCGCTTGGAACCATGCGCCGTCAAATGACCTGTGATGCCTGTCATGGCCGTGGTCAACAAATTCCACATCCTTGTGAAACCTGTCGTGGAACTGGCCATGAGAAACGTTCGCATACAGTGACGGTCAAGATTCCTGCTGGTGTTGAAACAGGTCAGCAGATTCGCTTGGCTGGTCAAGGTGAGGCTGGATTCAACGGTGGTCCTTATGGTGACCTCTTTGTCATCATCCAGGTGCAGGCTTCAGATAAGTTTGAGCGTGAAGGCACCACCATCTACTACAAGCTCAACCTCAACTTTGTCCAAGCAGCACTGGGAGATACGGTCCATGTACCAACCGTCCATGGGGACGTTGATTTGGTCATTCCAGAAGGGACCCAGACAGGGCGGAAGTTCCGTCTCAAGGGCAAGGGGGCGCCGAGCCTGCGGGGTGGTGCAGTCGGTGACCAATACGTGACGGTCAATATCGTGACACCAACCGGTCTCAACGAACGCCAAAAAGCAGCCCTCAAGGAATTTGCGGCTGCGGGAGACATCAAGGTCAACCCTCAGAAGAAAGGTTTCTTTGATAAGGTCAAGGATGCCTTCGAGGACTTGTAAGATAAGAGGCCCAGTTTCTAAAACTGGGCCGTTTTTCTTGCGGAAATTTTTATTTCCATGATAAGCTAGGGATAAAAAAGGGGGAGAGATATGGAATTTCAAGATGCACTGGCCATGGCAGAAGGAATCAAGGCTGGCCAGGTTTCAGCCCGAGAGTTAGTAGAGGATGCCATCGCAAGGATTGAGCGCCTCAATCCCAGCCTTCAGGCGGTAGTGGACAAGCAATATGAAGAAGCCCTGGCAAGAGCGACTGCTGGTTCTTTTGTCGATAAGGTCTTTGGCGGGGTGCCGATTTTGTTAAAGGATTTGGGTCAGCATCAGGCGGGTCACTTATCCACAGCAGGTTCCAGGCTTTTTGCCAACTACCGTCCCAGTCAGACCGACGCCTTTGTCCAGCGGTTGGAGGCCCTTGGTTTTATTGTCCTGGGGCGGACCAATACGCCTGAATTTGGCTTCAAAAATATCTCAGACAGCAGCCTCCATGGGCCAGTGAATCTGCCCAGAGACCCCCGGCGCAATGCAGGCGGGTCTAGCGGTGGTGCCGCTGCCGCGGTGGCAGCTGGCCTGGTCCCCTTGGCTGCAGCCTCAGATGGGGGTGGCTCCATCCGCATTCCAGCCAGTTTCAATGGCTTAATCGGCCTCAAGCCCAGCCGGGGTCGCATGCCAGTTGGCCCCTCCTCCTATCGGGGCTGGCAAGGGGCTTCTGTCCACTTTGCCATTACCCGATCCATCCGTGACACCCAAGCCCTCCTGCAGGGGATGCAGGTCTGCCAACTGGAAAGCCCCTTCCCCCTGCCCACCCTATCTGATGCAGCTCTGTCTGCAAAATTGGACAGACCCCTTAAAATCGCCTATTATCTAAAATCTCCCATCGGCAGTCCTGTGTCGGCTGATGCCCAGCAGGCAGTCTTGGAGGCAGTTGAACAACTGAAAAAAATGGGGCATCAGCTGGTGGAATTGCCAGCCTTTCCCATTGACGGCATCGAAGTGGTCCGTTCCTATTACCTGATGAACAGCGTGGAAACCGCCCAGATGTTTGATGAGATGGAAGCCAGTCTGGGTCGGGCCATGACCTTAGAGGATATGGAAATCATGACCTGGGCCATCTACCAGTCTGGTCAGACCATTCCGGCCAAGCTTTATTCCAAAACCTTACAGGATTGGGACCGATTTAGTGCCCAGATGGCCGCCTTTCACAGGGAATATGATCTATTGCTGACGCCAACAGTTGCGGATGTAGCCCCTCCTCATGGCCAGTTTGAACTAGATCCGGGCCTCTTGGCGGACTTGGCCAATATGGCGGCCTTCTCCATGCAGGACCAGCAAGAGCTGATTTGGCAGATGTTTGCGGACAGTTTGGCCTGGACACCCTTCACCATCTTTGCGAACTTGACCGGTCAGCCAGCTATCTCTTTGCCAACTTATCGAACGGCGGCGGGGCTGCCCATCGGTATTCAACTGTCCGCTGCCAAGGGACGGGAGGACCTGCTCCTGGCTCTTTCCAGACAGTTGGAAAGCCAGAATTTCTTGAACATCAGTCCCCTGTAAATTTTTCAGTTCAAATAATTGATAAAGATTTCTCCTTATGTTAACCTGTTATTTGTCGTATGGTAACATACTAAAATTGAAAAAGAACGATGATGCCTAGCTGGGTATCATCATCAAAAGGAGATTTTATGTTGAAAAAAGTGTTGGCTTCAGCCCTGGTTCTCTCATCTCTTGCCTTGGTGGCTTGTTCGACTTCGGCATCCAAGTCCAGTGAAGACACGGTAACAGAGTGGGAGCGAGTGCAAGAAGCCGGTGTCCTCAAGGTAGCAACACCAGGGACCCTCTACCCAACCTCTTATTACAATGATGAAAAAGAGTTGGTTGGTTACGAAATCGAGATGCTCAAGGAAATTGGCGAGCGCCTGGACCTGGAGATTGAATTTCAAGAAATCGGTGTAGCAGAGGCCTTTACTTCCGTCGATAGCGGAAAAGTGGACATCTCTGTCAATAACCTGGATACTACTGAGGAGCGCTTGGAGAAATACAACATGTCTGTTTCTTACAAGTACTCTATCGGTGGGATGATTGTCCGTGAGGATGGTTCTTCTGGTATCGAGGCAGCGGACCTGTCAGACTGGGAAGGGAAAAAGGCCGGCGGTGGTGCTGGAACCCAGTACATGAAAATCGCAGAAAAATTGGGTGCAGAACCCGTTATTTATGACAATGTGACCAACGATGTCTACCTGCGTGATGTGTCAACTGGCCGGACAGACTTCATTCCAAATGACTACTATACTCAGGTCATCGCTGTCAAGTACATCACTGCTCAATATCCAGATATCAAGGTGAAAATGGGTACTGCCAAATACAACCCAACTGAGCAGGCCATCGTTATGAGCAAAAAAGATGATACACTCAAGAAGAAATTGGACCAAGTCATCGAAGAAATGAAGGAAGATGGCACCCTCAAGGCCATCTCTGAAAAATACTATGCAGGTCAAGATTTGACCGTTCCAGAAGAAGGTGTTGAAGACCTGCCGGTTATTGACACTTCCAACTAAGAAGATGGAGTCTGAGACAGCCTAGCTGTCCAGGCTCTTACACTGTAAAGGAGAGACTATGACCATCAACTGGCAGGCTGTTTTCAACCCTGAATTGGCCCTCGAAGCTATTCCTAGCATCTTGGAGGGCTTGCCCTACACCTTGGCCCTGTCGCTGATTGGTTTTGGCTTGGGCACCTTCTTGGGCTTCTTTGTAGCCCTGATGCGTATGTCTAGCTTTGCTCCCTTTCGCTGGCTGGCCATGTGGCATGTTTCCCTGATGAGGGGGGTCCCTCTCATGGTCCTGCTCTTTTTCATCTATTTTGGCCTGCCCTTTATGGGCCTGCAACTAGATGCCATCACCTCTACCATCGTGGCCTTTACCGCCATGTCCAGTGCTTATATTTCTGAAATCATCCGCTCCTCCTTACAGGCAGTGGATAAGGGTCAGTGGGAGGCTGCCAAATCGCTGGGTCTTCGCACCCCGATCATCTATCGGAAAATCATCATTCCCCAGGCCTTTCGGATTGCCCTGCCCCCTCTTAGCAATGTTCTCTTGGACATGGTGAAAAGCACCTCTCTGACCGCCATGATTACAGTCCCAGAAATATTTAACAAGGCAAAAATCGTCGGCGGTGCCAAGTCAGACTACATGACGGTCTACATCTGTGTGGCCCTGATTTACTGGGTCATCTGCAGCCTCTATGCCATCGGCCAGACCAGGCTGGAGCAGCGTATGGCCACATATTAACAAAACCCAGCTCGTCGAGCTGGGTTTTACTGTTTCTGACAGTTAGGGCAGATGCCGTAGACGGAGAGGACTTCTTTGGTTATCTTGTAGCCAGTTTGTTGCTGGGCTTCTTTTTTGAGGCTGGGGATTTCGACATCCATAAAGTCGGTGATTTTTCCGCAGACCTCGCAGATGACATTGAGGTGTTCGTGGCCCATGAAGTCATAGTAGGTGGTGGTGTCATTGGTCCGTTTGATTTCGGTGACAAAACCTTCTTCCAGCAGCAGCCTGAGATTGTTGTAGACAGTAGCCAGGCTCATACCGGGATAGCTGGGTAAGAGGTCCTTGTAGATCATCTCTGCGCTGGGATGGTTGTCCTGTTCGATGACATAGGCGACCACCGCCTTGCGGGTTTCAGTGATACGGACTCCCTTTTCTTTCAAATGGGTGATGACATGGTCAAAGCTGGACTGGTGCTCATGACTGAGATGGGAGTGGAGTTCCATGCCCTTTCTCCTTTCGTTCATTGCTATAAATAGAAGGATTCTAAATAACTTTTCTTCATTATACCGTTTTTTTGTTAAATGGACCAGTGAAACTTCTTTGAAAACTTCTGTGCTAGGACAGTTCTTCCATCCCAGTCTTGTCTGCCTCTTTTTCCTATGCTACAATCGTTACATGGTTAGATATAAGGCAACAATTTCCTATGATGGGACCCTCTTTGCTGGCTTTCAGCGCCAACCCAAGGAGCGGACGGTCCAGGAAGAATTGGAAAAAACCCTCTTACGATTAAACAGTGGCCAGGCGGTCACGGTCCACGGGGCTGGACGAACAGATGCAGGTGTCCATGCCTATGGTCAGGTCATCCACTTTGATTTGCCCCAGGTCAGGGACGTGGAAAGACTGCGCTTTGCCTTGGATACTCAAGGGCCTGAGGACTTGGATATCCTGTCCATTGAGCAGGTTGCGGATGACTTTCATGCCCGTTACTGGAAGCACAGCAAGACCTATGAATTTTTAGTAGACAATGGCCGGCCCAAAAATCCCATGATGCGCCACTACGCCACCCACTATCCCTACCATCTGGACTTGGCACCCATGCAGGAAGCCATTCAAGACCTGGTGGGGACCCATGATTTCACAGGTTTCACCGCATCAGGGACAGCAGTGGAAAATAAGGTCCGAACCATCACTCAGGCAAGCCTGGTCCAGGATGAAAAGACCGGTTTTCTAGTTTTTACCTTCACTGGCAATGGCTTTCTCTACAAGCAGGTCCGCAATATGGTCGGGACCCTGCTCAAGATTGGCAATGGCCGCATGCCCGTCAGCCAAATCAAAACTGTCCTGGCCTCCAAGGACCGCAATCTGGCGGGTCCTACCGCAGCTGGCAACGGCCTCTACCTCAAGGAGATTATCTATGAAGACTAAGTATATTTTGGCCCTGTCGGGCAATGATGTTTTCAGCGGAGGCGGTCTCTATGCAGACCTGGCTACCTATTCCAAGCACCAACTCCACGGTTTTGTGGCGGTGACCTGTCTGACGGCCATGACTGACAAGGGTTTTGAGGTCTTTGCGACTGATTCGACCATCTTTGCCCAGCAGCTGGAGAGTCTCAAGGATGTTCCTTTTTCAGGGATTAAGCTGGGGCTCTTGCCAAATGTGGAAATCGCAGAGCTAGCCCTGGATTTTGTCAAAAAACATACAGATATTCCCATCGTTTTGGACCCTGTCCTGGTCTGCAAGGAGAGTCATGATGTGGAGGTCAGTGCCCTGAGAGAGGAGCTTCTGAAGTTCTTCCCTTACGCCACCATCATCACCCCCAACTTGGTAGAAGCGGAGCTTTTGGCCCAAAAATCCATCCAAAATCTGGAGGATATGAAGGCTGTGGCCAAGGAATTGTATGACTTGGGGGCCCAGCATGTGGTCATCAAGGGGGGCAATCGCTTCAGCCAAGAGCTGGCAGTCGATGTCTACTACGATGGTCAGGATTTCCATATTTTGGAAAGTCCCGTGCTGAGCCAGAACAATATCGGCGCAGGCTGCACCTTTGCCTCCTCCATTGCCAGCCAGCTGCTCTTGGGCCAGCCTGTTTTAGAGGCAGTCAAGCTTTCCAAGGATTTTGTCTACCAGGCTATCCTTCATTCAGATCAATACGGAGTAAAACAAGACTATGACCAATCATAAAACCAAAGAATTAACCCAATTAGCAATTTTGACATCCCTCAGTGTGGCGCTGGCCTATATCCATGTCCCTTCCCCAACAGGCTTTTTGACCCTCTTGGATGTAGGAGTTTACTTTACAGCCTTTTATCTGGGTTCCAAAGCAGGTGCCATTGTCGGTGGCCTGGCTGGCTTTTTGATTGACCTGCTGTTGGGCTATCCCCAGTACATGATTCACAGTCTCATTGCCCATGGTGCCCAAGGTTTCTTTGCTGGCTGGACCGGAAAGAAGCGGGTGTTAGGCCTTGTCCTGGCTAGTGTGGCCATGGTTGGATGGTATGCCCTGGCAGCCCTGCTTCTGGGCTATGGTGTCGGGGGTGCCCTAGGAGGTCTCTTGGGAAATACCTTGCAAAACCTGGTTGGCATCCTGGGTGGTTATGCCCTCTTCCTAGCCTTTAAGCAAATCCCTAAGCGAGGTCTGGCATGAAATTAGTAGACATAAAAGACCAAACGCGGGCCATTCTCTTGGATATCCTGGAGCGCTCTGCTATTCGGCCAGGTCAGATTTTTGTCCTTGGTCTGTCTTCCAGCGAAGTGGCGGGTGGTGTCATTGGTAAAAGCAGCAGTGCAGAAATCGGTTATGCCATTGTCCAAACCATCCTGGATGAGTTAAAGCCCCGTGGCATCCATCTGGCCGTCCAGGGCTGTGAACACCTCAACCGTGCCCTGGCTGTCGAGCGCCAGGTAGCAGAAGAGAAGGATCTTGAAATAGTCAATGTCCTGCCCAGCCTCCATGCAGGTGGTAGCGGTCAGGTTGCGGCCTTTCAGCTGATGGCAGACCCAGTGGAGGTCGAGGAAGTGGTGGCCCATGCTGGCCTGGATATTGGAGATACCAGTATCGGTATGCACATCAAGCGGGTTCAGGTACCGCTGGTTCCGATTCAGAGGGAGTTGGGCGGTGCCCATGTGACGGCCCTGGCCAGCCGACCAAAATTGATTGGCGGTGCCCGAGCCAGCTATGCAGAGGATGCCATTCGAAAGAACTAGGGCTCAAAGCTCTGCCAGCAATGCCAAAAATGATTTTTTCTTGCGGGCAAAGCAAGCCCTGCACAAGACTTTCCGCCGTGATAAAAAGGCCTGAAACATCTTGTGTTCAGGCCTTGGGAAGATTTGAGCTTAGGTATGGAATTCCGAAGGAAGTCGCTACCGTCCTCTATCACTCAAGGAAAGCCACAAAAAAGACTTTGCCTTCACGCTCAAACTAGCTTAGAATTTCTAGGCTAGTTTTTTTGTGTTTTGTAGGCTTCGCCCCAAATGCGCATGCTATCGATGATGGGACGCAGGGATTGGCCCAGCTCGGTCAGGGAGTATTCCACATGAGGTGGGACAACTGGGAAGACCTCCCGATGGACGATTCCTTTTTCCTCCAAGGAGCGCAGATTGGCAGTCAGGACCTTCTGACTGATGGAGCCGATGGATTTTTGCAGCTGGCCAAAGCGGCGGGGCTGGTCAAAGAGGTCGCGCAGGATCAAAACGGACCACTTGTTGCTCAAGAGCAGGAGGGTGGTTTCGACTGGGCAGGCGGGTAGGTCCTTGGGTAGGGTTTTGCTGGTCATATTCTTCTCCTTATAAGGTCTAAAAACTTGGTTCTATCCATTACTTACCTTTTGGTAACTATGGAACTTTAAAGTGCATACTTCCCAAAAAGGTTCTTCCCTGTTATTATATACTCAGAATGGAATTTGAGCAAGGAGGAAGCCATGGAAGAAAAAATACAGACAGCAAAGAACCTGATAGCAGAAGCAGATGCGATTGTGATCGGAGCAGGTGCTGGTTTGTCTAGTGCTGCGGGACTCCATTATGGAGGGGAGCGGTTCCGCCAGTATTTTTCAGACTATATGGAGCGCTACGGATTGACAGATATGTATTCCGCCGGATTTTATCCCTTTACCAGTCCTGAGGAAAAATGGGCCTATTGGGCCCGCCATATCCAGCTCAATCGCTATGGAGAGAGCTTGCCCCTCTACCAAGAACTTTATGAATTGGTCAAGGATAAGGCGACCTTTGTCATTACCACCAATGTGGACGGCCAGTTTGCTAAGGCTGGATTTGATGAGGCTTCCCTCTTTGAGGTCCAGGGGAATTATGGTGAATTTCAGTGTTCTCTGCCCTGCCAGCAGGAAGTCTTTCCCAATCAAGAACTGGTGGAGGCTATGCTCCAAGCCAGTCAGAATTTCAAGATTCCAAGTTCTCTGATACCCCACTGTCCGCGTTGTCAGTCTCCCCTGACGACCCACCTCCGGATCGATGAGACCTTTGTGGAAACGCAAAACTGGCACCAACAAGAAGCGGCATATCTGGCATTTTTGCAAGCCAACGCTGAGAAGAAAATCGTCTTTTTGGAACTGGGTGTGGGCTACAACACGCCGACCATCATCAAGTTTCCCTTTGAACGGTTGAATGCTGCCCTACCAGCTGCCAGTTTGATTCGGCTCAATCTGGAAGACTCAGAGCGGGAGGGCATCATCACCATTCAAGAAGATATCAAGGAGGTCATCGCTGCATGGAGAAACTAGATCAGTTGCTGGCTATCCTGGCTCCAGAAATGGAGCTTCCAGCCACCAGAGCTGAAAAGGACTGGCTCTTTCGGGCCCTTCGGAATATTTGGGAACCTAGAGAGCTGCCAGATGCCTACTGGGCCTTGCAGGACCAATATTTGAGAGAAATATTGGCTGAAAAGGGAGTGACCAGGCTCTCTGACCTGGAGGAAGCGGACAATCAGATTTATCTCTGGCAGGGGGATATCACGACCCTAGAGGTAGATGCTATCGTCAATGCGGCCAACAGCCAGATGCTGGGCTGTTTTATCCCCCATCATGCCTGTATTGACAATGCTATTCACTCTCAGGCGGGTCTGCAGCTGCGTATGGCCTGTCAGCATCTAATGGTGGAGCAGGGGCATCCTGAAGCTACTGGAGGGGCCAAGCTGACCAGGGGTTTTAATTTGCCAGCCTCTTATGTGATGCATACCGTGGGGCCTATTATTGAGGGGCAGGTGAGCCAGGCCGACCAGGATTTACTGGTTTCATCCTATCAGAGCTGTCTGGAATTGGCTGCTGAAAAGGGGCTGAAAAGCCTGGCCTTTTGCTGCATCAGCACAGGAGAATTTCATTTTCCCAACCAGCTGGCGGCTGAATTGGCCCTTGAAACCGTCAGAAGATTTCTGAAGAACCACCCTCAAATCAAGGTTATCTTCAATGTCTTTAAGGACCAGGACTTGGTTATTTATCAAGATTTGTTGGGGCGTCATCAGGAAAATCCCTAAAGGATTTGCAGGAAAGTAGTATACTAGTCATAAGAAAAGATTTGAGGTGGGACTATGAAAGCAGTTGTCGTCTCTCGAGCGGGTGGACCGGAAGTTCTGGAAGTCCTTGAACGGGAGCTTCCTTCTATCAAACCAGGTTGGTCCCTTGTCAAAGTTATGGGCTTTGGCATCAACCATTCCGAAATTTTTACCAGACAGGGTCTGTCTCCCAGTGTGACCTTTCCCAGGGTTTTGGGGATTGAGATGGTCGGGCTTATTGAAGAAACCAGCGATCCAAGCAGGCTTCCAGTTGGTCAAAAAGTGGTCTCCATCATGGGAGAGATGGGCCGGGCCTACGACGGGGGCTACGCAGAGTATGCCCTCCTGCCAAATGACAATCTCTACACCATCACAAGCGACCTGAACTGGCGAGACTTGGCCAGTGTGCCAGAAACCTACTACACAGCCTATGGCTCCATGAAAAATCTCCAACTTGAGCCCAAGGACCGGATCTTGGTTCGGGCTGGTTCCAGTGGGGTAGGGCAGGCCTTTGCCAAGCTGGTCCGGGCTAGATTTCCGGAGGTCCGCCTGGTTGCCTCTGTCCGCCGCTTAGACAAGGAAGAAAAAATCCTGGCAGCTGGCTTTGACCAGGTCATTCTGGACCGTGATGGGAAGCTGGAGACCAACCAGACCTTTACCAAAATCTTTGAACTGGTGGGCCCTGCGACCATCAAAAATTCCCTGGCCCATCTGGAAGAGGGGGGCATTATCTGTTCGACTGGTCAGCTGGGCGGTCAGTGGTACCTGGAAGACTTTGACCCCATCGAAATGCTGCGCAATAATGTCTATCTGACCACCTTCTACTCAGGCAATGTCGACCAGGAAAAATTGCAGGCCATGTTTGACGACATCCAAACCTATCAGGTTCCAGTCGGTCCAGAAAAGGTCTTTTCCATCAATGACATTCAGGCAGCCCATGCCTACTTGGAGAGCAAGGAGAGTTTTGGAAAGGTGATTGTTCTCAACCATCAGGGGGTCAGCTAACTCTTGATTGACAACTGATTTGATTTTTGGAGGAATAAGTATAGATGATTGACTACCAACATGTGACCTTAGATTATTCTGTCAATGGACCAATCTTGCGCGATTTGACCTTTACCATCCAGGAGGGGGAGTTCTTTGTCCTCATTGGTCCCAGTGGCTGTGGAAAAACAACGACCTTGAAATTGATCAACCGCCTCTTGGAACAGACAGACGGCGACATTTTCTTTCAGGGCAAGCGGCTCAAGGACTATAACCTTCGGGAACTGCGTCTGGAGACAGGCTATGTCCTCCAGCAAATCGCCCTCTTTCCCAATATGACCGTGGCAGAGAACATTGCCCTCATTCCTGAGATGAAGGGCATGGATAAGGCAGCGATTCTGGAAAAAACCAGGGAACTCCTGACCAAGGTGGGCCTGGAGCCTGACCAGTACCTGAACCGGCTGCCCAAGGATCTTTCTGGCGGAGAGCGGCAGCGGATTGGGATTTTGCGGGC
>ERZ795062.1816-NODE-1816-length-14629-cov-4.590023_pt1 | contig 14629 bp, 17 predicted proteins | sample MGYA00375146_ERZ795062 | MGnify/ENA primary metagenome ERZ795062 (study PRJEB30191, sample SAMN05720281) | activated sludge metagenome | isolation source: Anaerobic digester | place: USA | collected 2015-07-16 ... | reverse complement strand
CTCCATCGAAGACCTTTTTACATTCGCCGGTCATATACACCGTATTATCGGTATAAACCACAGTCAGCTCCCCGCCAAGCAGTCTCACCTTGATATCGCTGTCCTTGTCCGCGTGCCCGCAAAGGACCGCCGCCACCGCCGCAGCGCAAGCCCCCGTGCCGCAGGCCAGCGTTTCGCCGCTGCCCCGTTCCCACACCCGCATTTTCAGGTGGTTCCTGCCCATAACCTCCACAAATTCAGTGTTGACCCGGTCGGGAAACAATTCATTGTTCTCAAACAACGGCCCAATCTCCGCAAGGTCCATCCCGTCAATATCCTCGCAAAACACAACGCAGTGGGGATTGCCCATGGATACGCAGGTAATGGCATACTCTTTACCGCCGATCATCACCGGCCGGGCGACAACCCGGTCGCCGGGAAGCTTGACCGGGATCTGTTCCGGATGCAGCTGCGCCGGGCCCATATCCACCCGGGCCGAGGATACCAGCCCGTTTTGGGTGTAAAGGGTCAATCGCTTAATTCCGGAAAGGGTCTCCACGGTCATATCCAGCTTGCGAACGATGTTATTATCGTACAAAAACTTGGCCACACAGCGGATGGCATTACCGCACATCCTGGGTTTTACTCGGCGCGGTCCTGGTCTTCTTCATGCAAGCGGGTTTTGCCATGGTGGAGACCGGGTTTACCCGGGCCAAAAACGCCGGTAACATTATTATGAAAAACTTGATGGATTTCGCCGTTGGTACTTTGGTCTTTTGGTTTATCGGCTTTGGCTTGATGTTTGCCGGAAACGGACCGCTCGTCAGCGGGCTGGATCTTTTCCTCCGGGGCAACTACGCCAGCAGCATCCCGTCCAGCGCCTTCATTATCTTTCAGACCGTCTTCTGTGCCACAGCCGCCACCATCGTCTCCGGCGCCATGGCCGAGCGGACCAAATTCTCAGCTTATCTGCTCTACAGCCTGATCATCAGCGCTGTGATTTATCCCATCTCCGGCCACTGGATCTGGGGCGGCGGCTGGCTGAGTCAACTTGGTTTCCATGACTTTGCCGGGTCCACCGCCGTGCATATGGTTGGTGGTGTGGCCGCATTGGTGGGCGCCAAAATCCTGGGCCCGCGGATCGGGAAGTATGACAAAAACGGCAGGGTCCGGGCCATACCAGGCCATAACTTAACCCTGGGCGCTTTAGGCGTATTCATTCTCTGGTTTTGCTGGTTCGGCTTCAACGGCGGTTCCACCTTGTCCATGACCGGGGACAATATCTTAACCGCTGCCAATATCTTTGTTACAACAAACATTGCTGCCGCCGCCGCTGCCACAGCCGTGATGATCATCACCTGGTTCCGTTATAAAAAACCGGATGTCTCCATGACCCTCAACGGTGCCCTGGCTGGCCTGGTAGCTATTACCGCCGGCTGCGACCTGGTCTCACCCGAAGGCGCCGTTGGGATCGGCGTAATTGCTGCGTTTGTCTTAGTCTTCGGCATCGAGTTTATTGAGAAGGTCTTGAAGATCGACGACCCCGTCGGCGCCATCGGTGTCCACGGCCTGTGCGGGGCCGCCGGTACAATTTTGACCGGGGTGTTTGCGGTTGACGGCGGGTTGCTTTACGGCGGCGGCGCCTCTCTCCTCGGCGTCCAGACCTTAGGCGTCATCGCTGTTGCAGCTTGGGTAGGCCTGACAATGTTTTTTATCTTCAACATCATCAAGAAAACCATCGGACTACGTGTTTCCTATGCGGAAGAGATGGCCGGGCTGGATATCATGGAGCACGGCCTGGAAAGCTGTTATGCCGATTTTATGCCGGTCGTACCCATGGGGACGGATTTCAAACCGCAGTCTGACACAGCGGAACCGTTAACAAAAACAGTCCCTGTGGATAAAGCGATCCCTGTGACCGGGACATCAAAGCCGGGTGCCAAGATGACAAAGGTGGTCATCATCACCAAGCAAAGTAAATTTGAGGCGTTAAAAGCCGCCCTCGACCAAATCGGCATCACCGGCATGACCGTCACCCATGTTTTAGGGTGCGGGATGCAAAAGGGCAGTGGGGAATACTACCGCGGTGTCCCCGTGGAAACAACACTGCTGCCCAAGGTAAAAATCGAGATTGTCATCTGCAAGGTGCCCCTGGACCTGTTGTTGGAGACCGTCAAGAAGGCCTTGTACACCGGCAAGATCGGCGACGGCAAGATCTTCATCTACAATGTAGAGAATGTCATCAAGGTCCGCACCGGTGAAGAGGGTTACGACGCCCTCCAGGATGAGGAAGAATAATGATTGCTGCTGAGGAAAAATAAAAAGCAACAAGGAGCAAAACATCGTTTACTGTAAAGGGGGCAATGAATCAATCATTGCCCCCTTTGTTTCAATTCTTTCCCATCAGGTCTTCCCAAAATCATGCCGTCATAATTCTACGGCACGTATCTCATAACTGTGGCTTTCTTATCATTGGCATAATCTTGATAAACCACATAAGGTACACCGGCCCCGTCAATGGCGATCGAAGTATACATCACAACACCAGCCGAGAAGCCGGGGGCACCCACCACAGACCAGTTAGTACCATTGAACTTCACAACAGTGACTTTATGGCCATTGGCCACATCACAAAAAGCCACATATGGCACACCACTTGTATCAATGGCGATTGAGGGAGACAAAGCTCCACCGGCCGAGATACCCGAGGTACCCACCACAGTCCAAGCAGTGCCATTGAACTTCACGACCGTAACTTTTTCACCATCACTCTCATCATTATAAACCACATAAGGTACGCCGGCGCCATCAATGGCCATAGCGGTGCTCAACGTTTCTCCGGCCGAGAAGCCGGGAGTACCCACCACAGTCCAGTTGATACCATCAAACTTCATAACCGTGGCTTTATTGCCATTGCCCTCATCACGATAAACCACATAAGGCACCCCGTCCTTATCAATGGCGATTGAAGTGTAATCCACCTGACCTGCAGAGAAGCCGGGGGTACCCACTACAGTCCAGGCAGTGCCATCAAACTTCATGACCGTGGCTTTATTGCCATTGCCCCCATCACGATAAACCACATAAGGTATGCCGGTCTCAGTAATGGCTATTGAAGGGCTGTCCGTTTGACCGGCCGAAAAACCCGGGTTACCGACCACCTGCCACGAGGCGTTAGTTCCCGGCCCGTCGCTGCCGCCGCCGCTGTAACCGCCCCCGCCGCCACAGCCGGCAAGGACAAAGGCTAAAATGAGCAGCACCGCCAAACCATGGAACAAGCATTTTTTCAACATCGTAATATCACTCCTGGAGTTGTTTAACTTTATAGATAAAAGACGTCACAAGTTAACTTCGTTCATTATCATGAATTCCATGCCGTTTAACTTCCATATCTTAACTTTTACTTCAATTATATACTGAAGCTGGAATAATAGCAAATAACCATTAAAAAAAACAGCCTTCTGTCATAGAATGGCTGTTTTTTCTGTTGAAGCGACCGAATTATTTGCTCTCTTCCCATGGAACAGCAGGCCACTTTCCAAGCCCTTGCCTGCTCCGGCGCTTTTCACAGCTTAGGGCTTTACGCTGGCTCAAGCGGGCCGGCCCCTTCCTTAAATTAAAAACCCGCCGTTGGGGCTAATGACTTGCCCGGTGATAAAATCCGCTTTATCGGAGGCCAGGAACAAGACCAGCTCGGCCACATCCCTGGGGGCGCCCAGCACCCCCAGGGGGGTATCATTCTTTAATTCCTCAATTGTTGCCGTGTCCAAGTGGGCGTTCATCTCTGTTTGGATCACACCGGGAGCGACGCAATTGACCTGAATATTGGAGGGCCCCACCTCCTTGGCCAGTGCCTTGGTGAAACCGATGACAGCGGCCTTGGCGGCGGAGTAATGGACCTCGCAGGAGGCGCCGGTCAGTCCCCAGATGGAAGAGATGTTGATGATCTTTCCCCGCTTGCTTTGGATCATCCTGGGCAATACGCCCTGGCAGCAATGGAAGATCCCTTTGACATTGACGGCAAACATCCGGTCCCATTCTTCTCCGGTGAGATCAAGCAAGAGTTTCTGCTGGGCAACACCAGCGTTATTGACCAAGACATCGATATTGCCGAAACGGTCATAGACAAGATCCAGCATCTTGTCGACCTGGGTTTTGTCACTGACATCCGCCCGGACTTTGAGGACGCTGCAGTTTTTCGCCAGCAACCTACGGTACAAGTCTTCCGCAGCTTCTTCGCTACTATGATAATTTATGGCAACGTTATAGCCACTTTCGGCAAAGAGCGTCGCAATCTCCCGGCCAATGCCCCGTGATGCCCCTGTGACCAAGACGGTTTTTTGCACTACCGTCCCTTCCTTCCTATTTCCCCCGGGTCAAGCAGCCCGGTTTAATCGGATTTCCAGGCAGATCTCGCCTATGGTCGTGGCGATACAGCAGCTTGTTGTCAGATCATATTTTTTGTCTTCCTCAAGGTTGTCTTTTTGCACCGGCGGCAGGATATCCAGTTTCGTCTGGTTATCGGCCAGGGCAGTGATGACATGACCGCTGATGATATTGGCAATCTCCGCGATGGCGGAGGTTACAAAGGTGTCCACTTCTTCAAACTGCATGCCGCTGATGATGCTTACAATATTGAGGGAGGTGGGGACGGGGAAACGGTAAATGACCTCTCCCTGGAGGTCGCCGACAATGCCAATGGCGATATCCACTTCATTATCGCATTTGAAGTCCTCGGCGGGTCGGTCGGAGATCTCCGGGATGTTGAGCATCAAATTGAAGACGTTGCGTGTGGCATCGAGAAATGATTTATGGATTTTATCGACCATCCCCGCTCACCCCTTCCTTTTTGGCGTAGTCGGCAATGCGTTGGTCCTCGGCGGCCACATGGTTGACCAGCCAGGCCAGGAGCCTGCCGCCGAACTGTTGCATCAATTCTTCGTTATTATTATTGGCTTGTTCGTATTGCCGGGAGACTTCTTGCACATAATCGACCATACCCTTGTGCAATTGTTTATGCATTTCATAACCGGGATAACCGATGCTGATCTGGTATTCTTCTTCATCGTGGAAATGCTCGACAACGTACCTTTTCATAAACTCCAGGGTTTCGTTGAGTTTGGCGACCCTCTTATCCCAGCTTTCCTTGGACCGCAAGACCTGCAAAAAGGCCTCGACGCGCTTGAACAGCTCTTTATGCTGGGCATCGATCCGGGGCACGCCAAGTTCATACTGGTCTTTCCACAGCATGGTGCGATCATCCCTTTCGTGGTTTATTTACGACCCTTGATAACCTTAATTTTTCTCCTTAAATCTTATTTACTCCTGCAAGTCAATGCATAATCAAGCTTGCAATTTTAACAAGAAAAGCCGTCGGAACTCCTAAAAAGAGAGCTTGCCCGACAGCTTGCCTTTACCATAAACACAAGTCTATTATGGCTTATCTTTTCTTACGTGGAGGAACCTTCTTTCTTTATGCTTGGCCGCTTAGGTTAAAAGCACAAAATTATTGACAGACCCACATTTTCTAATTACTTTTTTACAAGTGCCCTTTAACTTTATATTGACATAAGATGACGATATGCAATTATAATATTACTACTATTACCTTTAGGATCATACGAGGATACTACCTTCCCCCACCCATACTCCTTATTAACCTCAATGCCATTTTCCTCAAGAATTTTGTCGTGAATTTCTTTCCGCTTCATCTCATCTTCTTCAGATATTGATTCGTCTGCATACGTTAAGTTTACAACATTTAAAAAGCCATCTTCGAAGAATAAGCTGACATAATATTCTTTTCCGTTTATTATATACTTTTTGCCTAAATATATCATTCTCATTTCACTTTGACCATTATAATAAGGTGTTTTCATAAAATCCTTGAAAGTGAAATTTGGCGACAAAGTCAATTGATCATTTATCCTAATTTAACCAGTAATTTTATCAACCATGTTTTTCCCCCTTGTGCCTGGTAAATTAAAGAAGCTTATTCATACACATAGAATCCATAAACGTTGTTACTAAATTCTCCAGCTGCAAATGTAACCACTTTACCCCCAATATTTACTTTATATATAGTTAATTCATGCTCTTGATTATATATTGGATCCAAAACGCTTACCTTTTGATTTGTATTTTCCCAACTATAGTCAAAAATATTAACTCCAAATAATTCACAATCTCCTTCAATACCTGATTTAACAAATTTCCACATAGCTACTGTAACCTCCTTAAATATCCTGACTGAATCAGTTCTTCTATTGATTGAGTAAATTGATACTGTATACCTCCACCGGGCTGACCAAACCAAGCAGCTATTTTACCTGCTTTAACATCTATCGATTTAACAACCTCATAAACATGGTACGGTCGAGCATCAGAACCGGGGGGTAATGATCGATTTTCATATGGAGTACCTTTAGGAGAAACAAATTTACCTGTTTCACCACCGTATCTATCCACAATAGTACCTGGTTTTAATGTTTCTGTTGTAGGTGCTCCATCAAAACCATTATTAGTAGGCCATTTTATATTTCCCGCTTCATCAACCCATTGAGTAGTTTTACCCGCTCCCTTACCAACCCCACTCACCTTCGGCCTTGTCATCGCATTCCCAGCCAACTTGGTATCCCTGACCGGGTCGACGTTACCAGCTTTCAATCTCTGAGCCGTGGTGATGTTCTTGCCATGGGACGGTGGCGATTGTCGAAGGGCGGTTTTGGGTTTGGCTGCCGCTGCTTCTTGCGTAGCCAGCTTCCGGTTCATAGCCACCTCGGCTCCTGCTGTCGCTGCTCTCGTTACCCCTGTTCCTCCGGCAAATGGAGCTATATAGGGAGCCCCCATCATGCCGCATAAACATACCCCTGACGCGATCATTTCTGCATTGTAATAGGCTTCAGTGCCAATGGCCTCTTTTAACGGGTTTCTCGCCTCCTGATCACTTCCCGCAAAGCCATAATATATGTCTTGCCCGCCTTCGCTAAGATCAAGTGCACCCTGTACAGTACATACTGTTCCACCAACCCCACACGCAACCATCACTCCTGCAGCGGCTAATATAATGGGCCATGATGTGGCACTGACTAAAACTCCTAATGCCATACCAGCTACTTTCAGCGCACCAATACCTATCCATAGCAACAACCCACCGTTAACAGCCTTAGAACCCCCCTCCCACAACAACCGGTCCCAATTGATTGACCATTGTCCATCATGAACAATCGAGATGGTCCCGCCCGTAAAGCACGCAACCTGTGAGATATTCAGCAAAGCTGGGGCGCCATCCACCAATGTATCATTTTTTCCCTTGATCCATGGCATAGCGATGCTTGGCATACAAGCTGCATCCCGAATCAGGCAATGGCCGAAAGGCATGATATTAACTAACGGCTTGTAATCCATAATATTCGCCTGACGCCTGCCGAGAATCTTCACAGACTTTCTTCCCGGTGTCCGCAACTTACTCTTGGAACTCCCCTATTTACATTGCAAGGTCGCCCCTTCCACCACATAACTATACTTTTGACCTTCATCGGTTATTTTCTCTATCTTCTCCTTTTTATCCACTTAACCTCCTCCTTCAGGAGAATGCCTATATGGGGTTAAGAACTCAAACGTCACACATTACACTTTTGTAGATTTATTTTACTGATTTCTGAAAATTCCTCCTGTTCTTTAAAACAATCTATTGCACCAAAATCATCCACACTTTACCCAATTACCTCTTCACTCCAAAATTATGATTAGCAAATGGGTGCAGGGTGATTTTGATTATCCATAGAACGATTTAATCCAATGTATAACTAATCTGGCTCGACAGGCAGAAGGTATGTAATAGGCAATTTTGTTTAAAAGCAAAACAAAAAATGGGCTTCCCCAATGGCAGGAATTGTTATGACAAGTCTTTGCCTGCTTATCGGGGAAAAGAGCAAGCCTATGGGACAAAATTCGACAGTTGCAACTGCCGGTTTTTGGGCAATTAATTTTGATTTAAGCAAAAACAAAGAAAAGGAAATCGGCACGAAGACCATGATAGTGAGAATCCTGCTAATGGCGACAGTTATCTTAGGACTTTTCACGGCAACTACAGCCTGTGGAGCTTAAGGAGACCGGATTTATAGAAAAAATACGATCAAAGTTTATTGGGACACGGTCATGAATCCGCTGGTAAAAGCCAGGCACTTGGCGACCTTTAACCTGTCGGTAGCCGCCAGCGACAGTGAAGTCATGGGCAGCCTGGGTTTCGCCTGCAAATTTGAGAAGGGTAACCGGCAGAATACGAAGGAAGAAAAATTGCCGGCAGATCCAATTTGCCGGCAATAACTGAAAGTATACTTAGCTCTCGCCTACAAAGCTATTTCCAGTAGGATTGGCGTGTGATCTTGCCTGGGCCCCGAATCAAGCATTTCCGATTTGATTACCTTATCGGCGATCCTGTTACTCACCAGCCAGTAATCAATTCTCCACCCCGAATTATTGATTTTACTTGTTTTAATCCGCTGGGACCACCACGTATACCTGCCCGGCACATCACCGTGGAGATGGCGAAAGGTGTCGGTAAATCCTTTGGCCAACAGATTGGTGAAACCTTGACGTTCTTCATCAGTAAAGCCGGCCGAACGGTGGTTGCTCTCCGGATGGGCCAAATCGATTTCTTGATGGGCCACGTTAAAATCCCCGGCGGCAACCACCGGCTTCTTCTTATCAAGTTCGGCCAGATAATCGGCATATTTTATGTCCCAAATCTGCCGATCGGCCAAACGATTCAGTTCTTCCCCCGCATTGGGCGTATAAACCTGCGTTAAGAAGAAATCAGCAAATTCCAGGGTGATGATGCGGCCTTCCGCATCCATGGTGCCCGGTGCGCCAATGGCCGGAAAAGTCACAGCCGGTTTTAGATCATTCTTATATAAAAACATGGTACCCGCATAACCCTTACGCGCCGGTTCTACTGAGCTGTTCCAGACAATTTCATAATCGGGAAACTTCTCCCGCAAAATTTCCCAATGCTTTTTGGTCGGACCATCACAAGGCAATTTTGTTTCCTGCAAGGCAATCACATCAGGATCGTGTTCAATAATCATCTGCAATACCTTCTGCGATAACAAAGCCCGTGCTGAATCTCCCACTAATGTCGCATTGAGTGAATCAATATTCCAGGAAATAAACTTCAATGTCTTCCCTCCCATTCTTGTTTAATGCGATTATGCCGTTGATGGAATTGATGCCTTCAGGCCATGCCAGGAACCAAAACAGCCTGCTCCTGCATAGAAAACGGAAGCAGCCTTTATCTCATTATTAGCTTCTTTACCCAATTAAATAAATGCTCCAACATTAGATTCAAATTCTACCGCAGCACCGTTTTTCAGAGCAATTAACTCATTTAATATCTCTTTCTCTATATAATCTCATATAATCACATTAGCCAAATTAAACCTTCTTGATTGGAAGAATCGCATATCGTCCATACTTCACAGGCTCCCCATAACAAAAGGAAACCGGCGTTTTAAACAGTGGTCCATTGGATACAAAGGTATGGTATTCGCCATTTTCTCCGCAGGCATCTGCTCCTTCCGCAATGATCGAAGAAACTGTTTCAGGCGACAATGTCCTGCCAAGGTACCTCTCACTTAGCCTTTCTGTATCCACGACAATAATGTTTGCGGTAAATCCGTTTTCAATAAATTCATCCACCAATGCCTTCCTTTCTTCTTGCCAAAGTGGGAAAAAGGCTTCGATCCCCACTGCATCACAACGGGCAGTACACCATTGCAAGTGTTCCTCAAGATCGATATCACCAAAGACACAAACCTCAACACCATTTTCCTTCTGTGCTTTAAGTTCCTTTTCGAAATTCGCCACATAATCCTTTTCAGAGGTCTTAATCAACTTAATCGGTATACCCAGTGAAGCTGACACCTCGTTCAACAAATCATTAGGAATACCATGGAACCAGGAGCGTTCCATGGCGATATTATAGGTGATAATCAGTGAAGCTGGTTTCATTCCAAGCTTTATCGCCCTGTAAATTGCAAGAATGCTATCCTTTCCGCCGCTGTAAGATGCAACGAAGCTTTTGCCACTAAATGTCTTGATCACTAAACCATCTCCATTAAATTAGCCAATTCACTCAATTTATTGCCTGCAACGCGATAAACTGTCCAGTCTTTCATAGGCCCAGCGCCTGTTGATAATAAGCTTTTACTGTTCGTTGGCGTATTCATACCGCTGTCAATAAGTAGTGCCTTTTTTGTCCCGGTCAGTAAGAAAAACCGTACTCCGTTATCCGCGATCCGCCAGTTAGTAGCGTTTCTGATGCAGTACAGCGCAGGAAGATCCCGCTTTAGCACCTTGTCGACCACATCCTCGCGCATGATCTGCTGTGCCATGAGATCACTGCTCGACAGCGCCAGTTCCGGAAATCCACCCACCTGCAGATAACGAACAAAACCTTTCTACTTTTTTATTTCCACGACCCGCCGGCCATGGCAAGCCGGAAATAAGCCTGGAACTGGTTAAAAAAACCTCTGATATGTCCCGGAAAAAACACAACGAAGGTATAATCCACGCGTGCGACTTTCTATTTAAGAACCTGCTTCGCCATACTCTACCACAAATCTACAGGCTTTTTTCTTCCTCCACAAAGATGATACGTCCCTGGGGCTCGGCATACTCCTGGCCGATGACCCCGCCCAGTCCTTCGGTTATGTAGGTAATTAGGACTTGATTGTCCAGCATAACACAGTCCTGGGTAAAGACATTGTCGGCAAACATGGTATAACCATCGCCCATATTCTGGAGCATGTAATTGTGGCAGGCGACAGTATAAGTTTTGCCCAAATCCAGCGACTCATCTCCGACATAAACGTTCTTGACGCGGTACTCGCCGCTAACCCCAACGAACATGCCGTTCTCATCCATCACCACACTGGAATCAATGTACGTGTGGACCTCGAAACGAAGGCCCGAGGGGCAAAGCCAGCCGCCAAACTCCGCCGGCCAGGCATGTACGCTAAACTCCAGAGCATCCAGAATCTCTTGGCCGGTGGCCTCACAGACGCACAGCATGTTGCCGAAGGGATGAATTTTTATAATATCCTCCCTTGTCACATCCCCTTTGCGCAGATCGCTCCGGATGCCGCCGCCATTTATAAAGGCAATATCCGCCCCCGAAATATAGCGATAGGCATCGGCGCAGAGGTCGCCCAGGGCCGTCTCCTGGTTCCGGACAAGCCGCACATTGGTGGCCGGGTCTTTTGTCAGGAGATCTACTTTGCTTGTGGCAACAACCTCGGCCAGGGCCGCCTTAAGTTCCTCCTTTGCCCTTTGACAGGCCTCGTTCATCACCGACTCCAGGCCCAAAACTGCCACGGCATTCTCTTCCTTCTCCCACTTGTAAAGGCCGGTGCTGATCTCACCTGCCGGTGTAATGCGCACATAACCGACGGCTTCCAACTTGGTCCCGCAGGCTGAGCGCAAAACCTTCTTGCCAGCTTTATTTTTCATTGCGACTTGATCAAGGTCATGGCTGTGGCCGTCAAGGAGCACATCAATGCCGGTGGTGTTAGCCAGCACATCTGCGTACGTGTAAGGCTTGTCTTCGGCTACGTTGCCAAGATGGGCCATGGCGATAACATAGTCGGCGCCGTCGGCCCTGGCAGCGTCCACCGCCTTCTGCACAGCCGCATACAAGTCTTTCCCATCATTGCCCTGGCAAAAACCATAGATGTAGTTGCCATCCTTGTCCATGAAGTACTTCGGTGTGGAGCTTCTCAGCGCCCAAGGCGTGGTAATGCCGATAAAGGCAAGCCTGGTCCCGGCAATCTCCTTGAGCACATAGGGGTCAAAGACCAGCTTTCCCAGTTTGGTAAAGTTGCAACTGATATATGGGAAATCCGCCAGCGCCACCAGTTCCATCAGCCGCTCCATGCCGTAGTCAAACTCGTGATTGCCGATGGTAGCAATATCATAACCCAATGTATTCATGAGCTCGATGATTGCCCGGCCGCTGGTCACCGTCGCCAGCGGTTCGCCCTGGATAGCATCGCCGTTGTCAACCAGGAGGACGTGGTTGCCCTCGGCCATAAGCTGCCTGCGGAGCACATCCACGCCGCTATAGGTCCAGCCGCTGTCGATGCCAGCGTGCACATCGCTGGTAAAGAGGATCACAATGTCCTTTTTCTGCCCTGCTTTATCCGCCTTTGCCGCCACAGGTGCGGGCTGGGCAGTTTTTCCTGCGGATACAGTGGATTTACCGTATGCCGTAAGACTAAACAACAAACATAAGCCTAAAACCAACACTGTTAATCTTTTCATCTTCGTCACCTTCATACCAGTTTACTTGAGATTGATTATGGCAAGCAAAGAAACCAGGCCGCGGTACTCAGCCCGGCCTGGTCCGCTTAATGATCGCTTTCCTCTTTATGTTTGTTTTTCTTTTCCACCACCAAAGCAATTACAATGGTAAGCAAAATTCCACCCCAGACAGTTCCCAGTCCGATCACCATCATGATGATTGCACCTGTAGACATCTTGAGCCCTCCGCTTATTATTCACTTACGCCTTTTGCCCATTTCCGCCTGTTAAAGACAACAGCTGCACCAATCATAAGGGGGTGCGGACATTTTTTGGGACTTGGTTTATGCTACTAGACCAAGACTTCGTCTATAAACCAAGGGGCTCATACCCGCCAAGAACAAGGATTAATAATATTGCCATCAATATCTAAACATAATCCTTTTCCAAAGGTATTCCATCCTTTGGTAACTCCCAGCATATTAATTCCATTCCTGCCGCACAGATTCCGGACACATTTAGCGCCGATGGCTCAGGAAATTTCCCTAAGCGGAACAGCTTTTCTGCCTGTTTAAGGAATAACCCGTCTTAAGCTTGAGATAAAGAATTGCCAGCAAGTCGGAGACTATTAGAATTGCGGCAGACATGAGCACAATCACCCAAAGATCCAAAGGCCCGGCAATGAGCTGGCGGATAATGCCCAAGATGATCCAGTGTATGACATAGATCTCCGTCACATTACTGCTCCAGCGTTTCAAGGTAGTAAAACGGCAACTCTTGAAAAAGAGCGTGACAAAATACAACAGGCTGATCCAGAAAAGGGAAAAGACTGTAAAGACAATATTCCCGAAGAGGTCCTGGTGGTAATAGTGCTGTTGATACTGTTCGCCGAAGGCGCCAAAGTCAATCCTATAATTGTAGCAGAGGATGATTAGGGGAATTAGGCCAAGGACGTTCAGGATCAAGAGCCGCCGGTACATACTTGTTTTATCGGCGCAGTGTATGAGGAAAAGCCCGAAGATATAGCCGGCAACGGGGAAGAAGATCCATGAAAAGAACGGGAACCATGCCTTCTCCCAGGTCCCCCAAAGCAGCCCGGCCACCGCGTCAAGGCCAAAGATTCCTGTTGATCTTTCACCCAGGATTGCCCCTATGGTGTTACAGGCAAGCGTCAAAGAGACAAGCTGCCATGGTTTTAACTTCAGCTTTACCGCCAGGGAAAAGAATAAAAAGGCGAGTCCGGCAAACTGGAGAATATCGGCCCCCAGCATCTCCAGGAAGCCCTCTCTCAGAATCTCCGCCTCACCTTTGATCAGGCAACTTATATATGAGGGAATCAGATCGCGGCACAACCCCAAGGCATAGGCTAAAATCAAGATAATAACGCCCCTTTTTAACAAAAAAGGGGCGGAAGTTCTCTTGGAATAAGCGATCCCAACTCCAAGCAGCAGCATGAAGACGGGTGCTGCCGTCGGGGCGCCGAGGAAGGAAATAATGTGCGTAGAGAGGGTGTTCGGGAAGGGATACTCGGTAAACAGCTCAAAGATATGGACCAGAACCATAAAGGCAATGGCCAGGCCCCTTGCCACATCAAGTTCCACTTGTCTGCCGCTGTTGACCTTTTCAGGAGAAAGGATATTCACCATACTCTTCCCCCTTCTTAGAAGATTTACTTATTGTATCGGCAGACAGTGAATCTTGGAAAAGTTCTAATTTCCATAGATTGTGTCTAGTTTAGTTCGCAACTTCCATTAGGACCCCCAAATGCAATAAGCTGCTTTATGTATGGTTAAGCTTTGTTGAAGGATGTCTTCGTTAATATAGCATCTTAATGTTTCCCAATCATCGGCATGCTCATTTGACAGCGCCACTAAAGAATGACCAGCATCGGGTCCGGTTCCCCTAAATAGCAAAAACACATAAAGTCCCATGCAATACCTAAATAAGACAAAAGGCGGCTCTGCATGAGGTACAGAACCGCCTATCTGCTGCTGTTTATTTTTTCTTGAATAGCGCAGCCTTTACAACGCCCTTCGGGTCTTTCACCAGCAGGATGATGAGCCAAATGATAAGGCCTAGAGCCACAACAGACAACCCAAGATAAAAATCATGAAGCATATCGATGGGAGCAGGGGTGAAGTACGCGGCTCCAAGTTCGGCATACTCAAAAATTGCATCAATAAGCCACATAAGGGAAGCACCCCAATACATCCAGCAGAGAATGCCGGTCTTCATTTCGTCATAGGGAGCGTTCCTATACCATATGACTGTGCTGATGATCGCCGCGAAAACGGTGGTAAGCAGAGTCATGTGCATCTCTCCTTAATTTGAATCGGGCTGCGCTTTGAGA
>ERZ795062.1815-NODE-1815-length-14632-cov-4.947932_pt1 | contig 14632 bp, 17 predicted proteins | sample MGYA00375146_ERZ795062 | MGnify/ENA primary metagenome ERZ795062 (study PRJEB30191, sample SAMN05720281) | activated sludge metagenome | isolation source: Anaerobic digester | place: USA | collected 2015-07-16 ... | reverse complement strand
CAAACTGAACCCTCCCAGCAACTTTATGCGGTTGGATAAGAAATAAGGGAAAATGGCTAGAAACCCCCAATAAATGAAGGGCACGCTGATGAGCTCCCCAAACGACTTCATGTCTTCAGTGGGTATGCCGCTCCCTGCTTTTATGTTGTGTTCCAGTACAAAAGACATGATACTGGGGAGCATGGAAGGCTTCGCCACGGTATCTGCATCAACAAAGATGAAGTAATCGCCTTTGGCATGCTTTGCAAGGTTGTGACAGGCCCAGTTCTTCCCCATCCAGCCGTGGGGAACATCTGTACCTTTCAGCACTTTGAGCCTTGGGTCTTGTATGCTTAACAACTTATCCCAGGTGCCATCGGTGGAATTGTCGTCGTAAACAATGACCTCAAAGTTGTCATAATCCTGGTTTAGCAGACTCTGAACGCAGGGTAATATGTTTTCCACTTCGTTTCTTGCAGGAACCAGCAGTGAAACCATGGGAGCAGTGGCGAGTGAATGCCGTGCTTCTGTTTCCTTAATCCTCTTCATGGCTCTAATGTTGGCAAAAAGCAAAACAAGATTGTAAATGCACATGAAAGAAATGGTGAGCATTAAAATGGACTTAATTCTCACGTTTCAATCAGCTGCCGCTTTCCCAGAAGCTCTTTTCTGTGGCTGTAGGCGAGAATAAAAAAATTCATGAGTCCGGCAAGGAAAAGCTGTGTCCACTGAAGGTAAAGATAAATAATAAAACCGAAGAAACCTCCCACCACGGCATAGGCGTCATCTAACATGTGACTGCTCAGAGCAAAATAAAGGAACTTCAGCAGTTCTCCGAAGCAGAAAAACAAGCCCAATATTAAGCCGAAATGCATGAAACCCAAAGCGAACCAGACACCAACAGTGGCTGCTACGCCCTTACCGCCCTTCCCCTTGAAAAACGGTGAAAAAATGTGTCCCAATATGGGTGCCACCACAACACAGCCCATTTCCAGCGGTGACAGAAGACCAGCTGGAGCATCGTAAACAAAGTAGTGCACCGGGATGTAGGCTTTAAGTACATCCAACAGTCCACCTGAAGCGCCAAGCCAAAAGCCCTTCGCTCTGAAGGCATTCATGGCTCCAGGATTTCTATCTGAACCGTAATCACGTATGTCCACATCATAAAAAAGTTGTCCGAGCAAGTAGGACCAAAGAATGGAGCCGGAAAGGAAACCCACAATGCAGGCGAAAATGATGTGCATAAATAAATTTTACCAAACAGCAGCTGCTTCAAGGACAATCCCAGTACATTTGCTCGGTTTCCTCCGAGGGAACCACCAGTGCCTTTCTTAGCGGAGTTACTTTCTCATAAGTCCACTGCTTCACAATGCGTGTGCTGCGTTTGTACCAAACTTGAACCTCTTTTCTGAGGTTCATACGCGAACCCAAGAACTGAGAAAAGACCGAATCCAATTGGGGTGGGCAGATGTAAGCCACCTCTTTGTAGCGGTTCTTTTCCAGAAATGTCATGAAAGGCTGCCACCGCTCACCTTTGCCCACTTTACCTCTGCCATATGGCGGATTAAAGTAAACCAAATCAGCACTAACGCGCAAGCTCCCCACATCAGCTTGATACAACATGAACAAGCCTTCCAATGCATTGATGGCTGTGGTTAGTCTTAGAGCCTCGAACAGCAGTGGGTCAGATTCCGCTAAGTGAAACACCGTGGCCTTACGGTGAGCAAAGAGTTGAAGTGCCATGATACCACAGCCCGTACCCAACTCCACCGCAGTTACAAAGCGCCCTTCAATGAGATGAGGTAACAGAACTGAATCCATGCTGAAACGGTAACCACGAACAGGTTGAGCTACCAAAAACCCCTTATGGAAGGTAGGTTCAACTGTGAAAGCATCCATATGAGGTAATTATACGTGCCCACACAAGCAAAAAGCCATTTCACTGTGCTACAATGTTCACCAGAAAGAAAGCGGTGGCCCTTCGAGGACCGGTGAAATTCCGGTACCGGCGGTAAAAGTCCGCAACCCTTGGCCCGCAACCAGGGTGGAGCTGGTGGAATTCCAGCACCGACGGTTCATAGTCCGGACGGGAGTTGGGCATGCATTGCGGCCCTCCACCGCAGACAAACAAACATTTAAGGAGGGTTTAGAAGAAATGAAGCGTTTAACCCGCTTAGCCATTTTTGTGGCATTGGCTTTCGTGTTTTTTAAGTTGGAAATCCCCTACCCGGTACCAAACTACGAGTTCCTGAAGCTGGATTTGGGTGAAGCCTTTTTGCTCTTGGGCACGTGGGTGTTCCCTCTGGAGGATTCGCTCATGGCACTCACAGTATGGGCTTTCTTGGGTTATTTAACAGGTTCCAACCCCGTGGGTATGCTTTTTAAGGTGGTATGCATCTTAGCAACGCTGATTCCTTATCATTACCTAAAAAGCTCAAAATCCAAATGGGTTTTGGTGCCAGCCATTAGAACAGGCATCATGGTTCTGTTTAACTGGGTTTTTGCACCCATGCTTTGGGGGCTCCCCACCGGCATGTTACCGGCTTACATTCTCATAGGCGTGATTCCAGTGAACTTGCTGCAGACCTACCTGAACTTGGCTGTGGCAGAAACGTCGGCAAAGTACTTACGGAGTCACATCAAAGATATTGCGGCCTAAGTAGGACACCAGGGCCATGCGCAGTAGCCAACCTTTCTGCGTATCGGATGGAGGAAATGCCTTGTAAATGTTTTTCAAAAGGATGACGAAAACTATTGGCCCTGCTATGCCCACTTCTGCCAAAAGGTGAAGCAGAATGTTGTGAGCATGGTTAAACGGAAAGAACTGAAATAGGAATGGATGGGAGTAGATCTTCAACGCCAAAGGGAACGTGCCAAAACCGACTCCACTAAAAGGTCTCATGACAAACATCTCCCAGGCAGCGCGCCAGATATGAAAACGCTGTGTGTAGAAAGCATAGGGACCCACAAATTCTCTGAGAGTGTAAGGTATGGCATAGATGATGAAAGCGGTTAGGGCAATGAACCAGTACATGTTCACGCCACCGTACAAAAGTGCCATGGCAAGACCCAGGATGGGACCACGGGACTGAGTCAGAAGCAGGGAAACTAAACTGAACAGCTCTGCCCAAAATTGGTGCTGACTGTAGGCATAAAGAAAAAAGTAACTGAAAAATGCCGCACTGGTGGTGCTTACAAGAAAAGGCATGGTTAAGCGAAAAGTGCGCCAGCCATTGAAGTTCACAACGCCGCCGTTTTTATCAACGGTCCAAAGAAAGCTGATAACCAGAAGAGAACCAGTCAGGAAAGCCAGATGTTTGCCATCAACACGTTCTGGTAGTAGAGCGATCACCAGCACAATGGCAAAGTAAATCAGTGGCACCAATAGCCAAAATAGCAGAGTACGCAGTGGTTCAATGGAAAATACTGTATTGTAACATGCTACGAAGAGAATGAACAGCAGTTCCCACTTAGTAAGCCGGGCTCTGCATGCTGTGGTTGTAAAGGTTTGCCACATCCTGCAAGTTTAAGCTGCGAGCCAACGAGGCGGCTTCACGCATTATTTGACCGTTACGCCAAGCAGTGAGCATGACGTGTGTGAGGTGGTCGCGTGGGTCTTGCTCATAAACAAATAGGTCATAGTAGTAGAAACGTTCAGCTGAACCCATTTCAATGGCAGTTTCGCGGTCGTACTGCCAAGCCAGGTCATAACAGTAGAACCGCACACTGGTAAAGAAGGAGGACTTGGCACCTTTATCGCAAGCTGTCCAGACAGGCTTTTCTTGACCAGTTATGTACAAGTAGCGCAGAGTCAAGGCTTCGAACCCAGGATAGGGCACAGCGTCGAGCACACTTAAGTACGCTCTTGTAACCTCTGTTACGGTCCCGTTATGAACACGCTCCACCTTAAACGAGGGATAACTTTCCAAAGCCAGACGGTCTATGTCCGAAGCCACCCGGCTAAAAGGAATACCCAGTGTCATGAAAAGCATAACAGCAAGCAAGACAACATTTTCAATCTTCTTTTTCATACCGTTAGTATTCTATACCACCTTAACAAAATAACCTATGCAGTTGCTATAGAATGTAAGCGATGGTCATAAGTTTGGCTGTGGTGGTTAAAAAGCTTTTGGTGGTTTAAAGCCACCAAATGGAGGTCGATAAGAACATGGGAATAAAACTTCACGATCAGACCCTTAGAGACGGACATCAGTCTCTGCTTGCTACGAGACTGCGCACGGAAGACATGCTGGATGTTGTTCCTCTCATGGACGAGGTGGGATTTTTTTCTGTGGAAGTGTGGGGCGGAGCAACCTTCGATGCTGCTATGAGATACCTCAACGAAGACCCCTGGGAAAGACTCCAAATACTTCGAGAAAAGTTCAAAAAGACCCCACTGCAGATGCTACTAAGGGGCATGAATTTGGTTGCTTATCGCAACTTTCCAGACGACGTGGTAGAAGAGTTTGTTCGCTTGTCACGGAAGAACGGCATTGATAACTTTCGGATTTTCGATGCCTTAAATGACCTGAGAAACCTGGAAGTGCCCATAAAAGCCGTAAAGAAATATGGCGGACATGCACAGGGTGCCTTGTCCTACACGGAGAGCCCAGTACACACAGTGGAGTACTACGTGGAGAACTTCAAGAAATTAGCAGAAATGGGCTGTGATTCCTTGGTGATTAAGGACATGGCTGGGATCATCTCACCGAAACGCGCAAAAGACATCATTGAAGGAGTAAAGGCGGCAGGCATCGATTTACCACTGGAACTGCACTCCCACTGCAGCAGTGGTATGACGGAAATGGCATACATGGAAGCGGTGCATGCGGGCATAGATATTTTGGACACGTGCATGTCACCCTTCGCAAATGGTGTTTCCCAGCCACCCACTGAATCAATTGTTGCCGCTTTGCAAGGCACTCAGTGGGACACAGGATATGACCTAAAACTGCTTATGCGCATCAGGGAAAAGCTCATGGTGGTGTGGAACAAATACAGCCACCTACACGAGGAAAGCCTACTTAGGCCTGATCCGGGCGTGTTGGAATACAAAATACCCGGTGGCATGATGAGTAACATGCTCTCCCAGCTCAGGAACATGAACGCTCTGGATAAATTACCCCAAATACTGCAGGAAGTACCAGTGGTTTGGAAAGAGTTCGGTTACCCACCTTTGGTTACACCCATGAGTCAGATTGTGGGCAGCCAGTCAGTGGCAAACATCATAGGTGGAGAACGCTACAAAATTGTGCCCAAGGAAACCAAGGATTATTTAAGGGGCATGTACGGAAAACCGCCTGCCCCCATAGATGAAGACGTACTGCAAAAGGTATTCGGCCCAGGCTGGAAGGACCAAATAATCACGGTGAGACCAGCCGACCTGCTGGAACCTGAGCTGGAGCGGCGGCGCGATGAACTGAAGAAAATGGGCCTACTCAAAAAGGAAGAAGACGTGCTCACCTACACCATTTTCCCCGACGTCGCACTAAGGTTCTTCAAAGGCGAGATTGAGCCTAAGTTCACATCCAAAGACCTGCCACTTAAAAAGAAAGTGTTTGAAGTGGACATAGGTGACGCCACCTACAAAGTAAGACTGAATTAAGCTAAAACAAGAGGAGGCTGCTAGTGCTGCTAGTGCTGCCAGTACGAGGTCATTGTCATTGATCCCGCAGTATTTCGTGGCCGGCAGCCTCCCCGTTCTCCTCCTCATCTTCTTCCTCCATGAGATCCAAAGGTGAACAACCTAGAACCTGCGCAATTTTGAATACGGTGTTCACCCCGGCTCCTCTTTTTCCGCCCAGGATGCGATACAAGTGACTGGGATCCACACCAGCTTCCAGAGCCAATCGGTATAAACTCCAACCGCGTTCCACACACATGTGAATGAGCTTTTTTCTGTTTAGTTTCATAGTCCGTTCCTTACTCCTTTCGCCTTTTTGGCATAGAACTCACAGAATAAAACTTGGTCTACAGGCTATAGGATAGCATACAAATGTATGCCTATACTACTAACATGTTCACAAAAACAGGAGGTGAGTTTAGAAATGGAAGAAGTCAAGAGAACCGTGAGAATCGTGTGGCTGAACAGTGAAGGAAAAAAGCGCCTTTGGTCACTGAACAACATTGACCCCACGGCATCGGCTACCGCCATCATGGAACTGGCAGATGCCTTGGGCACGCTGACCACCCGATTAACAAAGGGTGTACAGCTCATGGTAGTAAGCAATTTACTGCCGTAACCAACTAAAGAAAGAAGAAAGGAGGAATGATGCACATGGTTACATTGAATCTGAGTTTTAAGACGAACATGGACAAAACCATGGTTCTAAGAATCCCCGACCCGGTGATGGATCTAACCACGCAGCAAATACAAGAGGCTGCCGATGCCATAGTGGCAACAGGTGTACTTAGGAGCGAAAAACTGGGAAAACCAGTACAGCTTATTGACGCAAATTACGTAGAACGCATTGCCACAGACATGCTGCCTTAGCACAAAGTGAAGTCGCATTCCGCACTCTTTTGTTTCGAGGCATGAGTAGGGAGCCGGTTGGCTCCCTACTCCCCTTTTAGACGCACTTGCGGGCTTGCATGTGCCCGCAGAAGGAGGTAAAGACACCATCATGGACATTATTGAGATAGTTGGCAGTTTGGGTTTTCCCATAGCCGTGGCTGCCTACTTCATCGTGGAGATAAACAAAACCCTGGCGCAGCTTTTGCTTGCCATTAAGGACCTCTCTCAGGAGATCGCTCTATTAAAGGAGGCTGTGAGAACCAATGTGGGAATTGACACCTGATACGAAAATACTAAGTGAAAGCGAGCTTACTTGGTTTCAGCTACAAAAGGGGCTGAAAGGCACGCCCATGGAAGTGTTTGCACCAACTTTTGTTTGCGCTGAAAAACTCAGCGGAGTAAATGCCTTGCTGCTTACCAGTGTGGCAGTACTGGAAAGCGGATGGGGTAAATCAGCTTTAAGCAGGCGCACTAAAAACTTGTTCGGCTTTCAGGCTTATGATAGGAACCCCTCAGGAGCAAAAGTGTTTAGCAGTTACGAAGAAGGTATTTTCTTCGTAGCAGATTACATTAGAACAAGATATGCAACAGCAGGAGGTGCTTACTACAGAGGGGGTACATTGAAAGCTATGGGAAGTTTGTGGGCCAGCGATCCACAGTGGACACAAAAAGTATGCAGCGTTGCAGCAACACTGCGGCGGCGTGCCCAGTAGTTAGAACCAACAAAAAAGAGGAAGGGGCTCCATCCTTAGGAGAAGGAGCCCCTTCTTCCTGTGCACATGACTTCCCCGTAACGTATATGGGAACGAAGAGTGGCAGCCAGTTAAGGCTTAGAACTGCACCTTGGGAACATTTTGAGCATCCTGTTCGGCTTGATAGTACTCGGCAGGCTTCAAACCCATGGGGCCAGCTAACAGGTTGTAAGGAAACATTTGAATGGTTTGGTTGTACATCATCACAGTATCGTTATAAGCCTGCCTGGCATAGGCAATCTTATTTTCTGTGCTGGTGAGTTCTTCTTGAAGACGCAGGAAGTTTTCGTTGGCTTTGAGCTCGGGGTAACTTTCTGCCAATGCAAACAGACGACCCAAAGCCTGCGTTAATTCCCCATCAGCTCTACCCATTTCTCCTGGCGTGGTCGCTGACATGGCCTTATTTCTGGCGTTAACGACCCTTTCGAAGGTTTCCTTTTCGTGAGAGGCGTAACCTTTTACCGTTTCAACCAAGTTTGGTATTAAGTCGTGCCTCCTCTGAAGTTGAACTTCAATTTGATGCCAAGCGTTTTGTACACGGTTTTTAAGCTGGATTAAACGGTTGTAAATCCAAATGACGATGAGTACTAAGACCAGAAGTACGATCCAAATCCACATACGGCATCACCTCCATGACGTATAATAACATAAACCATGAAGAAAACATCGCTGCTTCAAGCAAGTTTTTCGTTGCAACGCCCTCACCATGAACACAGCACTTACATTTTTGAGAACGGTAAAGCGCAACGAAGCAGAACTGGGGTGAAGTAGGTAAAAACACATGAGTCTTAGAGTAAGATACTGGATTGTCGCTATTGTCCCCCTGCTCTTAGCTGTTTTTCTCATAACTTGGCTTTTTTCCACCAACATGTGGAACATTTACCTACAGGAAAGGGAGACCAAGCTTCAGGGGGTGCTGAATCTGATGGTAAAGAACTTCGAAGCAGTAGCCCCACAGCAAGATAAGGATTCGCTAATTACCAATGCCTTGAAAGGTGATATGCAGCTTCAAGAAGAAGCCCGAGTCCGGCTCAATGCCGCTTTGCTCCCCTATAATCAAGCACTGCAGAACGCCATGCCCACGCTGGGACTGTCCTACTCAATTTCTTTGCTGGGCGGGCCCATTGCTGAGGTGAAAAACCCTGAAGCAGAAGGGAAAACCCGTATTGAGATCTCTGCACCCATTTACTGGGGTGGTGAGCAGATTGGCGCTGCCAGAATCTGGGAAACCGCAGACGACCTCAGAGCCAGCTTCACCAAAACAAGAAACACTGTACTGGGAGCCGTAGGTGGCATTCTCTTGCTGGCTGTCATATTGGCTTTCTTCGTCATTGAGAGTGTGAACAGGGACATTGTTAATTTGGTAAAACAGCTGCCTTCTTTGAAAGAAAGCCAACTTCCTTTGGACACCTTCAAAGGGGAAATAGGCCTCATTGCCAGCACAGCAAACGAACTTGCTGCAGAGCTTAAAGAGCGAACCCAGGCATTGAACGCTGTCATGGAAAACAGTCCTGTGGGGCTGGCGTTGGTAAAAAACGGTGAAATCATACTTACGAACCCCATTATGGAAAAACTGTTACCCGATTTAGAAAGCCGCATATCTGCTGACACACCGGATTATTACCATGAGAACGTAAAAACCAACGACAGGAACATCTCATTGACGTTCTTGAGGGTGTCTGACGAGGAGCTCATCGCAGTGGCGGAAGACCTAACTGACGTCATAAACATGAGGGAAGCCATGGCACTTCAGGAGAGGTTAGCAGCCTTGGGTAGGTTCTCTGCGGGTATTGCCCATGAGATAAGAAACCCATTGACAGCCATTAGAGGCTTTTCGCAGATGATATTGAAACACGGTAGCCAGGAGGACAAAGCTTACGCGGAGAAAATCCTGCGAGAGCAAGAACGCGTTGAAAAGCTGGTAAAAGACATGCTCGTTTACGCCAAACCCAGAACGGCTGAAAAAAAGCCCATAAAGCTTTATGAGTTTGTGGCTCAGCACTTTGCAGATAACCCACAAGTCAAACTGGATATTCCCCAAAATCTGGTGTGGAGCTTGGATGAAGAGTATTTACTGCAAATACTGAGTAACTTAGTGGGCAACGCATTTGATGCAGGAGCCACGGAAGTGTCAATTGAGGCAAAGAAAGAAGGTTCAAGCTTGATCCTCACGGTGGCGAACAACGGTCCGCCCATACCTCAGGAAGACTTAGGAAAGATTTTTGAACCCTTTTATACCACAAAGAGCACAGGCACGGGTCTGGGACTTGCCATTGTGAGGAGTGCCGCAGAGATACAAGGGGGGAGCATATCTGTGAAACAGACGGAGGAGAAAACGATCTTTGAAATCGTCTTTTCTAACGGCTCAGTGACCCAGGGTAATAGTTAGCGTGCGGTAATGGTGGCGTAGCGGCAATGACTGGAATGAACAAGCTCATGTACCTGATAATGTTTGTTACGGTGTGCATTTTTGTGCTGCTGCTACCCCTAATGGACTACATCCCCAGAAACAGCTGGGCAGTGAAGCTATCAGATGTGCCAGTCTTTGCACCACCACCTGCTCAGGAGAAGACCAGGATCATCTTTGCAGACCGAGTGGAAGAAACTGCAAAACAGGAAAGCGACCTGGAATCGCACATAAGGGTCCCTATTACGTGGACCAAAGAGCAGATTGTGGTGAACATGCTCACAGGTGCCCATGCCGGCATTAACAACTTCAGAAGCAACAGCAGCTTACCATACCTTTATACGCTGAGTCACTTGGATGGATATGCCACTCTGAGCAATATTCCTGAGAACCTTGGTTTCCTGAACCGACTTGCCAAAGGTGAAAAGCTGGAAATCACCTTCGTGGATGCCGTAACTGAGCTGCAGCCAGGTGACATTGTGTTGGAAATAAACCATGGGAGGGTAAATTTGTACGGGTTGGTACTGGTAAAGGAAAAGCTACCCGCGAAAACCAGTGTAAAAATGCAGGTTTACGACGTGATGCCGCTAATTTCCAATTTAGCTGGCATACCATATCCACCCGGTTGCATTGGCAGTGTGCCTTGGGAGATATTTCCCTTTGACATGGAACTAAAAGCTTATCGTAATTTCTTCTTATTAAGGCAAAAACTGGTACTTGCAGACGGGTTTTCCACCTCCTTGTTTGGTACGAGCGACCTAAGTGACATTGACAGCTACAAACCTGGTATTAGTTACTACAAAGGCGACTACGAAAAGACATTCCAAGAAGAACAGCAGATGATCAACCAAGCCATGAATCAAATTGACAGCACGGCAAGAAAGAAATGGCTACTGGACCTATCTCAGCGCTGGTACTGGTTTGTACTTGGTGCGCTGTTCTTAGCTTGGCGGTTTAATGTAAGAATGATACCAGTGACTGTTGGGCTTATGATTCTCTCCGCTTTGCTGGGCGGTTTCATGTTCAAATTTACACCACTTTTCCTGGTGGGCCCCGCATTGGCCACAGTGCCCATGGCCCTTTTGTTCCCCGACATGGACACGGAATCCATATTCTATATGTCAGCGGCAGTGGTACTCATTTGGATGGGACTGTTCGGAGCAAGAAGGACGCTGATAGTGACCAGCTCAATTAGCACGTACTTACTGTGGTCGTCGTTTTCCGTGGCGCTTGTAGCTGGAACTTTCACCGTGGTAAGGAGGTGGCATGATATATGGAACTAAGAGTGGGTACTAGCGGCTTTTCTTATCAAGACTGGGTAGGAAACGTCTATCCGGAAACACTGAAAAAGACCCAATGGTTTGATTACTATGCTGAGTTTTTCAATACGGTGGAAATAAACAGTAGTTTCTACGCCATACCAGGCAAGAAAACCATTGACAGTCTGTGCCAAAGAGCACCCAAAGACTTCCTCTTTACCGTGAAGATGTACCAGGAGATTACTCACAAGAGAAACCTGGACCCTTTGCCTCAGATGCTAGACGCGGTGGGTGGCATACCCCGGCACGGTCACAAAGTTATGCTGCTCCTTCAGTTTCCTTACTCTTTTCACAAGACTGCCGAAAACGTGAGTTACCTGCGGAACGTGTTGGAAGCCATACCTTTTGAAAAGGCTGTGGAAATGCGACACCCAGCTTGGTTTGATGAAGACTTTACCAAAATGGCAAAGGACTTAGGCTTTGTACCAGTTTCGTTGGATTCACCATACCTAAAGAAAATCATCCCCACAGAAACACTGTACATGCGTTTTCATGGTAGAAACGCTGAAAAATGGTGGCAGCACGAGGAAGCATATGAACGGTATGATTACCTTTACAGTGAGGAAGAGCTGTCTGAGATTGTAAGAGAGCTAAAACAGACAAGAAGCGGCAGGTATTTGCTGTATTTCAATAACCATTATCAGGGAAAGGCATTTAAGAATGCCCAAATGTTACTGGGATTATGGAATACAGACTGATACCTAAGGCGCTTGATCTGAAGCCCAACCAAAACGTTGCTCTGATATCGGTGGATGCACTTGATGAGCGCGATGCTTACAACCTGGTGGTCAGTTTTCTAAATGAGGTGGGGACCTACGGTTGGCTGCTTTTGGTTACAAGCAAACCACAGTTGTGGCATGAACAGCTAAAAGATAAGGACATCATGCACAGAACCATAATCACCAGGATGTCACGCTTGCGTAGTGTGAGAAGTACGACCTTGGACAGAGTGTTCGTCATACCCACACCGAAACATTTGGAGTCCTACTTGGTAGAGGCGTACTACTTACTGCCGGAAAATGGCAGAGTGGAAGTACTGTTACCCTTTGAACAAGAGCTTGTGGAACGCTACAGGAAAACACTGATGGAACAGTCTTCCCGTAATAGCTTACCACTCCTGCTTAAACTGGGCTTTGTGAACCCCTATGTGGTGCTAAAGAGTGTGGGTAAGGAATCTTTGGCTGTGGCAGTGGGTACTAAGAAAGAGCCAACGCCTGATTTTGATGATGAGATAGCCTACTAAGAGATGAAACCGCCTGAAACTTCGAGCACACTGCCGCTTATGTAGCTGGCCTCGTCGGAAAGCAAGAATGCAACAGCAGATGCAACTTCTTCAGGCTGAGCCAATCGGCCCAAGGGGATTCGCTCGCACAATTGAGCAATTTCCTCTTCGGTGAAATGACTTAGCATCATGTCAGTGTGCACTACACCCGGAGCCACGCAGTTTACACGCACATTGCTGGGGCCAAGCTCTTTTGCCAGTGACCTGGTGAAACTGATGATGCCACCTTTTGTGGCAGCATAGACAGCTTCACAGGAGCCTCCATAGAGGCCCCAAATGGAGGAAATGTTCACAATGGATCCAAAATTGCGAACCACCATGCCTTTAGCGATTTCCCTGGTAAGCACTATGACCGACTCCAGGTTGGTGCGCAAAACTTCATCAAGTTCCCTTTCCTCTTCCTCAGTAAGCAGTTTGTAATGCGACACACCCGCATTGTTCACTAAATAGTCGATGGGCCCCACGTTGGCTTTTGCATCAGTAGTAGCCCTTAATAGGCTCTCGCGATCAGTCATATCCACCTTTATGGGCACCACCGTTAGGTGAGCATCCCTTGCCCACTCAAGCAGTTCTTCTACTTTATCCACTCTTTGCCTGTAAAAGAAAGCCACCTTAAGCCCCTCTTGAGACAAGCGCCTGACCACGGCAGCGCCTATGCCACGTGAACCCCCAGTTACTAATGCCGCCTTGCCCGTGAATTTCATCATGCCCCTCTAACGTGACAAAATGAGCTGTGGTTTGAAGCGTTCCCAGTATTGACGCAGATACTGACCAGTATAGGAATGCTTCTGTTTCACCAGCTCTTCAGGGGTACCAGCAAAGATGACATAGCCACCTTCATCTCCTCCCTCGGGTCCCAGATCCACAATGTAATCAGCGTTCCCCACCACGTCCAGGTTGTGTTCCACCACAATGACTGTATTTCCCTGATCCACCAGTTTATGGAGTACCTGCAGGAGCATCTCCACATCGTAGCTGTGCAGACCAGTGGTGGGTTCATCCAAGATGAACACGTAATCCTTAGCTCTGGACTTGAGGTAAGTGGCTAACTTCACACGCTGTGCCTCACCGCCACTAAGCGTGGGAGCAGGCTGCCCGAGCTCGATGTAACCCAAACCCACGGCCTGAAGCACTTCAAGGCCTCTTCTTATGGCAGGAATGTTCTCAAATACCTCCAACGCCTCATCAACGGTGAGCTCCAGCACATCGGCAATACTGAGTCCCTTGTACTTAACCTCCAGGGTCTCTTTGTTGAAGCGCTTACCGCCACACACCTCACAGGTTACATAAACATCAGGTAGAAGCGCCATCTCCACTTTGGTTTGCCCTTCACCTTTGCAGGCTTCGCACCTGCCACCACCTCTACTGCTGGGCACGTTGAAGGAGAAGCGGCTTGCTTTGTAGCCTCGCTCCTTGCTTTCCCTTAAAGAAGCAAAGAGTTCACGTATGGGCGTCCACACACCGGTATAGGTGGCTGGGTTACTGCGCGGAGTACGACCGATGGGACTTTGGTCAACCAAAACGGTGTGCTTCACATCCCCCTGGATCTCCAAATTCCTCAGGCGCACACTGGTCACTTTTCTTCTGCTTTGGTAGTTCTCCAGTGCTTTATAAAGAGTATCGATGACCAATGAAGACTTTCCAGAACCAGAAACGCCCGTAACCACGGTAAAACAACCCAAAGGAAAACTTACATCGATGTGCTTAAGGTTGTTCAAGGACGCGTCTTGAACCCGTATCCAACCTTGCGGCGGACGCCTTTTTTGGGTAACTTGTATTTGCTTGCGGCCGGAAACATAGAGGCCCGTTAGGGTATCAGCTTTGTTGAGCTCAGCAGGGCTGCCCTGAAAGACCACTTCCCCACCCCTTTTGCCAGCATAAGGTCCCAAATCGATTACGTGATCTGCTGATTCAATGATGTCGTTGTCGTGTTCCACCACAACCACGGTGTTACCCTCATCGCGAAGAGAACGAAGTATGGAAACCAGCCGTTCTGTGTCACGGCTGTGAAGCCCAATGGACGGCTCATCTAGGACATAAAGCACACCAGTTAAACCGCTACCTAACTGGGAGGCTAACCGCACACGCTGAGCCTCGCCACCACTAAGCGTGTCCATGCGGCGGTTTACCTGGATGTAGTCCAAACCAATGTTCACCACAAAATTCACCCTTTTAATGAGCTCCTGCATGATGGGCTGAGCCACTTGGCTTCGGGCACCTGTGATCCGAAGGCTCTTAAGCCAAATCAAGAAGTGCTTGAAGTCCATACTGCTCACTTGGTAAATGTTCAGCCCATCGATTTCCACCCACAGCGCTTCAGGCCGGAGACGAGCACCGCCGCATGCGTCACAGGGCACTTCTTCCACATAACGGTAATAC
>ERZ795062.1812-NODE-1812-length-14645-cov-6.292872_pt1 | contig 14645 bp, 13 predicted proteins | sample MGYA00375146_ERZ795062 | MGnify/ENA primary metagenome ERZ795062 (study PRJEB30191, sample SAMN05720281) | activated sludge metagenome | isolation source: Anaerobic digester | place: USA | collected 2015-07-16 ... | reverse complement strand
CAGCAGGATTTGGGGTAGGGCGGGTTGCCGTAGTTTAATGGCGCGGGATAACCGCCTTGTACGTTGATGTGGTAATCGTGTATCAGGCGGTCGATTTCGTTGGTGGTGATGCCGGGTTTGATGAAATCTGTAATGTAGTCCAGCGCTTCGGCGGCCAGGCGGCCGAGTTCGCGCATTTTTTCTATTTCTTCGGGTGTTTTAATGATAACGGCCATGTAGGTGTCCTTAACATAGAGACTCCGCCGGAGGAGGGCGGAGCATAAAAGGGGTTAATGGTTTATTCGCATTGCAGCGTGGCGGCGGTGGCGCTGAATTCCTGAGTCATTGCTTTACAGGCCTGGCCTTCGGCGCCAACTAGGTCTTTTTTGGTTTGTTCCAAAGTGGCTTTCATCGGCTCGGCTAAATCAGGCGGCATTTTCTCATAGCAGGCGCTCATGCGCTGGACAAAGGCCTCACACTCGGGCGCCAATTGACCTCCTGCCGCGGCTGCTGAGGAAGACGGTACGGCAGGTGGAGTGGGGGTTTCAACCGTTGTCGGCAGAGAGCCGGCTGCCGGTGGGGCGACATCGGAAGTGGCGGATGCGGCAGCCGGTGGTGCTTCATTTGATTTGGTAGAGGTAATCCAAGCTTCGTTGGCAGCGGCGGATGCGGTAGTCGCAGTGGCCGAGGCTTGGCTGGCGGCTTGCTCCTCTTGAGTCTGACCGCTGCAGGCGCTGAGTAGAGCGAGGGTTAGGGTGGTGAATAATATATGCTTCATGGGTATGCCTTCTCTCTGTTGGTGCGCCGCTCATCGGCGGCTTAAAACAAGCAGATAGGGATGCCTGTCTGAAAAATCAATCTATTGTGTTGATTAGGCGGAATGCCTGTCTGAAAAAATAACCTATAAATCTTTCAGACAGGCATTCTATCGGATGGTTTTAAAACAGCTTAGCTACTTCTGTAGCAATATCATCAGCGCGCATAAAAGTTTCGCCGATTAAGAAAGTGTGCACGCCGTGGCTGCGCATAAAGTCCACATCGTCTTTGTGGCGGATGCCGCTTTCGGCAATGGCGATTTTGCCCGCCAGATGGGGCAGCAGATCAAGCGTTTGGTTGAGGTTGACTTCAAAAGTACGCAGGTTGCGGTTGTTGACGCCAAACAGCGGAGTGGTGAGGCGGGCGCATTTGGCTAACTCGCTCTCATCGTGTACTTCCAACAATACCGCCATGCCCAGTTGGTGAGCGAGGGCTTCGAAGCGTTCCAGTTGCTCGGTTTCGAGTGCGGCAGCAATCAACAGAATCGCATCGGCGCCCCAAGCGCGGGCTTGGTAGATTTGGTAGTCGTCGATGATAAAGTCTTTGCGCAACACCGGCAGCGATACCGCCGCGCGCGCTTGCTGCAAATAGGCGGGCGAGCCTTGGAAATATTGCTCGTCGGTGAGTACCGACAAACAGGCCGCGCCGCCGCGTTCATAATCGGCGGCGTGTGCGGCGGGCTGGAAATCGGGGCGGATCAGCCCTTTGCTGGGGCTGGCTTTTTTGATTTCGGCAATCACCGCGGGCTGATTGGCAGCGTGTTTGGCACGGATGGCGGTGACAAAATCGCGCACCGGCGGTGCGGCTTCGGCCTGGCGTTTGATTTCGTCCAAAGGCACGGCGGTTTTGGCGGCGGCCACTTCTTCGGCTTTGGTGGCCAGAATGCGTTCGAGGATATCGGTCATGGTTTCTTTATAAATGGAGAGGCGGGGCACAAATGCCTGTCTGAAAAAATAAGTCGCCTCAAATGAAAATGATACCGCGTTGGCTGCGCCTCGCCGTACCTCTTGTACTGTCTTCGGCTTGCCGCCTTGTCTCATTTCCATTTGAGGCGACTATACTAGCGGTAAACGCCTGCAATCTTAACGGAAAAACGGCCGGTTGTGTTTGAAAACGGCACGATTATGCCGGTTTTAGCGGCTGTTTTGCCACTCAAAAAACGATAGTACCGCTTGCGGCATCCAGCGTAGATGGCCGCGCCCGCTGCCGGAAACAAAGCCGACATGGCCGCCGTTTTTCGGTTGCAGCAGATAAACCGAATCGGAAACTTCGTTGGCAGTCGGCAGAAAACGGCCGGGCAGAAAGGGGTCGTTTTGGGCGTTTAGCAGCAGGGTGGGGGTGGCAATATCGGGCAGAAAAGGCTTGGCGGCGGCGCGGCGGTAATAATCGTCTTTATTGGCAAAACCGTGTAGCGGCGCGGTGTAGGCGTTGTCGAAGTCGGCCAGCGAGCGGATGCGCAGGCCGGATTGGGCGGTCACTTTGGGCATCAGCGTGCTGAGGAAATAGCGGGTATAGAGCAGGCGCGGCAGGCCGTGTTCCAGCGTGTGGCCGGCGGCGGGCAGATCGAGCGGGGCGGAAACCGTCGCAGCGGCGCGCACCAGAGTATTTTGCTGCAAGCGCCCCTGTTCGCCCAGATATTTGGCCAACACATTGCCGCCGAGTGAAACGCCCACCGCATAAATCTGCCGGTAACGCGCGGCCAGCAGCTTCAGCATGTGTGCCACTTCCGGCGTATCGCCGCTGTGGTACATCGCTTTTGACGGCACGCCGCCGCAACTGCGGAAATGGGCGACCACACCGTGCCAACCGCGTGCCGTTACTTCCTGCATCAGCGCCACCGCATAATGGCTGCCGCTGCCGCCTTCTAGGCCGTGAAACAGCACTACTAATGGCGCATCAGGGTTTGCGGCATCGATAAAATCATACGCCACTTGCTCGCGGCCCGTGCTGTCGGGCAGCAATTCGCGCCGGTAAGCGGGCGGCGGGCTTTGTAACAGTTTGGCATATAGGGTTTGCAGGTTGCCGCCGGCCAGCCAGCGCGGGCTGTGGAAGGGCGGCAGTTGGTTCAGAAAAGCGGCGGAATCGGGGGCGGACATGGTTTATCAGTTGGTGTGGGAAGGTGGAGTTTTACAGAGGGTGCGGCCTGCTTTGCAGGGAAGGTAATATCTAATAAACTTTCAATCAGTGCAATCAACTTTTTAAGGTGATGGAGAAATATGGTACACGAAAATTCATTTTTTGAAGCAATTACGCTGGAGACCACTTCAAAAGGGGTGTCGCGCTTTGTGGCGGTCGCACAGGAAATTCCGTCGGATGCCATGGTGAATATTGCCTACATCGGCGCAGATGCCATGGAAGACAGATTACAGGCCATTGACCAATTGCGGGCAGCAGGGCTGAATCCTAGGCCGATTGTATCCGCACGCCGGATGAAGTCGGGTAGCGAGCTGGATACTTTTTTGAATGAAATCGTGGTGCAACGCGGTTTGCGGCGGCTGTTTCTGGTGAGCGGCGATCCTGTGCAGCCTGTCGGGCCGTTTGAAGGGGCGCAGGCCTTAATCGAGGCAGGTCATCTGGACGGACTACCATTGGATGGCATCGGTTTGCCAGGTTACCCCGAAGGGCATCCGATCATTCCGTCTGACCGTTTGACGGGGCATTTGCTGGATAAGATGCGGGCGCTGGAGGCGCGGGGCTTTCCTACTACCGATATTACCACCCAAATTTGTTTGGATCCGACGGCGGTGGTGGCGTGGATCCGTTCGCTGCGTGTGTTGGGTATTGAGGTGCCGATCCGTGTCGGTGTGCCTAGCCCGACCGATGTTGAGGATATGCTGCGTTTCTGCCGTTTGTGTCGGGTCGAAGCTTCGGCTGAAACTTTGGCACTTCACGGTTGGACGGAAAAACAGCAAGCACTCAAGGTTAATCCCGACCGTTTTGTCCAAGTATTGCTCGAAGCGTTGGATAAAGATAACAGCCTGGGCGCGGTGCACCTGCATCTGTTTCCGATGACTACTTTACCGCAAACGCTGGAGTGGTTTAGAGTGGCAGCAGCAAAATAAGAGATGGGGTAGCGTAATGCCTGTCTGAAAACTTTTTCAGACAGGCATTTTCAGAAATGAAAAAAAAGCAGACTGTAAACAGTCTGCTTTTTATGGTCGTTTGAAAACGTATTTATTTGATTTTCATTACCTGAATGGTATTGGTAGCACCCATTTCGCGCATACGTTGGCCGCTGGTAATCAGATACAAATCGCCGGAAGCCAGTACTTTGCGCTCTTTCAGCAAGTCTTCCACTTCGTCCAGTGCGGTGTCGTGGTTTTTGCTGGTTTCTAAGCGCAGCGGGCGCACGCCGCGGTACATCGCCATGCGGCGTTGCGCGGCTACGCTCGGGGTGAGCGCGTAAATCGGCAGCTGGATGCTGGAGCGGCTGATTTGGAAGGCGGTGGTGCCGCTTTCGGTCAGCGCTACAATCGCTTTGGCACCCACTTGGCGGGCAACGTAAACCGCGCCGCTGGCAATTGCGTAATCTACGCGCGGTGTCGGCTCCATGCTGGGCGGTACGCCGATTAAGGAATCTTGTTCTTTTTCGGCGGCGGCACACACCTGTGCCATGTAGCGCACGGTTTCAAACGGATAGGCGCCGACTGCGGTTTCGGCGGAACACATCACCGCATCGGTACCGTCCAATACGGCGTTGGCCACGTCGCTCACTTCGGCGCGGGTCGGTACCGGGTTGGTAATCATCGATTCCATCATTTGAGTGGCGGTGATGCTGAAACGACGCATCTCGCGGGCGCGTTTGATCATGCGTTTTTGCAGAGCGGGTACGGCGGCATTGCCGACTTCTACTGCCAGATCGCCACGCGCCACCATGATGCCGTCGGAAGCTTCAATGATTTCGTCCAGATTTTCAATCGCTTCGATGCGCTCAATTTTGGCCACCAAGCCGGGTTTTACTCCCTCTTGGCAAGCTTCGTCGACCAAACGACGGGCGGTTTTCATGTCTTCAGCATTTTTGACAAAACTGATGGCCAGATAGTCGCAACCGATGCCCACTGCGGTTTTCAAATCGCGGAAGTCTTTTTCGGTAAACGCGCCAGCAGAGAGGCCGCCGCCTTGTTTGTTGATGCCTTTATTGCTTTTCAGCAGATGGCTGTTGTTGGCCACAGTGTGGATTTCGCTGCCGACCACTTTTTCTACCGTTACGGTGAGCAGGCCGTCGTCCAGCAGTAAAACATCGCCGGGTTTCACGTCGTTCGGCAGTTCGCGGTAATCGAGGCCGATACGCTCGCGGTTGCCTTCGCCTTCTAATGCGGCGTCAAACAACACTTTTTCGCCCACTACAATCACCACGCTGCCGCCGGTTAATTTGCTTACGCGGATTTTCGGGCCTTGCAAGTCGGCCATAATGGCTACTTCGCGATTGGCCAAGCGGGCGGCTTCGCGCACGATTTTGGCGTTTTCTTGGTGGAATTCGGCGGTGCCGTGGCTGAAGTTGAAACGGACGACATTCAGGCCACCTACATTAATCATGTCGCGCAGCAACTCAACATCATTGCTGGCGGGGCCAAGGGTGGCGACGATTTTAGTGTTATGGCGGATGCGGGTGGTATCGCGTTGAGTGGTCATGGCGGTTCCTTGCGAGATAATCTGAAATAAGGGCAGCCTGTTGAAAGAGGCTGTTAGGGATAACTGAGTTGCAAAACTACATTTATTTTTTGAAGTTGTGCGCTATTTTACTCTTTTATACTGTTTTATTGTAGTAAAGTTTCTTTTAATTTGATGTGTAACAATATTGATGTTGGGGTCGGAGGGCTAGTTAATTAGGCTTGCAGGAAAGCTTTTGAAATATCGTGATATTTATCACTGTTTTTAGGGTGTAATTTTGCTAAAAAACAGCAATGGCCGTAGAAAAGTGTGAAGTAAAGTTTTGCTATGGCTTAAGCTGATATGGTTTCAAGCAGGCTTATAAAAGCCTTTAAACAACAAAATGCCTGTCTGAAAAACTTATGGTATCGGTTTTCAGACAGGCATTACTCTATATTTAATAGTAATAAACTCAATCACCTTGGCGACGATACTGATCCGCCACTTCTATATAATGTGCAGCTGAACGGCGCAGATGCTGGCGCTCGTCTTCGGTAAGTTCGCGCACCGCTTTCACCGGTGAACCCATATAAAGATAACCGCTGGCCAAGGCTTTGCGTGGCGGAACCAAGCTGCCGGCACCAATGATCACTTCTTCACCGATGACTGCGTCGTCCAACACAATCGAACCCATGCCCACCAAAACATAATCGCCGATGGTGCAGCCGTGCAGGGTCACATGGTGGCCGACCGTTACATAATTACCGATAATCAACGGGGAGCCTTCCGGCTTGGCTTCGCTCGGCTGTGAAACGTGCAGCATACTCAAATCCTGAATATTGGTGCCGCAGCCGATGCGGATGTCGTTCACATCGCCGCGCAACACCGCGCCCGGCCAAACCGACGATTGGGCGCCGATGTGTACGTCGCCGATAATCACCGCGGTGTCATCAATATAACAATCGGAACCAATCTCGGGAAAGTGTTCCAGATAAGGGCGGACAGGCATGGTGTTCCTCTCTTTTCAGGTTATAATCATTTTCATAGTCTATCAAAGGTTTACCGCCATGAATACACTCGAATGGTTGTCGCGCCTGATTGCGTTTGATACCACCAGCCGCTATTCCAATTTGGCGCTGATTAACGATGTCGCGCAATGGCTGCAAGATCAAGGTTTGCAACCTTGGCTGGCTTACAACGATGAGCGCAGCAAAGCCAATCTGTTTGTCACCATTCCGGCGGCCAGCGGCAGCTGTGAGGGCGGGTTGATTTTGTCCGGCCACACCGATGTGGTGCCGGTAGACGGCCAAAGCTGGCAGAGTGATCCTTTTACCGCTGATGCTCGTGACGGCAAGCTATACGGGCGCGGTTCGACTGATATGAAAGGCTTTATTGCCTCGGTATTGGCTGCTGTGCCGCAAATGAAAGCCGCGCGCCTGCAACGGCCACTGCACATCGCCTTGTCTTACGACGAAGAAATCGGCTGCCTCGGCGCGCCGGTGATGATTGCCGAATTGCAGAAGCGCGGTCTTACGCCCGAACATTGCATCGTCGGTGAACCGACCTCGATGAAAATGGTGGTGGCGCACAAAGGCATTCATACTTTCCGCTGCAAAGTGCACGGCAAAGCCGCCCATTCTTCGCTCACCCCGCAAGGCGTGAACGCCATTGAATACGCGGCTAAACTGATAGTGTTCATCAACGAACTGGCGCACCGCCTGCAAAGCCAGCAAACCGACCCCGCTTACGACGTACCGTTTTCCACTTTAAGCGTGAACACAATAGGCGGCGGCACCGCCAGCAATATTGTGCCGCAGTTGTGCGAATTTGAATTCGATTACCGCAACCTGCCGCACATGAATACCGACGACATCGTGTGCCCGATTGAGCAGCACATCAAACAGGTGTTGGAGCCGCAGATGCAGGCTGTCGATCCGAATTGCCGCATCGATATGGTGCACGGCGAAAACGTACCTGCCATGCCGGAAGCCGAAGCTGCGCTCTTGCATGATTTGGTCACCCAATTGGTGGAAGAACATGCCCGTCTGAAAGTGGCTTATGCCACCGAAGGCGGCCAGTTCCAGCAAGCCGGCATCCACACCGTGATTTGCGGGCCGGGCAGCATTACGCAGGCGCACAAGGCTGATGAATTTGTCGAATTGACGCAGTTGGCGCGTTGCGATGATTTTTTAAGCAAGCTGATTGCTGCCCAAAGCGCCTGAGTAGCGGGTTATAATAAGGGCGTAAATAAACGGCCGCCCCGCGCGGCCGGTAATGATAGAAGTTTAGGAAAAGAAAGGAAGCCCATGGCACAGCGTCGCGACATTTTGGCTTGGTGTGATGAAAATCTGCAAACCGCCCAATTTCAGGATTACGCCCCCAATGGCTTGCAAGTTGAGGGTAAAGAGGAAATCCGTAAAGTAGTAGCGGCGGTGAGCGCAAGTTTTGCCGCCATCGAATACGCCGCCGCAGTCGGCGCCGATATGCTGCTGGTGCATCATGGTATGTTTTGGAAAAACGAACCGGTGACGATTACCGGCTGGAAACAGCGCCGCATTGCAACATTGTTGCAACACCAAATCAATCTGGTCGGTTATCACCTGCCGCTGGACGCCCATCCCGAGTGGGGCAATAACGCCCAGCTTGCCCACAAAATGGGCTGGCAGTTGGAGCGGTGTACTGGCGAACAAAATTTGTTGAACATCGGCTGTTTGCCTGAAGCACAATCTTTAGCGGTATTGGGTGCGCATTTATCCGCTGAACTGGGAAGAGACCCAGTAATGGCAGGTGACATGGCTAAGCAAATCAAAACCCTAGCTTGGTGTACTGGTGGTGCGCAAAGCTTCTTTACCCAAGCCGCGAGTGAGGGCATCGATGCCTATATCACCGGCGAAATCTCCGAGCCACAATACCATTTGGCCCACGAAACCGGCGTCGCCTTCATCAGTGCAGGCCACCACGCTACCGAGCGCTATGGCGTACAGGCCTTGGCCGAGGCGATGAAACGTCAATTTGGGTTGGAGATTTACTTTTTCGACGAACAAAACCCTGCGTAAAATCAAAGATTGCTGTAAAACTTTACGTTATTTTAAATAATGCTTTAAGTAAGCCCGCAAAATCGGTTAGAATTACCCGGTTTAATGGCTCGGTGTTCCCAAATTTTAGGATGACTGAATAATGGATAACAAAGAAATCAATCAAGGGCGTCGCCGCTTCCTAACGCTGGCAACAGCAGGAGCGGGCGGTGTTGCGGCAATAGGTGTTGCCAGCCCGCTGGTCGCCAGCTTTTTCCCGTCGGAAAAGGCTAAGGCTGCGGGTGCTGCCGTCGAAGTAGACGTCAGCAAAATCGAATCCGGTCAGTTGATGACAGCAGAATGGCGTGGTAAACCCATCTGGATTCTCAATCGTACCGAACAGCAAGTCAAAAATTTGCCGACTTTAGACGGCGAATTGGCCGATCCTAAATCGGAAGTGGAGCACCAGCCGGAGTATTGCAAAAACGATGTGCGCTCTATTAAGCCCAATTTATGGGTGTGCATCGGTATTTGTACCCATCTGGGCTGTTCGCCGACTTATCGTCCCGATATGGGGCCGGCCGATTTGGGTGCCGGCTGGAAGGGCGGTTTTTTCTGTCCTTGCCACGGTTCTAAATTCGACTTGGCCGGTCGCGTCTATAAAGGCGTGCCCGCTCCGACCAACCTGATCATTCCGCCTTATAAATTCCTGAGCGACACCGTCGTTCTGGTCGGCGAAGATTAATAAAGGGATTTATCATGGCAAACCATAACCATACCGATAATGAAAAAAAATCATTGTTAGGCTGGGTGGACGCTCGGTTCCCTTTGACTAAAATGATGAAGGAACAGGTTACCGAGTACTACGCACCGAAGAACTTCAACTTCTGGTATTTCTTCGGCTCGCTGGCTCTGCTGGTGCTGGTGATCCAAATCGTCAGCGGCATCTTCCTGACCATGAACTACAAGCCAGACGGCAACCTGAACGCTTACCACCTGCCGGCGGCCTTTACCGCAGTCGAATACATCATGCGCGACGTATCCGGCGGCTGGATTATCCGTTATATGCACTCCACCGGTGCTTCCATGTTCTTCGTGGTGGTGTATCTGCACATGTTCCGCGGCTTGGTGTACGGTTCGTACAAAAAACCGCGTGAGTTGGTGTGGGTGTTCGGCTCGCTGATTTTCTTGGCATTGATGGCTGAAGCCTTTATGGGCTATCTGTTGCCTTGGGGACAAATGTCGTTTTGGGGTGCACAGGTGATTATTAACCTGTTTGGTGCCATCCCGGTTATCGGCCCGGATTTGTCTACCTGGATTCGCGGTGACTTCAACGTATCCGATGTTACCCTGAACCGTTTCTTCGCCCTGCACGTAATTGCTGTGCCGCTGGTGTTGATTGGCCTGATCGTGGCGCACTTGATTGCCCTGCACGAAGTTGGCTCTAATAACCCCGACGGTGTCGAAATTCACGACAACGAAGATGAAAACGGTATTCCGTTAGACGGTATTCCTTTCCATCCTTATTACACCGTGAAAGATGTGTTGGGTGTGGTGGTGTTCCTGATTGTGTTCTGCGCCATTATGTTCTTCGCACCTGAAGGCGGCGGTTACTTCCTTGAAGCGCCAAACTTCGACGGTGCCAACCCGCTGAAGACACCTGCACACATTGCGCCGGTATGGTATTTCACTCCGTTCTACGCTGTTTTGCGCGCGATTCCGTCTTTCTTCGGTACGCAAGTATGGGGCGTGTTGGGTATGGGTGCTGCGGTGGTGCTGATTGCGCTGTTGCCGTGGTTGGATAAATCTCCGGTGAAATCCATTCGCTATCGTGGTCCGATTTTCAAAACCATGTTGGTGCTGTTTATCATTTCCTTCATTGGTTTGGGTATTCTGGGCGCGCTGCCGGCTACTGATGTACGTACCATCTTTGCCCGCGTATTCTCGATTATCTACTTCGCGTTCTTCTTGGCTATGCCGTTCTATACCAAGATGGATAAAGACCGTGCGGTACCTGCACGTGTGACCATGGGTACGACGAAACAGAAAGTGATGTTCTTTGTTTATGTGGCTATCACTTTGATTGGTTCGTATCTGTTCGCCATTACCATTTAAGAGAGGGCAGCGAAAATGAAAAAAACCTTGAGAAACTGGTTTGCTGCCTTATTGCTGGCAGCGCCGATGAGCATGGCAGTTGCTGCTGGCGGCGGCCATTATCCGAAAGTTGATATCGATTTGGGCGACGAAGTTGGCTTGCAACGTGGTGCTCAGATTTTCACCAACTACTGCTTGTCTTGCCACTCCGCTTCCAGTATGCGTTTTAACCGCTTGCAAGACATCGGCCTAACTGAAGATCAGATCAAAAACAACATGATGTTCACCACCGATAAAGTGGGTGACGTGATGCTTGCTGCGATGGATCCGGCCGATGCGGCCAAATGGTTCGGTGCCGCTCCGCCTGATTTAACGCTGATTGCCCGTTCACGTGGCGCGGATTATCTGTATGCCTATCTGCGTGGTTTCTATGAAGACCCGACCCGCCCGACCGGCTGGAACAACACCGTGTTCGATAAAGTCGGTATGCCGCATCCCTTGTGGGAACAGCAGGGTGTGAAAGCGGTTGAACTGGATGCCAAAGGCCAACCGGTTTGGGAGCCCAACGAGCACGGTGTGAGCGAACCTAAGCTCTATTGGAAAACCACCGGCCTGCATAGCCGTCGCTTGCCGAACGGCAATGTTATCGAGAAGGAATACGATGACTATGTGAAAGATTTGGTGGCTTATCTGGTGTATATGGGTGAGCCGGCGCAAATGCAGCGTAAGCAAATTGGTTATATAGTGATGATTTTCCTGTTTGCTGTGATGTTGCCGTTGGCTTATTTCCTGAAGAAAGAATATTGGAAAGACATTCACTAATATTCAAAATAAAAGCGGAGCTGCGAGGCTCTGCTTTTTTATGGCCGGATGTTGGGAAAGAATATGCCTGTCTGAAAAATACGAGGTATATTTTTCAGACAGGCATATTCAGGTTTAACTCGGGGATATTTTAGAACAAAAAAAACTTTATTTCTGCCACAGCGTTGCGGCGCCTTCGCTCAAAGAGAACGATTAAAGCAGTAACAGAATTGGTTCCGTGCTACTTGTACTGTTTACAAGCTTACTGCCTTGTGGCTTGTAAGTTTTCCGCTATAGCTGCTCCCAATAAATATAGTGATTTCACTATGCAAATAAAATGCCTGTCTGAAAACTTTCTTCAGACAGGCATTTCTTTTCAGACAGGCATTACATTCCGGGGAACATCCCTTTCATGTTTTTCGCCATGCCCATCAGTTTAGACATACCTTTGCCGCTGAACATTTTCATCATCTTCTGCGACTGTTCAAACTGATTGAGCATTTTGTTCACTTCCTGCACGGTGGTGCCGGAGCCGGCGGCGATGCGGCGTTTGCGGCTGGCTTTAATCAAGGCAGGGTTGGCGCGCTCTTTCGGTGTCATCGAATTGATGATGGCTTCCACATGGCCCATCGCTTTTTCGGCGGTGCCTTCGGGGATTTGTTTCGATAATTGTCCCAGTTCACCCGGCATTTTCGACATGATGTTTTCCAAGCCGCCCATATTGCGCATTTGCTGGATTTGCGCTTTAAAGTCGTTCAGGTCGAAGCCTTTGCCTTTTTTCAGCTTTTTCGCCATTTCGGTGGCGATGTCTTCGTCAATGCCGCGTTGAACATCTTCTACCAAGGTCATCACGTCGCCCATGCCGAGGATGCGGCTGGCGATACGTTCGGGGTGGAAGGCTTCGAGGCCGTCGATTTTCTCGCCGACACCGATAAACTTAATCGGTTTGCCGGTGATTTGGCGTACCGACAGGGCGGCACCGCCGCGTGAGTCGCCGTCCATTTTGGTGAGCACCACGCCGGTTAAGGGCAGCGCTTCATTAAAGGCTTGTGCAGTGTTTACCGCATCTTGGCCGAGCATGGCATCGACCACAAACAGGGTTTCTACCGGTTTTACTGCTGTGTGCAGCGCCTTGATTTCGTCCATCATTTCTTCATCGATGGCGAGGCGGCCGGCGGTATCGACCATCAGCACATCATAGTAATGGCGTTTGGCATAATCCACTGCTGCACGGGCGATGGCAACCGGTTGCTGGCTGTTGTCGGACGGGAAGAAATCCACGCCCACTTGTTCGGCCAACAGTTTCAATTGTTCAATCGCCGCCGGGCGGTAAACGTCGGCGGAAACCAGCAGGATTTTTTTCTTTTTGTCCTGATTTTTCAGCAGGCGCGCGAGTTTGCCGACGGTGGTGGTTTTACCCGCACCCTGCAAACCGGCCATCAATACCACCGCAGGCGGTGATACGGCGAGGTTGAGCGCGCTGTTTTGTTTGCCCATCAAATCAATCAGTGCCTGATTGACGATACTGATAAAGGCTTGCTCGGCAGTGAGGTTTTCGCTGATTTCCTGGCCGACGGCTTTGGCTTTTAAGTCGGCGACAAAATCTTTGACTACCGGTAGCGCCACGTCGGCTTCCAACAGCGCCAAACGTACTTCGCGCAGCGCGGGTTTGATATTTTCTTCATCCAAACGCGCTTGGCCGCGGATGTTGCGGAATACCGTGTAAAACCGGTTGGTTAAGTTGTCTAACATAATTAATCCTTCAAAATAGCGGCAGTTAGAGTGCAAAATGCGGTCTGCCACGTGCGCGCGGCTTACAATTGATGCCACGCGCGGGGTGTTCTTTGCTAAAATCGGTGTATTTTACACTACCGGCGCCGTTCTGAGTATGCGCAAGTTAGGATAACCGATGCCGATTCTTTTGATTTGTCTGACGATTGTGTACGGCCTGTTGGCCGCCTTCGTTTGGCGCTTTCAGCGCTCAGGGAGCGACAAACCCTATCCGATTAAATCCGAATTGCTGATTTTGGGCGGAGCGCTGCTGGCGCACGGCTTTGTGGTGTGGTGGCCGGTGCTCGGCGGCAAGCTGGTGATACTGGGCTTTGGTTACTCCATCAGCCTGATTGTATGGCTGATGCTGATGCTGTATTTTGCCGGCAGTTTTTTCTACCGCCTGCGCGGTCTGCAATTGCTGCTGTATCCGATTGCGGCGCTTTCTATGCTGGCGGCCATCGTGTTTCCGGGGCATTACACTGGTTATCTGGCGGCAAATTGGCCGTTTGTGCTGCACATTGCTTCCTCGCTGCTGGCCTATGGATTATTTGGTATTACGGCGCTGTTGGCGGTGCTGATTTTGTGGCTCGACCGCCATCTGCACCAACACCGTTTCTCGCCGATGGTGTCTTTTTTGCCGCCGTTGCTGAGCTTGGAAAAACTGATGTTCCAAGGCATGTGGGCGGGTTTTTTGCTGTTGACGGTATCGGTGGCGAGCGGGACTTTTTTTTCGGAAGAAATATTCGGCGTAGCAGCGCGCTTTTCGCATAAAACGGTATTCGGCATCCTCTCCTGGTTGATTTATGCCGGTTTGCTGTTTAAGCGGCACCAATCGGGTTGGCGCGGTAAAAAAGTGGCGGTGTGGAGTATCGTGGGCTTTGTCAGCCTGATGTTGGCTTATGTGGGCAGCAAGTTTGTGCTGGAAGTGATGTTACACAAAGGTGGTTGAGGGTTTCAGACAGGCATCAAGAGAATGAAGATAGCTCAAACCGGTTTTCTGGATCAGGAAAACCGGTTTGGTTTTGGTAAGGGTTTGAATATCTGTTATGCCTGTCTGAAAAATAAGCGTGGGAATTTCAGCCTTGCAGAAGTTCTGCTTTCAGATAGGCATTATGAAATAGCCAAACAACCAATACAAACTAGGCTGCCCTTGGGCAGCCTAGTTTGTATAAATGTTTACAGCAGTTATGGTTTCTCTATTTCATTATTGCCTTTGTTTACTTGGCATTGCCGGAGCTGTTGCTCCGTGTAATTGAGACTCAATGTAATGTAATTGATGGAAATAGACAAGCATTATCTGTCTTGTGGTCGGTGGGTTTTTTGTAATAAGTTGTAGTTTAAGGGTTTTATTTTTGCTGTTTTTAAGCTATTTGCAAAGAAAAGTTGGATTATCGACAATCAGACCGCGGTTCTATGAAGCCAAAAAGCACTTTCTTATTTTTTCAGACAGGCATATACCAGTTTTAGCCCGCTCTGGCAGCGGAAAATAAAGCCATGGCTTGTTCGCGTTGTACTGCGTGATCAACTATCGGCGGCGGATAGCCGTGGCAGTCAATATCGCTGCCGGCGCGCCAAGGG
>ERZ795062.1802-NODE-1802-length-14713-cov-8.992564_pt1 | contig 14713 bp, 11 predicted proteins | sample MGYA00375146_ERZ795062 | MGnify/ENA primary metagenome ERZ795062 (study PRJEB30191, sample SAMN05720281) | activated sludge metagenome | isolation source: Anaerobic digester | place: USA | collected 2015-07-16 ... | reverse complement strand
CCTTGTCGTATGCCGCCGGCTCCAGCGACCCGACCTCGCGCCCGTCACCGACCCGTACCTCGACCTGCCCATCGCGACCCGATGCGAGGGCCGGCCGCAGGGTATGCCGCACCAACTCGGCTCGGTGTTCGCTCACCTCGTTGGCGACCAGGGACGCGCCCTGGTCCAGGGCGAACGCGGCGAGCAGACCGGCCTTGCCTCCCGGCCCGGCGCACAGGTCGAGCCACCGTTGCGGGCCCTCGGGCCTCTCCACCGGGACGGCGGCCAGGGCGAGCGCCACCAACTGGGAGCCCTCGTCCTGCACGGCCGCCCGACCGTCGCGGACCGCGGCGATCGAGCCCGGGTCGCCACCGGGCCAGGTCGCTGCCGTGGCCGCCCACCGGCCGGGCGTGGCGCCGGCCGCCGCGAGGTCGGCCACCGACGAGAGCCCCGGCCGCGCCACGAGGGACAGCGCCGCTGCCGCGTTGTCCGCGGCCAACACCGCCGCGAGGTCGACGTCGACGTTGTCCCGCGCCGACCGGCCGTGCCCGAGCAGCGCCTCACGCAGCGCCTTGACGATCCAGGCCGGGTGCGACTCGCGAACCCCCAGGCGGGCCACGGGGTCGAGCGACTCGGGGGCGACGGCCGCCAGCCACTCGTCGGGCGACCGCTCGCTCACTCGGCGCAGCACGGCGTTGACGAATCCGGCCGCGCCAGCCCCGTTGACTTGGCGGGCCAACGCCACGGTCTCCGCCACCGCCGCATGCGAGGGGACCCGCATCCCGAGCAGTTGATGACAGCCCAACCGCAGCGTGTCCAGGACGTTGGCATCGATCGCCGCCAGCCCCCGTCCGGCCGCGATCTCGATGATCGGGTCGTAGCGCCCCCGCAACCGCAACGTCCCATAGGTCAACTCCGTGGCGAACCCGGCGTCCCGACCGGACACCCGCTGCGCGCGCAGCACGGCGGGCAGTTCGAGGTTGGCATAGGCCCCGTCCGCGACGGCCCGCAGCACTGTGTATGCCGCCCGCCGCGCCGGGTCCGCGACCCGGGCCCGTTCCGCTGGCCGCTGCCGAGACCGCTGTTGCCCAGGCCCGGACCTGCGACCGGGAGCCGGGTCAGCCATCCTCGCCCAACCGCTCCCCCGGCTCGATCCGCACACCTCGAGCCCAGTCAGCGGCCGCCATCTCCTTCTTCCCGTGGGCACGCACCAGGCCCAGACGCACCGGGGAGGTGGCCGTGCCGGCATACAGGGCGGCCTTGGTGACCAGAAGCTCGCCGGGAGTCAGGAGCGCGGAAACACTCTCGGCGGCCACAGGAGTGACCGGCGCGAGCTTGACCCGCTCGCCGCGGAAGGTCGTCCACGATCCCGGCGCCGGAGTGCACGAACGGATCAGCCGGTCGATGGCCAGGGCCGGCATCGTCCAGTCGACCCGAGCGTCGTCGACCTCGACCTTGGGAGCGTGCGAGATCCCTTCGGCCGGTTGGGTTTTGGCGACGAGGTCCCCCGACTCGATGCCGTCGAGCGTGGCGACGAGCAACCCCGCACCGGCCAGGGCCAGCCGCCCGAGCAGGTCACCGCTCGTGTCGGTCGGGCGAATGGTCTCGGTCATCACCCCGTAGATCGGGCCGGTGTCCAACCCCTCCTCCAGCAGGAAGGTCGTCGCCCCGGTCACCTCGTCCCCCGACCGGATCGCATGCTGCACGGGGGCGGCGCCGCGCCACGCGGGCAGCAGGGAGAAGTGCAGGTTGACCCACCCGAAGCGGGGGATGTCCAGGGCGGTGCGCGGCACGAGGGCGCCGTAGGCAACGACCGGGGCGCAGTCAGGCGCCAACGCACGCAACTGCTCCTGGAACTGCGGGTCACGCGGGGTCCGGGGAGTGAGCACCGGTATGCCGTGCTCCTGCGCCCGCACTCGCACCGGCGAAGGGACGAGGGTGCGCCCACGACCAGCCGGGGCATCGGGACGGGTGATCACCCCGACCACCTCGTGGCTCGACCCGACGAGGGCGTCGAGGCTTGGCAAGGCAACCTCGGGGGTTCCGGCAAAGACCAGGCGCATGGGGCTCACATTCCTTTGCCGAAGGTGGCGTGCGGGCTGACTCGGACGGTCGGGGCCTGGGCACCGGACCACTGCGCCTCACGGATGGCCTTCATGGCGATCTTGCGCTGGGCCGGGTCCATCCGGTCGATGAACAGAATCCCATCCAGGTGGTCGGTCTCGTGTTGGACGGCCCGGGCGAGCACCTCGGAGCCCTCCAGCCGGACGGGCTCGCCGTGCTCGTCCTGACCGGTCGCGACGACCCGCAGGGCGCGGGGGGTGGGGTATTTCAGTCCTGGGAAGGACAGACACCCCTCTTCACCCTCCTGGAGCTCCTCGGAGAGGGCGAGGCTCGGGTTGACCAGATGTCCGAGCACCCCGTCGACGTAGTAAGTGAACACCCGCAACCCCACCCCGATCTGGGGGGCGGCCAGCCCGGCGCCGGGAGCATCCATCATCGTGTCGGCCAGGTCCTTGACCAGTTGGCGCAGCTCAGCGTCGAAGTCGACGACCGGATCCGCGGGGGTCCGCAGAATCGGGTCGCCGAACAAGCGAATCTCCTTGACCGACAATGCCGTTCCTTCAAGTGCCAGGTGACCTGGGGGCAGGGCCCGAAAGAGCCTCGCCCCCGATGTCAGGGAAACCCCAAGTCTAGTGGGGCGCCTCGCCGGGTCCGGCGGGCGGCGTGGATTCGGTGACCTGGCGCAGGTCCCGCACCGATGGGGCTGCGAGCGTGGCGAGGCTGAGCGCGGCATACAGCCCAGCAGAGACGAGCAGCACGGTCCGGACGTCGAACGTGATCGCCAACCCGCCGTAGACCAAGGCACCCAACGGCATGGCGACGAACGAACCGAGGGCGTCATAGCTGCTCACTCGGGACAACACCGCCTCCGGGATGTGTTGGTGCAGCGAGGTGTTCCAGGCCACCCCGAACGCCTCGATCCCGGCTCCGGCGACGAAGAAGGCGATGACGAGCAACTCGGTGCGCGGCGCCACGGCGAGCACGGTGAGCGGCACCGATACGAGGGAGACCCCCAGCATCCCAACGAACAGCGGTCGGCGAAGATGGGCGCGCATCAGCACCACGGTGAGCAGGACGGTTCCGGCCGCCTCGGCCGACAGGGCCAGCCCCCACCCCTGTTCGCCGACCGGGGACGCCTTGGCGACCACCGGCCCGAGCACCCCGATTGCGCCGACATGGATGGCATTGAGCACACCGAACACGGCGACGATGAGCCAGACCCAGGAGCGCGCGGTGAACTCCCCCCACCCAACCCGTAGGTCCGCCATCATCGACGAACCCCCCGCCGCGCCGTCCCGGACCCGGCCGGGCAGCCCGACCCGCATGAGCATCGGGATCGCGACGAGGAACATCGCGGAGTCGACCAGCAGCGCCCAGCCCGGACCTGCGCCGACGACGAGGGCTCCCGCCACCGCAGGGCCGACGATAGTGATCGAACTGCGGACGAACGACAGCAGCGCGTTGGCCTGTTGGATTCGGTCGGGGCCGACGAGCAGGGGCACCACGCCCATCCCCGCCGGCATCCCGAACGCTGACACGGCCCCGTTCAGTGCCTCTAACACCACCAGGTGCCAGATCTGCGCGGTGCCGGTGAGCACGAGGTATGCCGCCATCCCCTGGGTAAGGAAGGTCAACGCGTGCGAGGTCTGCATGATGACCGTCCGCGAATATCGGTCGGCCACCACCCCGCCGAGCAGCAGGAAGATCACCATCGTCGTCATGTGCGCGGCCAAGACCTGCGCCAGGGCTGCAGGGTCGTTGGAGATGTGCAGGACGGCGAAGGCCAGAGCAACCGTCGTCATCGCCGAGCCGATGGTCGTCGTCGTGCGGGCCGCGAAGTACCACGCGAACCGCGGCTCCCGCAGCGCGACGACGGCTTCGGCGAGTTTCATCGTCGTCCCATCATCCGCGCAGATGCAGTCCGGTCCGCCCCGCCAGGAAGGGCGATGCTGCCCCTGCAGTATGCCGCCGGCCGAAGGGGCCCGCACCCGAGTTTTGTCTGCGTCGCTCAGCCAGGGGACCCGGTCCAACCCATCCGCACCCCCACGGCGATGTCCTTGCGCGCACTGCGGGTGGCCCGCACGGCTCGGACCGCAGTGGCGAGCACAGCCGACCGATCACGCGGCACGCGCACGAGGATCTGCACCGTGTCCGGATCGGCCGCCAGCGGGCCCAATCGGTCGTGCGGGCAGTCCGACGCCTGGAGCGTGGCCACCAGAGCATCGGCTGCCTCCCCCACGGCCACGCGTGGACCCACGAGCTGCGCGATGGCCACCGTGGGTGGCAACCGAAGCTGACCGCGCTCGGCCAGCTCGCGCCCGGCCAACCAGACTGGGTCCCACCGAGCCAACGCCTCGACGGCCGGCAGGGCGGGGCCCTCAGGAGCTCCGGCGAGGACGACCTGGCCGCCATCGCTGCCGGGACGGGTCAACGCGGCCGCCGCCAGCCAGCGGCGCAGTGTCTCCGGGGCCGCATCGAGCTCTGGCCGGTCCAGCAGGGCCCAGGCGTCGAGCAGGAGGCACGCGGCATACCCACCGTCGGCGACCGGCTCAGCCCCTGGCGTGGCGACGACCAGGGCGGCCCCGGCACCCACCGTGGCGAGGACCTGGTCACCCCCGGACGTGAGGACCGCAACCCCGGGGAAGGCCCTTCCGAGCTCTTCCGCGGTCCGTCGCGACCCCACCACTCCGGTGCGCAACACCCGGCCGTGACAGTGGGGACACTCGAAACCTGCCGGGCCGAACGTCCAACCGCACCAACGACATTCGATGCTCGACGCGCCATCGCCCTGACCCATCGGGCCGTGACAGCGACCACAGCGGACGGCTTCGCGGCAGGTTTGACAACGCAGGCTTGGCCGATAGCCTCGGCGCGGCACCTGGACCAGGACCGGCCCCTGCTCCAGCGCTGCTTTGGCCACTCGCCAGGCGGTCGGTGGCAACTGGGCCTGAGCCGCCGGACCATCGCGCCCGGGGTCCAGACCCTCTCCCATGACCCGCACCCGCGGCACTGCGGCACGGACCGAGTCAGGTGTCGGCTGCAGGTCGACGAGTCGGCCTTGGGCGATCCAGTCCTGGATCTGGACCGAGCGAGAAAAGCCGCCGACGAGCACGGCGGCACGTGTGGCCCGGGCTCGCACTGCGAGCACGTCCCGCACATGGGCGTAGGGGGCTCGTGGCTCCTCGTGCAGGTCGTCACCGTCGTCCCACCACGCCACGAGGCCGAGGTTGTGCACCGGCGCGTAGCTCGCCGCCCGGGTGCCCACCACGACGTCGACATGCCCCCGAAGGACCTTGAGCCAAGCGGTGTAGCGGGCCTGTGGCCCCTGATCGGCGGTGAGGATCACGTGCCGCCGCCGCCCCAGCACTTGGGTAAGGGCCGCGTCGACGCGCTGGATATCGCGGGCGTCGGGGACGACCAGCAGCGCCCCGCGCCCGGCGAGCTGCGCGGCGGAAACGGCATACGCGAGGGCGATCGGCCAGTCCGTCTCGGCGGGGCGCCCGGGGAGAGCGAGCCAGGCTGCAGCGGGCGCTTCGCCGCGGCTCACCCGCCGCAGGAACGCCTCTCCCGCCGGGTATGCCGCCCACGGCCCCACCGTGAGTGCGGCGTCGGGAGTCGGCACGACGCCTGGTGGCTCGATGGCCAGCGCTCGCTCGGCAGCGGCATGGCGTTTGGGGATGGCCAGGCGTAGGACGTCGCCGAGCACCCCGCCCGCCGCATCCGCCACGTCCCGAGCGGTGGCCAACACCTCGGGCGTGAGCACTGGCTCTGGGCTCACCACGCGACGAAGCTCGGCAAGTCGGCCCGAGTGCTCGGGTGCCGATCGGCGTTCGACGATGAACGCGTCGAGGTCTCGCCCGGCGAACCGGACTCGGACCCGCGCCCCGGGCTGCGCGGCCTCATCGAGGTCCGGTGGGACGGCATACTCGAACAGCCGGTCGAGGTGCGCGAGCCCGCTGTCGACGACGACAGCAGCCACCGGCGCGGGGCGGCGTGGCTCGTCGATCGACATGCTCGAAACCCTAGCCGCGGCCGGCGACAGCGCTCCTCGACCACACTCCTCGCGCGGACGGTCAGCCGCGGCCGGTCAGCCGCGGGGCCGACAGGCGCCCGCGAACGAGACCATCCCCGGCAGCAGCGGGACGAGCGCGCACTGGTAGGCGTGGTAGAGGTCGGGTTTGCCCCACCAGATGGCGTCCGAGGGTTCGTTGGTCGGGGACAGCTCATGCCGCCACCCGCCGTGCTCGGCGTCGAGCAGGTAGCGATCGGCATACGCCCACAGCCGGTCGAACCACTCGCGCGGGCCAGGCGCGCCGGTGGCCTCGTGCAGCGCCCACGCGGCCGCGATGCCCTCGCACACCACCCAGTGCAGGCGCTCACGCACGATGGGAACATCCGCGAAGTCGGTGGTGTAGACGAGCCCTTCGGCACCGTCGACGTCCCAACCGCGCCTGATCGCCGCCTCGAACAGGCCGGCGGCGTCGTCGAGCAGGAAGCTCCAGTCCTCGTCGGCCGCCGCTGCACCGAGGGTATGCCGCGCATTGAGGGCTAGACGCGACCACTCCAGGACGTGGCCGATGGTGACGCCATAGGGCCGGAACTGGTCAGCTGGCCGGTCCCGGTTGTAGTCGGGAAGGACGTTCCACTGGGCGTCGAAGTGCTCCGGGAGGCGCCAGTCGTTGGTGCGGGCGAAGTCGTCCACCACGCGGCGCAGGATCCGCAAGGCCCGGTCGGTGTAACGGGGCTCCCCCAGCACCTCGCCCGCGGCAAGCATCGCCTCCACCGTGTGCATGTTGGCGTTGACGCCCCGGTAGTCCTCGCAGCGCGACCAGGCCCGGTCGTACTGCTCGCGGGCCATGCCGGTCTCCTCATCCCAGAAGTAGGTGTCAAAGACGTCGAGGGCTTCGCGCAACAGGTCCGGGCCGCCCGGGTGGCCCGCGGCGGTGAGGCTGGCCGCGGCGAGGATGACGAAGGCATGGGCGTAGGCCACCTTGTTTGTCGACTGTGGCTCGGTGCCGCCGACCGCCGGCAACCAGCCGCGGAACTCGTGGTCGCGAAGCCGACCGGTGAGGGCGGCATACCCGACATCGAGCAGGGGGCGAAGGTGAGCGGCGGCCTCTCCCTTGCGCATCACCTCAAGAGCGGCCACATGGGTCATCCGAGCGGTGATCCACGTCTCGACCGGGCGATTCAGGACGACGCGGTTGTCCGGGCCGAGCCAGCCGAAGCCACCGTCAGGATGGGCGGCGTTGGCGACGAGCGCAGCCAGGCTGGTGGCGTGCTGGTCCAGGCGCTGTGCGTGCACAGCAGGAAGGCTGGCGTTCATGAGGACTCCTTCGGCGGCGGGCGGGCAAAGCGGCTCTTCACCGGTGAGTGTGGGGTGAGCACGACGCGCCGTTGGTTTGGTTGAGGGGTTCGTGGGGTCGAGGTCCTTGAGGATCAGAGGACTCTTACCTCTTCTGACGCCAAGGACCTCGACGATGCCCGTGCCTACGTTGTGCTGTTCGGTCGCGGGTGGCTACTGCGACCGGTGTGATCTGTTGGTCGGCCTTGACGGCGTGCGCGTCGTGGGGGTCCAGCGCGGTGATCGGGACGGTGGTTTGACCGTGACGGTGGAGTCGCCGACCACGGTGAAGGGATGCCCGAGCTGTGGGGTGGTCGCCCACGGCCACGGCCGGGACGCCGTCCGGTTGATCGACACACCGTCGGCGGGGCGGCCGGTGCGGATTGTCTGGCTCAAGCGTCGGTGGGTGTGTCCGGAGCCCTCGTGTCCGGTGGTCTCGTTCGTGGAGCAGGACGAGCGGGTCGCTGCGCCCCGAGCGTCGCTGACGGCGCGAGCGTGCCGGTGGGCGATCCAGCAACTACGCCGGGAGCATGCCTCGGTCAACGGGATCCGCCGGCAGTTGGGCTGCGGGTGGCGCACCGTGTGGGAGGCAATCGCACCGCTGCTGACGGCCGCCGCCGCCGATGAGTCCCGGTTCGTCGGGGTCACCCATTTGGGGGTTGATGAGCATGTCTGACATCACGTGTCGACCAAGCCGATCGAGCAAGGCGGACGCGGCCCGAAGGAGCTGACCGGGATGGTCGACCAGACCCCAAATGCCAACGGACACGCCACAACTCGACTGTTGGACCTGGTCCCGGGACGCTCCGGCAAGGCCTACCAGGATTGGCTCGATGCGCGTGGTCAGAGCTTCCGCAGCGGGGTCACGGTCGCCACCCTGGACCCGTTCCACGGGTACAAGAACGCCATCGACGAACGCCTGGAAGACGCCCGCGCCGTCCTGGACGCCTTCCACGTAGTGAAATTGGCTAACCAGGCCGTCGATGACGTCCGCCGCCGCGTACAGCAGGACACCCTGGGCCACCGTGGCCGCAAAGGCGACCTGCTGTACGGGATCCGCAACATCCTGCGCGCCGGACACGAGAACCTCACCCAGCGACAACAAGCCCGACTTGACACCGCCTTCGCCGCTCGCGTCGAGCACGTCGAAGTCGAACTGGCCTACCGATGCGCCCAACAGGTCCGCGCCGTCTATCACCAGACCACCCTGACCGCTGGCCGAGCCCTGGCCCAGACAGTCATCGACAGCCTGCCAGGCTGCCCCGTCCCCGAGATCGCCCGCCTGGGCCGAACCTCAAACAATGGGCCAGCGAGTTCCTCGGCTACTTCGACACCAACCGCGCCAGCAACGGCGGCACCGAAGCCATCAACGGACTCATCGAACTCCACCGCCGCATCCCCCGCGGCTTCCACAACCGCGACAACTACCGCCTCCGCATGCTCCTCATCGCCGGCGGACTCGACAAATCACCCCACACTCAGCGGTGAAGAGCCGGCAAAGCCAGGTGGGTCCAGGGCTGCATCCGCAGCCCTGGACCCCCCGTGGTGCGAGGTGACGGAACACTTGCCCAATAGGCGGGCGCCCCTACTTACTGAACAACGCACAGCATAGTAAGTTGGACAATCAAAGGGAAACCACAATCAGCCAGTGAGGACAGAACCCGTGAAGCTCCAAGACCAAGACCCACGAGACTGGATCGGATCAGACTCGACGAAAGCGCGGATTCGGGAAGTCATCACGTTTCTGTACGATCAAGGAACCTTCGACTTCCCCCAAACACGAGCAGCCCTCTTCTCGGCAGCCGCTGGCGACGGCGCTGATTTTGAAGCCACGGGATACGCAAACGTTTGGACGCGAGACACCGTCCACATCGCGCATAGCCTATGGACCGTGGGAGAACGTGACAAGGCAGTTGCTGCCGTAGAGTCACTCGCCGCATTCTATAGGAGCCAGACATCTCGGATCCAAATGATCTTGAAGGGCGTGTTGACGCCCAGGGACCCGATGAACCGCCCGCACGTCCGGTTCAACGGCTCCGACCTCACAGAACTTCCGGACAAGTGGTCGCACGCTCAAAATGATGCCCTCGGGTACTTTCTGTGGATATACGCGCTTCTTATCAAGGCCGGAGACATCCAACTGGACCTCGAGAAGCTGAAGGTGATTCAACTCCTCGTCGAGTATCTCGAATATATAGACTTCACCGAGGACGAGGACAGCGGCCATTGGGAAGAGTACCGTAAAGTCGAAGCGTCGAGCATAGGCGTAGTAACCGGGGCCCTGCGAGAACTCGAGTCAGTCGCACGCGAGCACGGACAACCCCGGGAATCGGGGTTGCATGAGATCCGTCAACTAAAGGGCCTGATCGCTCGCGGGGAGAAAAAGCTGTCTACCATACTCCCGGACGAATGCGTTCAGACGGACCCGCTGAAGAGCAGGCACGCTGACGCCGCCCTGTTGTTTCTCATAGAACCATGTCGTCTTCTGCAAGGAGAGGGACCGCTCGGGGAGAGCATGGCGCGGAAAATAGTCGGGAACATCCGAACGCATCTAACCGGAGAAATGGGAATCCGTCGTTACAATGGCGACGAATATTGGTGCGCAAACTATAAGGAACAGGTGTCCCTTGAGAAGCGCTCCTTGGACTACAGCGATGACCCTACAGCACGTGGCGCGAAGGTAAGTGCGGGCATGGAGGCGCAGTGGTGCATCTTCGATCCCATTCTCTCAGTGATTCACGCGCGCTGGTTCCAATCGAACGGAAACACCACTGACAGGAAACTCCAACTCTGGCATTTGGCGCGTTCGCTAGGGCAACTAACTCGCACAGACTCACAGTTTGGCCCGTTTCGCTGTCCCGAGTCCTACTACAACGAAAGGGGGAACTGGGTGCCTAACGACATCACCCCATTGAGGTGGACCCAAGCAAATCTCAGGCTAGCGCTGCACTGGGCGGAGTCGACGGCTCCGGAAAAGTAGGGGAGCGTAGGAACCAAACTGCGTCCCCGCGGAAATTCATCTCATCGCAACGACAAAACCAGTGGTCACGCAGGTTCAATGGGCGGCCCAGAAATCTCAGACACCCCGGGCTTCACGCTAATCAACGGCGGGCCCACAAACCCATCCGCTAGATAGCCGTCATCAATCACAATCGGAAGGTCGCTCTCGATTCCATCCGTTTCAAGAGCCGCCTCCGCACTGGCCTCCTTCGAAGAACCGACCACGACGTGCGGTTGTTCAAAGAGAGAGTCGATCCAGCGATTTGCGGAAAACGATCGGAACAAAGGTCTGGGAGAAATATATACAGACGTATCGGAGGGGCTCAGTTTTCCGTTGCGTTCCTTGACCATCATCATGGCCGCTTGAACTCCCTGCTCCTCCGCCAAGATCTCGATCGTAGCCTCCACGGCCCGCTGATCAATCACCGGTATGGAGCCCCAATCATCCGACGTGCCGTTGCAACCGATGACGTACATCTTCTGACGCAGGTGGGGGGACTCGGTCATCGTAAAGAGATGCAGAGCAAGTGCATTTTCGTCGTCAGCACAATAGATAGCGACCTTGCCGGGGCTTCGGGCAACCTCGTCAAGAGTTGCACGGCACCTCGCTGCAGTTGGAGTCCATCCCTCCATTTGCATCAGAGTCGCTCGGTCGAGCTTCTTGTCTTTTGCGAGGCCATATATGATGTTCCGCGAACGTTCCTCGCCCGGCCAACTGTCCGTCGGCCCCGTCCAGAGAATAGCCCGACGATCTGGATCGTCTTCCAAGAAGTCGATGATGATCTTGTACGTCTCCACTCCTGTCTCTGCATACCGACTTGAAACGAATCTTGGCGCGTCGATACCCACCTCGCGGAAAATGGAATGAGGTGGCTTGGTGTCCACCACCACAACGAAAGCCCCACTCTTGATCACCGACGCGAGGGCGTACCAGAGGTCTTCGCTATCACCCGCCGGGATGAGAACCACCCCGTCGACATCGTCGAGCACCAACTGCTGCAGCTGCCGCACCTGCCATTGCACTGCGCCGTCTGAAGACGAGGTCCCGGTCGAGTGATACGAGGACAGCCAGTGGCGCTTATCGGCGTTCAGGGTGCGCATCACTCCGCGAGACACCGCGTGGCCGAAATGATGGACTCGGTAGTCGACGACCGAGACTCGTCTCGGCCGGCCGGTTCGGCTCCGCAACTCGATAGCCATGGGCAAGAGAAGCGCGAAGAGAAGTCCGACCAGCGACAGGTTGACTCCGAGATCGACCCCAAAAATGTTGAGGAGGGCAAAAACCACCAGGCACGCTGCCACCGGGCCGATGAAGACCATTGCCATCGAGAACGACGGTTCAACTAGTCGCGATCTTCCTCGCGTCAACGTCAACATGGCGAACTCCCGGGCCAAGCATTTGAGTGATGGCGCAACTTTACTGCAGAGATCCTGGCAGCCGAGGGCCGAGCCTACCAGGATGACTTAGCCGTGGGCGGCCGACAGAAGCGCTTCTACGCGGTCGGTCCGCTCCCAGGTGAACCCACCGTCGCCGTCAACGCGTCCGAAGTGCCCGTATGCCGCAGTCCGCTGATAGATCGGCCGAAGCAGGTCGAGCTGGTCGACAATCGCCGCCGGCCGCAGGTCGAACACTGCTGTGATCGCCCGCTGGATCGACGCAACCGGCACCGTCTCAGTGCCAAAGGTCTCCACATAGAGCCCGACCGGATGTGCGGCCCCGATCGCATAGGCAACCTGCACCTCGCAGCGTCGCGCGAGCCCCGCGGCCACGACGTTCTTGGCGACCCACCGGGTCGCGTAGGCCGCCGACCGGTCCACCTTCGAGGGGTCCTTCCCGGAGAAGGCCCCTCCCCCGTGCCGAGCCATGCCGCCATAAGTGTCGACGATGATCTTGCGTCCGGTGAGCCCGGCGTCGCCCATCGGGCCCCCGACCTCGAATCGCCCCGTGGGGTTGATCAGCGTGCGGTAGGACGAGACATCCAGATCGCTGCCCGCGTCCTTGAGCTCGGCGAGCACGGGCTCGATGACGTGAGCGATGATGTCCGGCGCGAGCAATCCCTCGATGGACACGTCCGCCGCGTGCTGGCTGGACAGCACGACCGTGTCCAGCCGGACCGCCCGGTCACCTTCATACGCGATGGTCACTTGGGTCTTGCCGTCCGGACGCAGGTAGGGCAGCTCCTGCGACTTGCGCACCGCCGTCAGCCGCTCGGCCAAGCGGTGCGCCAGGTGGATCGGCAGCGGCATGAACTCGGCGGTGTCGTCGCAGGCGAACCCGAACATCAGCCCTTGGTCGCCCGCACCCTGCTTGTCGTAGGCATCCAGCCCGATGTCCCCGAGCCGCCCCTCGTATGCCGTGTCGACACCCTGGGCGATGTCCGGGCTTTGCTGCCCGATCGAGACTTCGACCCCACACGACGCCCCGTCGAAGCCCTTGGTCGACGAGTCGTAGCCGATGCCCAGCACTGTCTCGCGGACGATCGACGGAATCTCGACATAGGCCTCGGTCGTCACCTCGCCGGCGACATGGACCAGCCCCGTGGTCACCATTGTCTCGACGGCGACCCGCGACCGCGGGTGTTGCTCGAGCATGGCGTCGAGGATGGCGTCACTGATCTGGTCGCAGATCTTGTCCGGGTGCCCCTCGGTGACCGACTCGGATGTGAACAGGCGGGCAGACACTCGCGACTCCAGCGGGATGGGGCTCGGGACGGCCACCGCGGGAGGGTGGCGCTTCACATCCAGTCTAGTGCGACGCGGGGATGAGGTCCCGTATGCCGTCCCACACCGCGTCGGCTACTGCGGCCTTGCTGGCAGGCCCGACCGTCACGCCCGGGCGGCCGTCCCGGAAGAGCAGGTGGACCGTATTGGTGTCTTGCCCGAAGGTCTTCGTCGCTCCGACCTCGTTGGCAACGAGCAGGTCGCAGCCCTTGCGGGCCAGTTTCGCCCGGGCCAGGTCCAGGACCGACCCGGATTCATCACCAGTCTCGGCCGCGAACCCGACGATCACCGGATGCGCCGCGGAACCCCGTCGCGCCACCAGCCCGGCGAGGATGTCGGGATTGCGCACCAACTCGATGGTGGGGGCTGCCTGGTCCGACCCATCAGCGGCATGGGTCTTCTTGATCTTGCTGGCCACATAGTGCTTGGGCCGGAAGTCGGCCACCGCCGCGCACATGACGACGACATCGGCGTCTCCAGCGACCGTTGTCACAGCCTCCTGCAGATCCAGCGCCGACTCGGCAGGGACGACCCGGATCCCGAGGTCATCCCGCACGGGCACCGCAAGATTGCACGCCACCAACGTCACCTGAGCGCCGCGCGCGGCTGCCCTTTCGGCCAAAGCGACGCCCTGCTTGCCCGACGAGCGGTTGCCGAGGAACCGCACGGGGTCCAGGGCCTCCCGGGTGCCACCGGCACTGACAACAACCCGTATGCCGTGCAGGTCACCTCCCCGGGTCGCTGCATCGGCAGACCCCTGCGGTGCGCCGACCCCGGCGGCGGCCAGGCACGCGGCATACAACTCCTCGGGCTCGGGGAGTCGGCCCGGGCCCGTGTCGGCCCCGGTGAGCCGCCCCGACGCGGGCTCGACCACGTGCGCGCCCCGAGCCTTGAGGGTCGCGACGTTGGCCTGGGTGGCCGGGTGTAACCACATCTCGGTGTGCATCGCCGGCGCGAACACGACGGGGCAGCGTGCCGTGAGCAAGGTGGCGGTCAGCAGGTCGTCGGCCTGACCGGTCGCGGCCTTGGCCAGCAGATCGGCGGTGGCCGGAGCGACCACCACCAGGTCGGCGTCCTGACCGATGCGCACATGCGGGACCCGGTCGACGGCCGTCCAGACGTCGCTCGCCACCGGTTTGCCCGACAGCGCGGCCCACGTCGGCGCCCCGACAAACCGCAACGCTGCCTCCGTGGGCACCACGGTGACGTCGTGACCGGCCTCGGTGAACCGACGGAGCAGCGAGGCCGCCTTGTAGGCGGCGATCCCGCCGCTCACCCCCAGCACGACACGCATCTGTTGGGCTCCCAGGGTCGAGGGGGTCGGTGACGGCGCGGCGAGCCGAGCGGGGTCAGTCCTCGGTCACGTGGGTGGTGAGCAGACGCTCGTTGATCTCACGCAGCGCGATCGACAGCGGCTTCTCGTGGACCTCGGTCTCGACAAGCGGGCCGACGTAGTCGAGCAGGCCCTCCTGCAACTGCGAGTAGTAGGCGTTGATCTGCCGGGCGCGCTTCGCGGAGTAGATCACCAGGGCGTACTTGCTGTCGGCGACGGCGAGCAGGTCGTCGATGGGCGGGTTGGTGATGCCGATGGGGTTGGCCACGGTT
>ERZ795062.1800-NODE-1800-length-14719-cov-23.970404_pt1 | contig 14719 bp, 14 predicted proteins | sample MGYA00375146_ERZ795062 | MGnify/ENA primary metagenome ERZ795062 (study PRJEB30191, sample SAMN05720281) | activated sludge metagenome | isolation source: Anaerobic digester | place: USA | collected 2015-07-16 ... | reverse complement strand
GAACTGGGCTTAACGGGATTGATTTTTTCAATTCCTTATAGGTAGACTAAAAAACCTTGTTTGCCTCCAGGGTCTTTCGAGAGTGAACCTACGTTTCAATTCCTTATAGGTAGACTAAAAAACAATTATTGACTGCGCCGATTGCAGTATACAGTGCATGTTTCAATTCCTTATAGGTAGACTAAAAAACTCCGGCAGAATGGGACCTTACCGACAGTGCCGGAAAGTTTCAATTCCTTATAGGTAGACTAAAAAACAAAAAAGACCCAAAAGAAATCCCCCATCATGCGCTAGTTTCAATTCCTTATAGGTAGACTAAAAAACAATTTATTAATGAGTTTTTAAAAGAAAACAATATTAAGTTTCAATTCCTTATAGGTAGACTAAAAAACCAATTCAAGAGAAACACCAAGAGACAATAGAAAAACTGTTTCAATTCCTTATAGGTAGACTAAAAAACCCCCCGTTGTCTGTTTTAAATGTTCTTTCTGAATCATGTTTCAATTCCTTATAGGTAGACTAAAAAACTCAAGGCTGCCGTGTTAATCCGATTGTTAGCCCAAGCGTTTCAATTCCTTATAGGTAGACTAAAAAACCCACATCATCAGCATCGGCATTGTTGCCGGCATCGAGTTTCAATTCCTTATAGGTAGACTAAAAAACAACTTTCAAACAGAAATGGAAGAAGAAACAAGAAAAAGTTTCAATTCCTTATAGGTAGACTAAAAAACACTCCGATTGTCAGAGGTGGCTCTGATATGGCTACTGTTTCAATTCCTTATAGGTAGACTAAAAAACGATGAAGATGAAATGGTATCATGTGGACCTGACAAGGGTTTCAATTCCTTATAGGTAGACTAAAAAACCCGTCCTCCCCGCACCATTAGGCCTTCTTAAATATTATACCATATATAAAATTCCTTGTTCAAAATGTTAAGTTTTCTTTCTAAACATAAGGACAGCAAGGTTTAAGGCGTTTTTATCATTTCCGTCGATCTCCTGGAGTTTTTGCACTATCGGAGGTCGACGGTAAATTAACTTCATTACAGGACCAGGTCCTGACCACCTTTTTTAACGCCTATGGTTTCACGTTTATAATACTGCAGAGACTTAAAATGGTAAAATATTATGGAATCTTCGTCTTTGTTTATTTTATTGGTAAGTTCGGCTTTCAGCTTAACTAAATTGGCCTCGGTAATATCGCCTTCAAGCACGGAATTCTGCACCCAGTACAAGTACTTCCGAGCTGTTTTCAGTACCTTTGCGACTCGCTTTTCACCTACATCATACACCAATATCACGAACAAAGCCATCCCTCCCTATGCAATTTTGGCATTTACCATTGGCTCACAAACGGTTCATAGAGTTCTTCGCCTATCAAATGCTTTTCGAGCTTGTAGAGTTCCATGCGGATCAATCGTCTATAAGTAACTTGTTTTCCAAGCCTCTTATAATTGATTGTTGTCTTTAATTTTTCATCCATTTCCTGGATGAATATTTTCTTTCCTTCATCTTTTATTAGCATACCGTCAGTTTTTTTGTCGAAATGTTTGGCTGAAAGCATGTTTTTAGACACCAGTGTAAAAATAGTTCTATCAACTATGATTGGCTTGAAAATTTCTGCGATATCGAGATTCAGCGTAAACCGCCTGTTATTAGTAGTGTGGAGGTAACCTATCCTAGGGTCAAGATGTGTGTTGTAGATTTCGCTAAGGACGATGGTATATAGAATTGAATTTCCAAAACTTATTAACGTATTCAGATAGTTTCGTGGCGGCCTTCGCGTCCTTTTTTCAAACGCGAAATCAGGATTACCAAGGATTTCGTCAAAAGAGCTGAAGTAAGTTTCCCTGATATTGCCTTCGAGGGCCATCATCTCTTCAATTGTCATATTGTAATTCAGGCGTTGGTAAAGCTGTTCTGCCTGCTGCAACTGTTCACCGACATTCTTACCCCTTGATGAATAATACTTTAATACCTGTACCATGTTGCGGTAGCTTCCTTCGATTATTTTATACGCAATGTATTTCCGCTTTTTTTCATCGAGATAGAACTCAGCTTGCTTTAAAATCATATACCCGGAATTGTAATGCTCCCTTGGATAATAAGTCCCGGTATAGTATTCGTAATAATTGAAAAAATGCAGTCTTCACCTCACCTATTACCAGTTGCATGTCTTTGCGCTTGACGATATCAAATTTCATGCTTTCAAATCCGACTTCTTTCTTCTCACGAGAATATGACTGCTCGTGCAGGAACCGGCCGATTTCAATATTGGTATTCTCCTGGTCTGCGGTAATGCCCCTGGAAAGCAGCCAAACCTCCCGTTTGCAGATACAGTAGTACCATATGTATGTTCCTGTGATCCGAAATTCACGAGGGTTGAAAAACATGGTGAATCCACTTCCTATGTCATGAATAAGTTATGGTAATTTAAAAAAAGTAATTGTTATCCGCATTCAAACCGGTTTCCTTGCTATAGTCGACTGCAAAAATCGGTAGCTTGTAAGAGTTTTCACAGTATTTATTCCTGTACTGATTTTTATAATCACTGATTTTTACCGGTACTTCGTATAAAGGAATGAGTTCGAATTTTTTCTCTTCAAAAAGCCTTATTACCGTATCCATGTATGGGTTGGCAGGGATGACCGGTACTTTCGTTATTGCATTGCTTCTTGTTAACAGTTCTTCTTCGTTTTCGCTTATTGAAAGGTCCCAGATCTCGTATTTGTTTTCGATTTTTGAGTACAGCATTTCGCCTTCTTTGTATTCATCGTTGTACAAGTTCCAGTCACAGTAGACATCCTCAATCATAAGGGATATTTCAGCCTCTGAAAGAAGTCCCTGGTTGTTTTTAACAACCTGCACCGTTTTTTTGATTATATCATCTTTGTTTTTATAGACATAATTCATGGCTGTCTCAGACGCGTTGAAAACGAAGAATTTTCCTTCACTCAACAAGCCATACCTGTTGCATCTTCCGGCACGCTGGACCAGGCTGTCTATTGGGGCGCATTCTGAGAACATTACGTCAAAACTGACATCCAGCGACACTTCTATTACTTGAGTAGCAATCACCAGGTCATATGGATTCCCATTTTTATCTGTCAATTCACGCTCTTTTTCCTGCCTGTCGATTGCTGCGAACTCGGAATGGAGACACAATATCCTGCAATTTTCCAGCCCTGCTTTATTAAGCAGGGTTGTATAAGCAAAGTATTCTTGTTTTGCTGTTTTAATATCATTGACTATCAATGCGACTTTTTTATTGACTTTAAGTTCATTCATGACCAGTTCACGGATTTCTTCAACCGTACAGTCTAAGTATATCCACCTGTTGCGCCTGATGCCCAATCTTTCTTCTGCGACCAGGGCACCTGGCAATCCCAGCAATTCCAGGAAGTGCTCGCGCAAAAACCTTGGCATCGTCGCACTCATAATCATTACCTTGCCGCCAAGAGACTTGATTTTTCTTATCAGTGAGGTAATAAGACCGATTGTGTAGGGCTCGTATGCCTGGATTTCATCAAAGATGACCGCGCTTCCAAGCAGGGCATATTCCTTAAGGCTCCATAATCCCGTGTTAAAGCCACACGTTAGCATCTGGTCTACAGTTGAAACCATGACAGCAGGCATGAACGCTTTCTGGTTCAGGAGTCTGAACCTGTCAACGTCATATGTCTCTTCTCCGTAATCTTCAGCATTTTCGACAGTTTTTCCATTTACATTTTCTTTCCTGGCGGCAAAATACGTAGCAATACCAGAATGGGCCAGGCCACACCTGGTTTGTCCGAAATAATAGCAAAGACGTTCGTATAAACTGTTCGAAGTGACCATTGTCGGCATGAGTAGGATGATTTTCTTTGGCCTGGTGTTTAGAGCCCAGATGAGTCCCGCTTCAGTTTTGCCTGAGCCTGTGGGAGCTATAACAACTGCATCTCCCTGGTGTTTCAGGCATTCTGTGTGGAATTTCCTGGGTTCATATATTTTGCCCTCATCTTCGAGCCTGTCTTTCAGTTTGTTAAAAATGTATTCCGGGCCTTTACTATCATAGGTTAATTTATATGTAGTCTACCTATAAGGATTTTTTTGTTGGGTAAAGCGTTGGGTGGTTTACCAACCTCACGCAACCGAATCCCATGCTGTTTTTGCTCCCCAGACCGGCGTCCACGGCTGCCTGTATCAGCCACTGGGAGCCGCTTAGCTTCATTTTGCACATGTATCCCTTTATGACCGTGCCTTTGTACTCGACGATGCAAAGACGGGGGTTCGTGAGGCAGCGTATGCTGAGCCCATCTTCCACGCGTTCTCCTGTAATGGCCTCGTATTTTTTACGCAGGTTTTCTGCCGCGATCCTTTCAAATTCCTTTTCACCCGGCTGGAAGTAGCAAGTAAACCTACTGCCGTCGCCCTTGGTCAGCGTGCTGTATGCGACTACGGGGGAAAGAGTTTCGAGCACTGCCTCATCTCCGTCTACTTTTTGTCGTTCAATGGTAATGCCGGCTATATCCAGTTTATTACCGCCGATGTTGACACTTTTCCTGAAAAGACCGTTGGCGAATGATTCGCAGAATTCGTCGAGGGGTGAAGCCAGTTCTAGGAATATGTTTTTCCTGAATACTATGCGATTGCTTCCCGGCTCAATATCGAATTCGCCCATCAGGCGTGAATACGTAAACAACTTGAATCTTCGGGAACTGCCGTAACCCATTTCATGCAGGAAAGTAGCCATCTTCTCGTCGATGGTCCTGTATATGAATCCCTGCAAAATGTGATTATACTGAAGCGGAAACGATATTCTGCCATTGTTTGAGAATTCGATGCGCAGATGCATGCCATCACTACCTGGAATCATATTGATTCTATTATACTACAAAAAAACAAAAATCCATTATTTTTCAGTAATATGGATAGCGTCAACAATTTGTTGGAATAAATATCAAACTCCTACTCTTTCCTTATAGGTAGACTAAAAACTGTTGCGGTCTTGTCTGTCGTATTTTAGCAGCGCGTGTTTCAATTCCTTATAGGTAGACTAAAAACACACCGGCACAGCGCGGCGAGGGTTGCTGGTGGATCAGGTTTCAATTCCTTATAGGTAGACTAAAAACCCTGCCAAAAGCCTCTAGCGTATCACCGGACATGACAGTTTCAATTCCTTATAGGTAGACTAAAAACTCCTGGCGATTGTGGACTCGGATCACCCCTTGTATGGTTTCAATTCCTTATAGGTAGACTAAAAACCTTCGAATGAATTCATGATTACATATGTTTCAGATCTGTTTCAATTCCTTATAGGTAGACTAAAAACCTGACAATAAATTAGGGAATCTGCGTTTCAAAACAGAGTTTCAATTCCTTATAGGTAGACTAAAAACGCGTTCTGCCCGCACCATTAGACCTTCATTAAATATTATATCATATGAAAAATTCCTTGTTCAAAATATTGCATTTTCTTTGTAAACATAGAGACGGCATGATTTCAGGCAACTTTAACATTTCCGTCGATCCCCGGGGTTTTTTGCACTATCGGAGGTCGACGGTAAATTAACTCCGTTTCATATCAAGTTCTGTTCACCTTTTTTGATGCTGATGATTTTACGTTCATTATAACACGATGACTCGTACCACTTTCCTGGTGAGTAGTTTTAGTTGCTTTACGAATGTAAATTTACATACATAGAAGGATTATGTAAATATATGTATGAGAATTATATAAACAACAAATAGAACAGAAAGGGTGTACTGGTTGGGGGTACTTATTGATATTTATTCCTACAAATTGTTGACGCTATCAACTGCAAGATATCTGCATTGACAAAATATATAAAAAAATATAAAATTATGCTAACAATCGCGAACTACTGAAACACAAAATCTTACACTAGATTATTAGTTTTTAGATTTATCTTTGTCAATCCAGTCGCATTACCTATGTACCTTTCAGGTAGGTGGCAGATATGTATATTGCACATAAGCGTGAAGATGGGAAAATACAGCCCCTTTTGGAACACTTGATCGGCACTGCTGAGAAAGCGTCTCAATTTGCAAGGTATTTCGGAAAAAGTGAAACGGCGTTCATTTGCGGTCTTCTGCATGACATCGGTAAATATTCTGAAGATTTTCAGAACAGGATAAACAATGATGGAAAGCTGTGTGATCATTCCACTGCGGGTGCCAAAGTTTTGAAATCCATAAGTCCTGCGATTGGCAACTTGCTTGGATATGTGATAACAGGTCATCATTCAGGGTTGCTCAACGGGGGAGGATGGGGTGCCGTAAAAGAAGACGGAAGCATGTATGGAAGGTTGAAGAAAGAGATACCGGACTTTAGTGCATATAGTAGCGAAGTCACATCTGACCTATATCCTCCGTTGGAGAGTGTTGCCAGGCAATTGGCTGATACCAGGCCTATTGATAGATGTAATCAAGGTTACTGTTTTTCATTTCTGGTCAGGATGATTTTCTCCTGTTTAGTCGACGCAGACTTTCTTGATACAGAAGCATTCATGAGTGATGAGAAGATATCAAGGGGTATAGAATGCAATTTCACTGAGTTGGAAGAAAAAATAATACAACACACAAAAACTTTTAACACAAGTTCCGAGATAAATAAAAAGCGAAAAAGCATTTTTGAACAATGTCTTAAGAAAGCAGAAGACCCTCCGGGTTTGTATAAACTGTCTGTTCCTACTGGAGGAGGGAAAACCATAGCTTCCATGGCTTTTTCGCTTAAACACATCAGGCACAATCCAACGTTGAGACGAATAATTTACATAATACCTTTCACAAGCATTATTGAGCAGAATGCAAAGGTTTTTTCAGATATACTTGGAGAGAAATATGTTCTGGAACACCATTCCAATTATGATTTTAGCCAAAATGATGAAGAAGGCTATAATGTTAAAAAACTTGCTTCGGAGAACTGGGATATTCCCATTGTAGTAACGACCAATGTTCAGTTTTTTGAATCGATATACGGAAACAAGGTATCAAAAGTAAGAAAGCTTCACAACATAGCTAATAGCGTAATTGTTCTGGATGAAGTCCAGATGCTTCCGACGGAATACCTTATTCCTTGTACCAAAGCAATCGAAGAACTGGTAAATAACTATAACTGCTCAGTTGTTTTATGCAGTGCTACTCAGCCCGAAATCGAACGGTTCATGTCAGAGAAGATTGAGGCTAAAGAGATATGCAGCAATATTACAGAAATGTACGAAACTTTCAATAAGACAAAGATAAGTTTTTTAGGTAGTTTATCGTCTGATGAGCTTGTAAATAGACTAAATAAAGAAAATCAGTGCCTCCTTATTGTAAACACAAAAAGACAGGCAAGGAACCTGTATGAGAAGCTTAAAAAGAAATATGGAACGGACGGCGTTTTCCATCTTTCCACATATATGTGTCCCGCGCATAGATCTGAAAAAATAAAAGAAATAAAGAAACGTCTTAAGGAAGGTGCTAAATGCATCGTTGTATCTACTTCGCTTATCGAGGCGGGGGTCGATGTCGACTTCCCAGTTGCTTACCGCGCGATGTGCGGCCTGGATTCAATAATACAGGCTGCAGGCAGATGCAATCGTGAAAGGAAAAAAGATCTGGCATTTGTATATGTATTTGATTTTAATGATGAAGATTATAAAATCAATAAATCATCGGCATTTGGCAATTACTTATGGCAAAGGCAGAGCATTACTGAAATAGTCGCCAGGAAATTCGAAGATGTTACAAGACCGGAAGCGATTAAAGAATACTTTGATATGCTTTACAGCAACGCTTCATTGTCAGAACTGGATAAAAAGGGTATTGTTAAGAGACTAAATGAAGGTTTTTGTATGAATACTCCAATGGACTTTATCTTTGAGTTCGAAGACATTGCCCGCGATTTTAAGATGATCGATGAAAATGACTATTCTGTCATTGTTAAGTATGATGACGATGCCATATGGAAAATAAACGAACTTGAATACGGTTATATCACCAGGGATAAACTCAGATCGATACAGAAATATATCGTAAATTTGAGCATATATGAATATACAAAATTAAAGGAAATAAATGCATTAAAGTCGATAGGCGAACACATGAGCATATTGATTTCCAGAGAAGATTATTCAGATGAAACAGGCATTATAGTCCCAGATCAGTTGGGTATTGCAGAATTTATATAAAAGCCCCGCTATTTGCATTAGTGGGGTTTTTGTAATGATTACACAATTAACATACTTTATAAGAAGGAGGTGATATGATGGGTTATGGTGTTAAAGTCCTCGTCGAAGGCGATTACGCTCTGTTTACTCGTCCGGAACTCAAAGTAGAAAGATATTCATATGATTTCATAACACCTTCGGCAGCAAGGGGCATACTAGAATCCATTTACTGGAAACCCCAGATAAAATGGAGAATAAATCGGATCCATGTGCTGAAAAAGCCGGAGTTTACGACAATACTAAGAAATGAGGTCGACTGTAAAATATCTGATTCTGATGTGAGAAAACTTATGAAAGGTAGCAAATCAGCAAAAGGGTATATTGATACCACGCAATCAATCCAGCAAAGATCAGCTACAGTCCTGAAAAACGTAAAATACGTCATTGAAGCAGATTTCATAATGACCGGGATAAACAGCGAAGAAGGAGACACGCCTGAAAAACACTATAACGTAATCCTTAGAAGGCTGAGAAATGGCCAGTATTTCCACAAAAGTTATCTTGGCGCGCGGGAATTCCCGGCAAAAGTTACCCTGCTGGAAGGTGAGTGCCCGAAAAGTGAACTGGTTGGAGAACAAGATTATGGATTGATGCTATATGACATGGATTACAGCGACAAAAACAACATAACACCGATATTTTTCCGGGCTAAAATGGTAGATGGCGTTGTAGACCTTACCAATGTGGAGAAAGTGAGGTGATTTAATGCTGCGTGATTTGGTACGGTATTATGAAATCCTTGCGGCTGAGGAAGACAGCACCATACCCCAAATAGGATATGGCACAGCTAGTATTTCTTTCTCTCTAAATATTGATGACGACGGTAATCTTATCAATATTACTTCATGCAAAATAGCCGCTGGAAAGAAAACGGTTGCAAAACCTATGACAGTACCAGAGCCGGTAAAAGGGAGAACAACAAGAATACTGCCTGACTTCCTTTTTGGAAATTCCAGCTATGTATTGGGATTCGACAATAAAGGGAAGCCTGACAGAGCGAAGGCATGTTTTGAATCATTTAAAAAGTATAACATCTCGATACTTCGTAATGCGCGCTGCAAAGAAGCAAACGCAGTTGTTAAGTTCCTGGAGAAGTGGAATCCCGGAAAAGCTTTGGACAATCCGGCAATCAGTGAGAATATTGACGAGATATATAAAGGTGCAAATTTTATATTCCGTTATAATGGCAATGTTGATGTACATAATGTACCGGCAGTAAAAGAGGCTTGGATGCAGTATAAGAGTAAATCATCCGAGAGTCCTGTCCAGCAATGCCTCGTTACCGGAGAGAAAGCTCCAATAGCTATTTTGCATCCAGATATAAAAGGGCTATATAATGCACAGGCAGCCAAAATTAAACTTGTTTCCTATAATAGAGAGGCTTTTGAATCTTACAACACATCAAAAGAAAAAAGACAGGGCCTGAACGGCCCGGTGAGTGAGTATGCGGCTTTTGCATACGGGACTGCACTTAATGCATTGCTTGCGGACGAAAGCCATAAAATCATACTGGGCGACACCACTGTGGTTTTCTGGGCTGAAACAACGTCTGTGGTTTACCAGGACATGTTTTCATTGTTCCTGGACTGTTCGCAGTTACATGCTCAAGAGGGAAATATGAAGACAGTGCGTTCACCACTGGCAGAAAAGACAATAAGAACTGTACTGGAAAAAATAGCTCAGGGCAAAACGGCGGATGTCGAAGAGGTGTATAAGGAAGCAGTAGACAAAAATGTACGATTCTATATCTTGGGGATGTCTCCTAACGCAGCAAGGATTTCTGTTCGTTTCTACCTTAAAGGGTCCTTCGGCAGCTTTATGGGAAAAATACAGCAGCATTACGAAGATATGGCGATACAAAAACAGTACGATAATGAAATGACTTTTGTGCCAGTATGGAAAATACTTGGGGAAACTCAACCAAAGACTTCTGATGACAGATCGGTTTCTACTTATTTATCGACATCGCTGATGCGAGCTGTCCTATTGGGAGAGGATTATCCCAACTCACTGTATCAAACGATTTTGCTAAGGATACGGGCGGAGCAGGACATCAATTATTATAAGGCGTCCGTTGTAAAAGCCTGCCTTATCCGGAAGGCCAGAAAATCCGGAAATAATATGGTTAAGGAGGTTTTATCATTGTCTCTGAATGAAAACTCAAACAACAAGGCATACATATTGGGGAGGCTTTTCGCAGTTCTTGAGAAAATCCAGAAGGATGCTAATCCAAGCATCAAGTCAACTATTCGCGATAAGTATTTCTCATCTGCCAGCACAACACCAGCTGCTACTTTCCCGACTTTACTCCAGTTAGCACAACACCATATTTCTAAGTTGGATTATGGTGTGTATTACGACAAGTTGATTGGCGAAATACTGGACAAGCTTGCTGTTGAAGACAATCCTTTCCCTAAAAACCTGTCGCTAGATGAGCAGGGTATTTTCTATCTTGGCTTTTATCATCAGCGTAACTGGCTCTATAAAGGTAAAGACTCACAGGAGTAATTACTTAATGAAAAATTGATATATGGAGGTTAATGTCATGAGTGAAGTGATTAATAACAGATATGAGTTCAGTCTTTTCTTCGAGGTTGAAAACGGAAATCCAAACGGCGACCCTGATGCAGGCAATATGCCAAGAAGGGATGCAGAAACAGGGTATGGTATCATAACTGACGTCTGTCTGAAGAGGAAAATTAGAAACTATGTCGACATAGTTAAGCAGGATGCTATAGGTTACAAAATATACGTAAGAAATGGAATACCGCTCGATACAAATAGGAAATGGGCATATGAAGAGTGCAAGGTTGAAGTGCCGGTAAAGAATGGCAAAGTAACAGCAGATGAACCGGCAGATAAGGAGGAATTCAAAAAACTGACAAGATTCATGTGTGACAATTTCTACGACATTCGTGCATTTGGGGCGGTAATGACATTGGCATATAACTGCGGCCAGGTCAGAGGACCAGTGCAGCTGGGCTTCGCAAAAAGCCTGGATGTAATATCTCCCCAGGAAATTGGCATTACAAGCTGTACATATGCAAATGAAGGGGAAAAGAGCTCTAAAATGGGCAGAAAGAACATTGTGCCATATGCTTTATACAGAGTTGATGGATTCGTTTCTCCATGTCTGGCGCAGAAAGAAACTGGTGGAACAGGATTTTCAAATGATGATTTGCAACTGCTGTGGAAAGCACTAATAAACATGTTTGATTTTGATCATTCTGCTGCAAGAGGCAAGATGGCTTCTAGAGCCTTATTCGTATTCAAGCATGACAGCATATATGGAAATTGCCCGGCTTATAAACTTTTTGAAGCCATAACTGCTGTTAAGAAAGAGGAAGTAACCGTGCCGAGAAGTTTCAGCGACTACGTGATCAGCGTCAACGAAGATGAAATTCCCAATGGCGTTACTCTTGAGAGGTTATTGTGATGGCGTATAAAGAAGATGAATACCTCAGCCTTTCAGGCATACAGCATTTCATGTTCTGCCGGAGGCAATGGGCACTGATCCATATCGAGCAGCAGTGGGAAGAAAACCTGCGAACTGTTGAAGGACGCCTTTTGCACGAGAGAGCCCATGATTCAATGAAAACCGAAACCCGCGGTGATGTCATAATCACTCGCGGGCTTCCGGTATTCTCAAAAGAACTCGGTGTATATGGTGTTTGTGATGTTGTCGAGTTCCACCGATCTGATGACGGTGTTTGCTTGTTTGGACGTGAAGGCAGGTATCTACCCTGCCCGATCGAATACAAAAAAGGCCGTCCAAAAGAAGCTGACATGGATCGCCTGCAATTGGCTGCTCAGGCCATTTGCCTGGAAGAAATGCTGTGTTGTTCTGTAAAATCTGCATATCTTTATTACGGCGAGACAAGACACAGGGTCGAAGTTCCAATCACGCAGGAAGTCCGTGATAAAGTAGGGAGTGTATTTGCAGAAATGCACCATTACTATAACCGCAGACATACACCAAAAGTGAAGCCGACGAAGCAATGCAAAGCATGTTCATTAAAGGATATTTGTCTTCCCGTGTTGTGCAAAAGCAAGAGAGCAGGTGCCTTCATAAATCAAATGCTGAAGGAGGAAATCAGTGAAGAAGCTACTTAATACACTATATGTCACTTCTGCTGACTCATATCTGTCCCTTGACGGAGAAACGGTGGTAGTACTAAACCAGGATAAAGTTTTAGGCAGGATACCGCTGCATAACCTTGAAGGGATAGTAGCATTTGGTTATACGGGTGCAAGTCCCGCCTTAATGGGTGAATGTGCAAACCGCAATATTTCATTGTGTTTTCTTAACCCCAACGGCAGGTTTCTTGCCAGAGTCACAGGCAAGGTATACGGGAATGTTACACTACGAAAGGAGCAATACCGGATTTCAGATGATCCTGAATTATCCTGCAGAATTGCAAAAAATTTCATCATTGGCAAAGTGTTCAATGCAAGATGGGTAATAGAGAGAGCTACCAGGGAACATTCTCTCAGCGTTGACTGCGAGAAACTGAAAAAGGTATCTTCCCAACTCCAGAATTTTATAGAACTGATCCGGGAATGCACATCGACTGAACAACTGCGTGGCTATGAGGGTGAGGCTGCATCATTATATTTTTCAGTGTTTGATGGTCTCATATTGCAGCAAAAGGAACATTTCTATTTCAGAGGAAGAAACAAAAGGCCGCCGATGGATCGTGTGAACGCATTATTGTCGTTTGTTTACACACTGTTGGCGAATAATACTGCTTCAGCGCTGGAAACTGTAGGGCTCGATCCATACGTTGGCTTCCTGCACACTGATCGGCCTGGGAGGATATCACTGGCACTTGATTTGATGGAAGAACTCAGGCCGGTTATGGCAGACCGTTTTGTCCTTTCGCTGATAAATAAACGCATAATAAATGCTGACGGGTTTAATATCAGAGAAAATGGTTCTGTGGAAATGACTGACGAAACCAGAAAGGCAGTTTTAACACACTGGCAAAACCGAAAGCAGGAGACCATAAAACATCCATTTTTGGAAGAAAAAGTAGAGTGGGGACTGGTACCATACGCTCAGGCTTTGCTGCTTGCGAGGACTATAAGAAATGATCTTGACGAATATCCACCTTTTTTGTGGAAGTAGGTGAATGATTAAATGCTGCTACTGATAACTTATGATGTCAACACTGAAACCGATAGTGGTAAAAGGCGGCTCAGAAAGGTGGCGAAGGTTTGCATGAATTATGGTCAACGTGTACAGCACTCTGTATTCGAATGTGTATTAGATGCTGCCAGGGCCAGAGAACTGAAAGCAAAGCTGGAGAAGCTGATCGACAAGGAAAAGGACAGTTTACGGTTCTACAACTTAGGCAACAATTACAAATCAAAAGTTGAGCATATTGGAGCAAAACCAAGTTTTGATATGGAGGGGGTACTGACTTTATAAGTTGTTTGGATAGTTTATTATTGAACCGTGTTTTTGCTGGGTGCGGATGTGAAGCTAACATAAAAAACCCGGCAGATCCGCACCAGGAAAGTTGGCTGATATTGTCGAAAAATTTGGGTTAGCTTATATATTTTGACCCCTTATACTGATGTTTCTGTACAAATTGCTGCAATTTAAACGTAATTTGTACGTGATTAATTAGTAAATTTTGCTGTCTCTCCCCACACGGGGAGAGTGGGTTGAAATCTGTTAGCAGATCATAGTCATAAGCCCAAATGCGGGTCTCTCCCCACACGGGGAGAGTGGGTTGAAATTCTTGTTAAAAGCTTAAAGTTTATAAACTGTTCCGTCTCTCCCCACACGGGGAGAGTGGGTTGAAATGGCTGTATTGCGCCAGGCAATAACCCTTATATAGGTCTCTCCCCACACGGGGAGAGTGGGTTGAAATTGGTCGAAAACCAGGAACTTAAAAAGCAATTACGTCTCTCCCCACACGGGGAGAGTGGGTTGAAATCGAACCGTTTAAGCGCGATTTTATCCCCAGGAAGGTCTCTCCCCACACGGGGAGAGTGGGTTGAAATTTTTTGAGCTTGTAGGTTTATTTCAGCATCTGGAGTCTCTCCCCACACGGGGAGAGTGGGTTGAAATATATTCTTTATAACCGCCTTTTATGTACATTTCAAGTCTCTCCCCACACGGGGAGAGTGGGTTGAAATTTCTACTGCACCGACTGTAAACTATAACGACGTGGTCTCTCCCCACACGGGGAGAGTGGGTTGAAATTTCCTGGAACCCATACCCTTACAATCACCGTAAGGTCTCTCCCCACACGGGGAGAGTGGGTTGAAATTTCACCGAACCCGAAACCCTGAAGTTTATTCAAAATGTCTCTCCCCACACGGGGAGAGTGGGTTGAAATTGCCCTGTAAAGTAAGGATTGAAGCATATTCCAGTCTCTCCCCACACGGGGAGAGTGGGTTGAAATAAGCAGGCTCATGGCTCAACCTCCTTCCCCTCCACGTCTCTCCCCACACGGGGAGAGTGGGTTGAAATTGACAGTCTAAAACTTTTAGCC
>ERZ795062.1799-NODE-1799-length-14721-cov-4.965567_pt1 | contig 14721 bp, 16 predicted proteins | sample MGYA00375146_ERZ795062 | MGnify/ENA primary metagenome ERZ795062 (study PRJEB30191, sample SAMN05720281) | activated sludge metagenome | isolation source: Anaerobic digester | place: USA | collected 2015-07-16 ... | reverse complement strand
AATAAAAAAATCTTAATTATAACAATTTAAATATATTAACATGGACAAGATTCTTGAATTAAAGTATGGTTGTAACCCTCATCAGAAAAATGCCAGACTACAATTTAACAGCGAAATTTCCCCTTTAAAAGTTTTAAATGGGACTCCCAGTTACATAAATATTTTAGATGCATTGGCAGCTTGGCAATTAGTAAAAGAACTAAAAGCTGCAACCGGAATAGCAAGTGCAGCCTGCTTTAAACATGTAAGTCCTGCCGGTGCAGCTATTGCAAAACAACTTGACAGTACATTTTTGAAATCACAATTTATTTCAGAAAAGAATCTTTCCCCTGTTTCTACGGCATATATTCGTGCCAGAGGTGGTGACCGGATGTGTGCATTTGGTGATGCTGCCGCTGTGAGTGAAACAGTAGATGTTTCGCTAGCCAATATAATTAAAGCTGAAGTTTCCGACTTGATTATTGCTCCAAACTACGACCCGGAGGCATTGGAGATACTAAAGTTAAAGAAAAAAGGAAACTATTTGATACTGCAAATAAATCCTGATTACGAACCTGCTGATATTGAATCGAAAGATGTTTATGGATTTACATTACAACAATCAAGAAATAAGGCTGTAATTGATAAAAACCTTTTCAGAAATATTATCTCGGCTAACAAGAATGTGTCAATTGAAGCGTTACAGTCGCTCATTGTGGCAACCATTGCACTAAAGTACACACAATCAAATTCTATTGCCGTAGCTTATGACGGACAGCTAATTGGCGTTGGTGCAGGTCAACAATCACGAGTACATTGTCTTCGATTGGCTTGCAGTAAAGCCGACAAATGGTTTCTGCAACAGCATCCAAAAGTTCTCGGTCTTGAATTTATTGAGGGTTTAAAAAAGCCCGAAAAAGCAAATGTTGTAGATCAATTTCTGCTTTGGAATGAACTTTCCGAGAATGAAAAACAATTAATGGCATCTCAACTAAAAACAGTTCCCGAACCCATTTCATTCGAAGAAAAAAGTAAATTCATTCAGCAATACAATGGAATAAGCCTTTCATCAGATGCCTTTTTCCCATTCCGCGATAATATTGACCGTGCAAACCGCAGCCATGTCCAATATATTGCCCAACCGGGAGGTTCACTCCGCGATGATATTTGTATTGCAGCAGCAAATGAATATAATATGGTTATGTTTAATACCGGAATTCGTTTGTTTACCCATTGACAGCATCATTTCACATAATCAAATGCAAAAATAAAAGAAATACGTTCAAGAGAAGTAAGTGTGGTCTTGACTTTTTTTCATTTTTTGTGTTAGAAAAAAAAATTAGATGGGGCTTGTAGAAAAGTCCCATCTAAAATAAAAGCGTTAAATATATAAACAGAGATTAATTTAGACGAAGAAACTATACACTGCTCATTATAAATCAGGCTGTTACGTTCGTTAACGAATAACATATCCGTTCAGAAATACCAATACGCGAAAAATTCATGCGGTAGCGGAAATGTGTCTTTTTTTCGTTTTGAACACAAAAAACGCCTAAATGTGTTAAATTTGGACGCTTTTGTACAATATTTAAAAATATTGATCTGCAATATTTTTCGCGGAGGGGGCGGGATTCGAACCCGCGATACCCTTTAGGAGTATATACGCTTTCCAGGCGTACCTCTTCAACCACTCGAGCACCTCTCCTTTTTATCTTCTTTTTGTGGATGTAAAGACGCAAAGTACGGAAAAAAAATCAATCCCGACAATAGGTTTACCGACAAATTCAGAAATTTATTTTCTGTCAATCAGCGAAGGGAACATCTTTTTTACATTTTGGGTCGTCGTTTCGGCTATTTCCGTTGGCAATATTTGGTAAACCTCACTCAACCGATTGACTATGTAAGGTAAATAGGAACTTTCATTCCTCTTTCCTCGATGTGGAACAGGAGATAAATACGGACAATCCGTTTCCAAAACAATTTTTGATAACGGTATTTGGTTCAACGTATTGGCAAATGTGGCACTTTTGTACGTTACAATACCATTGATACCCAATACAAAGTTTCCCAAAGAGAAAATAGTTTCCGCCTCATCCGGAGTACCGGTAAAACTATGAAAAATGCCATTGAGTTTTGAGGCATCAAACTGTCGGAGGCTTTCTACAATTTCAGCAAAGGCATCACGACAATGTATGGCAACAGGCAATTCTTTTTCTATGGATATTGCAATTTGATATTCAAAAACTTTCTTCTGTTCTTTAAAAAATTCCGAGCTCCAATACAAATCCAATCCTATCTCTCCTATTCCAATGTAATTTCGGGCAGCAATAGCAGCATCAAAACGAGCAATTTCTTTCTTATAATTTTCAGTCACACTTGTTGGATGAATGCCCATAAAAGCATGACAAACGATAGGATACTTTCTTTCCAATCGGTGCAAAGCATCAATGGTAGAAGCATCAATGTTTTGCAAAAAAATATGCTCTACACCAGCCGATTGGGCTCTGGCTATGGCATCCGAATAATCGGCAGCAAACTCATCGGCGAACAAATGTGCGTGTGTATCTATTAATCTCATGTTTATAAAATCAATTTCAATTCCTCCAAAGAAGTGATTTCGTAAGTAGGTGCAAAAGGCATCTCCTTCTCGTTCGATATATTATAAAAAGCCTGATCTATTCCGGCATTTCTTCCACCAAAAATATCTGCCTGCCAATTATCTCCTATTACTAAACTTTCTGTTTTTCGGGCATTGGAGGACTTTATGGCATAGTCAAAAAACAGCTTATCCGGCTTATGCTTTTTTACCGTTTCGGACAAATAAATAGAAGCAAAATAAGGTTTCAACCCTGAATTATTGATTTTGAAATACTGTACCTCGCTAAAACCATTAGAAATAATGTGCATTTGATAGCCCTTCTCTCGTAAATAGTCTAATACAGGTAGGGCAAATGGCATAAGATGTGTTTTTGTCTTCACCAACTGCAGGTAATCATCGGCTATTGTTGGAGCTTGCGACAGAATAGGCACACCCGCTTCACGAAAAATAGCCTCAAATCTTTCAACATTTAAAAACTGCTTATCTATTTTTCCACCTCCGTATAAAACCCATAATTCCTCATTTTTCTTCTTGTACGAAACATAAAACTCCTCGAACGAAGAAAAATACAAGTCCAAATGATACCCAACAAACAATTCACGCAGAGTTTCTTTGGAATTTTTATCAAAACTCCAAAGAGTGTTGTCCAAATCAAAAAAAAGATGTTTGTACTTTGTTTTCATCCAATGGCTATTATGAAACAAAAGTACGCAAAATTCACATAAAATGAATTTTGCGTACTTTGCATTTTTATCTTCCTCTGGTAACCCGGAAAGATTAGTCTTTCTGAATCAACAGATATTTAGAGACAGCCCAGAAATCAGTTTGATTTTTGATAATCAAAGTATATTTCTTATCGGCACCCAATCTCAATTCATAAGAATTAGCAGGATGTTTGGTTAATATCTTAGCTTTTTTTGAATCGATTGGCAAAGAATCAAATTGTCTCACATCAACGGCTGTAAACAAACTTGTTCTGAAATTTGTTTTCATTTTCTTCACGTCAATGTTACTTTCTTTAATTTCTTTTCTAGTTGCAATTTTGTAGTAAGCTTTATGAATTAAAGCATCTTGGTCTGCAATTTCCTTTTCTTTTTGTGCATTCTTCGATTCAAGATCTACAGTTCTACGATTCAAATTTTGAGTTTCAGTTGTTAAACTGTCAATTTTTATATCCTTACTAGCTAATACCTTTTCCATATCTTGCAATTCCTTGTTCTTCTGATTGAGCGTTTCCGTCAAACGTTTTACTGTCTTTCTCAATTCTGTTGATTGGAATTTTCCACTCTGTATTTTCTTTTCCAACTCATCTATTTTGGTCTTATTATCAGCCAAAATTTGATTAATAATTTGGACATCATTGGTTAAACGAGTCCTTACTGTTTGAGTAGGTTGCCCTTCAGCTGAAGCATTCAAGCTTATATAATCCTGAGATTGCTTAATAGAAGCAAAGCCATTATCAATATCTTGAATAGTCGCGATATATTCATTCATCTCTGCAATTTGCTGTTGTTGCACAGCCAATATAGAGTCATTTTGCTTTTTTAAAGCTTTGTACTCTTTACTTTCGTAACCACAAGCAGATAACATCAAACCTGCAATCATGGATAATAGAAATACTTTCTTCATTTTCATTTTGATTTTCTTTTACAGTCTTTAAATTTGTGTACAAATATAGGTAATCTATTGGATATCAAAAGCAATTTCGGAACAAAATAATGCTTTTTTCATTTTTCTGTTATTTCGGATTTTTTGGACTCCAAACCGGCAACCACTATAACAAACTCTCCTCGGGGAGCTGTTTCTGTAAAATGGTGTACTAACTCTTGCAAAGTACCGTGTGATGACTCATTATATATTTTCGAGATTTCCCTCGAAACGGAAGCTTTTCTATCTTCTCCAAAGGTTTCTGCAAATTGAATCAGTGTTTTCAGAACTCGGTACGGAGATTCATAGAAAATCATTGTTCTAGATTCTTGGGAAAGCTGTTGCAATCGGGTATGTCGACCTTTTTTTTGTGGCAAAAAACCTTCGAAACAAAATCTGTCCATCGGCAAACCGGAATTTACCAAAGCAGGAACAAAAGCTGTAGCACCGGGCAAACATTCTACTTCTATACCATGGGCAAGACATTCTCTTACAATTAAAAAACCGGGATCGGAAACTCCGGGAGTTCCGGCATCGGAGATAACAGCCCCTACTTCACCTTGTTGTAATCGGTTAATAATGCCTTCCAACGAATTGTGTTCGTTAAACTTATGGTAAGCTGTCAGTTTGTTTTGAATTTCAAAATGTTTGAGCAAAACACTGCTGGTACGCGTATCCTCAGCCAAAATAAAGTCAACCTCCTTCAGCACTTTTATCGCTCTGAAAGTCATATCTTCCAAATTTCCGACAGGGGTAGGAACAACAAATAACTTCATTTTAGGTGATTCCAATTTAGTAGGGCTTTACGAAAATCTTTTTCTCAATATATCAAAAAGATAAATTACCGTCTCATTGTCGTCTTTCCAGTCAAAATTATCTTTTACATACGATTTTGCTTCTTCCAAAGAACCACATTTGTCCAAATCGGCAATGGTCTCCATCATTTTATCTTCATCACCCAAAAATAAATCTCTCTTAAAACGAAAACGATCATTAATTCCAATGGCTTTTTTCAAATTAGTCACAATTCTGGCATCAACAGATGATGTTTTAGAAACAATTTTCTGTTCCTGAACAATGGTTCTTTCGCCTGTCATAAACTTCTCAGAAATGCTTGTGGTACGTGTATTCGTCTGTTCTGTAGTTATTTTGGGTTGAGGCAATTCATCGTCTTCCTCATCAAGCAAAACAACATTTTTTTCAACGGTTGCAATTGGCTTAATAGGTTTTTGCTGGATGGTAACGGTTTGTTCTACTTCTAGAGGTTCTACTTCTATACCTTCCAAGCTGGCAATTTTATCAAAATTATCAGCAATATGTTTCAAATTAGCCTTAGCCAATTGCATCACTACCGGAGGAATCGTTGGCATACTGCCCAAACTTGAAACAATCATTTCAACTTCTTTTATATCATTGATAATCAAATCAATAAAAATATTCTTCTCCATATTGGTATCCATATTGGTATTTTCTTTACTTTTGCAAAAGTAGTAAATAACTGTAAAAGAGACAAATGTTATATTTAGAAACCCTACGAAATTCCAAAAAAAATAGAGGATCAATAGAAGTTATTTGCGGCTCTATGTTTTCAGGAAAAACGGAAGAGCTGATACGTCGTCTAAAACGTGCTAAAATAGCTAAGTTACAAGTGGAAATTTTCAAACCTGCCATAGACGTGAGGTATTCTGAGACTGAAGTTGTCTCCCACGATAAAAACTCCATTCTTTCGACGGTTGTCGATTCTCCTCAAAATATTTTATTACTTTCAAGTGACGTAGATGTTGTAGGCATTGATGAAGCTCAATTTTTTGACGAAGGATTGATAGACGTTTGTAACAAACTTGCTAATCAAGGTTTACGCGTAATTGTGGCCGGATTGGACATGGACTTTAAGGGTAAGCCTTTCGGGCCGATACCTGCTCTGTGCTCTATTGCCGAAGAAGTTACCAAAGTACATGCTATTTGCGTGGAATGCGGACATTTAGCCAACTATTCATACCGATTATCCAATTCCGAAAAACAGGTATTGTTAGGAGAGAAAGATGAATATATACCTCTTTGCCGAGAATGTTATCTCGCAAAACAAGAAGCAAAACAGGAAGCAACAGACAATTTGTAATCCATTCTTCGTTAAGCCCCATTAATTCAAAAGAAAAACGTTCGAATGCTCTGCTTTTTACAAATTCAAAAAATATTTTGTTAATAACTTTATCCGCTTAAATTCCCATTCAAATGCGATATGTTCTATATTTGTGCAAACAATGTTCGGATGAAGCAAATAAATAATTCTAACGAAAAGTTTACCCAACTGTTGAAACGCTACGAGACCGATCTCTCCGGGAGATATTTTGATGCAGAAGAGATTGAGGAAATAGCAGAGTTCTATTTGCGTCGTATGCGAATCAAAGAAGCCAAACGAGCTATCGAATTTGGTCTAAAATTACACCCATCCAATTTATTTTTAGAAGTTTGCAGAGTCAGAATCTTCATCGAATTAAGTGACTTTGGAAGTGCTCTTCAGGCTATTACACGACTTTCTGCAGAAAACGAATTTGATTTTGATATTTTACTTTTAAAAGGGGAAATTCTTTTAAAAAGTAATATAGAAGATGAGGCGAAAGAAACATTTCAGATTCTTTTGGATAATGCCGAAGGTGATGTTGACGAAACATATTTAGACATTGCCTATGTGTATTTGGGGGCTCAAAAATACCAGAAAGCACTTGACATACTACTGCTTGGCTACCTGAAAAACAATGAAAATCAAACAATTTTATCGGAAATAGCATTTTGTTACGAACAATTGGACGAAATAGAAAAAGCTATTTATACATACGAGAAAATTTTAAATATAAATCCTTATTCCAATGAAGCCTGGTTTAATTTAGGTCAAGTGTATTTCTCTCAAGGCAATTTTCCAAAAGCCATAGAGGCTTACGAATTTGCAACTACTATTGACGAAGATGATGCAATAGCTTGGCAACTGAAAGCTCATTCTTATTATCAAAATGATAATTACAAAAAAGCAGCCGAAAGCTATTTGATATACGCTGAAAAAAGCGAGCACAAAGAAAGTCCTACCCTTTTTGCCGCAGAATGCTACGAAAAAATGGAAGACTACGACATGGCTATCCATTACTATTCTATCGTTTTGGAAACTCAACCTAAAAATGCCGAAGCACTTGTTGGAATGGGCATTTGTTTCTCCGAAAAAGAATCTTTTCAAGACAGCATAAATTATTTTTTGGAGGCTTTAAAAATAGAACCTGACGCAAGTGAAACATGGGTTTATTTGGGAGAAGCCTATATTAATTCGGATAAAACGGAGGAAGGATTAACCGCTTATCTTAAAGCAACTGAGTTGGACGACAATCAACCCGAAACCTATGTCAGCATAGGCAACTTGTATTTGGAAAAAACCGATTACCAACTGGCTCTCGATTATTATTTACGTGCTTTTGAGCAAGATAACTCTGCTGAAAACATTAAATTACTCATTGCGATGGCTTATTTCGGATTGGAAGATTATCAACTCGCACAAAGCTACTTGGAAGAAGCAATAACACTAAATTCTGAATCGGTAAACTTATTTTTGGAAGTTTTCCCTGACGCTCTAAAAAAATTGACGATAAATTAAACCTGTTTTTATGAAAAGACTTTCTTGTTTTTTGCTTCTTTTTGTCATCATTACAACAAGTTTGTATGCTCAAACAAACTATGAAACGACAGATTCAATTCCAAAGGAGACACTCTTTGGAAAAGTTGAAAAATGGTACAAAGAAAATACTAATTATTATACTATCACGGCATTAATGGCTGTAGAAAGCACCTTTGTTCCTTTCCCTTCTGAAATTATTATTCCTCCCGCAGCATATATTGCCAGTGACCCTGAGAGTGACCTAAATATAGTTTTGATAGTTATTTTTGGAACGCTAGGTGCTATACTAGGAGCTACCATTAACTATGCTCTTTCCATTTGGCTCGGGAGAAAAATTATTTATAAATTTGCAAACAGTAAGATTGGGCACTTATTTTTTCTGAGTTCAGAGAAAATTAAACATGCGGAAGACTACTTTAATAGAAACGGGAAAACATCTACATTCATAGGAAGACTTATTCCCGGAATCAGGCATCTGGTTTCAATTCCCGCAGGTCTTGCTAAGATGAATTACCTTAATTTTGTCATTTATACGGCATTAGGAGCGTGTATATGGAATATCATCCTTGCCCTTTTAGGTTACCTTGCTCATGGACAAAAAGAATTGATTGACCAATATAGTGGTGAAATATCTAATATTCTTCTGATATTAGGAGGAGTTTTTATCGTTTACCTGATTTTTAAGGCAATAAAGAAAAAAAATATAAAAAAATAACTTTCACGTATTATGAAACTGTACGGAATCATAGGAAACCCCTTACGACATTCTTATTCAAAAGAATTCTTCAATGAAAAATTTGGAGAACAAAACATTGTTGCCAATTATGAAAATTTTCTGCTTCCCAGCATAGACTCTTTAAAAGCCATTCTGAAGTGCAACCCCAATCTGCAAGGATTGAATGTAACTATTCCTTTCAAACAGGCTGTTTTCGGCTATTTAGATGAAGTTGACCCTATTGCTCAAGAAATTGGAGCAGTAAATGTAATAAAAATTACGAATATTGACGGGAAACCCTATTTAAAAGGGTTTAACACAGATTGGTATGGCTTTTCCGAATCCATATCTCCTTATCTTAAAAAACATCATACGGATGCACTGATTTTAGGTACTGGAGGAGCATCAAAAGCGGTTGCTTTTGCCTTGAAAAAATTAAACATAAACTCTACATTTGTATCTAGAGATAAAAACAAAGCTCTTACATACAACGAATTAACAGAAGAAATTGTCAAAAAAAACAAAATCATCATCAATACAACACCAGTGGGCACGTTTCCGAAAGTAAAGGAATGTCCGCCATTTCCCTACCAATATATTGATAGCAAACATTTGGTGTACGATTTGATTTACAATCCCATTCGTAGTCTCTTTTTACAACAATCGGAAACTAGAGGAGCTACGATCGTAAACGGATGGACAATGCTTGTTAATCAAGCTTTTGAATCATACAAAATATGGGAAGGAAAGCCTCTCCTCCCAAAATATTTGGAGAATGAGTTTCTCTCTTCTAAAGATAAAAGAGCTGATATGGAGTAATTTTTATGTTAAAAACATATTATTATTAGATTGTACTGCACAAAAACCGTATTTTTGTGCAGTCTTTTTTTTAAATCTAAAAAATGAAATATGGGAAATAACTTATTGAAAGGAAAAAGAGGAATTATTTTCGGAGCATTGAACGATATGTCCATTGCCTGGAAAGTTGCCGAACGAGCTGTAGAAGAAGGAGCTATTATCACACTATCAAATACACCTTTGGCAGTTAGAATGGGAACCACCAATGAATTAGGTGAAAAATTACATGCCGAAATTATTCCCGCTGATGCAACCAGTGTTGCCGATTTGGAAAATGTTTTTACTAAATCAATGGAAATCCTTGGTGGTAAAATAGATTTTGTTTTGCATTCTATCGGAATGTCTCCCAATGTAAGAAAAAAGCGTACATACGATGATTTGGATTACGATATGCTTGACACTACATTGGACATCTCAGCTATTTCCTTTCACAAAATGTTGCAAGTAGCGAAAAAAATGGACGCTATCAGCGAAGGAGGATCTGTTGTTGCTCTAACATATATGGCTTCACAACGTACGATGTTTGGTTACAACGATATGGCTGATGCCAAAGCATTATTGGAGTCTATTGCACGCAGTTTCGGATACATTTATGGTCGTGAAAAGAATGTGCGTATAAATACAATTTCTCAATCGCCGACACCCACCACTGCAGGAAATGGAGTAAAAGGAATAGACCATTTGATGGACTTCTCCAATCGTATGTCTCCACTTGGTAACGCCACTGCGGATGACTGTGCTAACTACTGTGTAGTGATGTTTAGCGATTTAACAAAAAAAGTTACCATGCAAAATTTATTCCACGATGGAGGTTTCTCCAGTATGGGAATGAGTCTTCGTGCTATGGATCAATACAGCAAAAACTTAGGTGAGTTCACCGATGAAAACGGTAAAATCATTTATGGATAAAACCTCTTAACAAAAATTCAATCCCGATTCTTTTGAAAAAATCAATTAGAATCGGGATTTTTATTATTTATCAGATCTCCGCAAAAAATAAATACTTAAAAATCAAGACTTTCAACACAATAAAAAAAACACCTTTTCGTTTTATTGTTGCTTAAAAGTACGTTTTTTAGACAAAAAGAATTATTTTTACAGCCGACACCCTAACGTTATTTTCTATGAAAAAAAGTGGATTTTTATTTCTAAGTCTGTTTGTATTATTTTTTAGTGCATGTACCACTGATGTTCCTAACGATCCTTCCGCAACGGAAACAAGTAGTGATATTGTGGAAGATCAAACTTTTGATAAAACTATTAATATTAATTTTAGTGGAAATACAGCAACTATTACTCCAAATAAAGACGGCATTGCTGTTACCCAAAGTGGTGCTGTAGTGGTTGTAACCTCAACCTTAAAAGGTGTGGAATATATACTTTCCGGCTCTACAGACAATGGTTCCTTAAAAATTTATAGCGATTACAAATTCAAACTTACACTAAATAATGTAACACTCAATAGTACTGATGGTCCGGCTATTAATATACAATCAAGTAAAAGTGCCTATATAGTTCTTACGGATAATACTACCAATATCGTAGCTGATAGCAATACTTACCCGACTGATACGTTAGAGGACAGAAAAGGGACGATCTTCAGCGAAGGTCAATTAATATTTAGCGGGTCAGGATCCTTAAATATAACGGCAAAATATAAGCATGCTATCTGTAGTGATGATTATATCCACATAAGAAGTGGTAATATAACAATATCGGAAACCGTATCCGATGGATTACATTCACCTGATTATATTTTAATTGACGGAGGAAATTTGTCCGTAACATCATCCAACGATGGCATTGAATGCACTGAGGGCTATATCGTTATCAACAATGGAACAATTAATGTAAACTCTGTAGATAAAGCGATTGTTGCATCTTTCGACACAACAACCGTTACTGAATCTGTAATTGATCCATACATTACAATTAACGGAGGAACATTAACGCTTGCCACTACAGGTACAAAAGCCCATGGAATAAGTAACGCTTCTAATGTTACCATTAACAATGGGGATATTAGCATAGTAACTTCGGGCTACAAATCTGACGGTATACATACTGATGGCACTGTTACCATCAATGGAGGAACCTTACAAATTGATGCGAGAGATGACTGTATGAATGTGACTCCCGTAATAAACGCGGGGCATTATACTTGTTTGTAAAAAACACATTCTTTTATAATTTTTAATAAAAAGCTTCTTTAGTAAATATTTCTTTATATTATTGCATACCATACATAAAGCTGACAATTCTATTTCTTAGTTGAATATCTTGATTTTTGTTTTTTAACCTTAACACCAAACAAACCATGAATCAAAAACTAACCGGAATTGTTCTATTTTGTGGATTTTTAGCAGCGGTGGAAACCCATGCTGCGACGAGTCTTAACATAACATGGAACAATAGTTCTCAATAGACTATCGCCTTGAGTGCAATAGAGAAGTTCACATTCAGTGATACTGATGTAATTTTCAACTACACAACGGGATTAACTGACGACTTTGTTGCAACAAACATGAGAAAAATTGCTTTCTCGGGTGATGTTGCTATAGGCGAAACAGATGCTAACGAATCATTAGGTTTTTACCCAAATCCTGCTTCTGATTTTATCTACCTAACCGAACCCATGACTTCCAATACAGAAATTTCTGTATATAATATAGATGGACGGATTGCTATGCAAGAAAAATTAGGGGATTCTTCATCCATTGATGTAAGTAGACTACAATGTGGATTTTATCTTCTTAAATTAGGTGACAAAATCTTTAAATTCAGAAAACTATGAAAAAGTCAATGTTATTGACCATTTCATTAGTTAGCTGTTTGCTACTTTGGTCACAAATGAACGTTTATTTCCGCAAAACAGATGGTTCTATCTTAAAAGTTTATTCTGCTTACATAGATAGTATCCGATCGTATAAGGCAAATGCTTCAGATGCTTACTATAGTACCTTGTCCATTTTTAAAAAGGATAATTCCGTCGTTAATTTGACATTATCAGAAATAGACAGTATGTTTTTTGCACAAAATGACACTGTAAAAATAACCTATACAGGAAGTACTGTAAACATTGATAATCCTCTGGCTTATAGCGGTGTATCGGTAAGTACGTCAGGACAAGATGTAACAGTAACCTCAAGTCCAGGTGAAAAGGAAGTTATCTACTTAGTAAGTGGAACAACTACCAATGGTATGCTGAAAATATATAGCGACTATAAATTACAATTGTTACTAAACAATGCTAATATTACCAATGGTGATGGTCCTGCTATTAATATTCAATCTTCAAAAAAAATATCGGTAAACTTATTAGCCGGTACACAAAATACATTAACGGACGGTAGTTCTTATGCAACAAGTACAGAAGACCAAAAGGCTACTTTCTTTAGTGAAGGACAGTTGATATTTGATGGTACAGGTAGCCTCACAGTAAAAAGTAATAGTCAACATGGCATTTGCAGTGATGATTTTATCCAGATTACGAATGGAGTAATAACTGTTTCAGCTGCTGCAAAAGATGGTATACATGCTAACGATTATTTTAAAATGTATGGTGGCACACTGAATGTGACAGCCACAAGCGATGATATTGATTGTGAAGCCGGACACGTGCTTATTACCGGAGGGTCAATTACGACAGTAAACACCACTGCCGATACAAAAGGAATATCATGCGACAGTACAATGACAATTTCCGGTGGCACAATAAATATGACAGTAGGTGGTAACCAGGCAAAAGGATTAAAATCGAAACAAGCCATGACATTAAGTGGCGGTACAATTACCATCAATACTTCGGGTGCTGCAGTCCTTTCTGCTTCCGGATCGGGTTATGATCCATCTTATTGTACAGCAATAAAGGGAGGCTCCGATATTACCATATCAGGAGCAAACATAACTGTTAGAGGTACCGGAACCGGAGCGAAAGGAATCTCCGCAGATGGCAACTTGAGTATGACATCAGGAACTGTAGGGGTAACTACTACAGGAGCGGGAGCCACCTACACCAACACTTCGGGCATTGCCGATTCTTATGCATCTTCCTGTTTTGAAGCAGACGGCAATATCAGCATATTGGGCGGATCACTTACAGCAACAACTTCCGGAACAGCTTCTAAGGGAATTTCAGCAGATGGCACATTAACCTAATGGAACTGCCGGAACAGTAAGCGGTGGTACCGAAACTACTGATGCAAGTTACATCTATATGAAAGGAGGAACATTGGTTGCCAGTGCAACCAATGGTGATGCAGTTGACTGTAACGGAAATTTCACCATGACAGGGGGAACATTATTGGCTTATGGTCCTGCTAACAATACAAACGAAGATATCGATGTGAATGGAAATATTTTGATTAACGGAGGACTGTTCTTTGGGGCTTGCTATAATTCGAGTATGTTTGAAACAATAACATCTTCTTCAACACAAACAGGAGTATGTCTCAAGTCATCAAGTCAATTAAGTACCGGGTCAAATTACTTCCATATTCAAAATGCCAGCGGTACTGATTTGGGAACTTTTATGCCACCTCGGGGTGCTTATTATTACCACTTTTCTTCGCCGAGTTTGGCAGCAAGTACAACATATACCGTTTATATAGGGGGGTCGTATTCCAATGCGACATCTTCCTTAGGCGGCTACTATACGGGAGGAACATATAGCAATACAAACGCAACAAAAAAGACATTCACTACCGGAACTTCAAAAATAACAACGGTAAGTAGTTTCTAGGAAAAAATAAACCCATGACTTTTGCAAAAGGATTCGACGATTTTATATTGCTCGAATCCTTTTTTATATTTTTTAGGAATTTATCTTAATTATTATTATTTTTGTAGATGTGAGTTTTTTAATTCCAGCAATAAGAAAGACTTCGTATGAAAACTTTGACGACTGAGACGGGAAAGTTCCAAATGTGAAACATAAAAATATAACCTTTAATCTAATTAAATATGAAAAAAAAATTTACTCTATTGCTACTACTTGCTCTAGGATGGACGGGTATGTACGCATCAACAAAATTGATCACGAAGTTAAATAACAATTCGTCTTTCGACGAAAACTTATCAGACATCAGAAAATGGACTTTCACTACCAATAATGAAATAAATTTTATTGGTAACAATAATTCATCTATATATACAGCAGCCGTAACAGCCATTGATATAATGTATTTTGAAGGAGTTGCAACAAATTTACAAACCACCACAAGTAGTGAATTATTTTTCTATCCCAACCCGGCTACAGACTATATC
>ERZ795062.1797-NODE-1797-length-14728-cov-6.682274_pt1 | contig 14728 bp, 13 predicted proteins | sample MGYA00375146_ERZ795062 | MGnify/ENA primary metagenome ERZ795062 (study PRJEB30191, sample SAMN05720281) | activated sludge metagenome | isolation source: Anaerobic digester | place: USA | collected 2015-07-16 ... | reverse complement strand
TTGAAGCTGTTGGATGTGGATGCCGGGGCGCAGCCGGGGGATAAGGTGGGTTAAGTTTATTTCTAGGAGATTAAGCTATTTGCTTTAGCCAGTAGATTTTCGTGAAAGCCGTCTGAATGAGGACGGCTTTTTGCTGGGAAGTGAACTTTTCAAACTTTTTCTTTTGTTGGTTTAGGTAAGCGAAAAGCGAATCAAATTATTTTAGTTAACTTTATTAAAATTAATTGCTTGCATGAATTTAAGGACAATGGCATGATTGTTGTGGTAGCTGATAAATTGGAGATATTAGGCGATATTGGGCTAGGTGAGTGTGGGTAGCCGTCAAAATTTTGATAATGTTTAGATTTTTTTGAAAAAAGAGCATTTATTTTGAAAATCAGAGGAGTATGTGTAAAGATGAGAAAAGAAAGATGGCTTTTTGATGTGTTGCTTTTCTTTGTCACTTTGTTGTGTGCTACCACCATCAAGGGACAAAGTGCTTGTGATGTTTTGGGGGCATTGTTCCTAACCGCATTGATACGTATGGTATGGACAGTTATGGTGAAATTATTGTGTGATGGTAAATCAACCAATAAGTCAATTGTATTGATAGTGGTGATGATGTTGCTGGTTTCGGCATTAATTAGTAGTTTGGATGGTAATCTAAAGTATGGAGTAGTGTATGGGTTAGTGGGTGGTTACATTGGTGGTCGATTAATAACACATCTGATGCCTTAAACAATTGGACTTAAGTATCGCAGTAAAAAAAGTGATACGTGTGTGAAGCCGGGAGATAAAGTAGGCTAATACCCTTATTGTAAAAGCTGCCTGAATCATCAGATTCAGGCAGCTTGTTTATCAAAAATTTTTGAGGTGAAAAAAGATGCCGTTAAAAAAATATTGCTTCATCTTATTGCTGCTGCCCATCAACGCGTGGGCGTGTGTGTTGCACGGGGCAGAGGATTATTTTTTCCGCATTCACGACTGCGACGACAACGGCTCGCTCAGTTTGCAGGAATGGCGACAGGTGAAAACTGTTTATCCTGATGCGGAACTGGTGTTGTCGTTCAAAGCGGGCAGTCGCGCCGAGTTTGTGCGTTTAGACCGCAACAAAAACGGTAAGCTGGAACCGGCCGACCAAGATTGGCGGCAGTTGATCCGCTATGGGCAATATCATCCTTGTATTTGCCGCAGTTATCCGTGTGGTAAGTGATGGATAAAGCCGGTTGGTTGGGGATAAAAACTAAAATGCCTGTCTGAAAAAAGAGCGAAGCGAGTTTCTGCGAAGCTAAAAAACCTTTCAGACAGGCATTTTAGTTTTTATTCCCCCAACACCTGCCGCCGAAAAGAAGCCTCTATTTTCTCGCTTTCCAAGCCCGTCATAATAATCACCAGTTGCGAATCATGCGGTTCGTACGGCCATTGAGTTAAGTGTTGAGGCGGGTAAATCATGTGCTGTACGCCGTTGATTAACACCGGATAGTCTTCGTCGATATTCAGAATGCCTTTAATCCGCAACACCGATTGACCGTGTACATGCAGTAGCGCGGAGAGCCAGACGCCGAAGGCCGTCCAATCAATCGGTTCGCTGATGCGTAGCGCCAGCGAATGCACGCCGCCGTGGGCGGTGATGTTGGGTGCGCGGTAGCTCGTGCCGGCGGGGTGGCTGACGGCGGGCAGTTCGGCGAAATCGGGCAGGGCATCGTTTAAGCTGTGGCGCAAGATGGTGATGCCGGGCAGAAGGGCGTTCAAACGGTTTTCCAAGGTAGTGGCTGCCTCGGGTGCCAGATCGGTTTTGCTGATCAGCAATACATCGGCGGCGGAAACCTGCTGCGTCCAGATGCGGTTGCCGCTGTCGGCCATTTCGTTGCCGTTGACCGCATCGACTACGGTAATGGTGCGCGCGACGGCGAGCTGGTGGGTGAGCATTGGATCGGCCTGAATGGTGGCGACAATCGGCGTCGGCTCAGCCAAGCCGGTGGTTTCGATCACGATTTTTTGAATCGGCGGCACGCGCTGGGCGGCGCGTGCGTCGAGTAGTTCAACCAGTGTTTCTTTCAATTCGCCGCGTATCTGGCAGCACAAACAGCCGGAATCGAGCAGCACGACATTTGGCGAAATCGGCGCCACCAGTTGCTGGTCGATGCCGACTTCGCCAAATTCGTTAATCAGCACGGCGGTGTCGCCGTAGTTTTCCTGCGCCAGCATTTTTTGCAGCACGGTAGTTTTGCCGGAGCCGAGAAAACCGGTGAGTAGGGTAACGGGAATGGGCATAACGATTCTAAGCTCGCAAAGGGTCGAACGGTCTGCCGCTGATGCTTTCCACCGCCAGCCAGATTTCGCTCAGGTTTTCGGCCAGTGCGGTTTTGCCGGTGGCGCCGCTCAATTGATATTGTACGCCCTGCCAGTCGCTCACTTTGATGTGGTGCGGTGCGAGCAGGCGGTTGATGAGGGTGATGCGGTGCGTGCGCAGGCGTCGTCGTTGGATGCTGTCGCTGCTTTGTTCACCGTTGTTTTCGAGGCGGGTGGCCCAGTGGGCTTCTTCGCCGAACATGCCGCATAGTCCGCACATGGGGTTTCCTTGGGTAATCAAGAGTTGGGAAAAATGCCTATCTGAAAACGGTTTCAGACAGGCATTCTGGAACCTTTGCAAAATTAAAACCTGCGTCATACTCGGGCTTAGACCCGAGTATCTTTTTGTTTCTTAAGGGAGGCGAGATACTCGGGTCAAGCCTGAGTATGACGGAACCCATCAAATCATTTCAACAAAGGTCATTCATTCTGCTTTACCACTGGCGCGGGTTGCGGGCGATAAAGTCGTCGGCGATTTGGTCAAAGGTACACCATTGCACGCCTTCGTGGCTGTTGATGTATTCGATCAGCCGCTCGTGCATCATCAGCACTTGCGGGCGGCCGGATACGTCGGGGTGGATGGTCATGGTGAACACGGCGTAATCGTGTTCGCGGTATACCCAATCGAACTGGTCGCGCCACATTTGCTCGATGTCGCGCGGGTTCACAAAACCGTGGCTGTTGGGCGATTTTTTGATGAACATCATCGGCGGTAAATCGTCCAGATACCAGTTAGCGGGGATTTCCACCAGCGGGGTTTCTTTGCCGCGCTGCAAGGGTTTCATCCAGTGATCGGGGTGTTTGGAATAGTCGATTTTGGTCCAGCTGTCGCCCACGCGCACGTAATAGGGGTGGAAATCGTTGTGCATCAGCGAGTGGTCGTATTTGATGCCGCGTTCCAGCAGCAATTCGTTGGTGACCGGGCTGAATTCCCACCACGGGGCAACGTAGCCGGTGGGGCGTTTGCCGGCCAGCTCGGTAATCAATTCCAGCGAGCGGTCGAGCACGGCGGTTTCCTGCTCGCGGGTCATCGCAATCGGGTTTTCGTGGCTGTAGCCGTGCATGCCGATTTCGTGGCCGCGGCGGGCAACTTCTTTCATTTGTTCGGGGAAGGTTTCGACCGAGTGGCCGGGGATAAACCAAGTGGTTTTCAGATTGTATTTGTCGAATAAATCGAGCAGGCGCGGGGCGCCGACTTCACCGGCAAACAGGCCGCGGGAGATGTCGTCGGGGCTGTCTTCACCGCCGTATGAGCCGAGCCAGCCGGCGACGGCGTCCACATCAATACCATAGGCTACCAAGATTTTCTTTGCCATTGCTACTCTCCTGTGTTTGCGCCGGGGCACACGGGCGATGCGGTTGGGCGCGTGGGGTACTGCTTGCCCGTTGGATAGCGTTTGGGTTGTCGACAGCTTGAAAGGCCTGTCTGAACAACAGATGATGTGGTGTGGGTTTGTGTAGAGTATTTATTACTAAATAATAGGGTTGTTTGGCTGGTTTGTGAACCGTCTTTACTTGATTTATTTTTTTCAGACAGGCATTTAGCAATTTAAAAACGCTGTGCATTGAGCGGCTGATCGCCGGTGAGCAGGCGGGCGAACTCGCGGCCGGCGGCCAATACGGTTTCTTCGTGCCCAACGGGGGCGGATACCATCAGCGCGGCGGGCAGGCCATTGCGGTTGAGGCCGGTGGGCAGGGAGAGGCTGGGCATATCGAGAAAACTGGTGGCCATGGTATTGCGCAGAATTTGCTGGTTGCAGGCGAAGAAATAGTCTTGGTCTTGTTCCAAGCGCGCCAACGGCGGCGCATCGATGGCGGTGGTGGGCATCAGCAGCAGCGCGCCGGCCAGTTCGGCGGCGATGTCTTGCTGCAAGCGGCTGCGCCAAGCCAAAAGCTCACACAGATTTTGCGGCGGATAGGCTTGATTGGAAAGCAGCCGTTTCGCCACCCGTTCGTCCATCAGCGCGGCTTGCGCCAGCGAATCTTGATGCAACTGCCAGGCTTCGAGGCCGATGAGCGTGCCGTATTGGTTAAATAATTCGGGGATGCGGTTGAGCGACGGGAGCGGCTGGCGGATGATTTCCACCCCGGCCTGTTGCAGTTTGCGGATGCTGTCTTCAAACGCTTGGGCGATTTGGGGTTCGACGGCTTCGCTGTACAAGCCTTCCGGCACTATCGCTTTGAAATGCCTGTCTGAAACGCGGTCGGCATCCACTGCAAACGCCTGCATCACGGTGCAGATGTCGGCAACGGTGTGCGCCAGCGGGCCGATGCTGTCGAGCGTGGTCGAGAGCGGCCAAACGCCGATGCGGGAAAGACGGCCGGAGCCGGGTTTGAAACCGGCCAAACCGTTGAGGGCGGCGGGAATGCGGACAGAGCCGGAAGTATCGGTGCCCATGCTGTACGGCACGATGCCCAAGGCCACCGATAAGGCCGCGCCGCTGGAAGAGCCGCCGGGTGCCAGCGCTTCGCTTTGCGACCAGGCATTGGCCGGGGTGCCGAAATGCGGATTTAAGCCCAAGCCGGAAAAGGCGAACTCGGTGAGGTTGGTGCGCCCCAACGATACGGCGCCGATGCTTTCCAGCAGCGCAACGGCAACGGCATCCTGTGCTTTCGGCGCCGCTTGTGCGGTGGTTAGGCTGGCGGCGCGGGTAACTTCGCCCGCTTGGTCGAACAAATCTTTCCAACTGAGCGGAATACCGTCGAGCAAGCCCAGCGCTTGCTTATTTTGCCAACGCGCCGTCGCCGCCTGCGCCGCCTGCCGCGCGCGCGATTCGGTGAGGCGGATAAACACGGAATCCGCCTCTTGCGCACGTTGCAGGCTGTGATCCAGCAAGGCGCGCGGGGTTAACGAACCTTCGGCAAAAGCAGCCTGAATTTGGGAGAGGGTGGCGATAGGCGGCAGTTTCATGGCGGATTCCTTTTGGATAGGGTGGCAATGAAAAGTGGATAATTTATAACAGTATAGAGCGAAACTGCCGCTTGTGGTTCGTCCGTTAGCCGACAATATCCGCCCAACTCAAACCGAAGCGCGCCAAGTATTTGCGCAAACGGTCGCTGTCGTTGGGGGTGGCGCGGGCATTGCGGGATACGTTGAACAACGCGCGGCCGGCTTCGGCCATGTTTTTATGTTTCCGGCACAGGGTAATCACGTTTTCCAACTGCATTTGGTCGAACAAATCTAAATGTTCGGTATTTTTTAAAAGATGATGCCAATCTTTTTCAGACGGCCTGTTTACTGATAGGCCGTCTGAAAACTCTGTTTCCTGCTGCCATAACCATGCCAGCCGCTGAATTTCTGCTTCCACCAATTCGGTTTGTATCCGCCCCTGCGGTGCCAGCGTCGCCAGCCGCATCATGCTGGCGGCCAAATCGCGAAAGTTGCCGCGCCACAAGGCTTGGTCGGACAAGGCGAAATCAAGATAGGCGGCGTAGGCTTCTTTATTGAAACGGGTGGTGCGCCCCAATTCCTGCGATACCAGCGCTAATTGGTGCTCGATATTCGGCTCGATGTCTTCGCGCCGCTCGGTGAGCGCGGGCAGGGTGTATTGCCAGATATTGATGCGGGCGAACAAGTCTTCGCGGAAACGGCCGGCGCGTACTTCTTGGCGCAAATCGCGGTTGGTACCGGCAATCAGCTGGAAATCGCTGGCCACTTCGCTGTCGCTGCCAACCGGATAAAAGTGTTTTTCTTCAATCGCTTTGAGCAGCATGGTTTGTTCGTCTAAGCCCAGCTCGCCGATTTCGTCTAAAAACAAAATGCCTTTATCGGCGGTTTTCAGCCAACCTTCGCGCTTGTCGGCCGCGCCGGTGAACGCGCCTTTTTTGTGGCCGAACAAGGCCGAGGCGGCACCGTCGCCGCGCAAGGTGGCGCAGTTCACATCAACAAAACGCCCGCTGATCAGATGGCGCGCTTTTTTCAATTCGTAAATCCGTTTGGCCAGCATCGATTTGCCCGCGCCGGTGGGGCCGTTGAGCAGAATCGGCGAGGGCGAGTTGAGCGCTACTTGCTCGATTTCGGCAATCATGCGGTTAAACGCCGGGTTGCGGGTGGCAATGCCGCTTTTCAGATAGCGCACCGCATCGTCGCGCACCGCTTCTAGGCGTTTGGCCAGCGCATCGTAGCGGGCTAAGTCCAAATCGATGATTTCATAGCTGCCGACATCGCCGGCCACCATATTGCGCCGCTGGTTTTTCGGCGGCGCAGTCTGCATCAATACGCTGGGAATCTGGCGGCTTTCTACCATCAAAAACAGGCAAATCTGCGCCACGTGGGTGCCGGTGGTGATGTGCGTCCAATATTCCTCGCCCTCGGTGTCGAAGGTGTAAGCCGCCGCCCAATCATGCAGCTTGGTATAGACCTCACTGAAATCCCAAGGATTTTCCAATTCCATAGCCACCAAATTCACCGCAGTATGCGGCGCTTGCTCTTGAATATCGGCTTTAACGATTTCGGCTAAATCGCGGTATTTCTCGGCGTAAAACAACTCCATGCGGTCGATTTGCAGGTCGGTGCGCTGGTTCATCGCCACATTCGGCCGCCACTTCTGCCAACGGCCTTGCCCTTTACCGGCATCCAACTGGGTGCCGAGAAAGCTGATTACGATGCGTTTTTTGGGATTCATGATTTTATGTTCCGAAAAATGAGATAGCGGTTTATATATATAAATAGCTTAAAAGATAGTTTTTTTGAATTGTAGCAAAAAAGCTTAAATGCCTGTCTGAAAAAATAGTTTTATATTTTTCATAATGTTAAAAAATATTTTTGCTGAAAATGAAAAGTTGGCACGCGGTTTGCAAGAGACCATACAGGCACCACGCACAAATGCCGGAGGAATTACAGCCTTCCACGCTCGAGGTTGCGGGTTCGAGTCCCGCCTCTGCCGCCAACATCACTATGGCAGAGTAGCTCAATTGGATAGAGCGCGAATATTTCTCCAACCCTAGTTGTGCGGTGTGCCACCTATTTAATTAGGTTGTCGAAATGTTTTCAGACGGCCTGCCACACCGCTTTACGGTGCAATAGGCAAATGCAGAAGAAATTACATTGATTAACCCAAGGGTCGCGGGTTCGATTCCCGCCTTCGCCGATACGCTGGCGAAGTAGCTCAGTTGGTAGAGCGTTGGCGAAATTTCTTCAACCCTAGTTGCCGCTGCACCACCCCCTTACGGGCGCGCTGACACAGAAGGGAGCGTCACTGCCGAAAATGTTTTTGAACGTCGGGCAGGCTGTGTAAAAGCAGATAAGGCAGATAAAACCTTCGGGTTGAAGTAGGTTTGTCGGCAAGGTTGAGGATGCAGGTTGCGGCTCCGATGACGGGTCGCCACTGGCGCGCGTTTCCAACGGCAGGCTTGGCTTGGGGTAATGCCCAAGTTGCCTTATTGATGCGGGTTCGAATCCCGTCGCGTCCACCAATATTGAGGCCGTCTGAAACCATTTGGATGGCACACCACCCCTTACGGGCGAATGCCGACAGGATTACATCGGATTATTAGGTTCAACTCCTAACCGTGTTTCGGCACGGAAATCTTGTCACTCTGGTCGCCCACCCCTTATGGCGGATGCCGGTAAGACTACATCTATTTGGAGAAACGATGTCTTACCAACCCTAGCCGCCACCTATTAACAGGCCGTCTGAAAACTTCAGACAGGCATAGCAAAAAAGGAAATAAAAATGGCTAACACCAACTTGTTCCAATCCATCAAAAACCGTTTCACCGCTGCCAACACCCGCAACGAAGCGGGCGGCTTGGCCTACACCTTAACACCGAAACAGCAGTTGGCACAGCTCGCCGCTACCGGCTGCCTGAACAGCACTTTTTACGCTCACGCCGAAGATCAATTGGCGCAGGTGTTGTTGCTGGCTGAAACGCTGGATGCCGAGTTTATTGCCAAAACCGCGATTTACGCCCGTCAACAAGGGCAGATGAAAGACATGCCGGCCTTGTTGCTGGCGGTGTTGGCGCATAAAGACGTAGCCATGCTGGCGCGTGTGTTCGACCAAGTGGTCGATAACGGCAAAATGCTGCGCAACTTCGCCCAAATCATCCGCAGCGGGGCGGCCGGACGCAAATCGTTCGGTTCGCGCCCGAAAAAGCTAATTCAGCACTGGTTGCTGACCGCCAGCGAAAAACAGTTGTTGAACGCAGCCATCGGCAATCAGCCTTCCTTGGCCGATATTGTGAAAATGGTGCACCCGAAACCGCGTGAAAACTGGCGTGCCGCTTGGTTCGCTTGGTTAATCGGTAAGCCGTTCGACGAAACCGAGCTGCCGCCGCTCACCCGCGCTTTTGAGGTTTATAAACGCGAACACCGCGGTGCCTTGCCCGACGTGCCGTTCCAAATGCTGACCGCGCTAAATCTCGATAGCCACGCTTGGGCGCAGATTGCCCGCAACGGCTCTTGGCAGCAGGTGCGCCAAAACCTGAACACCTTTTTGCGCCACGGCGTATTGGCTAAACAGAAGAACATCGACATCGTCGCCGCCAAACTGCGCGACCGCACAGCGATTGCCCGCGCCCGTGCGCTGCCGTATCAATTGCTGACGGCGTTTCAGGCTACCGTCGACGATATGCCGCACGCCATCCGCGAAGCCTTGCAGGATGCGATGGAAACCGCGGTGCGCAATGTGCCGGAGTTTGCCGGCAACGTGGTGGTATGCCCTGATGTATCCGGTTCGATGCACAGCCCGGTTACCGGCCACCGCGGTTCGGCCACCAGCCAAACCCGCTGTATCGACGTGGCCGCGTTGATGGCCGCCGCCGTGTTGCGCCACAACCCCAAAGCGCAAGTGCTGCCGTTTGAAATGGATACCGTCAATATCCGTCTTAACCCGCGCGACAGCATCATGACCAACGCGGAAAAACTCGCCCGCATCGGCGGTGGCGGTACCCGTTGCAGCGCTCCTTTGGAGCAACTGAACCGTAAAAAGGCTAAGGTGGATTTGCTGATTATGGTGTCCGACAACGAAAGCTGGGCGGATAACGAGCAACAATGGGGCAGCAAAACCAGCTTGATGAAAGAATGGGATAAGCTGAAACAGCGTTGCCCGCAAGCCAAACTGGTGTGCATCGATATTCAGCCTTATACCCACGCTCAAGCGCAAAACCGCAGCGATATCCTGAATATCGGCGGCTTCAGCGACCAAGTGTTCAGCCTGATTGGCGAGTTTGCCGAAACGGGGATGAATGCCGATGCTTGGGTAGCCGCGATTGAGCGGATTAAGCTGGCGGAGGTGCAGTAAGGCAATGCCTGTCTGAAAACGATATGGGGTTTTCAGACAGGCATTTATGTTGAATCATCACTATGGCGAAAAAATATAAAAGCGGTACAATCAACTACACCGATTGATTTCAGGAGCGTGCCATGAAACCCATTTTAATGTTTACCCTGGCTTTCAGTATCGGCCTGCCTGTCGCTGCCGTTCACGCCGCCGATTCTGCGCCGTGGGATGCCCATCCTGCGCTAAAACGCAGCGAAGTGAGCAAGGTTTACCGCCAACAATGGCTGCGTGCGCCGTCGCGACGACAATGCGGGCTGCTGGCACTCGCCACGCGCGATCCGGCGCACTATCCGGATGCGAAATCACGCAAAGCCAATTTCAGCGGCGGCTGGGGCGTGGCTTACGATTTGGTTAGCAAACGCGGTATGTATTTCCGCAGCGCTTACGGCGTGGCCAATGCCGGTACCAGTAGCGATAAGGTGATGCCGTGGGGCGAAAAAATGCGCTACCGCGACGGCAGCTTGGTAAGTTATGGCCGCGAAGGGGGTAATCCGGAAGGCAAATGGCTGGCCTATCTCTATCTGCCCAACGGCTGTTTTTACAATATCTGGAGCGGCATCGGCGAAGATCATTTGTTGGAAATGATTCAAGGTTTGCGCAAGGTGAAGTAGGTTTTGGGTTGGCATGGGAATGCCTGTCTGAAAACGAGCATAGTGAGTTGCTGCGAAGCCAGCTAAAAGTGATAAGGCACCATTAGGTGTCTTATTTTTGTTTGCTTTGGATGAATATCTAATAAGATAGAAATTATATCTTTATGGCTATTTTTGACAGAATAATATAGTTGATGAAAAATCTTGGGTATTATTTTATATTTTAACTTTCAATGTGTTATAAAAATTTTTGCCAGAAAAAATAAATTGGCACGCTACTTGCATGATACTCAATAAGCACTATGCACAAATGCCGGAGAAATTACAGCTTTTGATGCTCAAGGTTGTGGGTTCGAGTCCCGCCTCTGCCGCTAACATCACTACGGCAGAGTAGCTCAATTGGTTAGAGCATGTATTTCTCTAATCCTTGTTGTGTAACGTGCCGCACCCTTTAGGGGCAATAAATACAGCAAGAAAGTACGCCATGTCTAAGAAGCGAAAAAACAGCAAAATAGAATTTCCCCCAATGATGTTTCCCTACATCCGCACGGCGAATCAAAATACTTTACAGCGAATCAGTTCAACCGATTACGGCATGGATGCCGAACAGCATCTTCAAGCGTTGCAGCAAGTGATGACTCTGCAAAACGGCTATCTTTCAGCAGATTTAGGCCAGTATTATTACCCTGCCGAAACCGTTGAATTGATGGCTTATCACAGCGAAGATGCCCATGCTTACACAATATGCCACCTGATGATAATACAAAGCGTATTGGCCGAAACCTATGGCTGCTTGCTTTCCTTCTATTGGAACCATTATCAGAAAAACAGAGATGGCCTGCCGCCCAGTATGCAGCAAGAATTGGATGCCGCTTATCGCTTGGCAGATGAAAAGGGCATGATTGATCATGATTGGGTTTAGCCATCTATACTGCACAGACCAACAAGCAATCGAATGCGTATTTGATATGATAAATTATTAAGAAAGAACAATAACCATGCAAAAATTCATCTTAATCCGCGGCCACCAAGGCTCGGGAAAATCCACTTTTGCCCGTGAAAAAATCTCCGAGTTTCAGCGCGATTATCCGCAGGGCGAGGTGGTGTATATTGAAAACGATTTGCTGCTTACCGATTCAAACGGCGTGTACCGCTGGTCGGGCGAGGCCTTGGATAAAGCGCAAAAGCAGGGCTTGGCGAAGATGAAGGCGGCTTTGAAAAAAGGGCAGGCCACGCCACAGGCTGATGTGTTGATTGTGAACGCGAACACTAATCAAAAATCCGCTTCCTGCATTCATTTGTTGCAAATGGCGCGCAAACACGGCTTCGCCACCGAAGTGTACCGCCTGCATAATTTCTATCCCAATTTGCACGGCGTGAGCGAAGCCGATGTATTGGCAGCGTATGTGAAGCTGAACCAAAACCGTTTGCGCGATGAAATTCATGTGGAAGCGGTGCAGCCGATTGCCGCCGAACAAGCGGCGATGATTGAGGCGATGCAAAACTTCGGCCAACAGCCTTTAGCATTTGATGAAGAGCGCCAAACCTTTGTCACCCGTGAATATCTGCAATTTGGCCGCCGTAATTTCACCAGCAAACCCAGCCGCTTGTATCCTGAGTTGCAGGTGTTGAAATACGCGCGTAGCGTGTTTTACGACAACCGCTTCGACGATGCCTTATTGGAAATGCGCGGCTTGGTGATCGATGCACAGCAAAACATCATCGTGCGGCCGTTTAAAAAAGTGTTTAACTATTCGGAACGCACCGCCAAAAACAGCAAATACCCGCTTGAGCTGGCCGATCACCACTTGGTAGACGCGGTGGTGAAGGTAAACGGTTTTCTCGGCTGCGCCACTTATGTATGCCTGCCTGAAAACCACCCCAGCCACGGCGCGGCCTTTAACCATCAGGTGTTGTATTCCACCACCGGCTCACTGGATAGCGATTTTGCTAAGATGACGGCGCAACACTGCGCGCCCTACGAAGCCCTGTTCCGCGCCTATCCGAATCATACGTTTTTGTTTGAAATCACCGATGAAAGCGATGTGCACATCATCAACGAGCGCTTCGGCGAAACCTTAATCGGCGTGATTGATGTGGCGAGCGGCCGCCAGTTGAGCGAGCGCGAGTTGGATGACATCGCCGCGCGTTTTACCGCGGAACACTCCATCACGCTGCACCGCCCGGCCATATTGCAAAACATCAGCTTTGGCCTTCTGAAAACGATGTTGAAAACGGTGGAACACGAAGGTTTTATGGTGTTTGATGCGCAAACGCAGGAAATGCTGTTTAAGCTGAAATCGCCGTATTATTTGGTTTCTAAGTTTTTAGGCCGCAGCAACGAAGGCAACTTAGGCCGCAAGCTGGATAAACGCCATGTGGATGAAGAGTATTATCCTTTGATCGACCATATTCGCGAAAATCAAGAAACCTTCAACCGCTTGGCAGAATTGGAAAAAATCGCGTTTATCCAGCAGTTTTTGCGTGAGAGCGTGTAGATTTTTATTCTTAAACCTCGAAGAAAATTTTGATAAGGGTTACAACATGAATGATTTATTAATATTGGTAGAAACTCTTCAGAACCTACTAATTTCACGGGCTACAGGGGGAGAAGAAAAAGCCTCGGAATATACTACTCTTCGGCAAGTAATTGTAACAAATGCCTCACTAGAAACGGTTACGCCAAACTTTTTGAAGACATGCAGAACACTTGATCAATTTTGGCAGTTTATTAAGTACGAATATGAAACGTATGCTGAAAGAAGGCAATTTATATGGAAAGAATTTCAACCATTATTACAACAATTAGAGCAGCCTAATATTGGGTCAGAGCATGTCGTTACACAGGTCATTGAAAGAGTGGATGCAGCCCATGTACAAGCTGCATGGATGAAAGCTTTAGATAGACGAATAGTTGACCCAGAAGGTGCTATCACATCTGCGAGAACCTTGATTGAATCAGTATGTAAGCATATCTTGGACGAAGCAGCTATTAGCTATGATGATGCTACGGATTTACCTAAACTTTATAAACAGACTGCTGAAATTTTAAATTTAGCACCATCACAACATACGGAACCAATTTTTAAACAAATTCTTGGAGGGTGTACGGCGGTTATTGAAGGATTAGGGTCATTACGAAATCGTTTGAGTGATGCTCACGGCAAAGGGAGAATTGGTAGTAAGCCTTTGCCAAGACATGCGGAATTAGCTGTTAACTTATCAGGCGCATTGGCAAGTTATTTATTAGCTACATGGGAGGCTAAAAGTAGTTTAGAAAGAAAGTCATGAATAAAATTTTTTTCACCTCAGACCTACACTTTTCCCACAAAAATATCGCCAAATTCTGCCCCCAGTTCCGCCCGGCCACCGAGTCGCCGCAAGAGCTGAACGAATTTATGATCGATGTGTGGAACCGCACCGTTGCGCCCGAAGATACGGTGTATAACTTGGGCGATGTGTCGTTTGCCCACGAAGTCGGCCAAGTGGCTTCGGTGTTGCAACGCTTAAACGGGCGGCACCATCTGATACTCGGCAATCACGACGGCATCATTGAGCGCCATGCCGATTATTTTTTGCAGACCATCAAGCACGACGGCCATCCGTTGCTGTCGTCTATCCAGCATTATCTCAAGCTGAAGCTGTCGGAAATCAATCAGACTTTGGTATTGTTTCATTACCCGATTTCCGAGTGGGACGGCTGCCACAAAGGCTGGTACCACCTGCACGGCCACCTGCACGACCGCATGGCGGAATTGCCGGGGCGGATTCTAAACGCGGGCTACGATATGCACGGCCGTTTCCTTACGCCGCAGGATATTGATGATTTTCTGGCCGGCTTGCCGAAGCTGGTGCGCCATCGCGATAAAGACGGCTGGGCGGAAGATAGGGAGGCGGCCAAAGCGCGGGTAAAGGCGGAATTGGCGCATAGAAATAGTTGAAACAAAATGCCTGTCTGAAAGATTTTTTCAGACAGGCATTTTAGTTGTTAAAGCTTAAAACACCCGAGTAGCAAACACCTGCGGATTCGGTTCGTTCAAATCCATATCGAAGTCGTCTACCGTAATCGCGATTTTCACCAAACGGCGGGCTTCGCGCAGTTGTTCCGCTTGTTCTTCGCTAATCAGTTGCAATTCAACCGCTTGGCTGATTCTGGCCGATGGCGTTTCGGCGGTGAGCTGGCCTTTGGCTTCGGCTTTACGAATCAGTTGCTCGAGTTTGCCGGTTTGCCGTGCGGCGGCCAGGGCGGGTTTGAGTACCGCCAGCGGTTCGTACAACTCATCAACCTCGGCTTGCGGCTGGAAGCGGAAGCGGGTGAGGCGTTCGAGCATCTCGTCGTGGCGTTGCATATCGGTGGCCACTTGGTGCGCCAGTTGGTCGCTCGGTGCCGTTTCGCGTTGCCCCAACGGCAGCACCACGATGCGCAGCAGGGCGGCGGCCCAGCGGTTGGGCAGGTTGGCGATCAGCCCGGCCAGCGCGCTTTCGGTTTCGTATAAGGCGAGGCGCACGGCGTATTCGGCCAGC
>ERZ795062.1791-NODE-1791-length-14750-cov-16.478938_pt1 | contig 14750 bp, 8 predicted proteins | sample MGYA00375146_ERZ795062 | MGnify/ENA primary metagenome ERZ795062 (study PRJEB30191, sample SAMN05720281) | activated sludge metagenome | isolation source: Anaerobic digester | place: USA | collected 2015-07-16 ... | reverse complement strand
CGGCTCCGGCTACGGCGGCAACGCCCTGCTCGGCAAGAAGTGCTACGCCCTGCGCATCGCCTCCGCCATGGCCCGTGACGACGGCTGGATGGCCGAGCACATGCTCATCCTCAAGCTCACCTCCCCCGCCGGCAAGGTCCACTACATCGCCGGTGCCTTCCCGAGCGCCTGTGGCAAGACCAACCTCGCCATGATCGAGCCCACCATCGACGGCTGGAAGGCCGAGATGGTCGGCGACGACATCGCCTGGATGCGGTTCGGCAAGGACGGCCGTTTGTATGCCGTCAACCCCGAGTTCGGTCTCTTCGGCGTCGCGCCCGGCACCGGCATGCACTCCAACCCCAACGCGATGCGCACCGTCGACGCGGGCAACTCGATCTTCACCAACGTCGCCCGCACCGACGACGGCGACGTGTGGTGGGAGGACATGACCAAGGAGAAGCCGGCTCACCTCATCGACTGGAAGAACCGCGACTGGACCCCCGAGTCCGGCGAACTCTCCAGCCACCCGAACAGCCGCTTCTGCACCCCCGCAAAGCAGTGCCCGATGCTCGCCCCCGAGTACGACGAGCCCAACGGTGTGCCGATCGACGCGATCCTCTTCGGTGGCCGCCGCAAGACGACCGTCCCGCTGGTCTACGAAACCCGCGACTGGAACCACGGTGTCTTCGTCGGCACGATCCTCTCCTCGGAGACGACCGCCGCGGCCGTCGGTGCGGTCGGTGTCGTGCGCCGCGACCCGATGGCGATGCTGCCCTTCATCGGCTACAACGCCGGCGACTACGTCAACCACTGGGTCGAGATCGGCAAGAAGGCCGGCGCCAACCTGCCGCGGATCTACCAGGTCAACTGGTTCCGCCGCGACGAAGACGGCAAGTTCCTCTGGCCGGGCTTCGGCGACAACGCCCGCGTCCTCAAGTGGATCATCGAGCGCCTCGAAGGCACCGGTGCAGCCGTCGAGACCCCGGTCGGCTACGTGCCCGCCCCCGGCGCCCTCGACATGACCGGCCTCGACATGTCCGACGAGGACGTCGCCAAGGCCCTCAAGGTCGACGACGAAGAGTGGAAGACCGAGGTTGGCCTCATCGACGAGTGGCTCGCCCAGTTCGGCGACAAGCTCCCCGCCGAGGTTCGCGCCGAGTTCGAAACCCTCAAGGCCAACGTCCACGCCTGACGCTGCGCCGTAGGAATCCGAGGGCCCGGTATGCCGCGCATACCGGGCCCTCGGCCTGCCTCCCCCTGGGTGGGCTCCCCTCGGCAAACCGGGCAACCCCACCCGCAACGCGGACCGAGCCCTCCACGCCGACGAACCCCGCTGCCGACACCGTTCACAATCGACCAATAGGTCGATTGTTGACACCGCCCCCGTTAACAACCCACCTATTGGTCGATTGTTGACACCGTCCCCCGTTAACAACCCACCTATTGGTCGATTGTTGACACCGCCCGAGGAGAACCGCAGACTCTCGCCGCGACCCCGTCACCTCCACCAACGACTGGCGGCACGCCGCCGATCGCAGACTCAAACGCGGAAAGTGGTGTTGTCACGCGGAAGCTTCCGCGTGACAACACCACTTTCCGCGTTGCTTCGCTGTCAGGGGCTTCGTATGCCGCTCAGTTGCCGCCGGTCGACCCGTTCGGTGCGCTCGGGGCGGCGGCACCACCTTGCGCGGGGAGGGTCCCGGGGCCGCCTTGGCCGGACTGGAGCCCCGAGCCCGACTGACCGTTCGTCGTACTTGAGCCGCCAACCCCGCCCGGTCCGCCCGGGCCGCCCTGGCCGGGTTGGAACCCCTGGCCGCCCTGGCCCGGCCCGCCTGGGCCGCCCGGCCCACCTGGCCCTCCCGGGCCGCCGTGACCGAAACCGCCCTGGCCGGAGACGTTGGACTGAGGGACCACGGCGGCGGCCCCCACCGCACCGATTCCGCTCAGGCCCATCGCCAACACCGCCGCGACGGCCGTCTTCTTGCCCGACCACCGCAACCGGGTCCGTTCGGCTGCGGGGGCTAGCGCGGCCGACGGCGAACCGAGGGCGGGCGAGGCACTGGCGGGCGAGCCGGAAGCAAGCGGCGCGGCGACCGGGGATGCGACGGAGGGCGACACGGTGCCGGACGCACCAGCAGGCGACACCCTGGCGGGCGAGCCGGAAGCAAGCGGCGCGGCGACCGGGGACGCGGGGGCGGGCGACACGGTGCCGGACGCACCAGCAGGCGACGCGCTCGCGGGCGAGCCGGAAGCAAGCGGCGCGGCGACCGGGGACGCGAGGGTGGGCGATGCGGCATACGGGATGGCCGGGCTGCCAAAGAGGTCGCCCTCTGCGGGATCCGCGCTGGCCGACCGGGGGACTGAGAAGGAATCGAAAGGGGGTGCGGTGTCGCCGGTCGGCGGCGGGGTGACCCACGAGGGCGTGGCCGGGGTCGCGTCGGGGGAAGGTGGAGGTGTCGTCATGTCGTCAACCGTTGGCCGCGATCCTGTGCGAGTCCTGTGGCCCACGTGTCGAGAAACCACGAGCCCCGCCGCATCGAGTGAGGAGTTGTTGTCGCCTCCAGGCTCGCGAGGCGACAACAACTCCTCACTCGACCTGACCGGGGCGGCGGGGCAGGCGAGGGCGGGGCTGGACGCGACGACGTGACCGGGGGCGCAGGCGCAGGCGCAGGCGCCACCCCCAGGCAACCACACATCGGCCGGGCGTAGCGACGACACAGGGAACGCATAGGTCCACGGCCAACCGTGGGACCCATGAGTACGTCCACCGCACCCATCGCCTCGACCCTCGGCGCCGCCACGGCAGCCGCTTCGGTCGAGCGTTCCGCCTCGACGTCAGGAGGGATCGCCACCGGGCGGCGCGCACGCGTCGAGGCCGGTGTCCGCACCCCGATGACCACCCGCCTGCGCCGCCTCTGGCGGGGCCCGGACGACGACCCGACCTGGGCGCGCCCGGCCCTCATCGCCCTGCTCGTGGCGACCGCCGGCTTCTACCTCATCAACCTCACCGCCAACGGCTACGCGAACTCCTTCTACAGCGCGGCCGTCCAGGCCGGCTCGACGAGCTGGAAGGCGTTCTTCTTCGGCTCGTTCGACTCCAGCAACTCCATCACCGTCGACAAACCCCCCGCGGCCTTGTGGGTCATGGCCCTGTCCGTGCGCCTCCTCGGCCTCAACTCGTTCGCCATCCTGTTGCCCGAAGTCCTCATGGGCGTGGGCACCGTCGCCACCGTGTATGCCGCGGTCAAGCGCCATTGGGGTGCCGCCGCCGGTCTCATCGGGGGCGCCGTCATGGCGCTCACGCCGGTCGCGGTCCTCATGTTCCGCTTCAACAACCCCGACGCACTCCTCACCTTCCTCATGGCCCTCGGCGCCTACGCGACGATCCGTTCCATCGAGAAGGGTTCGATCCGCTGGATGGTCCTCACCGGGGTGTTCATCGGTCTTGGGTTCCTCACCAAGACCCTCCAGGTCATGCTCGTCGTCCCGTTCTTCGGCCTGGCCTACCTCCTCTTCGCCAACACGACCCTGCGCCGCCGGATCACCGGCTCGCTCGCCGCGGTCGCGGCCATGGTCGCCTCCGCCGGCTGGTGGGTCGCCATCGTCGAACTCATCCCGGCCTCGATGCGCCCCTACATCGGCGGCAGCCAGACCAACTCGTTCCTCGAGCTCACCTTCGGCTACAACGGCCTGGGCCGGATCAGCGGCACCGAGGTCGGCTCCGTCGGCGGCACCCAAACCGGCCCGAACTCGGGCACCGGCACCCTGTGGCGCATGTTCCAGGCGAGCATCGGCGGCCAGATCTCGTGGTTGCTGCCGGCCGCGCTGCTCCTGCTCGTCGTCGGCCTGGCCTTCCGCGGCCGGTTGCCGCGCACCGATGCCCGCCGCGCGGCATACGTCGCCTGGGGCGGTTGGCTGGTCGTCACCACCTTGACGTTCTCGCTGATGGAAGGCATCTTCCACGAGTACTACACCGTCGCCCTGGCCCCCGCCATCGCCGCCCTCGTCGGCATGGGTGCGGCCGAGGCGTGGGAACGCCGCGACCGCTGGAGCGGCCGTTCGGTCCTCGCCGCCGCCATGGCGATCACGGCGGTTTGGTCCTTCGTCCTGCTGTCGCGCACGACGTCCTACGGTGGGCTGCGGATCGCGGTCCTTGCCGTCGGGCTCGCCGCGGCGCTGCTGCTGCTCGTCATCGACCGCCTCCACCGCGCGGCCGTCCCGGTCGTCGTCGGCGCGGCCTTGATCGCCGGCCTCGCCGGGCCCGCGGCCTACAGCGTCTCGACCGTGGCGACCGCCCACTCGGGTTCCATCGTCACCGCCGGTCCCGCGGGCCAGGGCGGCCCGGGCGGTATGCCGGGTGGCGGCGGTGGGGCACCCGGTGGCGGTATGCCGGCCGGTATGCCGGGCAGCACCGGCACCAGCGCCAACGGCACCACGTCGGGCACCGCTGCCAACGGCACGACCAGCACCGGCACAACTGGCACCACCGCCAACGGCACCACCTCGGGCACCACGGCCAACGGCACCACCAGCACCACGACCGGTGGTCCTGGCGGGATCGGCGGCCTGCTCAACGCGACCACCGCGAACTCCGAAGTGGTTGCGGCCCTCCAGACGAACGCGAGCAGCTACCGCTGGGTCGCCGCCGCTATCGGGTCGCAGAACGCGGCCGGCCTCCAACTCGGCGCCCAACTCCCGGTCATGGCCATCGGCGGCTTCAACGGGTCCGACCCGAGCCCGACCCTGGCCCAGTTCCAGGCGTACGTCGCGGCCAAGCAGATCCACTACTTCCTCGCGGGCAGCGGATTCGGCGGCCAGAACGGCGGCTCCGATGCGGCCACCCAGATCTCGACCTGGGTCGCGGCCAACTACACCAAGGTGACGATCGGCGGAACGACGTTCTACGACCTCACCCAACCGCTCTCCTCGTCCACGACGAGCTGAGCCCCACCGGGCCGGGCCGGCGCTCCCCGTCGGCCCGGCCCACCCGGGCCCGGCCCACACGGGCCTGGCCCGGTCCCGGCCCTGTCCCCCACGCATCGACTCCCCCCGCCCCGGCCGGGCGCGCCCCGCAGGCCGCCCCGACACCGAGCCGAACGGCATACCCCCACCCCCACCAGCGCAAAGGCAACGCAATGACCACCGTCCTCGACGTGACGATCCCGGTCTACAACGAGGAGGCCAACCTCGCCGGGGCCGTGCACCGGCTGCGGGACCACCTCACGCAGACCATGCCCTACCCGTTCCGGATCACCATCGCCGACAACGCGAGCACCGACGGGACCTGGGAGGTCGCGACCTACCTCGCCGCCACCGTGCCCGGGGTGGCCGCCGTCCACCTCGACGCCAAGGGCCGCGGGCGGGCGCTCAAGCAGGTGTGGCTCGCCTCCGACGCGCTCGTCCTGGCCTACATGGACGTCGACCTCTCCACCGACCTCGATGCCCTCTGGCCGCTGGTCGCGCCGCTCATGTCCGGGCATTCGGACCTGGCCATCGGGTCGCGGCTGGCCCATGGGGCGCGGGTGGTGCGCGGGGCCAAGCGCGAGTTCATCTCACGCTCCTACAACCTGCTGTTGCGGCGCACCCTCGGGGTGCATTTCCGCGACGCCCAGTGCGGGTTCAAGGCGATCCGGGCCGACGTGGCCCGCGAACTGCTGCCGCTCGTCGAGGACCCGGCGTGGTTCTTCGACACCGAACTTCTCGCCCTCGCCGAACGCTGTGACCTGCGCATTCACGAGGTGCCCGTCGACTGGTGCGACGACCCGGACAGCCGCGTCGACATCGTCTCGACCGCGCTGGAGGACCTGCGCGGGGTTCGGCGACTGCGCCGGGCCTTCGCCCGGGGCACCCTGCCGACCGCGGATATTGCGGCCCGGATCGGGCGCCGGATGCCGTCGACGCCGGCGGAGTCGGAGGAGTCGGAGGCGGGCGGCCGCGGGTCGGGTGGGGGCGGCATACCGGCCGGTATGCCGGCTGCTCACCGCGCGCTCGCCGGTGTCGCCGGGCGCGGCCGGCTGGGGCGGGAGGCGCTGCTCTTCGCACTCGTCGGCCTCGGGACGACCGTGGTGCACCTGGGCCTGTTTGCGCTGCTCCGGCAGGCCTGGTCGGCGCAACTGGCCAACGTCGTCGCGCTCGGTCTCGCCACGATCGTCAACACGTCGGCGAACCGGCGCTGGACGTTCGGGGTGCGCGAGCGAGCGGGCGCGGCGCGGCACCAGGTGCAGGGGTTCGCCGTGTTCTTCCTGACCTGGGCGATGACCTCGGGGGCGCTCGCGCTGCTCCACGGGCTGACCCTCCACCCGCCGACGCTCGTCGAAACGGGCGTCGTAGCGGTGGCGACGGCGGTGTCGCCGGCGGTCAAGTTCGTGCTCATGAAGACCTGGATGTTCGGGGCTTCCAGCGATCGGGACACGCGCATCGAACCGGTGAGCCCCGCGGATCACAACCGTCACCTGCTCGTCCACGGATAGGTCTGACGGTATGCCGTGGCCCCGGTGACGCTGGCAGCGTCACCGGGGCCACGGCATACCTCACGACAACCGTCGTGACGAGGCGACTCAGAGGGCGGCGAGGATGTCCTCCACGCGGGCCTTGGCGTCACCGAAGAGCATCTGCGAGTTCTCCTTGAAGAAGAGCGGGTTCTGGACGCCGGCATACCCGGTGGCCATCGACCGCTTGAAGACGATGACGTCCTTGGCCTCCCAGACGCGCAGCACCGGCATCCCGGCGATCGGCGAACCCGGGTCGTCCATGGCGGCCGGGTTGACCGTGTCGTTGGCGCCGATGACGAGCACGACGTCGGTCGCAGCGAGGTCGTCGTTGATCTCGTCCATCTCGAGGACGATGTCGTAGGGCACCTTGGCCTCGGCGAGCAGGACGTTCATGTGGCCCGGCAACCGGCCGGCCACCGGGTGGATGCCGAACCGCACGTCGATGCCGCGCTCGCGCAACTTGCGGGTCAACTCGGCCACGGCATACTGCGCCTGCGCCGTCGCCATCCCGTAACCGGGGGTGATGACGACCGAGCGAGCCTCGGTGAGCAGGGCAGCGGCACCCTCGGCGTTGATCTCGCGGTGCTCGCCGTAGTCGACGTCGCCCGCGGACGTGCCGCTCTCGACACCGAAGCCGCCGGCGATGACCGAGATGAACGAGCGGTTCATGGCCCGGCACATGATGTAGGACAGGAACGCACCCGAGGAACCGACGAGCGCACCGGTGATGATGAGCAGGTCGTTGTCGAGGAGGAAGCCCGCAGCGGCCGCGGCCCACCCGGAGTACGAGTTGAGCATCGAGACGACGACGGGCATGTCGCCGCCACCGATCGAGGCCACCAGGTGCCAGCCGAGGAGGAGCGCGATGACCGTCGTCGCGCCGAGGAGCGACTGGCGGAGCATGACGTTCTCGTGCGGCGTCAACGTGTAGATGACGGTCATGACGAAGAACGCGGCGATCGCGCCGAGGTTCATCCAGTGCCGCGCCGGCAAGACCAGCGGGGCCGACTTGATCTTCGCCGACAGCTTCAAGTAGGCGACGATCGAGCCGGTGAAGGTGACCGCACCGATGAAGACGCCGACGAACACCTCGACGTCGTGAATGGCCGGGTATTCGGCGGTCTCGTAGGAGGAGTTCCAACCGACGAGGACCGCGGCGATACCGACGAAGGAGTGCAGCAGGGCGATGAGCTCGGGCATCCCGGTCATCTCGACGCGGCGCGCCCGCCAGATGCCGATTGCGGCTCCGACGGCCATCGCGCCGGCGATCAGGCCCAGGCCGACCATGCCGGTCCCGGCCCGGTCCCCGACACTCTTGCCGAGAGGGGCGACGTCGATGCCGGCGACCGCGGCATACACGGTGACGATGAGAGCAATCGTCATGCCGACGATGCCGAACTTGTTGCCGTTGGGGGCGGTCTCGTGCTTGGAGAGGCCGGCGAGGGCGAGGATGAACAGCAGGCCCGCGATGATGTAGGCGCCCTGCATGAGGGTCATGGTGATGCTCATGAGCGGACCTCCTCACGCTTGAACATGCCGAGCATTCGCTGAGTCACGGTGAACCCACCGAAGACGTTGATGCTCGCGACGAGGATGCCGATAAAGGCCAAGACGCTGATCCACAACTTTCCGGTATGCCCGATCTGGAGCAGGGCGCCGACGAGGATGATGCCGCTGATCGCGTTGGTGACCGACATCAGCGGGGTGTGCAGCGCGTGGTGGACGTTGCCGATGACGTAGAACCCGATGACGACCGAGAGCATGAACACCATGAAGTGCCCGAGGAACGGCTGCGGCGACACCGCGGCCACCCCGAGGAACGCCAGCGCCCCGATGGCCGCCATGACCAGCTTGGTCGTGCCGGACATCTTCTTCTTTTCCGGCTTTTCATATGCCGCGGGCGCGGCTGCCGCTGCCGGGGCCGCCGACACCTGGACCGGGGGCGGGGGCCACATGACTTCGCCCTCGTGGACGACGGTGACGCCGCGCTGGACGACGTCCTCGAAGTCGAGGGTGAGCTGGCCGTCCTTCTCCGGGGTGAGCAGCTTGAGCAGGTTGACGAGGTTGGTGCCGAACAGCTGGCTCGCCTGGGTGGGGAGCCGGCCGGGCAGGTCGGTGTAGCCGAGGATCTTCACGCCGTTGGCGGTGACGACCCGCTGGTCGGCGACCGACCCGGCGACGTTGCCACCGTTGGAGGCGGCCATGTCGACGACGACCGAACCGGGCTTCATCGAGGCGACCATCTCCTCGGTGATGAGGCGCGGCGCCGGCTTGCCCGGGATGAGGGCGGTCGTGACGATGATGTCGACGTCCTTGGCCTGCGCGGCATACAACTCCGCGGCCTTGGCGTTGAAGTCCTCGCCCATTTCCTTGGCGTAGCCGTCGGCGCTGACCTCGGTCTTGACGTCGATCCGGAGGAACTCACCGCCCATCGACTCGACCTGTTCGGCGACCTCGGGGCGGGCGTCGAAGGCGCGGACGATGGCGCCGAGGCTGTTGGCGGTGCCGATCGCGGCCAGCCCGGCGACGCCGGCGCCGACGATAAGCACCTTGGCCGGCGGCATCTTGCCCGCCGCGGTGACCTGCCCGGTGAACATGCCACCGAACTCGTTCGCCGCCTCGATGACGGCGCGGTAACCGCCGAGGTTGGCCATCGACGACAGCACGTCGAGCGCCTGGGCGCGCGAGATGCGGGGCACGGCATCCATCGCGAGCGCGGTGACGCCCCGCTCGGAAAGCCGTTGCACCAGATCGGGGTTCAGGCCCGGCGCGAGCAGCGAAATGATCGTCTGCCCCTTGCGCAGCCGGGCCACCTCGTCGTCGGTGGGGGCGTTGATCTTGAGCAACACGTCGGCGCCCCACACGGAGTCGTCGACAACATCGGCGCCGGCCTGCTGATAGGCGGCGTCCTCGTAACTTGCGGCTGCACCCGCGCCGGACTCGACGAACACGGCATAGCCGAGGCCGATCAACTGCTCGACGGTCTTAGGGGTGGCAGCGACCCGGGCCTCACCTGGCCGGGACTCCTTGGGCACTCCAATGCGCACAGGAAGGACCTCTCCTCGAAGGGGGTAGGGAACCACGGTCGAACCTATCGTCCCGCGGCCTTTCATGCGTAACCATGTGACCACCGCGACCCGATTGTGACGTGGGCGACGCCCGTTGGAGGGCCGGTATGCCGCGAACTCGCGTCGATCGGGCGGCATACGGAATGAGACCGCTCCCGGCGAGCGTGCGGCATCCGAGATGGAGACCACCGACGGCGAGGGGGCGGCATACCGGAGGAGACGAACTCAGCCCTCGCGCATCGGGATCCGGACCCCGCAGGCGGCGGCGACCGCGTCGGCCTCGGCATACCCGGCATCGACGTGCCGGATGACGCCCATGCCGGGGTCGTTGGTGAGGACCCGGGCGAGCTTTTCGGCGGCGAGCGGGGTGCCGTCGGCGAGCGAGACCTGGCCGGCGTGGATGGAGCGGCCGATGCCGACGCCGCCGCCGTGGTGCAGCGAGACCCAGGTGGCGCCCGAGGAGGTGGCGGTGAGGGCGTTGAGCAGCGGCCAGTCGGCGATGGCGTCGGAGCCGTCGAGCATCGACTCGGTCTCGCGGTAGGGCGAGGCGACCGAGCCGCAGTCGAGGTGGTCGCGGCCGATGACGATGGGGGCCGAGACGGCACCGCTGGCGACGAGGTCGTTGAAGGCGAGGCCGGCGCGGTCGCGTTCGCCGTAGCCGAGCCAGCAGATGCGGGCGGGCAGGCCCTGGAAGGCGATCTTCTCCTGGGCGCCGCGCATCCACTTCTGGAGGCGGTCGTTGTCGGGGAAGAGGTCCATGACGGCGCGATCGGTGGCGGCGATGTCGCGCGGGTCGCCGGAGAGCGCGGCCCACCGGAACGGGCCCTTGCCTTCGCAGAAAAGCGGGCGGATGTAGGCCGGCACGAACCCGGGGAAGGCGAAGGCGCGCTCGTAGCCGCCGAGGCGGGCCTCGTCGCGGATCGAGTTGCCGTAGTCGAAGACCTCGGCGCCGCCGTCCTGGAACTCGACCATGGCCTGGACGTGGCGGGCCATCGAGGCGCGGGCCCGGTCGGTGAACTCCTCGGGCTTCTTGGCGGCATACTCGGCCCACTCGTCGAGGCCGATGCCCTCGGGGAGGTAGGAGAGCGGGTCGTGGGCGCTGGTCTGGTCGGTGACGATGTCGATGGGGACGCCGCGGCGGAGAAGTTCGGGGAAGACCTCGGCGGCGTTGCCGACGACCCCGATGGAGCGGGGTTGGCGCGCGTTCTTGGCGGCGAGGGCGCGGGTGACGGCCTCGTCGAGGGAGGGGGCGACCTCGTCGAGGTAGCGGTGCTCGACGCGGCGGTGGAGGCGCTCGGGGTCCACGTCGACGATGAGGCAGACGCCGTCGTTGAGGGTGACGGCGAGCGGTTGGGCCCCGCCCATGCCGCCGCAGCCGCCAGTGAGGGTGAGGGTGCCGGCGAGGGTCCCACCGAAGCGCTTGTCGGCGACGGCGGCGAACGTCTCGTAGGTGCCCTGGACGATGCCCTGGGTGCCGATGTAGATCCAGGACCCGGCGGTCATCTGGCCGTACATGGTCAGGCCGAGGTGTTCGAGGCGGCGGAACTCCGGCCAGGTGGCCCAGTCGGGGACGAGGTTGGAGTTGGCGATGAGGACGCGCGGGGCCCATTCGTGGGTGCGGAAGACGCCGACGGGGCGCCCGGACTGGACGAGCATGGTCTCGTCTTCGCGCAGGTCGGTGAGGGTGCGCACCATCGCGTCGAAGCTGCGCCAGTCGCGCGCCGCCCGCCCGGTGCCGCCGTAGACGACGAGGTCGTCGGGGCGTTCGGCGACCTGCGGGTCGAGGTTGTTCATGAGCATCCGCAGCGGGGCCTCGGTGGACCACTGGCGGGCGGTGAGCGTGGTGCCGCGGGGGGCAGCGACGGGGCGGGCGCCGTCCATGGGGGGTCTCCTCGGGTGTCGTATGCCGCTGGGCTTGGGGTTTGCTCGGTCGGCGGCGGTGTGCGGGGTTGATTCCATTGGAGCGGCAGGTATGCCGTCCGCGACAGGTGAGTGCGCGGCATACCGTCTGGTATGCGAGACAAGCGGGTGGGTTCGGGTTCTTGGCCCGATCATCGGCGACTCACCCGTGGGCGCCGACCGTGGCTGAGCCCGCTCGGCCGCACCGGGAGGATTCGATCCTTCTGTACTACAATAGGTTCGTGTGCATCGAGTTCACAGACAGCGCCGGAAAGCACGGGTTCTCCCGTGAAGATGCCCTATGGGCGATCGAACGCGCCTGATACGTCGAGCGAGAGTTCGACGACCCTCGCCCCCCGGCTCGAATACGGCCGACATTGTTCATCGGCCCACCTCGCTCTCCAGGGTCACCCTTGTTGGAGGTGATGGTCGAACTCGTTCCGCCCAACCGGATCGTGATTTTCCATGTCATGGCAGCGCGACCCAAGCACCTAGACCGCATGAATGAGGAGTAAAGATGTGCCCCACGAAGAGTTATGAGGCTGCGGCCGAATGGGCCGAGCGAGACGCGACGTTGCCCGCTCGCAGCGCAACGGCCCTGCGCGGTGACGACGCAGCCGAATTTGGGCGTTCGGTGGTCGCCCGGGCTCTCGGGCGACCCTCTATTGACCCCGGCGCAAAGCCCGGCGAGCAAGCCCCGCGACGGCAAGTCCGTCTGCCGAGAGCCGTGAGCGACCAGATCGATCGGATCGCAGCGATCCAAGGCCGTAGCGCTTCAGACGTCATGCGTGAGGCCATCACCACCTATGTCGAAAGAGCCAGTTAGCCGCCTGAAATCGGCCGAGCCCAGAAAGCGGGGCATTGCTGGTCGCCGCGCGCTGGGCAGGCCGACCCACACAGCAGACCAGCGCCTACATTCCCTGGGCCGCTCATCGAAGGAGCGAGACTCGCCGTCGAGCGTGGGGTGCAACGGCGAGTCTCGCTCCTTCGATGTGTCTGACGAGGATGTGCGAGGGCCAGTGCGCCGCGCGCACGCGCCTGACAGGATGTGTTTCGTGAACTGGAGAGCGGTTGGCGGAGCGCTCATGCTCCTCGGGGCGGGCGTATGCATCGGGTGGTGGGTCTGGGGCGGCGGAACGTTGGACAGCCGGGCCACCCAGATTGGTTGCGGGGTTGGTCTGTTGATGGTTGTCGTCGGGGCCCTGCAGTTGCTTGTCATGGGCAGCTCCCCAGCGTCCGACGGCGACAAGCCCGCGTCAACGACCGACATACAGATCAACGAAGCCAAAGGGGAACACGGGCAGGTGAACGCCGTGCAGAACGGCAACCTGACGAAGAGCCCAGGCCACTCCGAGGGGCGTTGACATGTTCGGACTCGGTGGCGGGCGCGACCAGCGGCCGGCGTATGTGCAGCACAACCAGGCGACCGGCGCCGTGTATGCCGTCCAGCACGGCGACCAGTTCAACTGGAGCTTCGAGGGCAGCCCGGCCTACCGGATCGAGCCGTTTGCGAGCAGCCGCCCGCGACTCACACCCGAGGTCGCCGCGAGATGGCCAAGCCGGTTGCTCGACGCGCGTTATGGAATCGTCCCGTTCCTCGGCCGGACCACCGAACTGGCCGACCTGGACAGGTGGCTCACCAGCGCTGCGCCCGCGGCATACCGGCTCATCACCGGTAGCGGCGGGGAGGGGAAAACGCGGCTGGCGCACGAGTTCGCGGCCCGGCACGCCGACCGGTGGGCCGTGGCGCTGCCGCGGCACCGGCTGCATCAGTCGCTCGGCAAGTTCGAAGCCCCACAGCTGACGGCCGCCGACGGGGGCCTGCTCTTGGTCGTGGACTATGCCGAGCGGTGGCCGGTGTCGGACCTCCTCGATCTCCTGAACGTGCACTCGAGGATCGAGCGGCTGCGGGTGCTGTTCCTGGCCCGCACCGACATCGGCTGGTGGGATGACGTCGAGCAGGCCATAGGCGATCTCGGGGTGGTGGCCAACCACGTACCGCTCGCTCCCTTGGGGTCGCAGGTGGGGCCGGCTTCGCTTCAGGGGGAAGCCCTCGAAGCATTCGTTCCCCAGGTGCAGGGTGCGGTGGCCGACCGGGTGCAGCTTCCTCCTGCGAGAGACGTGGGCGCGGCTGGATTCGTGCTGACGATCCTCATGGGCGTGCTTGCCGCGGTCCTCGCGAGCGCCGAGGGGGAGGCCGCCCCGCACACTCCCGCCGAGGTGCCGGCGTACCTCCTGCGGCGCGAACGCAGTGGGTGGCGGGAGTTCATCGAGGGCCATTCCGAGTTGAGGGTGTCGGCAGCGCAGTTGTCGCGGGCCGTGTTCGTCGCCGGTTTGGTGCCGTCGGTGCCGTATGCCGTGGCCGTCGAGGCGCTGGTGCGGGCGGCCGTGGCGGCGGGCGAGGCGGATGCGGCGGAAGTCGTGACGGCCCATGGCCGGGCATACCCTCCCGCAGCCGGCGGCCAGGTGCTGACACCGTTGGCGCCCGACCGGCTGGCCGAGGACTTCCTGGCACTCAGCGTCATCGAGGGCGCCGATCGCGAGTTGTTCGACCCCTGGGGTGAAGAGGCGATTAGGCACCTCCTCGTCGAGCGGGATACGAATGGCGGATCATCGGCATCCGCAGCCGCGCCTGGCGAGGGGATGCCACCGTGGACGGTCTCGGCGATGACCCTCATCGCCGAGGCGTCGGCGCGCTGGCCCGCGCTGGCAACGACGACACTCAATCCGCTGCTTTTGGCAAAACCGGCCCTTGCCGTCGCCGCAGGCGGTGCTGCCCTGGCTCGCATCGCTGCTCTCGAGACGACCGATGTGACCCTGCTGGAGGCGTTGACCGACGCCTTGCCGAGTCACTCCCACGTCGACCTCGATATCGCGGCGGCCCTCGTGGCTGAGCGCCATGTCCACCTTGCCGTCCAGGAAACCACACCACCGGCTGAGCGGGCTCGACTACTTGCGACGTTGGGTTATCGGTTGAGGAACGCGGGCCGCCGCGAGGAGGCCCTGGCCCCCACCGAAGAAGCCGTCACCCTCTACCGGGCCCTCGCGAAGGCGAACCCCGCCGCCTACGCCCCTAACCTCGCCATGGCGCTGAACAACCTCGGCGCCCTGTTGTCCGCACTGGGCCGCCGCGAGGAGGCCCTGGCCCCCACCGAAGAAGCCGCCACCCTCTACCGGGCCCTCGCGAAGGCGAACCCCGCCGCCTACACCCCCGACCTCGCCATGGCGCTGAACAACCTCGGCATCCGGTTGTCCGCACTGGGCCGCCGCGAGGAGGCCCTGGCCCCCACCGAAGAAGCCGCCACCCTCT
>ERZ795062.1785-NODE-1785-length-14786-cov-6.498405_pt1 | contig 14786 bp, 8 predicted proteins | sample MGYA00375146_ERZ795062 | MGnify/ENA primary metagenome ERZ795062 (study PRJEB30191, sample SAMN05720281) | activated sludge metagenome | isolation source: Anaerobic digester | place: USA | collected 2015-07-16 ... | reverse complement strand
CTTGCTGGCGGGTGGTATTATTGCTGCTTTGTTGCTGGTTTTTTTCTGGTCTAATCCTGGTCAGCGTTTGTTGCGCTATGTCGGAGACTCTTGGAAAGAGTTTAAGAAGGTTGTCTGGCTGCCTCGAAGTGAATCCTTATCTATGTCGGTTAAGGTGGTGATCTTCGTGCTCATTTTGGCCATTTTTATTTATGGTGTAGACAGCTTGATTTCTTTAATTTTTAATACGTTTTTGGTAAGAGGCTGATATGACAAAGCGTTGGTATGTGGTTCAGGCCTATTCCGGGTTTGAAAAAAATGTTCAAAAAACATTGAAAGAGCGTATTGTTCGTGACGAAATGGGTGATTATTTCGGACAAATTTTGGTGCCGGTAGAGGAAGTGGTTGACATTAAAAACGGTCGTAAAACGGTGAGTGAGCGTAAGTTCTATCCCGGTTATGTGCTGGTTGAAATGGAAATGACCGATGAGTCTTGGCACTTGGTGAAAAGCACGCCGCGAGTATCCGGTTTTATCGGTGGAACCGCAAACCGTCCTTTGCCAATCTCGCAACGCGAAGTGGATGCGATTATGGCACAAGTTAATGGTGCGGGTACTGAGAAAAAGCCGAAACCACGTGTTGAGTTTGAAGTGGGTCAGCAAGTACGTGTGAATGAAGGGCCGTTTGCGGACTTCAATGGTGTAGTAGAGGCGGTGGATTACGAGCGAAATAAACTGCGCGTTTCTGTGCAGATATTTGGCAGAGAAACACCAGTTGAGCTAGATTTCTCCCAAGTGGAAAAGTTGTAAGCCAAAATATCTGCCACAGTATTTCTGATGGCAGATATTTTTTATAGGGAAATAAAGGTTTATCCCTTGAAATAAGTTTTCAGAAAATATATAATTAAAAACTTGACTTTCTGGGGAGCAGATTTTTCTGCGTTATACCCGTTTATTAGGAGCTAATTGTGGCAAAGAAAATTATCGGCTATATCAAGCTGCAGATTCCTGCAGGTAAAGCCAATCCCTCTCCGCCTGTCGGCCCGGCTTTGGGTCAGCGCGGTTTGAATATTATGGAATTTTGTAAAGCGTTTAACGCTGCAACTCAGGGTGTGGAGCCTGGTTTGCCGATTCCGGTGGTAATTACTGCATTTGCAGACAAATCATTCACTTTTGTGATGAAAACCCCGCCTGCAACCATTCTGCTGAAAAAAGCAGCCGGCTTGCAAAAAGGCAGCTCTAATCCGCTGACTAATAAAGTGGGTACTGTTACCCGTGCTCAATTGGAAGAAATTGCCAAAACCAAAGAGCCTGATTTGACTGCTGCCGATTTGGATGCGGCTGTGCGTACTATCGCCGGTTCTGCTCGCTCCATGGGCTTGGAAGTGGAGGGTGTATAATGGCTAAAGTATCTAAACGCTTGAAAGCTTTACGCGCTTCTGTTGAAGCCAATAAATTGTATGCCATTGATGAAGCCATTTCTTTGGTAAAAGGTGCTGCCACTGCTAAGTTTGATGAATCGGTAGACGTTTCATTTAATCTGGGTGTGGATCCGCGTAAATCTGACCAAGTTATCCGTGGTTCTGTGGTGTTGCCTAAAGGTACAGGTAAAACCACTCGTGTGGCTGTGTTCACTCAAGGTGCGAATGCTGAGGCGGCTAAAGCTGCCGGTGCCGATATTGTCGGCTTCGAAGATTTGGCTGAAGAAGTGAAAAAAGGCAATCTGAATTTTGATGTAGTGATTGCTTCTCCTGATGCAATGCGTATCGTGGGTCAGTTGGGTACCATTTTGGGCCCGCGCGGTTTGATGCCGAACCCGAAAGTCGGCACGGTAACGCCGAATGTGGCTGAAGCGGTTAAAAACGCTAAAGCCGGTCAAGTTCAATACCGCACCGACAAGGCTGGTATCGTTCACGCTACTATCGGCCGTGCTTCTTTCGCTGAAGCGGATCTGAAAGAGAACTTTGATGCTCTGTTGGATGCACTGATTAAAGCAAAACCGGCTGCCGCTAAAGGCCAGTATCTGAAAAAAGTTGCCGTTTCCAGCACTATGGGTCTGGGCGTGCGCGTAGATACTGCCAGCGTAAACAGCTGATGAATCTTTCAGGCAGGCATTGTGGTTAAATGCCTGTCTGAAAAATGGGCTACTTAAAATATAAATTTAAGTAGATGTCCAAGACCGTAGGGATCGCAAGATTTAATCGTAACAGCCCTACGCAGACGGTAGTCCTGAAAACTGCGAGCCTGGCTTGCAAAATGTCTTTTGGGTTGCCGCGCTGGTGGAATATTGCAAAATATTCTGATGATAAACAGTGGGAGGTAGACCTTGAGTCTCAATATTGAAACCAAGAAAGCAGCCGTAGCTGAGATTGGCAATGCTATTGCCGGTGCTCAAACTATGGTGATTGCTGAATATCGCGGTATCGGTGTTGCCAGCATGACTGAACTTCGCGCCAATGCTCGTAAAGAAAATGTGTATCTGCACGTTTTGAAAAACACTTTGGCTCGTCGTGCGGTTGAAGGAACTTCTTTCGCCGGTTTGGCGGATCAAATGGTTGGTCCGTTGGTGTATGCCGTGTCGGAAGATCCTGTTGCTGCTGCAAAAGTACTGCATCAATTCGCGAAAAAAGATGACAAAATCGTAATCAAAGCCGGTGCTTATAACGGTGATGTGCTGAATGCGGCTCAAGTGGCTGAGTTGGCATCTATCCCGAGCCGCGAAGAGCTGTTGTCCAAACTGCTGTTCGTTATGCAAGCGCCTGTTTCTGGCTTTGCTCGTGCTTTGGCGGCTTTGGCCGAGAAAAAAGCCGGCGAAGAAGCTGCATAAGCCAAACGATTTTGATTTAACTGAATTTATTTTTTAATACAATATTTGGAGTTTAAATAGCATGGCTATTAATAAAGAAGACATTTTGGAAGCCGTTGGTTCTTTGACCGTAATGGAACTGAACGATCTGGTTAAAGCTTTTGAAGAAAAATTTGGCGTTTCTGCCGCTGCTGTTGCTGTTGCTGGCCCTGCCGGTGCCGGTGCTGCCGCTGCTGAAGAGAAAACTGAATTTGACGTGGTTCTGGCTTCTGCCGGCGACCAAAAAGTTGGCGTGATCAAAGTGGTACGTGCCATCACTGGTCTGGGTCTGAAAGAAGCTAAAGACATGGTTGACGGCGCGCCTAAAACTGTTAAAGAAGGCGTGTCTCAAGCTGAAGCTGACGACATCAAAAAACAACTGGAAGAAGCCGGCGCCAAAGTCGAAATTAAATAAGCTTTTTTTCCTGCAAGGCTGGCAGTTTTACTGCCAGCCTTATTTCGCTTATGTTTTACTGAATTTTATAAATTTTCATATATTTACCTTGTTTGAGTAGTTTTGATGTAAATATATGAAAATTTATCTATCTCTTTTGGTTTTACAGCGTATGCCTGTCTGAAAGAGCGCATCTTTGAATTGTTCTCATCCTCTGGAGTTTTCCGCAATGAGTTATTCTTTTACCGAGAAAAAGCGTATCCGCAAAAGCTTTGCGAAACGGAAGAATGTACTGGAAGTACCGTTTCTGCTTGCCACCCAACTGGATTCTTACGCTAAGTTCCTGCAACAGCAAAAGCCGTTTGACGGTCGTGATGACGAAGGTCTACAGGCTGCGTTCAGCTCGATTTTCCCGATTGTCAGCCATAATGGTTATGCCCGTTTGGAGTTCGTTCATTACACTTTGGGTGAACCGCTGTTTGATATCCCTGAATGCCAACTGCGTGGTATTACTTATGCCGCCCCTTTGCGTGCGCGCATCCGCTTGGTGATTTTGGATAAAGAGTCTTCCAAGCCGACCATTAAAGAAGTGCGTGAAAACGAAGTGTACATGGGTGAAATCCCGTTGATGACACCGAGCGGCTCTTTTGTAATTAACGGTACCGAACGTGTGATCGTTTCCCAGTTGCACCGTTCTCCGGGTGTGTTCTTTGAACATGATCGCGGTAAAACCCACTCTTCAGGCAAGCTGCTGTTCTCCGCCCGCATCATTCCCTACCGCGGTTCTTGGTTGGATTTTGAGTTTGATCCGAAAGATTTGCTGTATTTCCGTATCGACCGCCGCCGTAAAATGCCGGTAACCATTTTGCTGAAAGCGTTGGGTTACAACGATGAACGGATTCTGGAAACCTTTTACGACAAAGAAAATTTCTATCTGTCGAAAGACGGTGTGGAAACCGATCTGATTGCAGCGCGCCTGAAAGGTGAAACCGCACGTTTGGATTTGGTGGATAAAGCTGGCAATGTGCTGGTGGCAGCCGGTAAACGCATTACCGCTAAAAACATTCGCGACATCGAAAAAGCCGGCCTGAAGCGTTATAACGTGGATGCCGATTCGCTGATTGGTAAAGTGTTGGCCAAAGACGTGATTGCGCCGGATACCGGTGAAGTGTTGGCCGCGGCTAATGACGAGATTACCGAAGAGTTGCTGGCTCAGTTGGATATTCAAGGTATTAAAGAAATCCAAACCTTGTACATCAATGAGTTGGATCAGGGCGGCTATATTTCCGCTACTTTGCGTACCGATGAAACAGCAGACCAACAAGCTGCACGTGTAGCGATTTACCGCATGATGCGCCCGGGCGAACCACCTACCGAAGAAGCGGTAGAAATGTTGTTCAACCGCTTATTCTTCAGCGACGATAGCTACGATTTGTCACGCGTCGGCCGCATGAAATTCAACACCCGTACTTATGAACAAAAACTGAGCGAAGGCCAGCAACAGTCTTGGTATGGTCGTTTGCTGAACGAAACCTTTGCCGGTGCGGCTGAAAAAGGCGGTTTTGTATTGAGTGTAGAAGACATCGTGGCTTCAATTGCTACTCTGGTAGAACTGCGTAACGGTCATGGCGAAGTGGACGATATCGACCACTTGGGTAACCGTCGTGTGCGTTCGGTGGGCGAGTTGGCGGAAAACCAATTCCGTTCAGGCTTGTCACGTGTAGAGCGTGCGGTGAAAGAGCGTTTGAACCAAGCGGAATCTGAAAACCTGATGCCGACTGATTTGATCAACGCCAAACCGGTTTCTGCTGCGATTAAAGAATTCTTTGGCTCCAGCCAATTGAGCCAGTTTATGGATCAGACCAATCCCCTGTCTGAAATCACCCATAAACGCCGCGTATCGGCCTTGGGCCCGGGCGGTTTGACCCGTGAGCGTGCCGGCTTTGAAGTGCGCGACGTACACCCGACCCACTACGGTCGCGTGTGTCCGATTGAAACTCCTGAGGGTCCGAACATTGGTTTGATTAACTCGCTGTCGGTTTATGCGCGTACCAACGATTACGGTTTCCTGGAAACCCCGTACCGTCGCGTGGAAGACGGTAAAGTAACCGATCAAATCGATTACTTGTCGGCAATTGAAGAAGGCCGTTTCGTGATTGCGCAGGCCAATGCCGAGTTGGATGACAAAGGCAATTTGATCGACGAATTGGTAACCTGTCGCGAAAAAGGCGAGACCATCATGTCTACTCCCGATCGCGTACAGTACATGGACGTGGCCACCGGTCAGGTGGTATCGGTAGCGGCTTCGTTGATTCCGTTCTTGGAACATGACGATGCCAACCGTGCTTTGATGGGTGCCAACATGCAACGTCAGGCGGTACCGTGTCTGCGTGCCGAGAAACCCTTGGTGGGTACCGGCATCGAGCGCCCGGTAGCGGTGGATTCGGCGACAGCCATTGTTGCCCGTCGCGGTGGTGTGGTTGAGTATGTCGATGCCAACCGTGTGGTGGTACGTGTACACGATGACGAAGCGGTTGCTGGTGAAGTGGGTGTGGACATCTACAATCTGGTGAAATTCACCCGTTCTAACCAATCCACCAACATCAACCAACGTCCGGCTGTGAAAGCGGGCGACGTGTTGCAGCGCGGTGATTTGGTGGCCGACGGCGCCTCTACCGATTTGGGCGAGTTGGCGCTGGGTCAGAACATGACCATCGCCTTCATGCCGTGGAACGGTTACAACTACGAAGACTCGATTCTGATTTCCGAGCGCGTGGCTGCGGATGACCGCTATACCTCCATCCACATTGAAGAATTGAATGTGGTGGCGCGTGATACCAAGTTGGGCCCGGAAGAGATTACTCGCGATATTCCCAATCTTTCCGAGCGTATGCAAAACCGTTTGGATGAATCCGGTATTGTGTATATCGGTGCGGAAGTGGAAGCCGGCGATGTGTTGGTGGGTAAAGTAACACCCAAAGGCGAAACCCAACTGACTCCTGAAGAAAAACTGTTGCGTGCGATTTTCGGTGAAAAAGCGTCTGACGTGAAAGACACTTCGCTGCGTATGCCTACCGGCATGAGCGGTACTGTAATCGATGTTCAGGTGTTCACCCGCGAAGGTATACAGCGCGATAAACGTGCCCAATCCATTATTGATGCCGAGTTGAAGCGTTATCGCCAAGATTTGGGCGACCAATTGCGTATTTTCGATAACGATGCATTCGACCGTATCGAGCGCATGATTGTCGGCCAAACCGCCAATGGCGGCCCGTTGAAGTTGGCTAAAGGCAGCGAAGTAACCAGCAAATACTTGTCTTCTTTAGCCAGCAAACACGACTGGTTCGACATCCGCATGGCCGATGAAGGTTTGGCTAAGCAGTTGGAACTGATTAAAGGCAGTCTGCAAGATAAGCGTGAAGAAGCTGATGCGCTGTATGAAATCAAAAAGAAAAAAATGACCCAAGGCGACGAATTGCAGCCGGGCGTACAAAAAATGGTGAAAGTATTCATCGCCATCAAACGTCGTCTGCAAGCCGGTGACAAAATGGCCGGTCGCCACGGTAACAAAGGTGTGGTATCGCGCATCCTGCCGGTGGAAGACATGCCGTACATGGCAGACGGCCGTACGGTCGATATCGTGCTGAACCCGTTGGGTGTACCGTCGCGTATGAACATCGGTCAGATTTTGGAAGTGCATTTGGGCTGGGCGGCTAAAGGTATTGGCCAGCGCATCGACAATATGCTGGCCGAGCAGCGCAAAGTCGGCGAAATCCGCGAGTTCCTGAACCGTCTTTACAATGAAAGCGGCAAACAGGAAACGCTGGGTGAGTTCTCCGATGAGGAAATTCTGGCTTTGGCTGAGAATCTGAAACGCGGTGCGACTTTTGCTTCTCCGGTGTTTGACGGTGCCAAAGAGTCTGAAATCAAGGCGATGTTGGAGCTGGCTTACCCGAGTGATGACGCAGATGTGCAGAAACTAGGCTTTAACGACAGCAAAACCCAGATTACCCTGTACGACGGCCGTTCCGGCGAAGCGTTTGACCGCAAGGTTACTGTTGGCGTGATGCACTATCTGAAACTGCACCATTTGGTAGATGAGAAAATGCACGCCCGTTCGACCGGTCCGTACTCGCTGGTGACCCAGCAGCCGTTGGGTGGTAAAGCCCAGTTCGGTGGCCAACGCTTCGGTGAGATGGAGGTTTGGGCACTGGAAGCTTACGGTGCCGCCTACACGCTGCAAGAGATGCTGACGGTGAAATCGGATGACGTCACCGGCCGTACCAAAATGTACGAAAACATCGTTAAAGGCGAACACAAAATCGATGCCGGTATGCCGGAATCTTTCAACGTATTGGTGAAAGAGATTCGTTCGCTGGGCTTGGATATCGACTTAGAACGTTATTAACAACAGTTTTCAGACAGGCATATCAAATCAATATGCCTGTCTGAAAGAACAACTGTTTCTAAACGCCCGAATACCATTGAAAACGCCTTAAAGAGGGTAGTTTTGTACCCTAAGGAGCAAAAATGAAAGCTTTGTTAGACCTGTTTAACCCCCTGCAATCAGCGGGTATGGAAGAAGAGTTTGACGCCATCAAAATCGGCATCGCTTCTCCCGAAACCATCCGGTCTTGGTCTTACGGCGAAGTGAAAAAGCCGGAAACCATCAACTATCGTACCTTCAAACCGGAACGCGACGGCTTGTTCTGTGCCAAAATCTTTGGCCCGGTGAAAGACTATGAATGTTTGTGCGGTAAGTACAAACGCCTGAAATTCAAAGGTGTCACCTGTGAAAAATGTGGCGTGGAAGTGACTTTGTCTAAAGTACGCCGCGAGCGCATGGGTCACATCGACCTGGCTGCCCCGGTTGCCCACATCTGGTTCTTGAAATCATTGCCATCTCGTTTGGGTATGGTATTGGATATGACTTTGCGCGACATTGAGCGTGTGTTGTATTTCGAAGCCTTCGTGGTGACTGATCCCGGCATGACCTCGCTGCAACGCCGCCAGTTGCTGACTGAAGAAGACTATTACGACAAACTGGACGAATATGGCGACGATTTCGATGCCAAAATGGGTGCCGAAGGTATCCGTGAGTTGTTGCGTAGCTTGAATGTAGAAGCCGAGGTTGAGGTTCTGCGCCAAGAACTCGAATCCACCAGCTCTGATACCAAAATCAAAAAGATTGCTAAACGCCTGAAAGTCTTGGAAGCATTCCAACGCAGCGGTATGAAGCTGGAATGGATGATTATGGACGTGCTGCCGGTATTGCCGCCGGATTTGCGTCCGTTGGTACCGCTGGATGGCGGCCGTTTTGCCACTTCCGATTTGAACGATCTGTACCGCCGCGTGATCAACCGTAACAACCGTTTGAAACGCCTGCTGGAACTGCACGCCCCCGACATCATCGTGCGCAATGAAAAACGTATGTTGCAAGAAGCGGTTGATTCGCTGTTGGACAACGGCCGTCGCGGTAAAGCGATGACCGGCGCCAACAAGCGTCCGCTGAAATCATTGGCCGACATGATTAAAGGTAAAGGCGGTCGTTTCCGTCAAAACCTGCTGGGTAAACGTGTGGACTACTCCGGCCGTTCGGTAATTACTGTAGGTCCTTACCTGCGTCTGCATCAGTGCGGTCTGCCGAAGAAAATGGCGCTGGAACTGTTCAAACCGTTTATTTTCCACAAGCTGGAAATCCAAGGTTTGGCTACTACCGTAAAAGCTGCTAAAAAATTGGTAGAGCAGGAAGTGCCGGAAGTTTGGGATATCTTGGAAGAAGTGATCCGCGAACATCCGATCATGCTGAACCGTGCGCCGACCCTGCACCGTTTAGGTATTCAAGCGTTTGAGCCGATTTTGATTGAAGGTAAAGCCATTCAATTGCACCCGCTGGTTTGTGCAGCGTTCAACGCCGACTTCGACGGTGACCAAATGGCCGTACACGTGCCGTTGAGCCTGGAAGCGCAAATGGAAGCGCGTACCCTGATGCTGGCTTCCAACAACGTATTGTCGCCCGCCAACGGTGAGCCGATTATCGTGCCGTCGCAGGATATCGTATTGGGCTTGTACTACATGGCCCGCGACAAAATCAACGGCTTGGGCGAAGGCAGCCTGTTTACCGATGTGAAAGAAGTACACCGTGCTTATCACACTAAACAGGTAGAGCTGGGCACCAAAATCACCGTGCGCCTGCGCGAATGGGTGAAAAACGAAGAGGGTGAGTTTGAAGCGGTGGTAAACCGTTACGAAACCACCGTCGGCCGTGCACTCCTGTCTGAAATCCTGCCTAAAGGCCTGCCGTTTGATTACATTAACCGCGTTTTGAAAAAGAAAGAAATTTCTAAGCTGATTAACGCTTCGTTCCGTTTGTGTGGCCTGCGCGATACCGTGATTTTTGCCGACCACTTGATGTATACCGGCTTTGCCTTGGCAGCCAAAGGCGGCATCTCAATTTGCGTGGACGATATGGAAGTGCCGCAAGAGAAGCCCGAATTGTTGGCAGCGGCTCAAGCCGAGGTGAAAGAAATCGAAAACCAATACCGTCAAGGTTTGGTGACCAATGGCGAGCGCTACAACAAGGTGGTGGATATTTGGGGTCGTACCGGTGATAAGATTGCCAAAGCGATGATGGATAACCTGTCCAGCCAGAAAGTGACTGACCGCGAAGGTAAGGAAGTGGATCAAGAGTCGTTCAACTCCATCTACATGATGGCCGACTCAGGCGCCCGTGGTTCGGCAGCGCAGATCAAACAGCTTTCCGGTATGCGTGGTTTGATGGCCAAGCCGGACGGCTCGATCATCGAAACGCCGATTACCGCGAACTTCCGCGAAGGCTTAACCGTATTGCAATACTTTATTTCCACCCACGGTGCGCGTAAAGGTTTGGCGGATACCGCCTTGAAAACCGCTAACTCCGGTTACCTGACCCGCCGCTTGGTAGACGTTACCCAAGACTTGGTGGTGATTGAAGACGATTGTGGCACCACTGACGGCTTCGTGATGAAGGCAGTAGTGCAGGGCGGTGATGTGATTGAGCCGCTGCGTGACCGTATTCTCGGCCGTGTGACCGCTGCCGATGTGGTCGATCCTTCCAGCAACGAAACACTGGTAGAAGCCGGTACCTTGTTGAACGAGCAACTGGTTGACTTAATTGACAACTCGGGTGTCGATGAAGTGAAAGTCCGCACCCCGATTACCTGTAAAACCCGTTACGGCTTGTGTGCACAATGTTACGGCCGCGACTTGGCACGAGGTAAGTTGGTAAATTCCGGCGAAGCCGTCGGCGTGATTGCCGCCCAGTCTATCGGTGAACCGGGTACCCAGCTGACCATGCGTACCTTCCACATCGGTGGTGCCGCTTCGCGTGCCGCCGCTGCCAGCCAAGTAGAAGCCAAGTCTAACGGTACCGCGCGTTTCAACAGCCAAATGCGTTATGTAGCCAACAACAAAGGTGAACTGATTGTGATCGGCCGCTCTTCTGAAGTGGTGATTCATGACGACATCGGCCGCGAACGTGAGCGCCATAAAGTACCTTACGGTGCTACTCTGTTGGTGCAAGACGGCGCAGGCGTGAAAGCTGGCCAAACGCTGGCCACTTGGGATCCGCATACTCGTCCGATGATCACCGAGCACGCCGGTCGTGTGAAGTTCGAAAACATCGAAGACGGCGTAACCGTAACCAAGCAAACCGACGACATTACCGGTTTGTCTACCTTGGTGGTGATTGACGGCAAACGCCGTGCGTCCAGCGCTTCCAAACTGCTGCGTCCGACCGTAAAACTGTTGGATGAAAACGGCTTGGAAGTGAAGATTCCGGGTACCGATACCGCCGTATCAATGGCCTTCCCGGTAGGCGCCGTGATTACCGTGCGTGAAGATCAGGAAATCGGCAAGGGTGATGTATTGGCGCGTATCCCGCAAGCCTCTTCGAAAACCCGCGATATTACCGGTGGTCTGCCGCGTGTGGCCGAGTTGTTTGAAGCGCGCGTACCGAAAGATGCCGGTATGCTGGCCGAGGTAACCGGTACCGTTTCCTTCGGTAAAGAAACCAAAGGCAAGCAGCGTTTGATCATCACCGATCTGGACGGCGTGGCTTACGAAACCCTGATTTCTAAAGAGAAACAGATTCTGGTGCACGACGGCCAAGTGGTGAACCGCGGCGAAACCATCGTCGATGGTGCTGTGGATCCGCACGACATTCTGCGTCTGCAAGGTATCGAAGCGTTGGCGCGCTACATCGTGCAAGAGGTACAAGAAGTTTACCGCCTGCAAGGTGTGAAGATTTCCGATAAACATATCGAAGTGATCATCCGCCAGATGCTGCGTCGCGTGAACATTGCCGATTCAGGTGAAACCGGCTTTATTACCGGTGAACAAGTCGAGCGTGCCGATGTGATGGCGGCCAACGAGAAAGCCGAAGCGGATGGTAAAGAACCGGCACGCTTTGAAAATATCCTGTTGGGTATCACCAAAGCCTCACTCTCTACCGACAGCTTCATCTCGGCGGCTTCCTTCCAGGAAACTACCCGCGTGCTGACCGAAGCGGCGATTATGGGCAAACAGGACGACTTGCGCGGCCTGAAAGAAAACGTGATCGTCGGCCGTCTGATTCCGGCCGGTACCGGTTTGACCTATCACCGTACCCGTCGCAATCAGTGGAACGAGCAAAATGCCGCTGCTGAATCAACTGTTGAGGAAACCAGTTCTCAGTCTTAATTAACACGGTTGAGATAAACGCCACCTGATAATAGGTGGCGTTTTTTTATTGGATTCGCTTTTTGGTTTTCAGACAGGAGTATGCCTGTCTGAAAGAGTAGAGTGGTATGCTATCCATAATTATAGCGAAATGGAATGGATTCATTTATCTAATCATTGTTTTAAATTTTTTCAGACAGGCATAGGCCTGTCTGAAAAAATTGCCGCTCAACAAATACACTTTATTTCATCTAAGTCGGCAATCCGGCCGGTGTTCAATGATAAAATTCCACTTTAGCCGTTTACTGACAGCCGTCCCCCTATGCTCACCGATATCGAAAAAAACGCCATCCGCGATCACTACCGCGCCATCTCGCAAAACCTGCCGCAGTTCCGCCCCCGTCCGGCGCAGCGGGAGATGATTGCGGCGATTGCCAACGCGTTTTCGCGCACCAAAAGCCGTGCCGAAGGCGAAGAAGGCCCTCAGCGTGAAGGTGAAAGTATTGTGGTGATCGAAGGCCCCACCGGCGTGGGCAAAAGCTTGGCTTATCTGCTGGCGGGCGGCATCATGGCGCAAACGCGCGAAAAGCGGCTGATTGTATCCAGCGCTACCGTGGCTTTGCAGGAACAGCTGGTCAACCGCGATTTACCGTTTTTAGTCGCCCAAAGTGGTTTGGAACTTACCTTTGCGCTCGCCAAAGGGCGCGGCCGCTATCTCTGCCCCTACAAACTCTACCAACTCACCCAAAGCAACAGCCAGCAAAACCTGCTCGGTTTTGAAGCACCAGCCGTGTTGTGGGACAGCAAACCCAAGCCCGAGGAGCTGCAATTATTGCGCGAGCTGGCCGACGAATTTGCCGCCCGCCGCTTCAATGGCGACCGCGACACCTGGCCGGAACGCATCGACGACACCCTCTGGATGAAGGTGAATAACGACAACTACGGCTGCCTGAAAGCTGCCTGTCCGAATCGCCCCGAATGCCCGTTTTATCTGGCGCGCGACACCTTGGAAACCGTGGATGTGGTAGTGGCCAACCACGATTTGCTGATGGTCGATATCAGCATGGGCGGCGGCGTGATTCTGCCCGCGCCTGAAAACAGTTTTTACTGTATAGACGAAGCCCACCACCTGCCGAAAAAAGCCTTGAGCCAGTTTGCCGCCGAGCATTCGTGGAACCAAGCGGTGTGGGCCTTGGAAAAACTGCCCGCCGTGACCGATAAAATCGCCGCACTCACCGACAAAGCCGAACTCGCTAATTTGGCCGACGAAGCCGCTGCAGCCTTGCTCGAAAGTCTGCACGAATGGCAGTTTCACTTATCCGAAGAGCCGGAATTAAAGACCACGGAAAGTAACGAATCAGTGTGGCTGTGGCAAGACGGCCAAATTCCCGAAGCATTGGAATTAACCGTATCCAATACCGCCGTTGCCGCGCGTAGTTTGTATAAGCACATCAACGGTTTAACCGACGCTTTATCCGCCGCTCGCCGCGATAAAGAGCAAAACAGCGCGCAAATCGACCGCTTGAGCACCGAGTTCGGCGTATTCCGCGCCCGCGTCGAGCAAATCGCTGCGACTTGGGATTTGATTTCTACCGTGCCCGCTGAAGGAGAAGAGCCGCTGGCAAAATGGATTACCCGCCGCATCGACGACAAAAACGACTACTTCTTCCACGCCAGCCCCATCAGCAGCGCCTCTTATCTCGCCAACAACTTATGGCGACGCGCCGCCGGAGCCGTGCTCACTTCCGCCACCCTGCAATCGCTGGGCAGCTTCAATCTGATTCTGCGCCAAACCGGCCTGCAATGGCTGCCGGAAACCACCACGCTGGCCTTGCAAAGCCCGTTTGATTTCGACGCGCAAGGCGAGTTGTATCTGCCGCCGGTGCACGCCAGCCCGAAAGACCCCGCCGCACACACCGCCGCCATTGTCGAATGGCTGCCCAAGCTGATTTCTGCTGAAGAAGCCATCGGCACGCTGGTGCTGTTTTCTTCGCGCAAACAAATGCAGGAAGTCGCCTTACGCCTGCCTGAAAGCCATCTGCCGCTGTTGTTGGTGCAAGGCGAATTGCCCAAAGCCGTGTTGCTGGAAAAACACCATCAAGCCATCGCCGAAGGCCGCGCCAGCATTATTTTCGGGTTGGACAGCTTCGCCGAAGGCTTGGACTTGCCCGGCGAAGCCTGCGTACAGGTCATCATCGCCAAACTGCCGTTTTCCATGCCCGACAATCCCATCGAAAAAACCCAAAACCGTTGGATTGAGCAGCGTGGTGGCAATCCCTTTATCGAAATCACCGTGCCTGAAGCCAGCATCAAATTGATTCAGGCAGTCGGTCGTTTAATCCGTACTGAAAGCGATTACGGCCGCGTGACCATTCTCGATAACCGCGTGAAAACGCAAAACTACGGCCGCCAAATGCTGGCCTGTTTACCACCGTTTAAAAGAATAGGCTAACCGCTACTTTTCGCCGTTTTGGAGTTTCTCGGTAGAAAATAGAGATTTTTAGAGGCAATGTTTTGTTGTACTTAACGCAGAAAGTTGCGAAAAGTGGCATTATTCTTTCAATAATATAAAAATAATAACGGGCAGTAATATATGCCTGTCTGAAAAGCTGATGTTTTAAGTTGAATGAAAAAATCAAAATAATTGAATTGATTAGAAAGTGGAAAAGAGGGTGGTGTAGTCGAAAGTAAGCGGCGTTTCGCTCCAAATGATAACCATTCTCCTCTTTATCTTGAATATGTTCGACTTTTTTATGCTTAAGCCCGCTTGTAACTTTTATTTGTCTTTAAATTTCGTTACAATGCGCTAGATTTACTCTCAATTATCTATGTTAACAAAACAGGTATGCACACCATGTTGGCTAACTATTTT
>ERZ795062.1783-NODE-1783-length-14806-cov-4.599417_pt1 | contig 14806 bp, 12 predicted proteins | sample MGYA00375146_ERZ795062 | MGnify/ENA primary metagenome ERZ795062 (study PRJEB30191, sample SAMN05720281) | activated sludge metagenome | isolation source: Anaerobic digester | place: USA | collected 2015-07-16 ... | reverse complement strand
GAAGGCCCGGAAACCGTCGCGCGGAAACTGGCTGTCTTGAAGGAGCACTGCGACGAGCAGGGAACTGATTACGACGCCATCCGAAAGACGATCCTCTATGTCGGTTCAGGGCGACCGGATGCCAATGGTGTCGGCGAATTGACAGAACAGCTTGCTCAATACGCGGAGGTGGGAATCACCCAGGCTCACCTGATGCCCATCCAGACTTCTCCGCCCGCGTTCATTTCCGATGTTGCGGAATATCTCGTCCCAGCTCTGGAAACGGTCTGAGCCGGGTTTAACAACGGTTGTCAGGCCGTGGCCTTGTCGGACTCGATCGGCATTAACGATGCCGACCCTGAATCAGCAGTCGTTGCGGCCTCAATCCTGCTGGTGACCCACATCAAGTGGATGAGCCATTCCTCAGCCCACACGAGGACCAGCGCCCGCTGTCCAACTGGGTCGTCAGACGGTGTGGCCGCTCCGGTTTGCCAATCCGCCAAGCATGTATCAACCTGAGTTTCCAACTGCGCGAACGTGTTCCCAAGCCCCGAAACCTGTGGCTGTTCGAACTGTTCCGAGGTGAACGCCTGCCGATTGCAGTAGTCCTGGGTTTGCTTCTCCGTCAAACTTGGACACAGGTTGTCGGTCGCGGCATCCGCACTTGCCTGGACTTGCTTAGCGCAGGTCACAAGAAGCTCGCCGGTATTCGACCCCGCAGTCGGGTTACTGCCGACTGTGGCAAGGAAGACCACTAGGTCGGCGCAGGCGCTGATATGCCCGGCGGCGTTTGCGACGAACGACCACGTTGGTCCGAGTTCCTGGCCAGAGCCGCGCTGCGCGATCGCAAGGTCGAAACTTTCGTAGGCATTGCTGACTGCAGCATCGGCGGCAGTTGCAGCCGCTTCAAGCTGTTTGTCCGACGAAGGCCCGTTGGCGAGGCGTTCGTAAGCGGCAACGAGGTAGGCGGTGCTGGCGTGCACGGATGCAATGAGGGATTCGTTGACTCTGGTAGCAACGCCGCGTGGCCACATCATCAAGCTGACGATCAAGCTGATCGCAAGCCCGATCCCCACATCAACAACGCGCCATTCGCCCGTCTCCAGGGACGGTCCGGCAACGATGCCGTAGAACACGATGACGAACACCGTGAACGACCCCTGGCCGACGGTCAGTGAGATCGCACCCGGGGTGAACCCCGACAGGAAGATCACAATCGGCAGGAGTATCCACAGGGCCCACGGGGTGTTGCCGAGAAGCAAGATCAAAACAGTTCCGACAGCGAAGCCACCGATGGTTCCGAGGATCGCTTGGACAGCGGTCTTACCCGTTCCGAGGACGTCAAGTCGCAGTGCTGTCAATGTTCCGAGGACAACCCAGAACCCGTGGCCCACACCGGTCAGATAGACGACGCTTACGGCCAGCGCCAGCGCAAGACCAGCGCGCAGACTGTTTCGGAACCACGGCGAGCGGAACGTTAGGTGGTTGCGCAGAATTCTCAGGGGGCTCGGTTCCTTGTCAACTGACGGCAGCCCCCAGCCGCCGAAGGGATGTTCCTCGGCAGGAGCCCCAACAGCGATCCTCGTGTGCCGTGCAATGAGTTCGGCCATGGCAGCCGTGAGCCTCAGGTGGAATCCAGCGTCGAGGGTTGGTCGCACAATCTGTGAGTTGCCCTCGCGGAGTTGTTCTTGTGACCACTTCTGAAGCTCCAGCCGATGTTCCTCACGAAGGTGATCGAGTGCCTTCGAATGGGGGGCCTCGCCGCCGCGGCCGATGGCATCGGCAGAACTTGACATCGCCTCCGCTGAACAGCGGGCTAAACCCTCATCGCCGGGCATTTTGTAGTCGCCGGATCCCGGTTCCCATCGCAAGATGATTCGCATTCGGCCTAACTCGTCGATGGTCTGCAGCAGGGCCCGGTCGCGTGAGGTTGCGCTACCGGGACGCATGAGCTGGCCGTCGAACTGTTCTCGCATTCGGTGGTGGGCTTCAGTGAGTTCGCGTTGCCGGGTCTGCAGGTCGATCGCGGGGCCACCCGATGAGTCCGATGGCGGCCACATCGCCCGGATGACATTTGCCGACGCATCCATAGCGTCTGCCACTCGTTGTCTCAGTGCGGAGCGTGTGTGAGATGGCCACATCAGCAGAGCGGCGGCAAGCGACACCACAATCGCAACGACAAACCCCGCCAACCGTTGTGGCAACTGGTCGAGGCCCGGCCCCGCAGTGACGGCGATGACAAACGGCAGCAGGATCGCCATTGTTGCTGTGGCTACGTAACCACGCAGCAAGCCTGAGTACGTGAGGCCTGCGCCAACAATGAACGTGCACACAACGGCGGCGATTGGGTTGAGCGCTGCGAACGTACCCAGAATGATCGCTACCAGACCGGCCAATCCGGTCACGATGTACGCACGAGCGCGATCACGAGTTGGTCCGCCGAAGTCTGCGAACGACAGCAACACGAAGGTGCCGAAGACTGTGTAGGTCGATCCGTACGGCATCTTCAGGACGTACTCGGTCAACAAGTACGCGAGCGGTAGGACTATCGCGACTCGCAAAGCCCGACGAAACAGCAGGTGCCCGGGATCGTGCACGCGCCCACCCTTGTTGTCGTCAGCCGCCAGGAACAGTAAATCCTAGTGTGGCCGACGATCTCTCTCACCGCATGTTGGCATTGAGCGAATCGAGCAGGGCGTAGTCGCTCGTGTCACCCGAGACCTCCCAGAACATCCCTCCGCCGAGACCCTTGGAGGCGATGTAGTTCGCCTTGAGTCCCATCGAGGCCGGGTCGTCGTAGCTGATGAACTCCCGCTTGGCGGCGTCGTACAGGTACGGCACCTTGGCGCTGGCGTCGTAGTTGCGCGCTAGGCGGGGAGCGTAATTGGCGGCGATGTCCTTGTAGTCAAGAACGCCTGCTTCCCAGGTGCCAGTTCCGGCACCGGAGGTTGGTTGGAACAGACCGTTGTTCGTGGCGCCGACGCCAGCGAAACTGCGTCCGTAGAACGGCACCCCAAGCACGAGCTTGTTTGCCGGTGCTCCCGCCGAAAGGTAGGAGTTCACTGTCGAGTCGGAGTAGAAACCGGCCGGGCCCGGATCACCCGTGGGCTGAGTCAGGGGTGCGTTGTGACCCGTCTTCGAATCCCAACTTCCGTGGAAGTCGTAGGTCATCAAGTTGATCCAATCGACTGTGCTGGCAACCTTGGAAATCTCAAGGTTCGTCAGGATCGATGGCCCGGCCGGTGCAGCGATAGTGAGGTCGTAGTGCTTGCCTGCATCGGCGCTTCCTTGCCGATTCAGTTCATCACGAAGTGCCTGCAGCAGCAGCGTGTAGTTGGCTTTGTCTGCTGCGACTCCGCTCTGCAAACCACCCGATACGGGGTACTCCCAGTCGATGTCGATGCCATCGAAGCCGTAGGTCTTCATGAAGTTGACGCACGACTGCGCGAAGGTTGCGCGGGACTGTGGCGTTCCGGCGGCTGCCGAGAAGTTGGCCGACCACGTCCAGCCACCTACTGAGATGAGAGTCCGTAGGTTGGGGTTGATCGCCTTCAGCTTGGTCAGCTGGTTGAAGTTGCCTCGTTTGGCGCCTGCGTCCCAACTGTCGCCAGGGAACGCCTTATCGGTGTCGGCGTAGGGATCACCGAGCACACATTGCCCATTCGCGATATTGGCGAAGGCGTAGTTGATGTGGGTCAACTGCGCGGCAGGCATTTGCGACACCTGGTAGTTGCGACCGTACGTTGACCAGGCCGTGTAGTACGCGACAGTTCGTTTGCCCGCAGGGGTGGTTGGTGCGTCGGGGCTCGCGGGCGGTGTTGTTGGGGTTGGTGTCGGCGCTGGTGTAGGGGTTGGAGTGGGTGTGGGCGTTGGCGTCGGGGTTGGTGTCGGAGTCGGGGTTGGAGTGGGTGTTGGTGTGGGGGTTGGTGTTGGTGTGGGGGTTGGGGTTGGTGTCGGCGTAGGTGTTGGTGTCGGCGTCGGAGCCGGAGTAAAACCGACGACCGATACTGAACACGTCGCTGCCTGGCCATTGACGATGGCAGTGCAGGTAGATGGCGTGGGCATTGAACTCGATGAGTCGTTGAAGCCGTACGAGGTGCTCGCACCCGACTTGATGGACCCGTTCCATGCCAAGTTCGACGTCGTCAGGGATCCGCCGCTCGTGCTTCCGGTTGCATTCCAGAGTTGAACGGCGCTTTGCCACGGCATCGTCACTGACCATGACGTTGTGTCGGCGCTTCCTTTGTTGGTCACTGTCGCGTCGATCGTTCGCCCGCTACCCCAGTCACTTGAGTTCTTGAGGACCACGTTCAGCGCGCGGGTTCCGACGGTTGGGGTCGGCGTCGGCGTTGGGGTCGGCGTCGGGGTTGGCGTGGGCGTTGGAGTTGGGGTGGGGGTTGGCGTTGGTGTTGGGGTGGGCGTTGGTGTTGGGGTGGGCGTTGGCGTTGGGGTCGGTGTGACCGGCGCTTGCTCACCGGTCACCGTGCAACTGGTGCCAACTACCGCACAACCTGTGGGCGCAAGTGCCGCCGATCCGACCTTGGTGGCAACGAGGCCAAACTTTGCACTGGCCCCGGGAGCAATCTGTGCCGACCAGGCTGGCCCGCTCACGCGATAGCCACCGGGAATCGCGGTGTTAGTCGCGTCCCACACCGAAGTCACCTGGTGGCCAATCGCGAGGTCGACAGTCCAGGGATTGAGTGGTGCGCCCGTTCGATTGATCACGGTCGCGGTTGCTTGGAACCCGGCGTTCCAACTGCTGTCGACCTTCCACGCGACCTCAACGCCAGTTGTTGGGGTGGTGGCGGCCATCGTGGCTGGAGCGACCAAGCCGAAGGCGGCAATTGCCGACACCGTCATGACACCGGCAATTGATGATCTGCGCATTCGTGCCTCCTGCTAAGCCCCGCTTGACGAATTCCACGGTGGGTACGTGGGTCAGTCATTCTTCCGATCCCTGTGTCAATCGGCGCGAGTGCTGACGAAATTTAGATCGGTCTTGGAAAGGTGAACACTTGGTTCACCCGGCTAGCCGTTTCTGCTAGTACCCAGGTACTAGACCGGGCGGGTCACAACTACCGTGCGTCATCGCGCTCACCCGATCGTGAGGCAGGCGTGGGTGCACCTCCGAGCAATAGGCTGTGGATAGACATCGGTATTTGCTGGTCGGGAGGAATTTGTGACGGTCTTTGCAGGCGGTCGAGTAGTAACTGACAAGGGCTTGTTCGAGCTGGGTTGGGTCGAGATAGATGGCGAGCTCATTGTTGATCGAGGTATCGGCGATCCCCCAAAGCCAGTCGACTACGACCTGCGAGGCCGAGCGCTTGTCCCGGGATTCGTTGACCAACATTGCCACGGTGGTGGTGGCCACAGCTTCATCACGACGGACCCGGCCGAGGCATATCGCGCGGCGCAGCTTCACCTGAAACACGGCACCACGTCGCTGATGGGCAGTTTGGTGACCGGGAGCAAACAGGCACTGATCGAGCAAATCCAAACGCTGTCACCGCTCGTTGATCAAGGAGTCCTCTTCGGTATTCACCTCGAAGGCCCATGGATCAGCAAACTGCACTGCGGTGCCCACGACAAGCCTCAACTTCGAGCGCCGGAAGCCAGTGAGGTCGGTGAGCTGCTCGCGGTTGGTGGTGGCCGAATCAAGATGGTGACCATTGCTCCGGAACTCCCTGGCGCGATCCCGGCGATTCATCAGATCGTTCGTGCCGGAGCGGTTGCCGCAGTCGGGCATACCGATGCCGACTATGAGATGGCGCAAGTCGCGATCGAGGAAGGCGCCACCGTCGCGACACATCTGTCGAATGCGATGCGACCGCTTCATCACCGCGACCCTGGTGCGATCGGAGCCTTGATGGAGGATCCGCGGGTGACGGTCGAACTGATCGCTGACGGCATTCACGTGCACCCGGCCGTGCTGCGCTTGGTGCGCAATGAGGCCGGCAATGGCCGCATCGCATTGATTACCGACGCGATGGGAGCCGCCGGGGCGCCGGATGGTCGATACCTGCTCGGAGAACTTGAGGTAGACGTCGTTGATGGGGTTGCCCGTCTGGTCGAAGGCGGAGCAATTGCAGGCAGCACGCTGACACTGGATTGGGCCCTGCGCTACATCGTGTTGCAGGGTGGCATTCCGCTTGAACAAGCGATTGAAATGCTGTCAACGAACCCTGCGCGAACCATGGGTCTGGATGACCGGGGAAGCATCGCACCGGGTATGCGCGCCGACCTGGTTGTACTGGGACCGGGCCTCGAAGTTGAGGCAGTAATGGTTCTCGGCGACTGGGTGCATAACGCAGATTAGCCCCCGCACAGCACTGGCTGGCGAGGGCTAATCCGTGGAAGTTACGGGCGAGCGGTCAGAACGCGCGCTGCCTCTGCAATCCGAGCTGCCGTGGTTGGCGAAGCGGCAGCTCGCTTAGCTGGGGCCCGCTTCGCTGCCGTCTTTTTGGCGGGTGCCTTCTTGGCTGGGGCTCGTTTGGCCGGAGCCTTGCGAGCTGGGGCCCGCTTCGCTGCCGTCTTTTTGGCAGGTGCCTTCTTGGCGGTCGCACGCTTGGCGCCCGCTGCTGTTGTCCGAGCGGTCGTCGCCTTCTTGGCTGCGGCCTTACGGGTTGCTGCCTTCTTCGCAGCGGTCACCGGTACTGGAGCTGGCTGACGAGCGACGGCGGCAGAGGTCTTCGCAGCGGTCTGATTCACCGGGCGACGTGCAGGTGCCTTCTTCGCGACCTTCTTTGCACCAGCCTTCGATGCGACAGGCTTGATGTACTGCTCGACGAGCAGAGCCGCACCGAGCGCGCCACCCATGTCACCAAGTTCGGCGAGCAACACGACTGGCGGGTCCTGCGGCTTGATGAGGCTTGGCATCATCGCGTCGCGAATGTCGTCCACGAACGGCTGGCCGAGTCGAATGCCGAGCCCGCCACCGATGATCACAGCTTGGACGTCCGTCAGGTTCACCGCAGACGCGATGCCCGCGCCGAGTGCCCAGATGGCGCGGTCGATGAGCTTGTGCGCCATCTTGTCGTTTGTCTTCAGCGCTTTGTCCCAGACACCGCTGGCGAGGCGAGGCTTGCCCTTCTTCTTCATGATCTTGAAGAGGTTGGTCTTCTTGCCCTTCTTGTGCCACTTGCGAGCCTGAAGTTCCATGGCGGCACGACCGGCGTAAGCCTCCATACAACCGTAGCGGCCGCAGCCACACAGTGCGCCGTCCTTTGCCATGACCTTCACGTGGCCGATTTCGCCGGCGGCCCCGCGGCCGATCCAGAGTTCGTTGTTGATGACGACTCCACCGCCGACGCCTGTTCCACAGAACACCCCGATGAGTGAGGTGTATTCACGACCGGCGCCGAGGCGAACCTCCGCGTTGACACCAACCTGAACGTCGTTGCCGAGTTCGACGGGGACCCCGCCGAGGCGATCGGATAGTTCAGCGGCGAGCGGGTACGTGATCATCCAGCCCGGCAGGTTGCCAGCGTTGCTCAGCGTTCCGGCCTTGGCGTCAATCTGCCCGGGGCCTCCGACGCCTACGCCGACCAGATCTTCGAGGTCAACGCCAGCATTCACAACCGCTGCCTTGACTGACGAGGCGATGGTGTCCGTGACACCGTCGGGAGTGCCGACAGTTGGGGTGGGGCGACGATCCGTCCCTAAGACTCGGTTCAACTTGTCGACAATTGCAACCTGGATCTTTGTTCCACCCAGGTCCACTCCGGCTCGCAACATGAGGTGCCTTTCGCCAATCGGGGATTTCTAACTCTGATAGTGGGTCTAACGTTGACTGTCCTCGCAGGAACTCACCGAGGCAAATTCCTACGAGGACAGTTCTAGTGGAGTTGCTACTTCGATGCGACCTTCTCAGCATCTTCCGTAGGCCACTTGCCACCGTTTTCCCAGAATTGGTGGATGTCGTCCAGATCGCGACCCTTGGTTTCGGGTGCCATCTTGAAGACGAAGATCCAGGCGATGAAGGCGAGTACCGCGAAGAGTCCGAAGGATCCAGCGCCACCGATTGCCGTCAACACCGTCAGGAAGAACTGAGCGATGATCACGTTGGCGATGAGGTCAGACGTGAGCATCGCCGAGGATCCGTAGGAACGAAGGCGGGCCGGGAACGACTCGCTGGAGTACACCCAAACCAGTGCACCGAATCCGAAGACGAAACCAACGTTGATCAGCGCGAGGCCAGCGAATCCGAGGGCGATCTGCCACCCAACCAAGTCGCCGCCGCCAGCGGAAGCGAAGGTCACGACCATCATCAACTGCGCGACGATCATGACCGCGATACCTGTGAGCAGGATCGGACGACGACCCCAACGGTCGACGTAGCGCATCGAGACCAACACGGAGATCAGTGCGAAGACCTGAACGAGCAGCGACATCAGGATCTTTTGGCTGTCGCTCTGGACACCCATGGCCTCGAAGATCTGGGGACCGTAGGTGACGGTTGCGTTGATACCGGTGATCTGGATGAAGAATCCGAGCCCGACGACAAAGACGGTTGCGCGCAGGTACGGCTTGCGGAGCATTTCGGCTAGAGCACCACCGGATTCCGCGCGCTGGATCTCCTCCATCTCGGCGATCTCCGCCTCGTGATCCGCATCCGGATCCGTGAGGTTGAGCGACGCGAGGGCTTCCTCGCCTCGACCCTTCATGACGTACCAACGCGCTGTCTCAGGCAGCTTCGCGATGATCGGAAGCAAGATGAGCGCCGGGACTGAAGCCAGACCCAGCATGATGCGCCAGCTGCCTGACCAGGTTGAGTCAGCGAGCAGGAGGGTGAACAGCAGGCCGAGGATGATGCCGCAGACGCCCATCACTTGGTACATGACCAGAGTGGCACCACGAACGCGGGCGGGAACGGATTCAGCAACGAACACGGGGACTGCGATGAGCGAGATACCAACCGCGAGGCCGAGGCCGAGGCGGGCGCCGAAGAGGGTCCACATGTCGACTGCGAGGGCACTGAGTAGACCGAATACGCAGTACCCGATCGTGAGCAGCAACATCGACTTCTTGCGACCGATCTTGTTTGTCACCATGCCCGCGATGATCGCGCCGATCACCTCGCCATAGACGATGGCAGTGACGACAAGTTCGGTCTGCTGGGTGGACAGTCCGAGATCCTTCGAGAAGAAGATCTGCGCACCACCGATGACCCCGTTGTCGTAGCCGTAGATGATGCCGAGCATGGCGGCGGTTGCCGCCACCACTATCGCGGTTTTCGGAAGCTTCGGCTTCTCTTCCGTAACGGTGCCCGTCGCGGCCATGTATCCCTCCCGAAGGATATGCAGGCTCTGCACCTGCGATAGATCGTCTGGTCGCTGCGTTAGCGAACCGTCTCGGATGCTCCCGCAGTGTGGGATTCGGTGTCCTGTTGAGTGGCCCGAACGGCGGTGGGATTGATCTTTCGTCGCGCAGAGCGACGGATTCGGAAGTGGGTGCAGATGGCGCGCAACTACTTGGGCTGATTGCCAAACGCGGCGACGATCAACGTCCGGTCGTCGTTGCCCCAGTTGATCGCCCGGCCGCGGCCAGCGGCCAGAACTTTGCCGACGATTTGTTTCGGTGAGACGTCACCACCAGCCTTTGCTTCGGCAATGAGTGAGCGAAGGCCAGACTCTTCGAGTTCTTCACCTGCCGCGTCGCGGCTTTCAGTGACGCCATCGGTCCACAGCACGACGATGTCGCACGGGTCGAGCTTGATCGTTTCGCTGTGCCACGCGCCGCCGAGCTCCGACATCAGTGGGCCGGTCATACCGAGCTCGCGGTAACTGCCGTCGGGACTGATGATCATCGGAGGCAGGTGCCCGGCATTCACCCACTCAACTTCGTGAGTAGTCGGGTTGATCAGTACGGCTGCGGCGGTGGCAAACCTGCCAGGGGTTTCTGCGAATAGCCGAACCCCGCGTTCGAAGGCTGTGGTCGCGTCGCTGCCTGCTTCAAGCATTCCCGTGACCGCGAGCTTGAGTCGAAGGCCAGCGATTCCCGCATCGGGACCATGACCAGAGATGTCGGTGATGAGCAGTGCAGTGCGTCCGTCGGGGAGTGCGATGGCATCCCACCAATCACCGGACAACACCGATTCCGAAGGCTCAAGTTCACCGTAGATGGTCAAGCCAGGCGCGAACACCACGTTCTCCCGCGTGAGTTCAGCCCGAATCGCAACGACGACGGGCCCCTCCTTGCTGAGGCTCTCCTCGCTGCGGGCCGCTACCTCGATTTCATGCACCAGTCGTCGGCGCATCGCATCGGCATCGGAACCAACATCACGTATCTCGGGCGGACCGGTCGGGATGATCTCGACTTCGCGATCACCGCCGTAGCCTTCATCGCCAGCAACACGGTTGATTTGGTCACGCAGCAGTTCGAGTGGGTGCAGGACCCACCGATGCAAGGCCACGATGACGCTTCCAGCGGCGATCAACAGAACCAACCAACTTCCGAGCAGCACCTTCCACAGTTGGTTGGCGACGGCCCCGAACTCGTTGAATTGCGCAGACAGGCGGGCGTCGATCAGCGTGTTCAGTGCAGTCGCTCGCGCTCGCAGGATCTCGAACGTTCGATTGCTTGCGTCGCTGTTCAGGAGAGTCTCAGCGCCTGGTTGGTTATTGGCCCGCACCAGGGCAATCGTGGGGTTGGCGACGGTATTGATCCACGCATCGCGTGCGTCATCGACGGCTTGGACCTGCTGCTCCAACGCGCTGTCGGTGCTCTCGAGGAGGTCCTGAAGTTCAACGATGGCGTCCTCGGAAACGGTCGAACCTTCGGCATACGGAGCCAACGAGCCCGCTCGCCCAGTCGTGACGTAGCTACTGACACCGCGTTCCATATCGGCAGTGCTCAGCAACAGGGTGGAGGCGTTCGTTGCTGCAGGCTCAAGCTTGTCGATGATCTCGTCGCCCGAGGCTTGGGCTCGAAGGAAGCTCCCCAGCGCCAGTACTGCGGCCGCGACCAAGATCAGGACGCCAGCCGCAGCAATCCACCTGACTCGGTTCCGCAACGTCACGAGAGGTCAGGTTAGTCGGGTTGTCGTCGGAATTCGCCCTTACCTAGAGTTGCGAGGGTGAACTCCGGACCGCGCTTCCGCGACGCACTGCAGGAAATCCCTGGCTATCGGGCAGGTAAACGACCCGATCCCAGAACTGATGGGGTTGAGGCATTCAAGGTTTCGTCCAATGAGAACCCATACCCGCCGTTGCCGCAGGTAGTCAAAGTCATCGAGCAGGCAGCGCATCACGTCAATCGTTACCCCGACCCGGGATCTGCGGAATTGATTGAAGCGATCGCTGCGCACGCTGGAGTGCCACGTGAACACGTCGCCGTTGCGACGGGCGCTGTTGCACTTTGTTACCAATTCGCGCAGTCGACTGCGGGCCCCGGCGACGAGGTTGTGTTCGCCTGGCGCTCGTTCGAGGCCTATCCGATTGTCACGTCAGTGGCGGGTGCCCAACCCGTTGCCGTTCCGTTGCTGGCCGATGGGCGTCACGACATGGCAGCGCTCGCCGCAGCGGTGACCGACCGAACCCGACTGGTGTTCATCTGTTCGCCCAATAACCCCACCGGGACTGTCGTGACGCAGGACGAGTTAGACGAGTTCATGGCGGCAGTTCCCAACGACGTGATGGTTGTCCTCGATGAGGCCTACATCGAGTTCAGCCGTGACCCCAGCGCCGCCGCGGGACTGGTGACGTACACCAAGCATCAGAACCTGGCTGTGCTGCGAACGTTTTCCAAGGCATATGGCCTCGCCGGGTTGAGGGTTGGTTACGCGATCGCCCAACCACCGGTTATCGAGGCGCTCAACAAGACCGCATTGCCCTTTGGCGTATCCGTGATTGCCCAGGCGGCGGCCGCTGCCTCCCTTGCCGATGACGCTGAGCTGCGGGCCCGGGTCGATGCGTTAGTTGCCGAGCGCACTCGGGTAATGCAAGGCCTTCGAGCGGCAGGCGTTGAGGTGGTTCCGAGCGAAGCGAACTTCGTCTGGCTTCCGCTAGGTGAACAGACCGAGGAGTTCGCGAACCGCAGTGAACAGGCAGGCCTGACGGTGCGCGCGTTTGCTGGCGAAGGTGTGCGGGTGACGATCGCTGAAACGGCAGCCAACGATCGTTTCATTGGCTTGGCGAGCGACTTCAGCCGTTAGCGGCCCGCAGCTTCGGTTGCGACCACCCGACCGTCACTGCGGTTGAATCCGACCGTAGCAAGGCCAGCGCCAAAGACGCAGATCGCCGCTGCTGCGAACATCGACGTTCGGTACCCGTCGAGGATGTCGACACCGGTCTGTAGACCCTGCGCCTGCGATGCCGCGAGCCCGCCAATCAGCGGCAGCAAGATGATCGCGATCAAGCTGCCGATTCGGGCGACGGCATTGTTCACTCCAGATGCCGTACCCGATTCGTTCGCGGAGACGTCGGCAAGTGCTGTCGCCGTGACCGGGGCGACAACCAGCACCAGACCTGCGGCGAAGGTCATAAAGCCAGGGAGGACCCCCACCCAGTAGGACTGTCCAGGTCGCATCATTCCCAGCATCACCATTCCGACAGCCATGATCAGCGGACCGACTGTCAGCAACGTTCGCGCCCCAAGGCGGGGAAGTAGCCCACCGACCTTCGATGAAAAGAGCGCGAGCATCACTGTCACCGGGATTCCTGCCAGCCCAGCAGCGACGGCGGTGTATCCCATGCCCTGTTGAAGCGCGATCGTGACGAGGAAGAACGCTGATCCCAGCGCACCGTAGACCACGAACGTCACGACGTTGGCCACGCTGAACGTGCGAATGCGAAAGAGGGTGAGGGAGACCATCGGCGGCGGTCGCAGTGTGCGTTCGCGGCGACGTTCGACTAGAACCAGCAACGCCAGCAACACCAGGCCAATCGCGACCAAGGCGAACGTCAACCAGGCGCCCAGTTTCTCGATCTCGATCAAGGGCCCGACGACAAATGCCAACCCACCAACAGCGAGCAGCCCGCCGAGGACGTCGACCTGAGATCCCAATGACTCACTGGTGCGCGTCCCGGGGACGTTCGGGATCGACATCAGTGCCAGCGTGATCGCACCGATGACCAGTGGAATGTTGATTAGAAAGACCCACCGCCAACCCCCGGCTCCGGTATCCACCAGTAACCCACCGACAAACGGGCCGACCGCAGTGAACACTCCCGCGAGTCCAGACCAGGCGCCGATTGCCTTGCCTCGGTCAGCGCCGCCGAACAAGGTGTTGACCAGTGCGAGCGAGGTTGGAACTACGAGCGCCGCCGCCGCACCCTGGCCCATGCGCGCGACCACCAAGATCAACGCGGTCGGTGCTAATCCGCACAGCACCGACGTCACGCCAAACGCCGCGGTGCCCGCGATGAACACTGATCGCTTGCCGAGCAAGTCCCCGAGTGACCCACCAACCAAGACGAGTGCGCCAAGCATCAACAGGTAACCGTCAAACACCCATTGGATGGTTGCGAGTCCGCCGCCGAGGTCATCGGCAATGTGAGGGGACGCGACGGCGATGACCGATCCGTCGAGAAACGCCAGGCCCGAACCCATGATCGTTGCGGTCAGCGCGAGACGGGCTCGGCGCGACCCCCACGTCAGCGGACTGGCGGATTCTCCCGCGTCGCTCACGGAGTAATCGAAAGTGCAGGAAGGAGTTGTTGTGAAAGTTCGAAGTCGCCGTGAAACTCGATACGCCCGCGTTGTGCTTCGGCGATTGCGCCCATCCGCCCACCGGAAAGGGATGCGTACATGGGCCAACTGCTCGCCAGCCGCAGGGTTGGTTGGTGGATCAGGCCATCAACGAACCGCGCCCGGCCATCGTCGGCGACGACCACGGTTCGCTCGAACTCAACACCTGGGCCAGTGATCGCTAGTTGCAGCGACGAGCCGATGGGTGCACCGACAGCCTTGCCCCACACATACGGAAGGCCGGACAAGAACTGGCCGGCAGCTACCCAGGCCCCGTCGCTGCCAAGCCCGCCCGGGATCGCGGCTGCCGTGCGGATGTCCTGCTCGTGCATCCAGGTGTCCAGGATGCGAGTTCGGATCATTCGCACCCGGGGCATCCGCATTCCGCCAGGGCCATCCATCAGTTCGGTGGGATCTTCCCCAATGTCGGCAAGATCTTGTTTGCGCCATTCGACAATTTCTCGGAGCTCAGCCAGCACCACATCGCGACCTTTGCTCCGATACCAGTCGACTGGGACTTCGGTGTAGCGGCTGAAGTCGTTAGTGACGTGAGGCAGCGCCGCCCAATCCGGTTCGTGGTCGGGTAGCGGGTCACCGTGCATCTCGCTCTCAAGCGACAACACGTGAGCAACGACGTCACCGGCAGTCCATCCGGGGCAAGGGCTCGGTGTGTTCCAGGCGGTCGCGGTGAGCTTGAGTGCGACCTCGGTGAAGGCATCAAGTGAGTTGAGCCAGACCGCGACCAACTCCGGGACACTTGCCGACTCGAGCTTCAGGGGTTCGGGACCATCGCCATGTTCGGTGCTCACAGTTCGAGGGTACGAAGCCGTTCGCGGTCAATGGAATGTGGGGACCAACAAGTGTTGCCGGTACCGTTCACACATGACACGAGTTTCGTTGCTTCAGCTGGCGGTCGACGCTACTGAACCAGTTCACGAACGCGTTGCGAGGGCTTGTGCGGCTGCCGCATCAGCGGCGGAGGAATCAGATCTAGTCCTGCTTCCTGAGCTGTGGCCTACCGGAGCGTTCGACCTTGAACTCGGCGTTGAACATGCACAACCGCTCGACGGCCCAGTTGTCGATTCACTGGCAGAGGTGGCAGCTCGAACCCAGACGTGGATACACGGCGGATCTTTTGTTG
>ERZ795062.1776-NODE-1776-length-14855-cov-14.505541_pt1 | contig 14855 bp, 12 predicted proteins | sample MGYA00375146_ERZ795062 | MGnify/ENA primary metagenome ERZ795062 (study PRJEB30191, sample SAMN05720281) | activated sludge metagenome | isolation source: Anaerobic digester | place: USA | collected 2015-07-16 ... | reverse complement strand
TTCCCAAATAGGATGTGGTTTTGTAAATGGTGAAGTTTACGGGCAGATAAGCGGTTATCGGTCCATCACCCATTGTAATTTCAAACTGAAAATCGTTCATCATCTCCACCCATTCGGCTGTAAAGCGGATGGCACGCCATGTTCCTTCTTCAATGACGACAATCCCTTTTAGAAGTTTGGAGCTGGCGTAAACAGGCGTAAAATCAATGGCATAATATGTTTTATCTTCGTTTGGGTCGTAATATGTTTGTTTGATGCGGTATGTGTAGTATTTTGACGAAACATTACGCAGAGGCAGAAGAAAACTTTCGTCGTATGTAGTTTCGGCATAGATGTTTATGTTGAGCATATTAAAAGGAATCATTTCGATATCCTTTTTTTTGGTAAGGCTCCCCGTCACGTATTGAATGTAGTGGGTGTAGTTGTAAGGATAGGAGTAGTGAAGCCGACTCATGGTTTCGATGATTGCTTCGTCGGATTGGGGATCATGAAGAACGAAATGAGGAACGAAACGGGTGAATTTATACAAAAAGTTTTTTTTAACGGTTTCCACATACGTACGCATATATACTTCGGCTTCGTAAGTTTGTACCCATTCATTGTACTTTTCGGCGGCACTTCTAACCCTTTTCATGATGGTATCCACGGGAATCAGGTTTTGGGCAAAGGTACACAACGAAGCAAAAATCAACAATACCAATATGATAATGCGTTTAGTCAGCATACTAAAAACAAATTTATGCATTATTCGGGATAATTACGTTCAAAACTAAAATAAAATTACGTGAAAAGTAGGGTTATATTTGTTAAATATATCAAAATTTGAAGTTTTTATAGTAAACAAAAAATTTATATCCTCGTTTTTGTTATGAATTCATAAAACATTTTGTATTTTTGTGTTATACAACATTGTTCTAAAACAGATATGTCGGCAAAGAAGGGAAAAGTGATCGATTTGTCATCTTCATTATCCGATATCTGGAAAGTATTATCAGATGATGAACGAGAGGTGCTTCGGAAGAACGCACGAATAGCGAATTTCAGGAAAAATGAATTGATCTATTGTGAAAATGAAATTCCTAAGGATTTGATGTGTCTGTTTAAAGGGAAAGTCAAAATTTTCAGAACCGGTGTCGGTGGACGTAATCAGATTATTCGTATGATTCGTCCCGTTCAATATTTTGGATACCGGGCATATTTTGCGCGTGAGCCCTATGTGACTGCCGCTGCTGCGTTTGAACCTTCAACAGTATGTATGGTTCCGATGGAAATTATTGAAGAATTGTTATTGGAAAACAGCCATCTAGCCATGCTTTTTATTCAAATGCTTTCCATTGATCTTGGAATTGCCGACCAACGGATTGTTAATCTCACTCAAAAACACATTCGGGGTCGCCTTGCCGAATCGCTTCTTTTTTTGAAAGAAAGTTATGGACTAGAAGAGGATGGAGCTACCATTAATATTTATTTGGCACGCGAAGATTTGGCAAACTTATCGAATATGACTACCTCGAATGCTATCCGTACACTTTCTAATTTTGTAGATGAACGTATTATTGCCGTTGATGGAAGAAAAATCAAGATTATCGATGAAGAAAGACTTCGTAAAATCAGTCGATTGGGATAAAGAAAAAAGTTTTGTTGTGGCGTGTGATTGAATGAAGAAAAAGATTTAAAATCCTAAAATAGAATAAAAATTGTTTGATAGATGAGTTTATCTATAAAAGTTTACGTAAATTTGCGTGCCTAAAAATGGTTTTGATGAAAAGAAAGTTTCGCACTATTTCGATCGTATTGTTCATCTTCATTGTCGGTTCATGCGGCGAGTATAATAAAATATTAAAAAGTACTGATCTGGAATTGAAATATACGTATGCTAAAAAATATTTCGAAGCAGGTAAATACGATCGAGCAATAACTTTGCTTGAAGAATTGGTTCCTTTTTTTAAGGGGACAGCACGGGCTGAGGAGTCGCTTTATCTTTTGGCACAAAGTTATTATAATTCAAAGGATTATGTAATGGCAACTGAATCATTTTCTACCTATTACAATACTTTTCCAAAAGGAGAGTATGCTGAGCCGGCACTTTTTTATGCTGCTTATGGCATGTATCTTGACTCGCCCGATCCGCGACTCGATCAGACGAAAACCTATAAGGCAATATCCGAATTTCAACGTTATCTCGAAAAGTATCCTCAGAGTGAAAGAGCCCAACAAGCAAAAGATTATTTGTTTGAGTTGCAAGAAAAACTGGCATACAAAGAGTTGTTGGCTGCACAATTATATTTGAAATTAGGAAGTTATATGGGAAATAACTATGAGGCAGCGGTAATTACCGCGCGTGAGGGATTAAAAAATTATCCTTTTTCCGAATATGCAGAGGACTTTCAGATGACTATTCTTCGAGCATATTTCGAATATGCCGAAAGAAGTACACGTGCGGCTCAGCCCGAACGTTATCGTAAGGTGGTGGATGAATATTTTAATTATAAAAATTCTTATCCGAATGGGAAATATATGAAAGAAGCTGAAATGTATTATCGTGAAGCGCAGAAGAAGATTGAGGCTATGCCGGAATGAAAATCGATTGAAATTGAAATTGAATTTGTATCGGAATAAATAAGATTAATAACAATAAAACCAATAAATAGAGAATAATGGATTACAAAAAAATAACTGCAAGTACTACTACTGAGACCCGAGATATATGGGAATTATCAAAACCAACAGGGAATATTTATGAAATGGTTGTGATTATTAGTAAACGAGCAAACCAGATTGCAGCAGAAATGAAACGCGATTTGGATAATAAATTAGAGGAATTTGCTTCTTATACTGATAATTTGGAAGAAGTGTTCGAGAATCACGAACAAATAGAGATTTCGCGTTTTTACGAAAAATTACCCAAACCTACTCTCATCGCTATCGACGAATGGGAAAAAGGAGAAATTTATTGGCGTAATCCTGCCAAAGAAAAAGATTTATTCTGATTATGCTGCAACGTATTCAGACCATCTATTTGCTTCTTGCTGCGGGCTGCATGGTACTGGCTTCAGTGTTGCCGCTTGCCACGTTCGCTTTTAACGGGCAACCTGTTATTTTTGAAGCAATGGGTTTTTATCAGAACGACGAACTTCTTTTTAATACCTGGGGATTGTTCGCTCTGGGTGCCATTAGTGCCCTACTTTCGTTGGTTGTGGTGTTCCTTTATAGGAACAGGATTTTGCAAATACGATTGACTGTGATGAATATCATTCTCATGGTTGGTTTTTATTTGCTTTTTTTATTTCTCATATTTATGCGTAATCCTGAAGCCGATACGACCTTCGAAAAAATAGGTGTGGGGATTATTATGCCGGCCATTGCTATTATTTTGAGTTATCTGGCAATCCGAAAAATAGGGGAAGATGAAGTTTTGGTAAGATCGCTCGATCGGTTAAGAAAGTGAATAATATTTCAATGCCTTAGGTAAAATTTTTTCCATATTGCTGATGCGTTTGTCATCAGTGGGGTGGGTACTCAAAAATTCGGGAATTTTACCGCCTTGTGAGCTTTGTGCCATGCGTGTCCAGAAAGGAATAGCGACACGTGGATCGTATCCGGCCATTGCCATAAAAATTAGTCCGAGCTCGTCGGCTTCGTATTCCTGTTTGCGGGCGTAGGGCAGCATGACACCCACTTGTGCACCCAATCCAAATACGGTTTGCCCGATTTTATTTGCAGCAACTCCTTTCAACAATTCCCCTGCTACAGCTCCTCCGTATTGAAGAGCAAGTTGTTGACTTATTCGCTCGTTGGCATGTTTGGCTACAACATGCCCTATTTCGTGGCCTATTACCACTGCCAACGATGCTTCGTCTTTGGTAATCGGCAACAAACCCGAATAAACTACCACTTTTCCTCCGGGCATAGCGAAAGCATTAATGCTTTTATCTTCTACCAATTTGAATTCCCATGCGTAATTTTGTATTTCTGACGATGCACCGCTATTTTTCAAAAATGTTTCTACTGCATTAGCTATTTTCATTCCAACCCGTTGCACCATTTGAGCTTCGGGTGTATCTGTTATTACCTTAGCCGTATGGATGTATTCTTGATACTGTTGCAAACTAAGAGTGATTACCTGTTGATCTGATACTAACATCAATTGTCGCCTTCCGGTTATGGGAACACTGCTGCATCCCTGCATCAAAAAAGCAGTGATTACTATCGTCAGGAAATATTTTACCGTATTAAGTTTTCTTTCACAATTCTTTGTTTCCATAATTTTTTATTTTGTCTTGCCATGAAGAAATTATCATTACCTCTATAAAGAACATTTTTTCAGAGAAGAGGTTTAATCGATTGCCAATTTATTCTCAAAAGAAATATATTTTCAGTGAAAGAGGAAGGTATTTTTCGAATGATTAAAAGGATATCTCCTTTTTAAAGTGAAGGCAACATTTATAGCGAGTTAGCGGGAATAAAAAAGGTAAATTATTAAATAGGGAAATATTTTGCTTAAAATTTATGACATTTACTTCGTAAAAATTTTACTTTCAAAATAAATTATACTATTTTTATGGCATCGTTTTGGTTTTATATATGCTGCAGCTGGTTAATTGTCGTCTATTTTTGGGATTCGTCTGCCTTGTTTGTAGTTTATGTTGATTAAATAAATCCAATCAAACTAAGAATAAAAAAACAAATATATAAGTAAAAAATAATAAACAAAAGTTTTACATCATGTTTAATCTTAAAAGATAGAAAGTTATGTCATCAAAAATGTCAAGAAGAAAATTTTTGGAAACGGGAGCCATTGCTGCCGCAGGTTTAACAGTTGTACCCTCATCGGTACTAGGAAAAAGTTTTGGACATACCGCACCGAGCGATAAATTGAATATTGCAGGTGTAGGTGTGGGAGGTATGGGTTTTGCCAACCTTAAAAATTTGGAGAGTGAGAATATTGTTGCTCTTGCTGATGTAGATTGGAAATACAGTGATCGTGTTTTCAAGTATTTTCCTAATGCGAAGAAATACTACGATTACCGAAAAATGTATGACGAAATGGGGAAAAGTATCGATGCAGTTGTAGTTGCCACAGCTGATCATACCCACGCTCTTATTGCTGCAGATGCCATAACGATGGGAAAACACGTTTATGTGCAAAAGCCATTGACTCACAGTGTATATGAATCTCGTCTTTTAACCAAATTGGCTAAAAAATACAAAGTTGCTACCCAAATGGGTAATCAGGGTTCTTCAGCCCCGGGTGTACGGCAGGTATGCGATTGGATTTATGACGGACAAATTGGTGAAGTTACTCGAGTTGAAGCTTTTACCGACAGACCCATATGGCCTCAGGGATTAAATCGTCCGGCTAAAGCAGATCCTATTCCTTCTACGTTAAAGTGGGATTTGTTCATTGGACCGGCTCCCATGCGTCCTTTCAATCATATTTATACGCCTTGGAATTGGCGCGGTTGGTGGGATTTTGGTACAGGGGCATTAGGCGATATGGCATGCCATATTTTGCATCCGGTATTTAAAGGCTTAAGGTTAGGTTATCCAACCAAAGTTGAAGCTAGCTCTACCATGTTGTTGACCGATTCTGCTCCTGTAGCTCAAAAGGTAAAATTGGTTTTCCCGGCTCGCGAAAATTTACCCAGGGTAGCTATGCCCGAAGTAGAAGTTGTTTGGTATGATGGAGGTTTGCAACCTTTCCGTCCCGAAGGCGTGCATGTAGGGAAAGATTTGAACGATGCCGGAGGTGGTGTTATCTTTCATGGAACGAAAGATACACTGATTTGTGGATGCTACGGAAAAGATCCCTGGTTGGTATCCGGAAGAAATCCCAAATCGCCGAAGACTCAACGTGAAGTTACATTGTCACATGAAATGGATTGGGTACGTGCATGCAAAGAAAGTCCCGAAAACCGTGTTGAAACCGCATCCCCATTCTCCGAAGCAGGACCTTTCAACGAAATGGTTGTTATGGGTGTTGTAGCCGTAAGATTACAGGGCTTGAATCAAGAACTCGAATGGGATGGTGAAAATATGAAATTCACTAATATCCCTGAAAATGCCACGATTAGAACAATTATTGAAGACAATTTTAAAATTGTTGATGGGGATCCCAAATTTGATAAGAAATGGACGGATCCGGTAAATGCTCGTGCTTATGCAGAGGAATTGATTAAACATACATATCGTGATCCTTGGAAGTTGCCTGATATGCCCAGGGATTAAGTCGAAAAATGGAAGTGATGAAATTTTAGTTTAATATTTAAAAGAATGAAGTTATGAAAAAATTGTTTTATGCATTTAGTTTAGTTGCTATGTCAGTGATGATTTTAGGATCGTGCACCGGTGGTAAAAAACAAGGTGCTCAAGAAGGAGAAGTAGCAGACACAGTTGTTGCAGCTGCCGAAGATGCATCGGATTGGATTGTGCTTTTCAACGGAGAAAATTTTGAGGGATGGCGTGGCTATAACCGCCAGGATATTCCAAAAGCCTGGACGATTGAAGACGGTGCCATTAAAATTCAAGGTTCAGGTCGTGGAGAAGCCGGTTCTGAAGATGGTGGCGATATTATTTACGATCGCAAATTCAGAGATTTTGAATTGAGTTTTGAATGGAAGGTGTCCCCGGGTGCCAACAGCGGTGTTTTCTATTTGGCGCAAGAGATTCCGGGTGAACCCATTTGGAAGACAGCTCTCGAATATCAGATTTTAGATAACGAAAGGCATCCTGATGCCAAATTGGGAAAGAACGGCAATCGCCAGTCGGCTTCGTTGTACGATATTCTTCCTGCTGTTCCGCAAAATGCAAAACCGGCAGGCGAATGGAATACCGGTGGCATTTTGGTATACAAAGGAACCGTTGTTCATAAACAAAACGGTGAAAATGTTTTGGAATGCCATTTGTGGACGGACGAATGGAGGAAGATGGTAGAAGATAGCAAATTTAAGGGTATGGACGGCATTATCAATGTGGGTGGCCCGGATCGTGAAGGTTATATCGGATTACAAGATCACGGCGATGATGTATGGTTTAGGAATATCAAGATCAAAATTTTAGATTGATTGATATTGTTATATTCGAGTCACTGAAAATCCGTTTTTGTAAATAAATACATTACTTTTACTTAAGACAATGATTTTCAGTGACTCGAATTCTTTATTTGGCTTGAAGTTTGTGAACTCCAGTGAAGCTTATGCAAAGATCAATTAAAGTTTTAAAAAGTATTTTATGAGAAGTGAAAAAGAAGAAAAAGTAATAAATAGACGTCAGTTTTTAGGCTATTCGGCGTTGGGATTGGCGGGATTAACCATTCTTCCAAGTTGGCGGATGGCCGATGGTAAACGGATACCACCAAGCGATAGGGTTGTTCTGGGTTTCATCGGAGTCGGTCGCCAAGGGGTTTCCGATTTTTATAGTTTTTCTGAATGTCCGGGTGTACAAGTGGTTGCTTGTGCTGATGTCGATCAATTGAAACGTGAACGTTTTAAGAATAAAGTAGAAGCTTGGCAGAAATCACAGGGTATGGCGCAACGTTGCGATATGTATGAATTTTATGAAGACTTACTTGAACGTCGCGATATTGATGCTGTATCAATAGCTACACCGGATCATTGGCATGCATTGGTTGCCATTGATGCGTGTAGGGCCGGGAAGGATATTTATCTGCAAAAACCTCTCGCATATACCATTCGCGAAGGGTTGGAAATTGTAAAGGCTGTACGTCAAAATAGCCGTGTTTTACAAGTTGGAAGCCAACAACGTTCAAGTAAAGAGTTTCAAACAGCCATTGCCTTGGTTCGTGAAGGTGCAATCGGTCATATAGAATCTATTTATGCACGGGTAGGTGATCCCCCAAAACCGTTTGATTTACCTGAGCAACCTGTTCCTTCAACATTAAATTGGAACAAATGGATGGGACCGCTGAACGATCCGAAAATCCATTACCATCCGGATCTTTGTCCTCCCATTTCCCTTAAACCGGAACAAGACGAAAAATTATGGGGCGCATGGCGTTGGTATCGAGAAACGGGTAATGGTTATACTGCTGATTGGGGAGCTCATATGTTTGATATAGCCCAGGCAGCCATCGGAATGGATGGCTCAGGTCCTTGTGAGTTTATTCCGAAAGGATATAACGGAGCCGAATATTTGACCATGAAATATATTAACGGGATAGTAATGACGGAGCAGCCTTTTAAAGAAGATGATCTAGAAGCTAAGGGCATTCGTTTCAATGGCAGTAAAGGATGGATAAAAGTAGCTCGTGGTTATATCGAATGTTCGGATCCTTCTTTGTTGAAAAAACAGGAGCAAAAAATTGGGGAAGGTCAATACGAGGTAAGTTCTCCACACATGCAGAATTTTATTGATGCAGTCCGATCGCGAAAAAATCCGATTGCACCGGTTGAAGCCGGATGCAGCACAAACACACTTTGTTGCATCGCTAATATTGCCACAGAGCTGCAACGGCCGGTTAAATGGGATCCGGTAACTTTGAGTTTTGGTGATGATGTCGAAGCCGCAGCTCATCGATTATATCATTATCAGTACAGAAGACCTTATTCGTTGTAAATTAATTAATTTAAAGATTATGAATAAACATAATGATGTAAAGAAAAATGGATGGGCAAAAAAATTGACAATTTTGTTTTTATCTATTTTTTGTATTCAGTTGGTCAGTTTTGCCAAAGATAAGCCAAACTCCAAGTTTGAAGGAGTTCAAATAGGTACAATAACATATAGTTATCGGAGTATGCCCGATCAATCGCTTCCAGCCATACTTGAATATATTGTGCAATCCGGAATAAATTCTGTGGAATTAATGGGTGAACCGGTTGAAGAATATGCCGGGATTCCTAAGAGCAGAGATCGTGAGGTATTAAAAAAATGGCGTACTTCGGCATCAATGGATATATTTAAGGAAGTTCGGAAAATGTTTGACAACAAGGGGGTCGAAATTCATATTTTGAAACTCGGAAATCATACATGGTCTGATGAAGAAATCGACTATGCTTTCAATGTTGCTAAAGTTTTGGGTGCTAAAGGTATTTCAATGGAAATATCGGAAGAAGCTGCTAAACGAATGGAACCTTTTGCCGAAAAACACCAATTATATGTAATATTTCACAATCATTTTCAGCCGGCAGACCCTAAGTTCAGTTTTGATAAGATTCTAGCTTATGGGCCTATGATTATGTTGAACTTTGATGCAGGTCATTACTACGGTGTGACGGGATTAAATCCGTGTGATTTGATTCAGCGACTTCACGAACGGATTATTAGCATACATATTAAAGATAAAACAGGGCCAAAAGCAGTAGAACCTAATAAAAATGTGGAGTTTGGAAAGGGAGAGACTCCTATTAAAGAAATGTTGCAATTGATAAAGAAAAACAAATGGCCCATTTATTGCGATATCGAACTCGAGTATGAGATTCCTCAAGGTTCTGATGCGGTGAAAGAAGTGATCAAATGTGTGGATTATTGCAGAAAAGCACTGATGGAATAAAAAGTATTCTGTTTTAAAGCACATTTGTGAGTATCAGATAGAATGTTTTGTTTAAAACAGATAAAAATAAGCGGGTTGATATATAAATACTATTTATCAAAAAAATAAATTGCAAAAATATTTACAAAATGAAAAAACAATCTTTTTTATTGATTTGTGCACTAATTGGAAGTGCATTAATGATGAGTTGCAATCAAAAACAGGGAGCAAAAATTGCTCAAAATGGTGATAGTGCCAAAATAGACAAAAAAATTTATTTGCAACTTTACTCCGTACGCGACGATATTAATTCCGATTTTAAAGGGACTATTGCAAAAGTTGCAGAAATCGGATATACAGGAATAGAAGCTGCAGGATATGCAGATGGTAAATTTTATGGTTTAGAACCTAAAGAATTTAAAGCGGAAATTGAGAATGTAGGCATGGAAGTTCTTTCCTCGCATGCAGGAAGACCTTTAGCTGAAAATGTTGCCCAAACCAATTGGGAAGAAGTATGGAAATGGTGGGATGAAGCTATTGCTGCTCATAAAGCTGCAGGAATGAAATATCTTGTGGTTCCATGGATTCCAACTCCAAAGACATTGGCCGATTTGAAATCGTATTGCGATTATTTCAATCAGATTGGCGAAAAATGTAACGCCGCAGGACTTCGTTTTGGCTATCATAATCATAATTTTGAGTTTATTGAGATTGAAGGGCAGACCATGTATGATTACATGCTGAACAATACCGATCCTTCGAAAGTCTTTTTCCAGATGGATGTGTATTGGACGGTAAGGGGAGGTAAAAGTCCGGTAGAGTATTTTAAAAAATATCCGGGTCGCTTTGAATTGCTCCATATAAAAGACGAAAAAGAACTCGGACAGAGCGGAATGGTAGGTTTTGACGCTATTTTCAACAATATCGATAAAGCCGGCGCTAAATACATTATAGTAGAAGTGGAAAAATACGATTATTCTCCTTTTGAAAGCATAAAAATGAGCTATGATTACCTAATTAACAGCCCATTTGTGAAAGCAGACTATTCCCGGAATGCTCAATAGTGAGGAGAAATTTGTATTATTATAAAAAGATAAAGAGGCTGTCTCAAATTTTGTTTTTTGAGACAGCTTTTTTTCATGCGTGCACGAAAATTTTATCCTTTTGCGGAAAAGGCGGGTTAACACTAACCAACTAAATTCCTCTGTCGAATTTTCCAACGAGAGATACAGAGAAACAATATCCTATTTCTAAAAATCCGACAGGCAAAAAACGGAGTTTTTTGCATAAAACCGGCCTTAATTTCACAGAAAACCGTTTCTTTTGTTAAAGAATATTGTTAAGATAGGAGTAAATTATAATTTTTATATACGTCGGAAAACCCGACGCGGGTTAAAAAATTTTCAAAGAGAGATTTTCAAAATGAAAAGGTGAATGCCCTATCTGTTGTTCAACTTTTAGGGGTTACCACACATAAAAAACAGTAAAAATACCCTCTTTTTGTTAATCTAATCTTCGCACAAACAAGCTACCAAATTACGATCGCCGTAAGCATCGTCGATGCGGGCAACATGAGTCCAGAATTTGTTTTCTGCCACATAAGGTAAGGGATAGACTGCTTTGCTTCGTGGATAAACATGCTTCCATTCGTCCGCTACGCATTCATATTCGGGATGGGGTGCATTTACCAGCACGTTGTCGTCAGCAGGATATGTGCCTTCTACTATCTCCATGATTTCCTTATAGATGCTGTTCATAGCTGCTACAAATCGATCCAGCTCGGCAAGGCTTTCGCTTTCGGTGGGTTCGACCATGAGTGTGCCGTGAACAGGGAACGAAAGGGTAGGGGCATGAAAACCATAGTCCATCAGCCGTTTGGCAATATCGGTTTCGGTAACGCCCGAAATTTCTTTTATTTTTCGACATTCCAGAATGAGTTCGTGGCCTACTCTTCCGTTGGCTCCACGATATACAATGCCATACGTATCTTTTAGCTTTTCGGCGAGGTAATTGGCATTGAGAATAGCCACTTTGGTTGCTTCGGTCAGTCCGTCGGCACCCATCATTTTTATATAAGCATAGGCAATTTGCAATACTCCGGCACTTCCATAAGGTGCAGCAGACACTGTATTCAGATCGCTTTCGAACATTACCGGATGGCCGGGAAGAAAAGGGATCAAATGTTCGGCCACGCAGATCGGACCTACGCCGGGACCACCTCCACCATGCGGTATGGCAAACGTTTTGTGGAGATTGAGATGACAAACATCGGCACCAATTGTTCCGGGATTGGTAATTCCTACCTGTGCATTCATGTTGGCGCCATCCATATATACCTGACCTCCGGCCTCGTGAATGATGCGGCACATTTCCTTGATTTTTGTTTCGAAAATGCCGTGAGTAGAAGGATAGGTAATCATGAAAGCTGCTAAATTATTGTTGTGTTCTTCCGCTTTATTACGCAAATCGTTGAGATCCACATTGCCTTTTTCGTCGCATGCAACCACGATAGGCGTATAACCGGCCTGCACTGCGCTGGCAAAATTGGTTCCGTGTGCCGATGCCGGAATAAGCACAATTTTGCGATGCTCTTGGTCCATGCTTTTCAAATAGCTTGCTATCACAATGAGCCCTGCATATTCTCCTGCTGCTCCTGAATTGGGTTGGAGGCTGACGCCGGGTAAACCGGTTATTTCCGCCAACATCAATTTCAATTCTTCTATCATTTCGTGATAGCCCTGTACCTGTTCAATGGGTGCAAAAGGATGTATTTTTTGAAAACCGGCATAGCCCAGCGGCAATAATTCCGATGCCGCATTCAGCTTCATTGTGCACGATCCTAAGGGAATCATCGAATGTGCCAACGAAATATCTTTTCTTTCGAGGCGTTTAATATAACGCATCATTTCGGTTTCGGTGTGGTAGCTGTTAAAGACCGAATGGGTAAGGAATTTTGAAGTACGAAGCTGTTCCTGAGTAAGGGTTATTTTTTGGGGCAGATCGTCAATCATAAACACTTTGGAGCTGCCGGCAGCCATTGCAAAAACAGCCAACAATTCGTGTGCCCGATAACTGTTGGTGGTTTCGTCGATGCTGATGCCGATTTCTCCCGATTTGAAATAACGCAGATTGATGTTTCTTATTTCGGCATTGTTTCGAATGTCTTTTTGTGAAATAGTGGGAGGAAGTTTTATTTTTAAGGTGTCGAAATAACTCGAGTTGAGTTGTTTGTATCCCATTGCCGTTAGTTCATCGGCTATGAGCGAAGCAATGGAATGCACCCGTCCGGCAATTTTCTTTAATCCATCGGGACCGTGATAAACAGCGTAGAACGACGACATGGTTGCCAGCAATGCTTGTGCCGTGCAAATGTTTGAGGTGGCTTTTTCGCGTTTAATATGTTGTTCGCGTGTTTGTAAGGCCATGCGGAATGCTTTTTTCCCGTAAGCATCTTTTGAAATGCCGATGATGCGTCCCGGTACAAACCGTTTGTACTCGTCGCGGGTAGCAAAGAAAGCAGCCGAAGGTCCCCCGTAAAACATGGGAATGCCAAAACGTTGGCTGCTGCCGAAAGCGATGTCGGCTCCCCATTCTCCCGGGGGGGCGAGCATGACGAGAGCCAATAAGTCGGTAGCCACAGCTACTTTGCAATCTACGGCATGAGCTTTTTCCACGAAGAGACAATAATCTTCCACATTGCCGTCGCTATTGGGATATTGTACAATAGCCCCAAAAAATTTATCGTCTAAAGTGGCGGTTTTGTAATCACCTACCACGATATTTTTGCCTGTATAACGCATACGGGTACGCAATACGGAGAGAGTTTGTGGGAAAATATGTTTGTCGACAAACAGGGTGTCGGCATTTTTTTTTGCTTTGTTGCGCGAACATAAAGCATGCATCATGTTAGCAGCTTCGGCTGCTGCTGTGGCTTCGTCGAGCAACGACGAGTTAGCCAACGGAAGTGCAGTGAGGTCGCTCACCATCGTCTGAAAATTCAACAGCGCTTCGAGTCGTCCTTGTGAAATTTCAGACTGATAGGGTGTATACGAGGTATACCAAACCGGATTTTCGAATACGTTACGGTAAATTACGGCCGGTGTCACTGTATCGTACCATCCCATGCCGATATACGAGGCACATACCTTGTTTTTGGAAGCCAAGTGTGCTACTTCTTCTGCATATTCTTGTTCCGATAACGCTTTGGGAAGTGACAAGGGTTTGCTAAGGCGGATATCGCGTGGAATAGTTTGATCGATTAATTCGTCTATGTTGGAAACACCGATGATTTCAAGCATTTTTTCCATTTCGGACGGGTCGATCCCGATATGTCGGGTTTTAAAATGTTCCATTTCCATAACCTGAAGAGATTTTTTCGATGATTGAATGTTTTATAATTAAATTCCTACAAAAGGATTGTATTTTTTTTCGTTTCCGATAGTAGTTACAGGGCCGTGACCGGGATAAACAACCGTTTCGTCGGGCAATATAAACAATTTGTTTTTGATGCCTTCTACTAGCTGATTGTAATCTCCTCCTATAAAATCGGTTCTTCCGATACTTCCGTTAAAGAGAACATCTCCTACAAAAGCACAATTTGCAGCTTTATTGTAAAAAACGAGGCTTCCTGCCGAATGTCCGGGAATATGAATAACGTGCAATTGTTGATTGCCAAAAGAAACAATATCATTTTCTTTCAGATAATTTCCAAGTGGCGGAACAGAAAGATGAGATATATCGACTCCAAACATTTGAGAATGAGTGGAAAGTTTTTGTAGCAAATACTCATCGGCTGCGTGTGCTTCGGGTTTAACGCCGAATTTAGAAACAACAAAATCATTTCCCAATATATGGTCGAAATGTAAATGGGTGTTTAAGAGATGCTTTACGGTAAGATTGTTGTTTACTATATAGTTGAATAGTGTTTCTTTTTCATGGGGATACCAACATGCAGGGTCAATTATCACACACTCGCCGGTTTCATCGGAAAGCACATAAGTATTTACGGCTAATGGGCCAAATTCAAATATTTTAATTTTCATCAATAAAAAGGGATTTGTAATTTAATCTATTTGGAAAACTGTTGTTTATTTTACAAAAATAGTTTTTTCTTTCCAATTATTGCCCGGAAAGCCCGATAATAATCGTTATTTGATTATTGGAAGGTATACCAAATGTTTTGTTTCAAAAAATGGTTCGTTAAAATATGTCGTTAAAGGAATGACCTTAACTTTGTTTGTAAAGGGTTTTATCTCGTGGGTTAAATCGCCGCCTTTCAGACAAATGATGCCGTTGGGAAGTGCATTTTTGTGTTGGGACGAGATGTTTTTCTGCGTGGTTTTTACCAATTCGGGTAAAGACATGA
>ERZ795062.1774-NODE-1774-length-14860-cov-6.951638_pt1 | contig 14860 bp, 16 predicted proteins | sample MGYA00375146_ERZ795062 | MGnify/ENA primary metagenome ERZ795062 (study PRJEB30191, sample SAMN05720281) | activated sludge metagenome | isolation source: Anaerobic digester | place: USA | collected 2015-07-16 ... | reverse complement strand
ATCTATTTCAAAAAAGATGGAAGCGCTACAGGAAGCTCTGCAAACTTCTTAATTGGTGCAATGTATAAGTTTTAACAAAAAACAAATATTTTATAAAGCTCAAGTTTTTTAACTTGGGCTTTTTTGTTTTGTATAAATTCATAATTTTGTTGAAACCACCAAAACACATAATAATGAAAAAATTTATCTCAATTATTACATTCTTATTTTTCAGCGTCTTAACATTTGCGCAAAACAATTCTGAAATTTTTGATCAAAAACTTGCAGATTCTCTAAGCGCAGACGAAAGAGGAATGAAAACCTATATGCTTGTCATTCTAAAAACCGGACCAAAAGACAAAGAAATCACCGACAAAGAAAAAAGAAACGAACTTTTCAAAGGACATTTCTCTAATATGGAAGCCATGGAAAAAGCTGGCAAATTAAAACTTGCAGGCCCTTTTGCCACTAAAAACACTCTACAATACAGAGGAATTTTTCTTCTAGATGTAAAAACAGAAGACGAAGCGAAAGCCCTTCTAGAAAATGACCCAACGGTAAAAAACGGAATTTTTGAATACGAAATTTTGCCTTGGTACGGTTCAGCAGCCATTCCTATGCATCTTAAATACCACAAAAAAATCTCTAAAGAATAAAAAACAACGTCATGAAAACCATAGAAGAAGTAATTTCAAATCTAGACCAAATCATAGATTGGAGCATCAAAAACCAAAATCCAGCAGGTTATTTCGCAACTACTTATAGAACGATGACCGCTGCAGTTTTACAGGGAATCAAGAAAAAGAAATTTCAAGATGCAGAAAGAATGACCAATCTTGATGTAACTTTTGCCAAAAGATACATCGATGCATTCGAAGCTTATCAAAAAAATCAAAAATGTACCAATGCTTGGTATCAAGCTTTTGAAGCTTGTAAAAACAATAACTTACTTATTATTCAGCACATATTTTTAGGAATGAATGCTCATATTAATTTAGATTTGGGCATTTCCGCAGCATCTGTAGTACCAAAAGGGAAAATCAATCCTTTAAAAGCAGATTTTTATAAAATAAACGATGTAATTTCGTCTATTAATCAGAATGTACAAAATGCATTAAATCAAGTTTGCTATCCCATTCATTTAATTGATAAAATTTCTAACGGAAAAGACAATGCGGTTCTGGATTTCGCTATTTCTAGAGCTAGAGATACTTCTTGGGCTAGCGCAGTTGCTCTTTCTAGCACTCCTAATTTTCTACAGAATACGTTAATTAATTTAATAGATAATGCCGCTGCTAAAATCTCTACCCAAATAGTAAACCCTAGACTTTCTAATTCTAAACTATTGAAAGAATTGAAATCTTTTGAAAGCAGTGATGTCTCAAAAAATATAGAAATTCTAGCTTCAGTAACACTTTAATTATGAAAAAACACGAAACCTATGAAGAGTACTGCCTAGATTTCTCGGAAGAAATCCAAATAAAAATGGAAGATTTAAAAAATTTTATTCAAAAAATTTTACCAGAAACTACCCTCGAAATAAAATACGGAATTCCTACATTTGTACAAAAAGGAAAAAACATGATTCATTTCGGAGCGTTTAAAAATCACTTCGGGCTTTATCCTGGTGCCGAAGCTGTAAAGACTTTTGAAGAAAAACTTCAAAATTACAAGACTTCGAAAGGAGCTATTCAATTTCCTTTTACCCAAGATTTGCCTTGGAATTTAATCCAAGAAATCACAGAATTTAGAAAAAATAAAATTTAAAATCAATATTTTGACCAGACTCAATTCTATTTTAGACAACGATTTTTACAAAATTACCATGCAAAACGCCGTGGTAAAATTATTCCCAAAACAAATTGTAAAATACCAATTCATCAACCGAGGAAAACACCATTTCCCAGAAGGTTTTGCAGAAGAACTTAGAGCTTCTGTAAATGCAATGGCTGAGCTAAAACTCACTAAAGATGAGAAAAAATTCATGGCAAAAACTTGTCCGTACATTGATTTGCCGTATTTGGATTTTTTAGAAGGCTATCGATATGACCCATCAGAAGTAATTATTTCTCAAAACGGAAACGATGTAGAAGTTACGGTAGAAGGTCTCTGGTATAGAACCATACTTTGGGAAGTTCCACTCTTGGCATTGATTTCAGAATTGCATTACGAAATGAATCATTTAGAAAGAAACTCTAATGAAATTGTGATTAAAAACACCTTAGAAAAATCCGAAAAACTGAATGATTTGGGCGTAACTTATGCAGAATTTGGAACTAGAAGAAGGCATTCTTACAAAGTACACGATTTGGTAATTGGTTCATTGGCAAAAAAAGAGAACACCAAATTCATTGGATCTTCAAATGTGCATTTTGCCATGAAATACGGCGTAAAACCAATAGGAACGCACGCACACGAATGGTTTATGTTTCATGCTGCGGAATATGGTTTCAAAATGGCGAACAAAATTGCACTTGATCATTGGGTAGATGTTTATAGAGGAGATTTGGGCGTTGCCCTTTCAGATACTTTTACCACAGATGTTTTCTTTAATCAATTTGATAAAAAATTCACAAAATTATTTGATGGCGTTCGTCACGACAGCGGAGACCCGCTAGAATTTGCAGACAAAACCATTGCTCATTACGAAGAAAACGGCATCAATCCTTTGTACAAATACATCATTTTTTCTGATGGATTAAATTTGGAAAAAGTAGAAGAAATCACCAATTATTGCAGCGGAAAAATAGGAATTTCTTTTGGAATTGGAACTAATCTAACCAATGATGTTGGCTTAAAACCAATGAATATCGTAATGAAATTAATTGGGGTAAAATCTGACAACGGAGAATGGATACCAACCGTGAAGCTATCTGATGAAAAAGGAAAATACACTGGCGACCCAAAAATGATAGAATTAGCTAAAGAATTTTTGAGAATTAAGGAATAAAACCTTTCTTACAATCTAATTTATCAATACAAAATCTTAAATATAAAATTTATCAATATCTTTGTTGTATGGAAATTCTATACCCAATCCTCGCATTTATTTTTGGAGCGGTTCTCGCTTATTTTATCGTGAAATCTTCTTCTATTTCAAGGAAAATTTATGATGAATTGAACCAAAATTTCATAAAAAAAGAAGCGGATTTAAGAAATACGGAAATTAAAATTTCGGAGATTTCAGAATCCTTAAAACTAGAAAAGGAAGCCATCCTTTCTCAAACCGAAATTCTAAACCAACTCAAAACAGAATTGGCAAAAACTTCTGCTGAAAGCAATGCTCAAATTCAAAAAATTGCAGAACAAAACGAACTCAATCAAAAACAAAACAACGAAATAAAAGATTTACAAAACGAAAAAAACAATCTTATCGCTTTAAAATCTGAACTTTCGGCACAAAACGAAAGCCTTCAAAAATTATTAGATTCACAGAAAGAAGAAATTGTAAAAATTCAAGAAGAAGCAAAACTGCAATTCGAGAATTTGGCTAATAAAATTTTAGAAGAAAAAACAGAAAAATTCACCACACTTAATCAAAACAATTTAAAAACAATTCTTGAACCTTTTCAAGAAAAAATTTCTGAACTCAAAAACCGAGTAAACGAAGCGTACGAAAAAGAAAACAAAGAACGCTTTTCGCTTGCCGAAAAAGTAAAAGAATTGGCAGAACTGAATCAACAAATTTCGGAAGATGCCAAAAAATTAACAAGAGCTTTAAAAGGCGAAAGTAAAACGCAAGGAAACTGGGGAGAAATGATTTTGGAAAGCATTTTAGAAAAATCTGGCTTGGTAAAAGGCAGAGAATATTTCTTGGAACACCAATTAACAGACGAAAACAATAAAGTTATTTTCTCTGAATTTTCTGGTAAAAAAATGCGCCCAGATGCCGTTATAAAATATCCAGACGAAAGAAATGTGATTATAGATTCCAAAGTTTCGCTTACTGCTTTCACAGAATTGGTAGATGAGACAGATTCTGAAGTTTACGCTACGAAACTCAATCAACATCTTGCTTCTGTTAAAAATCACATTCAACAATTATCTCAAAAAGCATACGATGATTACGGAAAATCTCTAGATTTTGTAATGATGTTTATCCCAAGCGAACCAGCTTATATCGCAGCAATGCAAGCCGACTCAAACCTTTGGAATTATGCTTACGAACGAAGAATTTTATTGCTTAATCCAAGTAATTTAATTACTTCTCTCAAATTAATTGCAGACCTTTGGAAAAGAGAATACCAAAGTCAAAATGTAAAAGAGATAGCAGAAAGAGGAGGCAAATTGTATGATAAATTTGTACTTTTCTTGGAAAACTTAGAAAAAGTGGGTAAAAATATTGAACAAGCAAGAAGTACTTACCAAGAAACCTACAAACAATTATATACTGGAAATGACAATATCATAAGGCAAACTCAAAAACTAAAAGATTTAGGTTCTTCGGCAAAAAAGGAAATCCCAAAAGGATTAATAGACAATTCCGAAAACGATGAATAATTATTTACTTATCAATCAATTACACTTATGACCATCGAAAGTCTTCAAAACGAGAAAATAAAAAACCTGAACAGATTAATTACAGACAACCGTTTTCGTAAGAAATCTGGCGTTTTTGTGGTGGAAGGAAAGCAAGAAAACGAACGTGCTTTACAATTTGGTTTTGAAAATGTAGAATTTTATATCTGTGAGAATATTTTTGGCATCAATCATCCTGAAGGAAAAATCCATTTCGTTTCTTCTCAAGTTTATGAAAAACTCGCTTACAGAGGAAGTTCTGAAGGAATTATTGGGATTTACAAAACCAAAGAATTTAATTTAAATGAATTTTCGCCAGAAGAAAACGCCTCAGTAATTGTAGTAGAATCCGTAGAAAAACCTGGAAATTTGGGCGCAATTCTCCGCAGTTGCGAAGCTTTCGGAATTGATGCATTGATTGTTACCGATACCAAAGTAGATTTTTATAATCCCAATGTTTTGCGAAGCAGCGTTGGTTGTTTTTTCGGAATGAATGTTTTTTCTGCGAGTAATGAAGAAACATTGGCTTTTTTACAAAAAAATAACTTCAAAATCTACACCACTTTTATGGACGAAAGCGCTGAAGATTTATACCAAAAAAATTTCACTGAAAAATCTGCATTATTTTTCGGGACAGAACATTCTGGTTTGAGTGATTTTTGGCTCAATAAAGGCGAGAACATTCTCATCCCAATGGCAGGAACCATAGATTCTCTTAATTTAAGTAATGCAGTGGCAATTGCATGCTACGAAATTTTAAGACAAAAACTCAACAAATAAAAAAGCCTTCCGAAAAAAACGGAAGGCTAATTTTTGCTAATTAATTTCTTAATTATTTTTTAGCAGCTTCTTCTACTTTTTCGGCACCAGCTTTTACAGCACCAGCTGCATCTTTTACGGCATCTTTGGTCGCTTCTTTTACTTCACCTGCTTTGGTTTCTACTTTAGCTTCTACTTTAGCTGCAGCAGAATCCAATTTTACTTTTGCAGAATCTAGAGCTACATTGGCTGAATCTACATTTGCACTTACAGCAGAATCTACTTCACTTACAGCTTCTTTAGTTTCAGATTTTTTACAAGCTACTAATGCTAGAGCAGCTACAGCTGCTACAAATAATGATTTTTTCATAATAAATAAATTTAAATTGGTTGTTTTAAAATTTTTTGTTGTTCAATATTAACAAGACAAATGTAGTACCATTAAAAAAATATACACAGAAAAATAATTGTAAAATCGTTGTAAAATAAACTTACAAAAAATGGATGATTTTACAACAATTAGAAAATAGCCATAAAAATATAAAGTGTATTTTTGCTCTGTTTATAAAAACAAAAAAAGCCATTTGCTGAGCAAATGACTTGATTTTTTTTAAGTAAAATAATCTTTAATTATTTTTTAACTTCTTTAGCAGCTTCTTCTACTTTAGTAGCAGCAGAATCAACTACAGCAGCAGCAGAGTCAACTGTAGCAGCAGCAGAGTCAACAGTAGCAGCAGCAGAATCAACTACAGCAGCAGCAGAGTCAGCAGCAGGAGTTTCAACAGTTTCAGATTTTTTACAAGCAACAACAGCTAAAGCAGCGATAGCAGCTACAAATAATGATTTTTTCATAATAAATAAAATTTTAAATTGTTATTAAATAAAGTTTTTTGTTCACTTTTAATGGGACAAAGGTATGGCAGTAAGAAAATTTGTGTGTGAAAATTAATTGTAATATCTTTGTAAAATAGTTTTACAAAAAAACATAACTGAAAATCAAACAATTAAATATTTTTTTTAAAAATTGGCAGACTTAGATCTATTGCATTTTGAGCAGCTAAAATTAGAAGTTCAGGCAGAATATTTAAAAAATCATCATCCTTCATTTGATGATATTTCGAAATGGAAGGGTATTGATATTATCTATTTTCAGGAAGACCTGAGAAGAAAAGCTAAGGGAAACATTAGCGAAAAGTCTTTTTATACCTACTTCAAGAACATTCCTACAACAAAATTACCAAGAATTGACATGCTCAATCTATTGGCAATTTATGTTGATTATCAATCTTGGTATGATTTTAAGAAAAAACATCTTTTTGCCAATGAATTTATTTCTGAAATTGAAAAACCAGCAGAAATCATTATCGCTAATGAAGATGCTTCCGAAAAAGCAGAAAATATTGGAGAAATCCCTGAAGAAAATTCAACCAAAAACAAAGATGAAAGCATTGTTTTACAATTAAACAATACTGATAAACAAGAAAATACAGAAATTAAAACAATTTCTAACCACAAAAAAAATAATGTTGTTTTTGAATTATATTATCGTTTTAAGGAATATGTTTGGTTAGGAATTTCTGTTATTCTATTATCAATGGTATTAATTTTGATATTTTGGCAAAGGATATTTGCTACAGAATATACTTTTACCTTTATAGATGCAGACAGGAATACTCCAATTAAAGATAATCTTGAAATTAAAATATTGAAAGACAAAGAAACTCCAATTCAGTTTGATTTAAGTTCTAGCATATTCAAATACAGAACGCAAAGCAAAACCCTGAAACTAGAAGTTACGTCTCCATTTTATAAACAAGATACCATTTTTAGAAATCTAGACCCTGCTCACACTAACGAAATTATAGAACTAGAGCCAGATGTTTATGCACAAGCTTTATTTTATTATTCTACAAATGATGTAAGCAAAAAGAATGGTGAAATTGAAAAAAAGAGAAAAGAACTAGACAAAATCATTAGCAATAAAGCATTAATTTATCAAGTTATAGACAATGAAACCTATGGGATTGAATCTTTGGACAAAGAAAAATACATTGGTTTTGTCACGACTCCTACTACATCTCTGAAAAATTTCAAGATGATTAGGACCAAAACATTGAATGGAAAAATTGTTCTTATTAAATTTAAAATACAACAAGATGAAAATAAATAAAAATCTAGTGTTTTCATTATTTATAATCGCATTCGGAATCCTTTCTTGTAAAAAAGAAAACACTCCGATTAGTGAACTAGATCAACTAAGACAAGCTAATAACAGCAGTATAAAGCTAGATAGTACACAAGCAATTGCTAGTATTACTCAGCAGAAATTACAGGAGCTTTATGATATTTCTACATTATATTCTTCTGGAAACAAAAACACAGCTATAGATTCTCTTAATTATAAACAAATACAAGGCTATTTCCTAAAAAAAGACTCCAGCAATGTAAAAAATCTTCTAAAGGAGCTAGATAGTCTAAAAGTAAAATTTGTTAAAGTAAAAAACATAGAAATTTCTACAGAAATTGATGGTGAAGATACTTTGGATTACGCGAAATATGTAGTAGAGTATAAAAGCGATGACAAAAAACCAATAGGAGAATTTGCAAAAAAATCTGAGTATAAACTACAAAGAAAACCAGTAAAATTCAAAAATGAATTTAAGTTCTATTTTGTAAAAATAGATGTTCCTGAAAAAAAAGATAGTATTTCGTCTGGAGCAACTAAATAATCTAGTTGCACATCATTCTCAGAAACATCATCTATCATATCAATCGGCGGAAAATAATTGACGCCGATTTTTTTTGCCTCAGCATTAATTGTTTTAAAAAATTGGTCATAAAATCCTTTTCCGTAGCCTATTCTATTCCCGTTTTTATCACAATATAAAAGTGGTGTTATTATATAATCAAAAGTATTTTCTTCATTTGTACTAGAAACAGGCTCTAGAATTCCCCAGGAATTTTCTTTTAATAAAGTTTGGGGAGTAAATTTTACTGAAATAATTTTATTTTGATGAATTTTAGGGACAAAAACATTAATTTTCATCTCCCAAAGCTGTTTTATAAAAGAAAAAGTATTAATTTCATTGAGCTTAGAAATAGGCAAAAAAACATGAACGTTTTGATTTTCAGACACATTAAATTGTAAAATAAATTTTTCGAGAATTTTGTCAGACAAAAAATTAACCTCATCTATAGACAAGGTTTTTCTTTTTTCTAAGTACTTTTCTCTTAAATTTTTTTTAAGCATTTTAAATTTCTTTTACTGAAATTATCTTTACAGGGCAAGCTTTTGCGGCTTTTTCGCAAGGCTCAAAAGCATCTGGAATTGGAGTTTTAATGGTAAAGAACCCCTTTTTATCTGTAGATTTTAGAAGTACAGATTTTCCATCTTTTTTTGACATACGAAAGTACTCTGGCGCAAATTCTGCACAATAATTACAGCCAATACATTTATCTCTTTGAAGCGTTACAATTACCATTACGCCTGAACAATTTTGTACAATTTATCACTTGGGCGAACTCTAAACTCTGTTTTGAAAGTGATAACATCAGATTTTGTAGCATTTTCAGCAACTCCTTTTCCGTCAACCATCATTTCTGCCACTTCCATTTCTTGAGAACCAGTTGTAGGACCTTGGATAAGAACTCTATCACCAATATTCAAATCGTAGGCTTCAATTAAAAATTCTGCAATATTAGATTTTGGATAGAAGTGTCTTCCTTTACCTATATAAATTTTCTTTTGAGTAGCATTAGAACCAGAATTTGGAGACCACTCTCCTAGTTCTTGCCCTAGATAGTAACCACTCCAAAAACCTCTGTTATAAACAGTTTCTAATTGCTTCATCCAGTCTTCTACTTTCTCAGTACTAAAAGTTCCGTCTGCAATACTGTCGATAGCTTCTCTGTAGCATTTGGTAACAGTAGCTACATATTCTGGCGCTCTACCTCTTCCTTCAATTTTAAGAACTTTTACTCCAGCATCCGTAATTTGGTCTAGAAAACCAATGGTACAAAGATCTTTTGGAGACATCATATATTCATTATCCAATTCAATTTCAAAACCAGATTCTTGGTCTATAACAGTGTATTTTTTTCTACAATTTTGTTTACAAGCACCTCTGTTAGCAGATGAATTATGAGAATGAAGACTGAGATAACATTTCCCTGAAACCGCCATACAAAGTGCACCGTGTCCGAAAATTTCTATTTCTACTAAATTACCAGATGGCCCTTTAATTTGCTCTTTCTCTATTTGCTGACAAATTTTCTTGATTTGACTAATAGATAATTCTCTACTCATCACCATTGTATCTGCAAAAAGGGCATAAAATTTTACCGTTTCTATATTGGTGATATTAATTTGAGTAGAAATATGCACCTCCATCCCAATTTGTCTGGCATAGGCAATTACTGCCTGATCCATCGCAATTACAGCGGTAAGGTCAGCAGCTTTTGCTTTATCTAACAAGGTTTTTATGATAGAAAGATCGTGATCATATATAATCGTATTAAGAGTAAGATAAGTTCTTACTCCTTTTTCTTTACATCTTCTAGAAATTTCTGGTAAATCATCAATCGTGAAGTTCATAGATGCTCTTGCACGCATATTAAGTTGCTCTACTCCGAAATATACAGAATCTGCCCCATTATCTATTGCTGCTTGCAATGATGTAAAATCTCCTGCAGGAGACATCAATTCTATTCTACCGCTTTTTGTCATTCTAAATTTATTGAATTTTTTTGCAAAGATAGTTTTTTTAGAATTATTCTAAAAAGCCAGAAAATAGATACACTCTATAGTACTTAATAGCGAATTTTTCTCTTACTAAGATAGTAAATCAGAGAAATGATTAATACAATAATTGATAGGGATACAATCATAAGAAATAAAATGTTTATTACTTTTTTGTTTATTCAAAAATATAATTATACATAAAATGTCACAATACGCAGTTTGTATGATTTAATTTTTTTTAAAAGAATTATAAAATAATTTAAAACACGTTAAACTTTGTTAAATCTGTAACACTAATAATTTAGTTGACACTAATTTTGCATTAAATTTGTTGTAATAAAACTATTAAAAAATTAAGAATTAGAAATTATGGACAGTTTAAAAAAATTATTGCCTTTAGCTGTTGTAGGTATTTTATCAGGTGCCACAACGTTTGGTGCTATCAAGTATTTTGATACTAGTGGAGGAAACAACGGCGATTTTTCTTATTTTCACGAAGCTAAGAATAATGCGCAATTTGCAGGAATAGGCGCAGCCAATGGAGAAGACTTCGTAAAGGCTGCCAAAGTTACAGTTCCCGCAGTAGTGAGCATTAAAAATTATCAGAATAAGACATCATCTAACAGAATGTCTGAACAAGATTTATTCGATCAATTTTTCGGACCATTCGGGAGCCCTTTCGGTGACAGTTCTCCCAGACAAAAACAGCAACAACCGCAGCAGAACCAACCTGCTAGACCATCTGGATTAGGAAGTGGTGTAATCATCTCACCCGATGGATATATTATTTCTAATAATCACGTAGTAGCAGGTGCTAATAAACTAGAAGTAGTGCTTAGTAATAAAAAAAGTTATGTCGCTACACTAGTTGGTACAGACCCTAGTACAGATATTGCGCTTCTAAAAATTGAAGAAAACGGTTTGCCTTATCTAAATTTTGCTAATTCTGATATGGTAGAAGTAGGACAATGGGTACTAGCAGTAGGAAATCCATTAGGATTAAATTCTACTGTAACTGCAGGTATTGTTTCGGCAAAAGGACGAAGTATAGATTTATTAAGTAGAAATTCTAGAACTCCAATAGAAAGTTTTATACAAACTGACGCTGCTATTAACCCCGGAAATTCTGGCGGTGCATTGGTAAACACTAATGGTGATTTAATAGGCATAAACTCTGCTATATCTTCTAACACAGGTTATTATGAAGGCTATGGCTTTGCAGTCCCTGCTAATTTGGCTAAAAAGGTAGTAGAAGACATCAAGAAATTTGGTTTAGTGCAAAGAGGTTTCTTAGGTGTTGGTTCTTTAGATTTATCAGATGAAGACCAAGTAGCAATTTATAACAGTCAAAATAAGACCAATATAAAACCTGGAAGCGGAATTTTTGTAAGAGAAGTTACAGAAAAATCTGGTGCAGAAGATGCAGGAATCAAAAAAGGTGATATAATTACTAAAATAGATAATTCTAAAATAGATTCTTTCGCAGATTTATCTGCAGCTATCGGAAGCAAAAGACCTGGTGATAAAGTTACTGTATCATATACTAGAGACGGTCGCCAATTAACCACCAATGTTACCTTAAAAGATCAAAAAGGGAACACCTCTTTTAGAAGTAAATCTGATCTTACCGTAAGTGAAAAAATAGGTGGAGAATTTGATTCTCTAAGTGAAAACACTAAAGTTAGATATGGTCTAGACAGTGGTGTTCTTACCAAAAACATAACAGAAGGAGGTGAACTTGCCAAAATAGGAGTGCAAGACAGATATGTAATTATGGAAGTAAACGGAAAACCAGTAAATAGTCAAAAAGATATCGAAAAAATACTAAATGGCTACTCTGGAAATGTACAAATAAAATTTGTAGATGATTTTGGACAAATAAGAACAGGAGGTTTTAAAATGCCTTAGAAATAAATAATCACTTTAACTAAAAAGCCTTCCGAATCAATATCGGAAGGCTTTTTTATGTTGTTCTTTGTAATTTTCTTTTCTTTCTCTCAAAAATCACTTCTACTATTTTTCCGCCAATCCAAGAAAATGGAAAGTAGATAATAAAAATTAAAATTTTATAAAACGTAGGATGATAAGGAAATATAATAATATCTAGCATCGCAATAAACAACATAATAAATCCAATTAAAATAGCGTATGCTACTTTGGCATATTTCACAATTACTGCGGTTACTACACCACCTATTGTAGCTCCTATACCAGAAGAAAAAAGCAATGTCCAGAAAAAACCAGAGTCTTCTTTTACATTAGACAAAACTCTTTCCCAATGCTCGAAAGGTGACAATCCATCATAACTATCTCGCCAAGAAGGATCTATCCTTACACCAAATGAAATAACGATCGCAGCTACGCCGAGACCAAGTAAAACACCCAATGTATTTCTTAAAAAATTCATCTAAAACTGGTGTGCGATCATTGATATTTCTACACTCACATTTTTTGGAAGACAAGACACTTGTACTGTTTCTCTTGCAGGATAATTATTAGCATCTAGATAAGAGGCGTAAATTTCATTCATCGCTGCAAAATCATCCATACTTTTTAGGAAAATAGTTGCTTTTACTACATTAGAAAAAGACATCCCCGCTTCTTCTAAAATCGCTTTTAGATTCTTCATTACCTGATGCGTTTCTTTTTCTATTCCATCTACTAAGTTTCCTGTTTCCGGATCAATAGGAATTTGCCCAGAAATATATAAAACTCCATTGATGAAGTTTGCCTGAGAATAAGGCCCAATTGCAGCAGGCGCTTTGCTGGTAGAAATTACTTTCTTGCTCATTTTTTTCTTATTTAGTACCAAATTAAATTACACCGAAATGTTTAAAATTAGATTTCGCAAATATATATTTTTTATACTAATCTAAAAAGCAGTTCTAGTAGATGGTGTAAAACTTCTTTCTTTATACTTCACTGCGTCTTTTAGGATGTTTGCTTTTATGCTGATAAAAAAATCATAAACCTTGTATTGCCCGAAAGGAACCCAATTAAAACTAAAGGTAAAACTTCTCTGGTCTCTATTAAAACCAAGTCTAGTATAGGCTAATTTTTGCGAAACGAAATCATAATTGGTATTACCTGAAAGACTCCAATATGGTGTTAATTTTAAAGTACTATCTATTCCTACAGAAGCTACTTTAGTTCCAAATTTGGTTGCATTTCTAGTATATCCGTAGTTTACGTTAAGGTTAAGAGTCCATGGTTGATTAAATCTGGCATAATTATCTTCATCAAAATTATAGACTTCATTCCTAATTTCGCCTTTTGTTTTGTATTTTTTAGAAAGATCTTCTTTCTTGCCAAAAAGTTCATTGGTTAAAGGAACTGAAAAACCTAACGTAAAACTCTGAACACTAAAATGTCCGAAATTTTCTGTTCTGGTTCCTGTAGTTTCTCCTGGCGCAAAGATTATTTGATACGGGTCTATACTCATACTAGAGTTTACACTCACTTTATTTTGAAAGAAAGAAGTTTGTGTACTTACACTTATTACAGACCATTTATATTTTTCCGCAGCAAAATTATACCCTCCTGAAACATTTAGAGTTTCAAAAATTTTCACCTTTTTCACACCAGTAGAGTCTGATTTACTCTTCACCTTCATCTCTAGGTTATTGTTAAGATTGAAGCCTATAGATTGCTGCAAACCTTGACTAGGGCTACCAAACATTCCACCTTCAAAAATAGAATATGAGGTAAGAATCCCTCTCTCATTATAATAATTTTTATAATATCCAAAGCTACTTTTCCCAAAATCTGGCGTATAATTAAAACTAATACTAGGGGTAACCATATGTCTAATCGCCTGAATTCTGGAGTTTTTGCCAAATTTTAGCATCCCATACAATACCGTTTGTAAACTAGCCGATGCAGAATAGGTAGAATACCCAGACAAATTTTTATTTTGAGTAGTTATCAGTTGATTGCTTATCGGATTGTAAGATTTAGAAATCGTTTTGGTGGTAAAAACATTGTCAATGTTACCAGATAGTGAAAAAGTAAAAAATTTAGCAATGGTAGTATTGGTACTTAATGAGATGTTGTTTTTAGCACCAGTTTGCATTTTATCCCACATTGTCTTGGTAAATAGGTCATCATTTTTAACTCCAGAAACATAGTTACTGAATTGTAAACCAGTATTTACATTAATATTTTCTAGAAGCCCAGTTCTAACTCCTGTTTTAGGTTTAAATAAATAAAACTGATTAATCGCTACGTTAAGTTGAGGCAATCTAATATCTGTAAGACCTGTACTGAAATTCTGAGAATAACTACCTGTTCCTGTGATGGTAACAGGCAAATTAAGAAACCTTTTGGTAATACTTACTGTAGAATTCTGCTGAGCGTTTAATACATTTTGATTAAAGATATTATTATTATTTACCGTGTTATTATAAAACTTACTGCTGGTAATATTAACGGATGCACTAAATGTAAAAAAAGGATTGGCTTTAGAATCCTGAGTGTGCGTCCATGCAATGTTATATACACTACTTTTAGAATAATTGTCTAGACCTTTTATTCCTCTTATCGTAGTTCCCATTTCTGCCCGAAAAGAGCCATTGTACCTATATTTTTTTCTATAAGCTAACTCTGGCCTTATATTCCAACTTCCTTTGGTGTAGTAATCTACATAAGTTTTAAGATCAAAATGTTCCCCAAAAGGTTGATACCAGCCTAAACTATTTAAGAAAAAACCTACTTCTTGTCTCTCTCCAAAACTTGGGATTAGAATTCCTGCCATTCTTTTCTCCGTCATTGGTAAAATCGCAAAAGGAAGAATAAGCGGCGTAGGAACTTGCTCTATATACATCTGTATAGGCCCTGTAATTAGCTTAGAATTATCTTTGGTCT
>ERZ795062.1770-NODE-1770-length-14885-cov-8.357923_pt1 | contig 14885 bp, 7 predicted proteins | sample MGYA00375146_ERZ795062 | MGnify/ENA primary metagenome ERZ795062 (study PRJEB30191, sample SAMN05720281) | activated sludge metagenome | isolation source: Anaerobic digester | place: USA | collected 2015-07-16 ... | reverse complement strand
TGCTGCGGAAGTTCTCCGAGATGAGCAACGAGACCGCCGGTGAGCACTACACCCCGCGCGAAGTCATCAGCCTCATGGTCAACCTCCTCGTCTCCGGCGAGGCCGCGCGAGAGCTGACCGCAAATCCCAAGCCGGTCCGCACCGTCTACGACCCGGCAGCCGGCACGGGCGGCATGCTCATGACCGCCCTGCACCACATCAAGGCGCTCAACCCCGCCGCGATCGTCGAGGTCTTCGGCCAGGAACTCAACGACGAGACGTGGGCGATCGCCCAGTCCGACTTGATGATGCAGGACACCGCGCCCGAGCGGATGCGCAACGGCAACAGCCTCACCGCCGACGCCTTCCCCACCGAGAAGTACGACTACATCCTCGCCAACCCGCCCTACGGGGTGGACTGGAAGGCGTATGCCGCGCCGATCAAGGCCGAGCACGAGAAGCAGGGCTTCAACGGCCGGTTCGGCGCTGGTCTGCCGCGGGTCTCTGACGGCTCGTTCCTCTTCCTGCAGCACATGCTCTCCCACATGCGACCGACCGGTTCCCGGGTCGGGATCGTCCTGTCCGGATCCCCACTGTTCTCGGGCCAAGCCGGGTCCGGAGAGTCGGAGATCCGCCGGTGGATCCTCGAGAACGACTGGCTCGAAGGCATCGTCGCCCTGCCGGACCAGATGTTCTACAACACCGGCATCTCCACCTACGTGTGGATCCTCACCAACAACAAGGCCGACGAGGACCGCGGCACCGTCAAGCTCATCGATGCCCGAGAGCTCGGCACGAAGATGCGAAAGTCGTTGGGAGACAAGCGTAAAGAACTCACGCCTGGCGCGATCGAGGAGATCGTGCACCTTTATGGGGGCGCGCGGGACGAGTATGCCGTCGACCCGCGGGTCAAGGTGTTGACGAACGAGACCTTCGGCTTCCAGCGGATCACCGTCGAACGCCCGATGCGCCGCCGCTGGGAGGTCACCCCCGAGGCTGTCGCCGATGAGCCGTATGCCGGGTACGCCTCCTTGGTGGGGCAGCGCTTCGAGACCGAGAAGGCATTGCTGTCTGAGGTTGCCGGGCTGACGGCGGCGCAGAAGAAGATCTTCGCCAAGGCGTGTGCGGTGGCCGACCCGGAGGCGCCGATGGTCACCGGACGCGGCGGCAAGCCCGAGGCGGACCCTGATCTGCGCAACCAGGAGAACGTGATGTTGCCGGCCGGGTGGCTGGCCCTCGGTGAGCAGGAGCGGACGAAGTCGCTGGTCGAGACGGCAGAAGCGCACTTGGAGAACGAGATTCGGCCCTACCTGCCGGATGCCTGGATCGACCACACCAAGACGAAGGTCGGTTTCGAGATCCCCTTCACCCGGCAGTTCTACGTCTACACGCCACCTCGTCCGGTCGCCGAGATCGCCGCCGAGATCAAGGAACTGGAGTCGCAGATCCAGTCCTGGATGACCGGATTGCACCTGTGACAACCACGCCTTTTCGATTTGCCGTCGACGAGATTGACGAACGCGCGGGGTCACTGACCTACGACCTGTTGTCGGTTTCGATCGACAGGGGAGTGACTCTGCGGAGCGACTCCACCACGGACCAACCCCCGGCTGACGACCTCAGCAACTACAAGGTTTGCCACCGCGACGATGTCGCCCTAAACCGCATGCGGGCGTTCCAAGGTGCGCTCGGCTTGGCGCCCCAAGTGGGTATGGTGAGCCCCGACTACGCCGTGCTCCGCGCTACCGGGCGCGTTGTGCCACGCTTCTTGGCCTACACCATGAGGTCCCGCTGGTTCGTAGGGCAGATGACTGCCAGACTCCGCGGAATCGGCGATCCCAGTTTGGGGACGGTTCGAACCCCGCGAGTGAACGTCGACGACCTCGGCGACATCAACTTGAGACTGCCACCAACGACTGATCAGCGGCGGATCGCGGACTTCCTCGACGACCGCGTCGCCCGCATCGACCAGATCATCGCCGCAAGGAAACAGGAGGCGATGCTCCTCGAGGAGTCCCTCCTCCGAGGCTCGTTCGACGTTGTTCGCGGGACGGGCCAGGCGGCACGTCGGGACAGCGGGCTGCCATGGCTCGGGACCATACCTAGCACCTGGCCTCTTCTCACCGTTACCACCGAGTTCCAGGTTGACCTAGGCAAGATGCTCGACGAGAAGCGCCAGGTGGGGGCATCAGCGATCCCTTACCTACGAAACACCAACGTCCAGTGGGATCGGGTCGAGGTCTCCGACCTCAAGCAGATGGACATCGATCCCGCGGAGCGCGAGCGGTATTGCGTTCGGCAAGGTGACCTGCTGATCTGCGAAGGCGGCCAGCCCGGTCGAAGTGCCGTGTGGTTCGGTGAGTTGGCTCCTTTGGGGTTCCAGAAGGCCCTGCACCGCGCACGCTCCAGGGGTCGAAGCCGTCCCGAATGGTTGCTGGAGTGTCTCAGGGTCGCCGCTCACCTCAACGTGTTCGCTGTCGAGAACGGTCAGACGACGATCGGGCACCTCACAAACGAGCAGCTCCGCTCCCTCCGCCTACCGTTTCCCGATCCCTCCGAGCAGGACCGAGCGCTGGACGATCTGCACAGCCGACAGGATCGCGTGCGCCGCGCCCAGGCTGCGCTGCACGCCGGGGTCGACCGACTTCAGGAGTACAAGCAGTCGTTGATCACGGCGGCAGTGACGGGTCAACTCGACGTGACGACCGCGGGGAACGGCATACCGGGGTGAAAACCGGCGCCCAACTGCCACGGCGCACCACCGACCCCCCTCCCTCTGCGCGCCCTAACGCCCACTTTCACCTCCAACCAGAGCAAGCCGACTCGACCCCCAACGGCAGGGCAGCGGTCAGGGCCACATCTTGCGCAGGGTGCCGTCGGCATGGATGTGCCAGTACCCCGGATCTCCTCGCGCGACGGCGCGCAGGATGGCGGGCATCGCGGCACTGAATCCAGCGACCATGTCCGCGACCGTCCCCTGGCCGTTGGCGAGGCAGAAGAGGAAACCTCGCAGTGGGGCGAGCTCGTGTTCGCGGTAGCGGATCCGCTTGTCCTTGGTCAGCAGCACCCAGCCGCGTTGGCACCCATCGGCGATCCACTGCTCGTCGGGCACGTACTTGGCGTCGTCGGGATAGAAGTCCGCGATGAGGTGTACGGCGTGGCCCAGATCGCGCAGACCAGCAGCCGTGAGTTTGCCCAAACTCCGGTCGATGAAGAACTCAGGCGGCCCGGCGGAGGACATCCTCAACAACATTCACGTCGAGGCCATACTCCGCCGCCACGGCCGTGATCGGCTCACCCGCCCGCCACAGGTCCACCACGTCCGACACCCGCACCTTGGACCGACCCAACACGGGCGCGCCCCATCCGAACCGGGGATCGATGATGACGTCCGCTGACGCCGGGAAGTCCTTGAGGCGCAAGGTTTGGGCCCGCCCGTCACGGTCCCACTGGATGTAGCGCAAAGAATCGTCGAGCACCTCACGCATGGCGAGTTGGCCGGTCGCAGCGTGGATGACGTTGTCGTCCGCGAGCTTGAGGAAGAGCGACACCCCATCGGTCGCAATGCGCTGAGATGCCAGGGCATAGTCGTCGTGGAGCGCCTCCCTGGCCCGCAGCGCCGCAACCCGGATGTCGAACATGCTCAAGCCGAGCTGTCGCAACGCCCGCAGAACGTGCGCCTCGACGACGCCGACGAACGGGATCCGCGGCCCACCGCGTCGCGCTGGCACGACCGAGTGAACCAGCGCTGCATCGGCGACCAGCCATCGGTCCAAGGTCGACTCGGGCATGGAGAGATACCGCGCCGTCTCGCGTGCCGTCAGGATCGGGGTCGTGTAGCTGTCCAAGGTCGCCACCTCCTTGTCGGCCAGCGTACTCGCGCAGGTTCGGCCAGCCCGGTTGTCCACAGGCGTCGCGACCATCACGCCGAGCGGTCGGCATACCTGTGACGTCTTGTCTTCCACGCCCCACCACCAGCGCGGTGACGGGTCAGCTCGACGTCACGACCGCGGGGAGCGGCATACCGGCCTGAACCCGCGCCGGGGCGGCCGTCATCGACTTCCCTGAGCCGGTCTCTGTCCCCCAGGAGGGGGCGTGACTCACGACCCGCTCCCAACTCCTCGCCGATAGCGCCGACGTCGACTTTGCGTCCCGGCTGTCGGCTCGGCTAACCCGCGTGCGACCAAAGCGCGCAGGAGGGGCCGCAGGGCGTTGGCCGTCTTTCCGGTCAGCGCGCTCAGCTCCTGAATGCTGCGTGGGTGATCGGTGAGAAGGGCGAACACGTCTCGCTCGGCAGGACGCATCCCTTCGGTGACCCGGGCGAGCACGAAGCCGTCGTGCGTGGCACGCTCCAGCACGCCCTCGCGCTCGAGGGCTTCGAGGACCCGCCTTCCGTCATCCGAATCCAGGCGGAGTTCTGACCGGAGAAGCGAAACGGAGACCGCCCCCCGACGGCGCGCTAGCAGGAGAGCAGCGTCTTCGTGCGGGGTAAGTTCACGCTGCGCTAGGGACCGCAGCCACGCTCGCGCTGCGGGGATCTCTGCGCCATGCCGCTGGAGGGTCACGCTCACTCGGTCTGGCTCTGCTCGGAAAACTGGGACCGAGAGGGCGTGCGCGCGCATCTCGTTGAACATGAGGGAGACTCCACCGCCCTGCCCCTCGATGCGGAATGTCTCGTCAGCGCCAGGAAGATCGACGAGCAATTGGATGAGCGCCTGATTTCGACACCTGGACGTGCCGTCAGCAATGTTGTCCAGCGTCTTGCCGCCCCACAAGCCTCCCGGGTTGGCGATCACCACACGATCGGGGTAGATGTCCACGGTGACTGGCTCACCGCGAAAGAGCTCGTGATACTGCCGGTGGACCAGGGCGTTGGCGACAGCCTCCCGGAGAACCTCGTGCGGGATCTCGAGTTCGTCACGGCGGCCGGACTCGACAACGACGGAGTAGGTGCGAAGGTTACGGGCCGTGGCTGCGACGGCCTCATCGATCATGTCCACGATGCTCCCCTCGCAGCGCACGCGGTCAAGAAAGCGCGTGGGTGAACCGGGCTCGGACTTCTCGATACCAGGGTGGACCGCGACGTCGACGAACAGCCGCGGGAAGAACTGCTGCGGGTAGACCCCGGCGGCGAGGAGCCCCGCGAGCCGGACGTCCCCGTCGCGTGTCGTGAGGTTGAGGCGGGTGAGTTGCTGTGCGAAGTCCTTCGCCCCTCGCAGGGCCTTGCCGCTTGATTTGCGGGAAATGAGCTTCTTGACGAACGCATCATCGAGGTCGTCAACTCGTGCGCCATCCACAGTCGTGCTCTCAGCCGCGCTGACTTCCAAGGTGTGCTGAAACTCGAAAATCTCAGTCGGACTCAGTCGGATGTCCTGATCCGACGTGCGTTTGAAGGCACCACCAGCGATCCCCTTGGCCTTGACGAAGCAGGGCTTGTGACCCGGGGGGTTCTCCGAGATCGTGATGAGCAGGACGGTCGCCCCATCGACGAAAGCGTGCCTGATCCGGTATTCAGGCACGTTTTCCAGCAGAGCTGGCTGGCCGCCGTCCCCGACCCCGGTCACGAACTGGTCCATCACCCGGCGAGGGTCGAATCCATGCGCCGGGGCGAACCCGGATTCCTCGTGGAGACCGAGCAGAAGGTGTCCTCCCTGTGTGTTGGCAAAGGCGCTCACCGAGTCCCATACGCTCTTGCCCAGACCGCCGGCGCAGGACTTGACCTCGACGCGGTCGTCGTCGCGTCCCAATTCACGAAGGCGGGCGACGAGGAGAGAAAGCTCGTCGGGTTCACCGGGAAACAGCCCCTCTTGGATCATCTCACTGTTCATGCATACCTCTTCACTGTCCAAGTCAGTGTCTACACTGTAGTACAGACAGCGTGCGGGAAGCGGGGCACAGGGTCGCGGCGCCGTCATCCGCGACGGTGAGGTCCTCCGCGACCGTCAGGGCTGGGGTCGGCAGAGAACGCTGTGGAACAGTTGCCGAACGAAAGTTTCCACACGATGTCCTACTGTAGACATGTGCAGGCCGAACTGCTCCAGAACAGCCCCACTGGTCATCTTGTCGCTATCTCCGGCACCACCAACGGTCACCCGTGGGCCCACCAGGCGTTCGTCCCAGATCCTCTCAGCGAGGAGTCGCCCGAGCTGAGCCAGGCGGCATACCGTGCCGTCGCCGAGGCGCGCGCAGCGCTCGCCGCATTCGACTCCACTGCCGCGAGGCTCCCCAACCCTCGACTGCTCCGCCATGCGAGTCTTCGCCTCGAGGCACAAGCCACCGCAGCACTCGAGGGCACCTATGAACCGGTCGCCGACGTTCTCGGAGCCCATCCCACAGACGCTGCTTCCGCGTCCATGACCGAGGTCCTCAACTACCTCACTGTCGCCGAATTGGCTTTCGGCTGGAGCGAGGATCGGCGCCCCTGGTCGGTGAGCGCGCTCGAAGAGCTGCATCGCCTCCTCCTGCTCGGCACGAAAGGGGAGCGGGAGTTCCACGGCGTCCGACCCATTCAGGTGGTCATCGGGCGCCGAGATGACGCTGGCCCCTTCGACCTACCGGTCACGGCCGCACGCTACGTCCCACCACCCCCCGGCGCCGACCTTCGCGCGCGACTCGCCGAACTTCTCGACTGGATGGACGCAGGCCCCCGTTCCACCTGTGATCCCGTGGTGGCTGCAGCGATGGTGCACTACACCTTCGAGGCGCTGCACCCCTTCCACGACGGCAACGGCCGGATTGGGCGGCTGCTCATCGTCCTGCACCTGCACCGCCTCGGGGTGCTCACCGAACCGTCGATCACTGTCTCACCGTGGTTCGAGGCCCGTCGGCAGAGGTACTACGACGCACTCCTGGGCGTCTCCACTGTCGGAGACTGGTCGACGTGGGTCGAGATGTTCGCTGAGGGCTTGGCCAGCTCTGCCGCGGATGCCCGGCGTCGCATGCTCGCGCTCACCGACATTCAGCATGCGTTGAAGGACCAGATTCGCGACTCACCTCTGCGCACTGCCAACGCCCGCCTCCTCGTCGACTTCGCCGTCGCTCACCCCACCTTTACCGTCCGCCACGTTGCCGAGGAACTCGGTCTCCAACGCGCCGGCGCCAAGAAGCTCGTCGACAATCTCGTGTCCATCGGCGTTCTCGCCGAGTATGGTCACCGCAGTTACGACCGCCGCTTTCATTCCCCCGCGGTGCTTCACGTCTTGACGAGCAACCCCAACGCCTGATCCATCGTTGGGCGGTAGTTTGCTTGACATGGCCATCACGCGGGAGTCCGCCTTCGAGGCGAACATCGAGGCGCACCTCCTCGGAAACGGGTGGCACTCGCTTGAGCCCGCGGCATACGACCGCAAGACCGGGGTTTTCGGCGATGAAGTGATCGCGTTCGTCCAGGCGTCGCAGCCGAAGGCGTGGCACCAGCTGGTGACCCGTCATGGCGGGGAGGCGACAGCGCGGGAGAAGTTCCTCAAGGTCGTCGTCGCCGCCCTCGACCACCGCGGGACGATCAGCGTGCTGCGGTCCCCGGTGAAGGACTCGGGCGTGAGTGTGCGGCTGTGCTACTTCAAGCCCGCCAGTGGTCTCAACGAGGAACAAACGCAGCGGTATGCCGTCAACCGGCTCGGCGTCGTGCGGCAACTGCACCACTCGGAGAGCAACCCCGGTGACTCGCTCGACCTGACGCTGGTCGTCAACGGTATCCCGGTGGCGACGGCCGAGCTGAAAAACCCTCTGACACAACAGAATATCGAGCACGCGATGGCGCAATACCGCGCCGACCGTAACCCGAGCGACGTGATCTTCCGGGCACGGACGCTGGTGCACTTCGCGGTCGATCCGCACCGGGTGGCGATGACGACCCGGCTGGCTCGGGACGCGACGGTGTTCCTGCCGTTCGACCAGGGCAGCCGCGGCGCCGGCAACACGGGAACGGCCGGGAATCCGCCTGCGACACAGGGCTATCAGACGGCATACCTGTGGGAACAGGTGTGGCAGCGCGACGCCTGGCTGGACCTGCTCGGGTCGTTCATCCACGTCGAGGGCGACCGGGTGCTCTTCCCGCGGTTCCACCAGTGGCACGCCGTGCGCTCGATCCTGGCCGCGACCTACCGGGATGGCGCGGGCGTCGACCGACTGGTGCAGCATTCGGCCGGGTCGGGGAAGTCGAACACGATCGCGTGGACGGCGCACGCGCTCTCGCGGCTGCACGGCCCGGATGACGCGCCGATCTTCGACAAGGTCGTCGTCATCACCGACCGCAAAGTCCTCGACCGGCAGCTGCAGGACACCGTGGCCGGGCTGGAGCACACGCCCGGGACGATCGTGCGGATCGACGAGAACTCGGCCCAGCTCAAGGAGGCCCTGGAGGGTCACGCGGCGCGGGTCATCATCACGACCCTGCAGAAGTTCCCCGTGGTGTCGGCGCTCGCTGCCCAGGAGGCAGTCCAGGGCGAGGCGAAGGGGGTCGTCGGTCGGCGGTTCGCGGTCATCGTCGACGAGGCCCACTCCTCCTCCAGCGGCGACTCGGTGGCCAAGTTGAAGAAGGTCCTCGGCTCGGGAGGCGAAGCGGCACTGGAGGCGGCCGAGGAAGCCGAGCACACGGCATACGAGGAAGTTCTTGAGGCCTCGGAGGAGGCGCTGCTGGCCAGCGCGCGGCACCGGGGCAAGCAGAAGAACCTGTCCTTCTTCGCGTTCACGGCCACGCCGAAGCCGAAGACGCTCGACACGTTCGGGCAGGTCGGCGCGGATGGGCACAAGCGGCCGTTCCACACCTACTCGATGCGGCAGGCCATCGCGGAGGACTTCATCCTCGACGTGCTCGCGAACTACACGACGTATGCCGTGTACTACAAGCTCGCCAACGCGCACCCGCGCAACGACCCGGAGATGGAGACGGGCAAGGGTCGGGCGGCGTTGGCGCGGTTCGCCTCGCTGCACCCGTATGCGCTGGATGCCAAGGCGGAGGTGATCATCGAGCACTTCCGACAGAAGACCGCCGGCAAGATCGATGGGCAGGCCAAAGCGATGGTCGTCACTCGGTCGCGGCTGCACGCGGTGCGCACTCAGGCGGCGCTGACCGCATACATCGCGAAGAAGGGGTACGACCGGGGTGAGCGGCCGCTGCGGACGCTGGTGGCGTTCTCGGGGTCGCTGGTGGACCCGGACGCGCCGGAGGCTGCGGCGGTGACGGAGGCGTCGATCAACGGGTTTTCCGAGGGGCAGCTGCCGAAGCGGTTCCACGGGCCGGAGTATCAGGTGCTCGTGGTCGCGGAGAAGTATCAGACGGGGTTTGACGAGCCGCTGCTGCACACGATGTATGTCGACAAGAAGCTGTCGGGGGTCGCGGCCGTGCAGACCCTGTCGCGGCTCAACCGGAAGCATCCGGGGAAGTCGGACACGTTTGTCTTGGACTTCGCCAACTCGGCCGAGGAGATCAAGGCGTCGTTCGAGCCGTTCTACGAGGAGACGTTTGCGGCGCCGACCGACGCGGGCGCGCTGGCGACGATGGAGCACGACCTGATGGCGGCCGGCGTGCTGTCTCTGCCGGAGATGGAGGCGGCCGTCGCGGGATTGCTGTCGGAGGACCCGGGACTACAGGCGGTGTTGTATGCCGGTCTCGCGCCGGCCGTGGGCCGGTTTGCGGCGCTGTCGGAGGATGCTGCGGAGGAGTTCCGGCGGACGCTGGAGCACTTCTGCCGGGCGTATTCCTTTGTCTCGCAAGTGATGCCGTGGATCGACACGGACTGGGAGCGGCTGTTCTTGTATGGGCGACTGTTGCTGCTCGAGCTGCCGCGGGGCGACAACAGTCCGATGCCGCAGATCTCCAAGTCGGTGCAGCTGACTCACTTGCGGATCGCCGTGACGTCGGAGGCGGCGATCCCGCTAGTGGGGTCGTCTGAGCCGGGAGTCGCGCTGCCGGGTGAGGGTCGGGGTGCTGTTTCGGAGCCCGTGCTCGACAAGCTGTCCGCGTTGATCTCGGCGATGAACGAGCGATATGGGGCCGATCTCGGCGAGGCCGACAAGGTGTGGGTCACCCAGCAGTGGGTCGTCGTCATGGACGATCCGGACATGCGCGAGGTGGCGCTGCACAACGACCGCAGCCAGTTCGAGCTGGTTCTGGAGCAGAAGATCGAAGACCTGATGCTCGACCGAGCGGACAAGAACGGGACGCTCCTGGAGCTGTTCTTCGCTCAGCCCGGCGTTCGGGTCTCGTTCCTGCGTTACCTGGCCGGCACCTACGACGAGTTCCGCCAGGAATCCGCTCTGTGAGGCGACAGCGGCCCCGCCGACGGAGGGCTTCGTTCGGGGCTCGACCACCGCAGCACGATCAGCGTGCTGCGGCACCCCGCCAAGGACGTTGAGCCGAGGTTCCTTGGGCGTGTGCAGTCGGCCATCCGAGAGGTGGGTATGCCGTGGAGCCGGCGCCCGGCATACCTCTCGTCGGCAGCCGAGGCGGTGAACTTGAGAGCAGATCCGCCGGAAGGGCTAGCAGCCGCGAACCCAACGGGTAGCAGGCGCTGGCAGTCCGTTTGGCCGCGTTCTTCGAGCACATGTGGGGTGGCCCGGCCCTGGCAGGCCGGGGACCTGTCGCTGAACAGAGGTATCAGCGACCCGCGGAGCGGCTCCTCCATGCATTCGCGTCACACAGCGCCGACGCCGCCACCCAAGGAGCCACCGTGTCCGGTCTCGTCCAGCTCTTCCCCGCGTTCACCACCGACCCCGACGCTGCCCTGACCGTCAGCGGCGCTGCGCAGGGCACGTATGCCGGACCTCCCCCTGGGCTGTGGGACACCGGCCACGACACCGCGACCGGCCTGCCGGCCGGGGCGTCGGTGACGCTGACGCCGACGACGCCCTTTGGCGGCGTCCGGCGCCTGCTCGACATCGTCGTGCAGGTCGGCACCAGGTTGGGCATCCTCGTCGACAGGTGGCTGGAGATCGGCGCCAACACCTCGTCGGGTGCCTGCGTCTGGACCGTCAACGGATCGGCCACCAGCAGAGCTGAAGATGTCCCCCTTCGCACCGAGCCGGTGACCGACCCGAGCGTGGTGCTGCAGACGTGGGTGCGGCTGCAGCTGGTCATCAGCGACGAGCAGATTGCCTTGTGCCGCAATGGATCGGTGATCTGCCGCATCCCCCTTCCCGAGGGGGTGTCCATTCCCCGAACGATCGGCACTTTGGCGGTCAGCACGGGCGGGGCCGATGGGTCGTGCCTGTCGGTGCTCGCGATGTCCGACGAGGTCCCCGACGCCCTCGGCGCCGCCATCGCCGATGCCGAGGCCGCGGGACTCGGTGAGGTGGGCGCCACGGCCCTGCGCGTCGAGGTCGAGGTCCCCGGGGGCCTCGGGTCGGCCGTATCCGCCGAGCAGGTGATCCCGGGAGGGCGCTACCAAGAATTCGAACACGGGCTCGCATACTGGTCGCCCAACGCAGGCGGCGTGACGGTCGAGGGAGAGATTGCCGAGCTCTACCGGAGCCTGGGATTGCACAAGAGCGGCCTCGGCGTGCCCGTGGCGGACACCCAGCCCGGCACTGCTCCTTTCGCGACCCGGCTGCGCACCGCCGCCGGGACGCGGCCCGCCAAAGCCTGCACGATGAGCCGCTTCGAGCGTGGCGTGATCGCCCACTCCGCCGATACCGGAACCCAGGCGCTCTACGGCGGCGTCGCCGAACACTGGCTGACCATCGGCGGCCCGCTGAGCATTCTCGGCCTGCCGCTCGGCAAGGAACATGGCAACGACTACGGAAGCCGGCACAGCTTCGAGTTCGGCGAGCTCTACACCAGCTCTACCGGGGCGTTCGCGGCGATGACCACCCGGCTGGCGGAATACTACGAGGGCCTCGGGGGTCTCATGGGATCGCTCGGCCGACCGCGATCCGGGAGCCGTACGGTCATCCGGGAGAACGGTACGGCCACCGACCTGGTCACCGTCGAGCTCGAACGTGGCACCATCTACGCCCACGGATCGTCGATCCTGCACCTGCCCACCCAGTGGGAGCAGGCCTACAAGGAGGCCGGCGGACCCACGGGCCCGCTGGGTTGGGTGCTGGAGGGTCCACACACCGTCAGCCCGACAGTGTCGGTCGCCACCTGCGAGCACGGCACCCTGGCCCAGCGATCCGGCGGGGCGGTTCACGTCGTCACCTCAATCGAGGTGCGCATGTCGGAGGCCGTCGCGCCCAAGATCGACGACGGCCGCTACTGGTACGGCGCCAAGGACACGAGCGCCGAGCTCATCGTCCACGTCTCGATCCGCAAGGACGGCCAGGCCGTGCCTGGATGGGACCGCCGCCGATTCCCGGGGTCGGGACGCGGCGACAAGAGCCTGAGCATCGACGGGGGCAGCGTCCTCATTCCGGTGCTCCCCTCCACAGTCATCGAGATCCAATGCGAAGCCTGGGACTGGGATCTCCTGTCCAGTAACGACCCCTTGGGCGGGATCACCCGCCGCTACGACATCACCACCCTGTGGGGCGAGGACGGCCCCAGCGGTCCTGCCTATAGCGAGACGGGGGACGGCGGCGATGGGTCGGTCACCTACCGCTACAGTATCGGCCTGCCCACAGTCGCACCGTCGCCAGTATTCCGCCAGGACAGGTGGTGGCAGTTCGTCAACAAGGGGACCGGCGACATCTCCCGGAAGTCCTACTCCGAGGCCTTCCTCGACGTCGACGGCAGCGAGTGCTGGAGCGACGGGATCCAGCACCCTCTGGACGAGATGTTCTACGCATTGGTCGTCAAGGGCCTGGCCGACGTCGGCACCTGCTACGGCATGTCGAAGCTGGCCTTCGACAGCCTCACCAAGGGCAGTGAGTACCGCCTCCCCCTAAGCCGTTACGCCACGGCGAACCAAGCGCTGGACGACCCCACCTTCCCGACGGGCCTGCGCGATCGCCTCAAGACCGCTCACGCCCAACAGGTCAACGCCGCCGTCCTCGGCTACTGTGTCGCCGACGTCCTGACCACCCCGCCGCTACCGCACGTCACGCTGGCCGCCGTGACTTCCGCCCTGTCCAGCCTCGACATGGGGATCATGTCGATGATCAGGATGTTCTCCGGCGGGCACGCCGTCCTGACCTATGACGCGATCCCCAACCCGGCCGGGCTGTACAGCATCCTCGTGGGCGACCCCAATGTGCCGTTCGCGCACAACCCAGACCCCAAGGTCTCCCGCATCGACTTCTTCGCTCCGGAGGGCTGGCTGTTCGTCAACGACGGGGCCTCGAGCACGGACTACTACAGCGACTTCGGCGCGACGTTGATCTTCCACATCCCCGGAGCCATCCTGCGCAGCCCGTCCGTCACTCCCATGGCCGCCCTCGGCCTCGGCGTCAACCAGGTGCTGCAGGCCGTCATGCACCTCGGCGGCGCGCCCGCCAAGACGACCATCGACGGCAACGTCCACCACCCCCATGATGGCTCCAGCGCGGGCGGCGTCGGGTGGGCCGGTGGCGGCGCGTCCGGCGGCACCTCGGGCCCCGGGGGCTACGAGCGGGTCCCCCTTCTGGAAGCGTCGACGGACAGCCAGCTCTTCGCCAGCACCCGGTTGCCGGGCCAGGTCGTCGTGCACCGCACCGCCACCGGCGTCGGCGCCGCCCACGCATGGCTGCGCACCCGCACGGTCTCCGCCTGTGCCGAGTACGAGTTCACCGCGCCGGGACAGCGGGTAACGGTCGAGGTGCGGGGACTGGGCGGCCCGCGGCCCGACCTCTCGTTCACGTCGAGCCATGAGTTGTCCGCCACGCTCAGTGCGGGGGCGGCGGCCTCGACGGCACAACGCACCGGCTACACAGTCTCCGCCGACGTCGGGACGATCCCGGCGCAGACGGCCCGACTGGCCTTCCCGACCACTGGCACCGGAGCCGTCCTCGACGGAGTCACCACCCTGGGCAGCTCCACGATCCGACTGCAGCGAGCCGGATCCGACGTGATCTCGCGCTACCAGCTGCCCGCCGACCTCGCCGGCAGGCGGGTCGAAATCTCACCGCGGGACATGGCCTCGCCATTCGGCGCGATGGAGCTGCATGGCCTCGGCGCGAAGGTGCTGCTCACCCCGATCGCCTGACGACGGAGGGCCTGCCCGCTGAGGTGTGTTGCGCCCGCCCAGCGCGGTCGTTGCCAACCGAGCCCCCTCGAGGGCGCGCTCGACGAGGTCGTGGCTTGTGACGCGGCGGGGTCACGCAGAGAGAGGAAACAGTTCATAACAGTTGACCACAGACTCGCCCGAGGTGCATAACGTCGGCCAATTCTGTCGAGATGCAGCGAAGGTTGCACATTCCGGTGCGAGGGACTTTGCACAGATCGTTCTGGGGAGGCGCCCCGTGCAAGGTCGGGCTACAGGTAGAACCCGCGACGCGAAGCGTCGCACCCGACCGTGGAAGGAAGTCCTTCGTGATAACTAGCCGCCGATGCCGTACCGCCTAGCCCAGTACCGGCTGCCGTCGGTGTCCCTGTTTGGGTGTTCCCACGGCTGGTTGCAGTCGGTGCTGTCCGTGTCTTCTTCGCAGTTGTGAATGTGAACCTGTGCGGGGCAGTCTCGCTCGCCGTTGCAGCTCCTGTCAGCGCCCATGCGCCGACAGTATCTACGCGACGCCGGATGTCAACGCGTTCTGCCGCAGGCCCTGAACGGCGCGGGGTGGGCTGACCCTCGACGATTTGGCCCGCGAAGCCCGCCAGCTCACGGAACCGCGGCCACCAACTCGTCCTTGGATTCGCAACTGACGTGGATCCACCCTTCGCGCCGAGCCGCGGCCACGGCACCTTCCGCAGGGAGGATTGTCAGGTTCAAGTCGCGGGCTCGGGCGATGAGCGCACAGACGACGGCGTCGCAAACATCGTCGCTGGAGAATCGATCTACCAGGCGTTGGTCGGCCTTCAGAAACGAGAAGTTCTGTTGCAGCTCTGGCCACGT
>ERZ795062.1769-NODE-1769-length-14885-cov-8.397977_pt1 | contig 14885 bp, 14 predicted proteins | sample MGYA00375146_ERZ795062 | MGnify/ENA primary metagenome ERZ795062 (study PRJEB30191, sample SAMN05720281) | activated sludge metagenome | isolation source: Anaerobic digester | place: USA | collected 2015-07-16 ... | reverse complement strand
CAAAAATGCAAAAAGAACTGTCCCTAGTGCATATCTTTGCTTTCTATAGGCTTCTTTAAATTTCCTAACATAAATGCTGTTACAATAGCTCCTACTAATATAGCAACTGCATACAATAATGCTCCTTCGACTGCATTAGGTATTGGTAGTACAAATATGCCTCCATGGGGTACTGCTAGTTTTACCTTAAATAACATAGTCAATGCCCCAGCTACTCCAGATCCAACCATTAAGGAAGGAATTACCCTTATAGGATCTGCTGCTGCAAAAGGAATTGCCCCTTCAGTTATGAATGATAATCCCAAAACCAATGCTGCTTTTCCAGCTTCCTTTTCCTCTTTAGTAAATTTGTTCTTATATAGCAATGTGGCAATGCCTATGCCTAAAGGTGGTGTCATTCCTGCTGCCATAACTGCTGCCATAACAGATGAGGATTGTCCTGCGGCAATAGTACCCACTCCAAAGGTATATGCTGCTTTATTTATAGGACCACCCATGTCAAATGCCATCATAAGACCTATTACAAGTCCAAGTATTATAGCACTGCCTTCTTGTAGATTGTCTAACCAATTAGATATTCCAGTATTCATGGCTGCTGCGGGAGTACCAATTACGTATATCATTAGTAAGCCTACTATTAATGATGATAATAAAGGCAATATTAATACTGGCATAAGTCCTTCCATGGTTTTAGGTAATTTAATCCATTTTTTTAGTAAAACTATGGTATATCCTGCTAAAAATCCTGCAATAATTCCTCCTATAAATCCTGCACCTATTTGACTAGAAAGCATACCTCCTATCATTCCAGGAACCAATCCAGGCCTATCTGCTATAGAATACGCTATAAATCCTGATAATACTGGAATCATAAGAGCAAAGGCAGAACCACCGCCAATTAGATTTAATGCCCAAGGCAATGTCCCTTCGTTTTCTGCAGCATGTATTCCAAATGCAAAAGATATTGCTATTAATATACCTCCTGCTACTACAAAAGGAATCATATAGGATACCCCTGTCATTAAATGCTGATATGGTCCTTTTTTACCTTGAACTTTTTTCTCATCTTTTTTAGAAATCTTTTCAATTGGTTGTTCACGTTTTTCTAATTTCATCGCTTCTTGAATTAACTTTTTAGGATTTTTTATAGCTTCTTGAACACTTCCTTCTACAATGGGAAGGCCTTCAAATTTTTCCTTATCAATTTTAGTGTCTGCAGCTATTATAACTGCATGAGCTTCTTTTATGTCATCTTCAGTTATTTCGTTTTCTACACCAATTGAGCCATAGGTTTCTACCTTGATTTGTACCCCTAGTTCTTCTGCTGCCATTTGCAGTGCTTCTGCTGCCATATAGGTATGGGCTATCCCTGTAGGGCAAGATGTTACCGCTAAAAGTTTCATACTTTTTCCCCCCTTTTATTTATTATTTAAAAAGCTTCTAATATCTGGTTATAGGTTTTAGCTTCTTTCAACCTATCCCTTACTTCCTCATGCATAAGCCTTCTGGATATATAGCTCAAAATTTTTAAATGTATATCATCAGATTTATCTGGTACTGCTATTAAAAATAACAGATTAACTGGTTCTCCATCCATAGAGTCAAATTCAATTCCAGATTTACTTATTCCGAGGGCTATAGCTGCTTCTTTCACAGCTTTGCTTTTTCCATGAGGTATACCTACTCCATAACCAATTCCTGTAGAAAATTCCTTTTCCCTTTTCATAACTGCTGATTTAAATTCTTGTTTGTCTTCAATTACTCTATCTTTATATAATATTTCAATTAATTCCTCTATAGCCTCCTCTTTAGTTCTTCCTTTCAATTCAAAAGTAATTCTGTTTGGAGTCAATAATTTTTCAATATCCATATCCATTCTCCTTTATCTTAAATATTCTATTATAATATCCTTAGATATTGATTTGATTTTATTTACACTAGGTATTTTTGTACCTTCAGTCATAACTTTGGCTGTTCCACAAGCTATAGCTAATTTAAATATTTGTTCATCTTCTAAATTATTTTCTATGCCATATACCATGCCTGCAACCATTGCATCTCCTGCACCTACTGTGCTCTTTACAGGTACTTTAATCCCCTTAGATATATAAGCATTTTCTTTAGTTATATATATGGCTCCCTTATCTCCTAAAGAAATAAGTACTTTCTCTATTCCTTTGTCTACTAGATGTTTTCCACCTTCTAATAGGGAATATATATTACTTTCATCTACATCTACTATGGCTTTTAACTCATGTAGATTAGGTTTAATAGCGTAGGGAATAGCTTCTACTCCTTTGAGTAAAGGGGGACCATCTGCATCTAAAATTACCTTTATAGATTTTTGTTTTAAATTTTCTATTATGCGTTTGTATATAGTATCTTCAATCCCTTTGGGTAAACTACCTGATAATATAACTATATCCCCTTCTTTTACTAAAGAAAGTAGATGATTAAAAAAACCTTCAATTTCATCCTTTTCTACTTCAAATCCTTTGTCATTTATATCGGTTATAGTATTATATTTTTCTTCAACTATCTTTATATTAGTTCTATTTTCTCCTGATATGATATGGAAATTAGATTGGATATTTAGTTTATTTAGATAATCTAGAAAAAAATTAGCATTTTCATCTCCTAATATACCTGTACATGTACTTTCTACACTAAGTTCATTTAGTACCTTAGATACATTAATGCCTTTGCCTCCTACATCTTTTCTAGAATTTTTAATTCTATTTACTTGATTTCTTTTGTATTTATCTATTATTATAGTTTTATCTATGGCTGGGTTTAATGTAATTGTGTATATCATAATATCCTCATATCCTCCTTCAGCTTAATACCTTAACCCCAATGTTTTTATAATAATCCATCTCCTCAAAGGGTCTTTCCTTATTTGTTACTAGATAATCAATGTCATTTAAATCGCATATCCAAGAAAAATATACTTGTTCAAATTTAGATTCATCTACTAATAAATACACCTTATTGGCCACATCTATCATGGATTGCTTTACTGATGCTTCTTCCAATGTAGGAGTAGTTATTCCAAATTTTAGTGATACTCCATTGGCTCCTAAAAATACCTTATCCACTCTAAATTGTTTTATGGTCCTTTCAGCAATAGGTCCTACCTGTGCTTTAGTATTGCTCCTTATGAAACCTCCTGTATTTATCACCTTTATATCATTTCTATTGGATAGTTCATAGGCTAATGCTATAGAATTGGTTATTATAGTTATATTTTTTGCTTCAATATATTTAGGTACATGCCAAGTGGTAGTTCCTGAGTCTAGGATTATGGTATCCCCATCTTTTATTTCTTCAGCAGCAATCTTTCCAATTTTATCCTTTTCCTCTGCGTATTTATCTTGTTTTTCTATAAATGTAGCTTCCAATCTATTTATCCCCTTAGATACTGCCCCTCCATGAGTTCTTAGTATAACACCAGACTTTTCTAGTTCATTTAAATCTCTTCTAATAGTGGATTCAGAAACATTAAATTTTTTAGCCAATTGGGATACTTTAACACTATCCCCTCTATTTATTATCTCTGCTATTTTTAATCTTCGCTCTTCGGCAAACATATTTTTTCTCCTTTTTGCGTATTCATGAATGATTTTTATAGCTTTTGTAATTGATTATGCTTTTTTATGATTGATTGTGCTTAATTTAATTTTATTTGAAATTTCAAAATTTGTCAAGAGACATAGTGAAAAAATACCAAAAAATCCGTACTTGGTGTACGAATCTTTATATACATATGCAAAAAACAGCTAATAATAAATTAATTTATTATTAGCTGTTTCGTCATATAATCTCTATATTTACTTAGTTATTAATTTCAATTCTACAGGTATATTGGAATCTACTTTTTCACCTTTTAATGCTTTAACTGCTGTTTCTACAGCAATTTTACCCATCAATTCTGGTTGTTGTGCTACTGTTGCTGCCATATCTCCAGCTTCTACGCTAGCTACTGCATCATCAGTTGCATCAAATCCAACTACTAATATGCCTCTTTTGCTTGCCTTTATGGCTTCCAATGCACCTAATGCCATTTCATCATTATGTGCAAATACGGCATCAATTTCTGGTTGGGATTGAAGTATATTTTCCATAACTTCTAAACCTTTAACCCTATCAAAATCAGCTGTTTGTCTTGCTACTACTTCTATATCTGATTCTTCAATTACTTGATTAAATCCTTCTCCTCGTTCTCTTGCTGCACTTGTACCTGCTATTCCTTCTAATTCTACTACTTTCCCTTTGCCTTTTAATTGTTCAATAATATATTCTCCTGCCATCTTTCCACCCTCAATATTGTCAGATGCTACATGGGCTAAAACTTCTCCACCATTAGAAGCCCTATCAACAGTTACCCATCTTTCCACCCTCAATATTATCAGATGCTACATGGGCTAAAACTTCTCCACCATTAGTGGGACAAGGGGTCAGACCCCTTGTCCCATGAAATTGGGACAGAAGGTCTGACCCCCTGTCCCATTCTGGATACACAATAAGATAACTAGAGACCTGAGGCTCTAGTTATCTTATTTAAAAATCTACTTTAAAGAGTTTTCTACCAAGTTGTAGATGTGCAAGTGCAACCTGAACAACTGGTAGATCCAGGTGTTAATACAACACTACTTTGAGCAGCGCAAGTAGTGCCTATTTTAGAATTAAAACTCAACATTTCGTAAACCTCCTTTCATATATTCTAACTATTTAAGCGTTTGTGAAACTTTATAACAATCGATAATATAAGCTTTATAAATAAAATTTTTAATGTATCTCCTCATAATTGTTTAGTTTATACCTATATACCAACTGTGGATTTGTATATAACTCTTTGTTTTTAGTTGCTTGAATTTTTATACCATAGTTTCAACAGTAGATTACTTTGTTAAAAAATATTGTTTTTTTTTAAAATTTATCCACATTTTCATTAAATTTAGTTTCATAATTACCTAATTCTAACTATTAAAAATAATAGCTAACTAGATAATCCGCTATACTATAACCATCCTAACATATAGAATATACAAAATAAAAAATTGCAACTTTCATTAATGCATATCCATATAGGCAACAAAATCTTTCTTGTTGCCAGGTCCAATTTGTTTAAAATGAAATACTACATAAGCTTCATGTGCTATCAGGGCAGGTAGTAAACTGCCTGTTAATTCAATTAAAAGGCAGCCTATTGTACTTACAGCAAATGAACCTGCTATTATAGCCAGCCCCTGAAGGGGATTGATGGTGTTTAGCATCTGCTGGATGGCAAAAAGCAAAGCTGAGACTATCAGCGGAAGGATTATGCCATATTCTGGAAACACCACTCGAAGGATAATGTATACATATCCCCTAAAAAATACTTCTTCACAAAAGGCTCCTATTACTGGAATTAAAAAACCCCTTCCTTTAGGAACAAGTTTAACAGATTGTATCCATGGAATATTTTCAATTTGGTTGACCCAATCAATTCTAGGGAAAAACATGAACATACATGCAACAATAAGTCCCGAAAGAGATAGTTCTGCCATTATCCCCACGAATAGATAGGGCAGATTTTGTCTTTCCAGTGGAAAATACAAAAATACATTAAATCTATATATTATAAAACATACTATAGCTGCAATTATAAAGGATAAAACATATGCTGTACCTAAAAGAAAAGAGTGTACCTGCTGAAAATCATAATTATTTATACCCATCACCTTAAAACAGAACATTCTAAATATCTTGTTTTTGGCGGAAAACAATATAACTCGTCCCCAAACTATGGATATGAAAGTAAATAATGCAATTGTTAATATTAATTTCTCCATACAATTCCCTCCCTTTTACTTCCAGCTAAAATATATAGAATTAGATTCTGTGTAAAATGCGCTAGTATCGGTATAATTACAGAGTTATTAGACAACAAGAACAATAAAGAAAAAATAACTCCTGAAAATACTTTTTGTACTACAGCAACTCGACTAAAAAATATATGGTTCAAACCATAAATAATGGATGAAAACAATAATACAAATATTGAGGACCAACCAAAGATATCCATTGTTATATAGAATAGAATCTGCCTAAAAATCATTTCCTCCCCCAGTGCTCCTATAAGAATAAAAGCAATATCAATTAACCAATGTTTTACTTTTACTGATTCATGTATTTCAACTTTCCTAAGCCATACCTTTGTTTTTAAATAGTATCTAAATTTTCCAATAAATATTTCAAAGTATATACAGATAAATCCCATAACTATACCTATTAAATACCATAATAGATTATCTGGAAGCTGAATCATTTCGACAAAACCTGTCCAAATGCAAAGTAATATAAGAAACAAATATGTTATAGAATTTATGGATAATACAAATCTCTGATCTTTTTGCATACTGATAAAAAACCCAGTTAATGTACAGGGAAAAACAATAGCAATTAGAATTAATATAGGCTTAAGGTAATGGATGGGGAAGATCATTTTTTATTCCTCCATATTCAAGCATTCGTGGATGTTTGGAATAAGGTACTCCAGGGAAAGACATCTGTACTAGTTCAGGAATAAACACTCTCATGACATTAAGGCCCCTATCAACTACCTCAACGGGTGTCATGTCCATATAGACTGCATATTGTGAGATTTTTTTTATGGCCTTTATGTATTCTTCCAACTCGTCTGTCCCTTCTTGTTCAAGCTTATTCACGTAGCTACTTACTGGTCTTTGCCCTTTTATTATCTTACGCAAATGTCCAATTTTTTTCTCTTTATCATCGAGAGAGGCCCAATAAGCCACATTGCTATCAAGATTCGTGTGAATTCGTTCATGAGCCACATCTAAATAATCCTTTGGCATTACTACAGCTCCATTTATTGCTAAGTAAAGAATTGCAATAGCTTCCATAATACCACGGTAAATAGCCTTTATAGGATCAAATCCTGAAGAACAACCCATCACAATATATGGAGTATCATTCGTACGGCTTATCAAAACAACACCAAATACATAGCCTGCTTCAGATACTGTGGTATAATCGTAAACAACTAAATCATAATTCAATCCATCCATTATATATTTCACTAACTTGTCTAAGTCATAGTCATCAATTATAACTTCATAGGCTTCAATATCACTATACCACTTTAACATTAATGCATCGGATTCTATAATTTCTCCCAATGCACCTATAAGGGCCTTCTTTACATTAGTATGTGCTGCAGTACCTTTGGAAAACCCTGGAGTAAACCATTTTTCATTTTTATCTTCATTAGCACGATAACCTATGAACATCATCTGTGCTGGTATATAATATGATTTGTCTACATAGAACAAAGAAGGACATAGTATCCAACCAATATTATCATCTTTTGTGATATCTTTTAATAGCGTTTCTTTTGACAATACATTATAATCATCAGTATGATATATATGAATATATTCCCATGGAATCACCATATTTGGGTGTTTTTTTGAAAGCTCGTTATAGGTGAAATATTCTATATTATCTTTAAAATACAAAAATGATGTAAAAAGTGCATATCTTTCAACTCCTTCACCTAGCAATCTTATCAAGGCTTCTTCCCGATTTACACCATACCCTGAAAGGTGGTAACTAATTTCCGTATTATCTCCAAACAATGCTTTATGGTAGTTAGGCATTCTTGATGTACATAATGAAACATTCCTATTCAGAGAAGCATTTGCTTGCATAATAATTTGGGACTCCATTATTCCAACATGTTGACCACAAATGCTACTAAATTGATTAATTATATGTTTATGGCTTGGATAATAACTGATAGTCATATTCTTCCCTCCAATCTTGCCTCGCGGTCTACAGTTCGTTCAATCATAACTTTATCCACTAGATTCCTTACTACTTCTTTGGATGTAGTATACATTTCATTATATCTAGCTTTTGCAATATGACCACATGCTGGGCAGTAAGGAATTCTTAGTAAATCTTGTATTTGTATTTCCATAATAGGAAGGTATACATTGAGAACCCTTCCAGCCATCTTACATTTACCTACTGAAGCTAAAAGGAATGCTTCGAATAACGCAAAACTTGCAAACATTTGGAGGATCGGCGTCATATAGGTCTTCTCTGTTAGCATTCCCATTCCTCCAGTTTGCTCATAGAATTTTTTATAGGAGCTAAGTTCCTCATTTCTAACTATAACACGGTTTTCATAGCATTCATAGCACGCAGTCTCATTGCCTTTGATACTGGTTATAGAAAGGAAGGGACCATCAAGGACTGCTAATACCATAGGTATAGAGGCGCGTAATAATAATCTATTTAGCTTACGCAAAAATTGTAACCTGGGCCTTTCTAAAATGACCACTACACAAGAAAATGGGAAAACGCTTCTTTCTAATTCATTCAATTCAGTCTCTGTAGCAATTGCTTCTGTCTTATCCAATATATCGGATTTTTCTATACGTCTCATTTCTACCTCACTCATAAAGGTAAGGGTTATCTCTAAATCCTTTGCGATCATTTCAGCATATTCTTTAAGTCTAGAATTATCAGTAACAAATAATATAGGTCGCACATACAATTTTTCATCTGTCATAAATTCAGATATGGTCCCCCCAATAATCTCTTTTACAAATTTTTGGGTGAAATTTGCATCTTCTTTTTGAATATACCTTTGCTCTTCTAATGACGTAAACACGCTACGGATCAGCCCATATTCTTCTCCAACAAGCTCAAACTCAGAGTGTATATCCTTTAGATCCACAATTTCATCATTAGAAAATTTTTTCACTACTTCTATAAATGCTTCTTTCACATTGTTGGGAAGAAAATCTATTACCAAAGTCGCCTCTTCAAAATTCCAAATCCCTTTACGAAATCGTATCTCATTCTCACCATTGAAATAAATCCTTACATTTTCTATAGTTTTAAATCTTGTATTTGTATCCATAGTTTCCTCCTTCTAGTTTATCTTAGTTAACGCTTCGCTACTAATGTTAAATGGATTATATGTTCTGTTAAACTATCAATTCCAAAAAACTGTTCTGTTTGAGCTTTTTCAAACCCCCCAACATCACAAGATGCCAAGTTTTCAGCTGTACATATAAGGTGAATATTTTCAGATATTTCTCCTGCCTCTATCATAGCAAATTGCAGACCCATATCATCATATTTTCTAGAATTTTCATAAATATTGTAAACATAATAAATAGCCACGCCAACCTTATCCATATCTATTTCTCTACCTAAGTTAGTAAATGAAAGGTACTCTTCAATATCTTTATCATCGTAAACCCTTACAATCTCCAATGAATGAGTTAATGGCATATACCTGTAAGTTCCTTTTTCCAGGCCATCTACATTAAGGATTACAAGATATAAATAGATCGGATACAATCCCCCACCACTTGGGGCACATCTTACAGCACTAACATAATCATCACCTAGCGACTCTGTTGTTTCAAAACTCCCCATAGGATTATGGTCAAAAAAGCCTGACACACCATCTCCATAGTATAATACAGTCGAAAGTTCCTTCATTGAAAGTTTTTCACCACTAAATGTTCGGATACTCCTTCGTGATCTAATTACAGCCCCTATAGGTACTGTTACATTGCTATATTGGGGCAATTTGATAGCTCGATTTTGTTTATGAATTTCTTCTTCAAAATAATGTCTAAAAGACAGACTAGCTCTAGGTGCCAAAGATGAATAAGAAAATGTTCCTATTGGCAATGAAATATCAATAGAAGATTTCTTAGCATTTAATAGATATTCTTCTCCTATAAGTCTCGATTCCTCTGAAATCATGGAACCCCTATAACATGTTTCAGAGGTTTTAACTACCGTGCTGTCAGTGTATATGGATAAAGGAATATTACTTGAAAAATCAATAATGCTCCAAATAATAGGAATCTCCTTTTCCTGTAATTCATCAAAGGTCATTCGCACTTTTTCATACTTACCCTCCGCCTTAGTATTTTCCCTTTGTTTAGTCTTCATTTGTACACCTTCCTTTTAAACCTTTATTATTTGCCGATTTGGTTTTTTTCTTCAACCCGCCAAATTCGCTATAATGTATAATAACTAAGGACAAAATTATACAGGCAGCCATTATCAAAAGTAGTACACCAATTTCATTTTTGACTTTAGATAAGGGTTCCCCTACCCAAATATTTCTCATAAGTACAACGGAATATTTAAGTGGTATATAATCAGATATTTTTAGCATGGTATCGTTCATCATCTCTAAAGGAGTGGATGCCCCAGATAAAAATAACATGGTGAAAAATAGTGCAAATCCCAATGCTTGTGCTGCTTTCGCTGTTTTGCATAAAACTGCTAACAAAATACCTATGGAGAAGATAGATATATAAGAAATCAATATCCCTATGATAAATGTCCATATATTATTGGGCCAAGGAGTTTTATATACAATGTGCCCTATTATAAATGTCAATGCCATACCTACTAGAGCAAGAAGTAAATATACTATCCCATCTAGCATAAGTAATGACATAGAAGAAACTGGCATCATTTTCTGTCTCCGCAATTCTCCCCTTTCTTTAGATCCAGAATAAGCTATTGGGAAAGATAGCAATGAAACCCCTGCAATGATTATAACCATATACGCTGGAATTGAAATGTCTACGCTACCCTGTCCACCAAATATTGGATTTGGGTCATTACCCATAGCTATTCCGAATATAAGCAAAAGAATAGGACAAAATATAATAGTGAAAAATACTGCAGGATAATCCCTAAAAAATAATTTTATTTTAATTTGCAATAATTTTAACATAATTAATTTTCCACCCCACTATAATTTTCATCGTATACATCGCTCATTGTAGCATGTCTAATATTCAATGAATAAAACACCTCAGGATTTGCTTCCATTATTTTACGTATCTCATCCTGTTGAGATGCTGTTGGAATCTTCATAATATATCTTAAATCTGAAAAATTCTCCTGTAATATTTCAGGAACATTCTTAATATTATTAAAGTAATTTAACATTTTTTTTGGCTCATAATGAGATTCAAAGGATAATACATATTTGTAATCTAGAGCATTTACTAAATTTTGAGGTGTGTCATCCTTTATGATTTTCCCATTCTGAAGCATAATTACCCTATCGCACATAATCTGAGTTTCGTCCATAAAGTGAGTAGATAAAAATACTGTCTTGCCACTTTTCTTTAAGCCCTTAATATATTTATAAATTCCCCTTCTTGCTTCAGGATCAAGACCTGTGGTTAACTCGTCATAAAACAGTAAAGAAGGATTATGAACAATACTGAGGAGAATAAATAATCTTTGTTGCATTCCACCAGAAAGTTTTGAAAAGTATTTTTTCTTATGCTTTTGGAGATCAAACCTTTCAAGCAATTCATCTACATCCACTTCTACGCCGAATGCTGCGGCCTGAAATTCTATACATTCATAGACTTTCATCATTCCATTAATTGCACTGTCCTGCAACTGCACTCCAATGTGACATTTTAGTTCCCTGGAACTTTTCTCCATAGTTTTACCTAATATCTTTATATTTCCACTATATCCCTTCCTAAGGCCTAGTATTGATTCAATAAGAGTGGTTTTCCCTGCTCCGTTATGTCCAATAAGACCAACGACTTCGTTTTCTTTTATAGAAAAAGAGATATCCTTTAAAACATGATTTTTCCCATAGTTTTTGTTCATATGATCCACTTCTAGCACTACCATCTGCTCCATAATTTTTACCCCTCCTATACTTCTAAATTTGTGTTTATTGTTCCTTTAACTATTTTATTTTCCTTCTAAATATCTCGTATATCCAAACTATATAGAAGTTCATCATATCTAAATTGCAATTCCTCAGGAGTCATATTTTTAGGTTGATAAACAACCTGGGTAAGATTATATCGATCCCAGTTATAATCTAGTATACGCTTTTTTTTCTTCATGCTAAAATAAAGATCTGTTCCTGGAAATGGTGTAAGAATTCCTACAACAGGATATTTAATATCATGTTGTACGATAAATTCATATATATCATTGAAAGTTGATTCATCATCCTCATCTAATCCCACAATAAATGAACCAAAGATTTCTATTCCATAAAAGCGTATCCTTTTTATTAATTCAGCATATTCTTCTACATTGTTGATTTTAGTTTTATTAATTGATTTGATATTCTTAGTATTTATACTTTCAATTCCTATGAATACCGATCTACAACCTGACTCTGCTGCTAACCTTAACAACTCTTCATCCTTTGCTAAAGTAATACTAACCTGTCCTCCCCAGTTTTTGTTGAGAGGTTTCATTGCTGTAAAAAGTTCTTTAGCATAAGTGGGATTTCCCACCATATTATCATCTGCAAATAAAATAAGATCATCATTCATTTCAGATATTTCGTCGCAGATATCCTCTACAGTTCGATAACGCATTCTACGTCCAAACATATTCTTAACGCAACAAAAAGTACAATTGTTTGGACAACCTCTTATTCCCATAATAGCATTCATACTTCCATATGGTTTTTCATAAGCTTTCCCACGCATAAGGTCAATACGTGGTTTCGGGAGAATAGAAATATTTACAGGTTCTTCACATAAATATACTCTCTTGGCGGATTCCCTTTTATAGTCTTCAATAAAGCGCATCCATGATACTTCACCTTCTCCACATATAATGGTATCTGCATGACTTAATGCCTCTTCAATCATAAAACTTACATGAATCCCTCCTAAAACTACATAAGAACCTTTTTTCTTAAAAGCATCAGCCAAACGGTATACTCTATTAATATGCATTGTCATGCCTGATAGACCTACAATATCAGCTTCTGGTAAATTTTCTATATCCAAAAGACCATGAATTTCATCAATTACTTTAAGGTTTACATCTTTATCCTGTTCAACCATGGCAGCTATATAAGGTATTGACAACATAGGAGTAATAATTCGTTTTTTATTCGCTTTGCCTGAAATTGCACCGTATTTATTATCTATTCCCACAGAAACCAGTAATACTGTAATCATTAACTTGTTCCTCCTTTAATTAGCAGTTATTGGATTAAACTTTCTTGGTTTATCCATACGAAAGTTTACCTCCCAAATTGGAAGTTTTCGGACACAGGCTCGAATTTTATCCTTACCTGTAATCCTCTGATTATAATAGTAATACCAATAATCAAGAAGTAATTGACAATGAGTTTTAGGAATATCTTCAAATAGATCTCTCATTATATGATATAGACAAATAGGTTGCTCATCACTTATAGTAAGCCCTTTTTGTAGTCGATTAGCAAGACAACCACCTTGACATGTATTCACATACTCACAATGACTACATATTCCCCTATGTCCCTTCTCAAGCCCTTCCTTAAAATTATAGTTCATTATCTTCCGTAAGTTTTCGAAGTCTTTTTCAAGATTATCATAATCCTCTAACTCTATATACCACCCCTTCTCCATGGGAATAAATTGACAAGGAATAAGATTGTTTTCTGAATCAACTATCATAAATAACTTAGAACCTGCGGGACATCTTCTTGTGGTCATCATAGCCAAAACTTTTTCATCCGGTGATATCTTGCCCTTTTCATAGTATAAAAAATCCTTATATTTAATGCTTTGTTCAATAATCTTTTTGATGCTATGACTGTAGAATTCCTTATCTGTAGAATATACCTTGCCTTTATTGACTCCTACTACAGGTGTAAATCTTATGAAAGCAGCATTTTGTTGGAATGCAAAATCTACCATATTCTCAATCTCATTAATATTCTCATCATAAATGGTACATCCAAGGGAAAAATACATTTGATTTCTCTTTAGTAGTTGGATATTTGAAATAACTTTTTCTAAAGTATCTGTTCCCGTTATTTCCCAGTGTTTTTTTGGATCTAAAGTATGTAGGCTTACCCTAAGGTTTACATTTTTATCCTTTAGAAAATCTATAGTTTCTTGGCTTATTAGAAGTCCATTGGTAGTAATATTGACCCAGAAACCATTGCTATCTGCAAATTTTAGAGCCTCTTCCAGTTCATTGTAGAGCAAGGGCTCTCCCCCAGAAAATGTAGTATAACGAAAACCATATTTTCTACCTGAATGTAATATCTTATCAATATCATTTGCTTTTAATTTTTGAGGTTCCGTATCAATATAAGCACCACAGAATTCACACTTCATATTACATTGCTTAGTAAGAAAAACATCAAGATTCATATAAAAGTTCCTCCTATCCTGTCTATCTGCAATTATACTAACCTCTATGTCTTAAAATAGTTGTCTTATAGAAAATAAACTTGCACCAATGTGGATTTAAATATAATACGACTAAGGGTAGTATATTCTATCTAAATGTAGATACTGGATTCTTGTTTAAAAAGATAATGGCAAACACACATATAACTAGTATGTTAGTAATTTATTATTATAGATGAGGCTTGGTAAAGAATAAAAAATATATAGCTATCAGAGTAAGGTTGACAAACTAATAATAAGGTGCTTTTAATATCTTTTGAGGTTAGAAAAATCAGTACATAATTTTTAGTATAATATCTACATATTAATATCTGGCGAAATGTGAATTGGATGCTTTGTAAGCGTCAAATCTAACCCACATTACCATTAAATAATTTCTATGATAGAATTGAATAGTAATTATTTTAAATGAAAATTTAGAATATTATAAATACTATAACATGAATGTAATGCAAATTTTATCGAACCTTGGAGTAAATATATTAATTTTTTGTAATATATTAATAAATAGAAAAATCTGCCACCTTTTATAGATGAGGACATTTTCATACTTTACTTTTTAAGTGGAATCTTACATTCTTCCGGAATAAAACTGGGACAGGGGGTCAGACCCCTTGTCCCATGAAATTGGGACAGAAGGTC
>ERZ795062.1763-NODE-1763-length-14935-cov-5.030242_pt1 | contig 14935 bp, 17 predicted proteins | sample MGYA00375146_ERZ795062 | MGnify/ENA primary metagenome ERZ795062 (study PRJEB30191, sample SAMN05720281) | activated sludge metagenome | isolation source: Anaerobic digester | place: USA | collected 2015-07-16 ... | reverse complement strand
CCGACTACAGCGCGGCCTTCGATACGCTGTACATGCCCATGCTCGCGTACCAGGACAGTAGCGAATGAATGTTGATGAGAGCGGCCTCGGCCCGGGCGGATAGTGCCGGCACGAACGCGCGGGCCACCCCCAGCGGACCGAAGAAGTTCGTCTCCATGACCGCACGAAGCTCATCATCGTCGATGTCGACGAGGCTGGTGGTCGACGGCGCAATGCCTGCGTTGTTGACCAGCACCGATACGTCCGTGGCCACCTCCGCCGCAGTGCGGATTGACGCGGCGGAGGTGACATCGAGCGGCAGCGGGACGATACGGCTGTCGTCCCACTCCTGTGGTCTACGTGCGGAGGCGTACACTTTCGCGGCACCACGGGCCAGTGCCTCGTGGACGACATGCGTTCCGATTCCCCCGTTCGCACCGGTGACGAGGACGACGGCGCCGTTGAGTGAGGTCATTGTTCAGTTCTCCGGTCCGGCGCCGGGCGCCACGATAGTCGGGGTCGGACAGTCGGTGAAGACGGCGGCAAGGAGCAGAATCGCCGTATCGATGTCGGCACGGTAGTGTCCCGGAGCAGTCCGGGACACGGCGGAAACCTCGGCCAGAGAAGCGGCCCCGGTCGTGCTCATCGGGGTTCCTCCGGATAGGTGGAGCGCAACCGCAGTTCGAGGTCTTCGGACGACAGCGGGTGCCCGGCACGGCAACGCACCTGCACCCCGGCCGGCTCCCCGCATCCCGCGTGGACGGTTTCGATTCGGGTACGAATCCGACCATGCTTGATCCCCCACTCGAACAGACCGATGATCACAGGCATGAGGTCGTTGCCCGCGTCGGTGAGGATGTACTCCTGGCGGGACCTCTCCCCTTCTTCTCGATAGGGGCGCCGCTCGAGCAGTCCCGCACCGGTCAGCGCTTTCAGATTCGAGGCCGCGGTCGCCGACGACATGACGACCCGATCCATGAAGTCCTCGAAACGTCTCGTCCCGTAGAACGCCTCCCGCATGATCAGCATCGCGTTACGTGAGCCGACCACCTTCATCGTCTGCTCGATCGGGCAGCGCCCGGCCGTACTCCATGACGACCGGTCGGCCAGTCGCTCCTCGAATCGCATCGGTCCACCTCCGCCTAACTTTATTTATCTAAAGTTAGCCATCGGCCTCACTTCATGCAACTGAAGTCAGATGAAGCCCTGATCGGGTATGTCACTTGACGTCATCGTCTACGCGTCCAGCAATCAACGTGTCCGGGCCTGTCCAAGAAGGCTGTCACCGGGCCCGGACAGGTCGTGCTCGCCCTGGTGGTACCGGGCACGATCCCGGCGACCGTCCCCGGCTACGGCGTTCTGACCGCACCGTAACCGCCACCTGAAAGCCACTCCATCGAGCACTGGCGTGACAGATCCATCTCGACCGGCCGATCACCGGACGGTGCTACTCGTCGTGCTGGACGAGTTCGAAACCCGACACCTCGACGCTCATACCGCGCTTGGAATCCTCGGCGTGGGCGTCGGGATTGCGTGTGGCATCCCACTTTTCATAGTTTTCCCGTGAATCCCACCGGGTCACGACAAGGTATCGGTCCGCCCCCTCAACCGGGCGTAGCAGTTCGAAACTTTCGAAGCCCGGGGCCGCGTCGACCGCCTTCTTGCGCTCGGCGAAGCGCTTTTCGATCTCAGCTTCGATTCCTTTGGGGAAAGCCAGTGCCGTGATGCTGACATATGTCATGACCGCTCCTTGATCGTCGTTGACCAGTGGTAATCCCACGCTACGACTGCGGTCCTCACCCAACACGGGTCGAATGTCCCACCTAGGGTGTGTCACACATCACTGAATCAGACACACCTCGGCGGTAGTCTCCCGCCCGCGCTGCACTATTCCGACCGCGCACCCTGGCACGGCGATCGGCCCGCGGCCGTGCCGACCCCGGACGGATCAGGCAGACTGGTCAACCGCGAGGCGTCAGCGTGAAGGTGCCGACCCGTACACCGCCGAGCAGCGCCGGGCCTCGATAGCCGCCGTGGCCATCGCTGTTCATGATCACCCGGTGCCCTGGGAAGAAGTCCACGTAGTAGCCGCCGCTGCGGGGGTGGATCCGATAGCGACCGATGAGGACCAGGTCGCGTCCCTGCACGTAGCCGTCGCGTTGCAACAGGATCGTTCCACCGGACCAGGTGGTGGAGGTATAGGCGCCGGGCGGGACGTCCGCGGACGCCGGTCCGGCCGTCCCCAGAAGAGCGGCGACACTGACGCAGACCGCGATCAGGGCGGTCCGGACTACTGCGGAACGCGATTGTGCGGGCATGGCCGACTCCTATCCGATGAGGCTTCTCATGGTACGCCCTGATGTGATGTACAACACAGAATCGGCGGACAATGCGAGACCTGCGACGCGCGGCGATCCAGGCACATCTGCGGCACACTGTGCTGATGACAGACCCGCTCGCGGACTTCGCCACCGACACGTTCTGCCACGACGACATGATCCATCGCTACTACCGGCTGGGGTCGGGTCCTGCGGTGGTGGTGATCGCGGAGATTCCGGGCATCACTCCCGCAGTGGTCGACTTCGCACGCCGGGTCGTAGGCGCCGGGTACACCGTCTATCTGCCGTCACTGTTCGGCATCGACGGCGCCGGCAGCACCACTCACGGGCCGTCAGTGTTGCTGCGGTCCCTCGCAGAGGTCTGCGTGTCACGCGAGTTCACCATCTTCGCGACCGGTAAGTCGTCGCCGGTGGTGCGCTGGCTGCGGGCCCTGTCCGCCAAGGCCCACGACGACTGCGGAGGTCCCGGCGTGGGTGCGGTCGGGATGTGCGTGACCGGCGGGTTCGCGCTCGCGATGGCCGTCGACGACCGGATGCTCGCGCCCGTCCTGTCCCAGCCGTCGCTACCGCTGGCCATCACACCGGGCCGTCGGAACAACATCGATATCAGCGCCGCCGACCTCACTGTGGTCAAGGCACGATGCGCCGCCGGACTTCAGATACTCGGGGCGCGTTTCGACGGGGACAAGTTGTCGCCGCCCGACAGATTCCGTTTCCTTCGCGAGCAACTCGGCGACGGCTTCATCGGTGTGGAACTCCCCGATTCGTCGGCCAACCCCGACGGTCAGGGAATGCCGCACTCAGTGCTCACCGACCACCTGATCGACGAACCCGGCCAACCCACCCGCGACACCCTGGACCAGGTTCTCGCCTTCTTCCACGACAAACTCGGCGGCGCGGGCCGGACAACGCCATAGTCACCGCGTCCACCATGTTCCACCTATGGCGAATGACTACCAGCGCCGTAGGCCCTGACCTGGGATTCGGAGGCGATCCGCGTGGGGGCGATCCACCTTGCCGCACGCGGGCCGAACGCTACCGGACCCGATGAAACGCGAGGACCGGAATGACGCGGATTCCGGCGGTCTTTTCGGCGTACTCGGCGAATCCCGGATAGCGGCGGGCCTGTTCGGCATAGATGCGGTCACGGTCGGTGCCGGTGATCTCGGTGACGGTGACGTCGAACTCCTCGGTGCCGATCTCGACGTGGCCGCGGCCCGCGGTGGTCAGGTTGAAGTACCAGGCGGGATTGGTCGGGGCGCCCGCCTTGGACGCGAACACGTACACGGTGTCGGGATCAGTGTCGTCGGGCAGATACATCATCGGTGTGACGGACTGCTTGCCCGATTTGCGGCCGACATGGTGCACGAGCACCATCGGCGCCCCCGCGAACCCACCGCCGACCCGGCCCTCGTTGGCCCTGAACTCATCGATGATTTGCGAATTCCAGTCGTTCTTCTCAGCCATGACCACTCCTGACGATCGGTTGCGGGTGAAACGCGTAAGCTCAGTATGGCTGCCGATCACGGCACCTCAGCGCAAAATCAACGCAGGGGCATATCGTCCGCAGGGGCAGCTCGGACCGACCAGGACCAAGTGTCGGCGGCAGCCCGATCGCCGCACACCAGCAGCAACTCCCACACGAAGTCGGTTCCGGTGTGTTTGTCGGCATCATCGTCGAAGGAATACCGCTTGAGCCGCTCGGCCGCCTTCGGGTCGGTGACCTTGCTCGCGGTCGAGGGTCAGCTGATGGTTCCCGGTTCGACGACCCAGCAGCCTCAGCATCAAAGTTGGGCCGTGGTGGATACTCTCGCCTGAGGTACGACGACGACCCCGTCGCGGGCCGCTCCCGACCAGCCCCGAGGAGAACACGTGGTTACACAAGTCCCCCATGAGCAGACCGTCGACGCGCTGGGTGCGCAGTGGGCGACACTCATCGACCTCGCCGACAGTCTCAACGACGACCAGTGGGGTGCGCCGTCGATCCTGGCCGGGTGGTCGGTGGCCGATCTGTTCGCGCATATCGCGGGCACGGAATGGTCATTGACGGGACGGACCGTCGAACCCATCCGGGCGGTCGCGGACCTGGACCACGTGCGTAACCCGATCGGCGAGCTCAACGAGAACTGGCTCGACCACTACCGGACCCACAGCCGCGCCGAAGTGATCGCGGATCTTCGCGAAGTGACCGACCTACGCGGCCAGGCGTTGCGGACGATCAGCGAATCAGACTGGAATGCGGAAGGATTCACCCCTGCCGGGAAGGACTCACACGGCCGGTTCATGCGGATCCGGGTGTTCGACTGCTGGATCCACGAGGTCGATGTCCGAGATTCGCTGGGGCTGGGTGTCCCCGGTGATCCGGCACCCGCCGCGGTGACCCGTGCGGAGATGGCCGCGTCGCTACCCTTCCTGATCGGTAAACGCGCCCGGGCGCCCATCGGCAGCACGGTGACCGTCGACTTCACCGGCATCGCACCCGCGGCGGTGCATGTGTCGGTGGGCGAACGTGCCACCGTGGTGCCAACCATCGACGGCGCCGCCGATGTCGTGCTGCACGTGGACGTCGTCGACTACGCGCGGCTGATCGGTGCCCGCACGACCGCCGATACGGCGTCGGTCACCATCGACGGCGATGTGGAGCTGGGTCAGAGCGTGGTCTCGAACCTGCACTATCTGATCTGACCGGGAAACGGAGCGCGCAAGCCCGGTCCTTCAGGGCCGGAGCGCATCGACCACGGGAACGTGACGCAACCCATGATCCGATTGCCCGCGCGTAGGAGTTACTGGGAGTCAACAGATTCGGCGATCGGAGGCAATTCCGCGAATCGCCCGCGGACACCTGTCCACCGCGTCATAGGGTGGATACACCTGACAGCACCCGAGGGAGGGGCCATCGATGGCCAATCAGCGAGCCCAGATCGTCATGACCGACGACGAAGTCACCCAGTTCCTGAACGACGGAAGGACCGCGACCCTGGCGACGAACGGCCCCGGCGGGTATCCGCACCAGGTCGCCATGTGGTACGGATTCGTCGACGGCAAGGTCTGCTTCGAAACCAAGATCAAATCACAGAAGGCGGTGAACCTGCTGCGTGATCCGCGGCTGAGCGTCAGCGTCGAGGACGGCGAGAGCTACGACCAGTTGCGTGGGGTGGCGATCGACGGGACGGCGCGCATCGTGCACCCCGACGAGTCCGAGTATTGGCCGGCCGCGATCAGCGTGTTCGAGCGCTATCAGGCCCCCTACACCGACGAGATGAAACCCGCCGTCGAGTTCATGATGAACAAGCGGGTGGTCATCGTCGTCGAACCACGGCGCATCCGTTCGTGGGATCACCGCAAGCTCACCTGAACCACTTCTCTCGGCCGGGCATCCGGCCCCAGCTCGGCCGGTCCTACTCCAGGGACCGGCCGATTCTCGTTTACCACCACCCCTTGACGTGACCCCGTTCACACCCTACGGTCATACATCATTCAGTAAACGTATGATCGTATGATCGGGAGGCGGGCAGATGAGCTTGGGCAAGACGGCGGTAATCCTCGGCGGGAGCATCGCCGGCATGTGCGCGGCCGGAGCCGTCGCGCCCCACTTCGACGAGGTGATCATCCTCGAACGCGATGTCATCGCCGACAACATGGAGCACCGACGCGGAGTACCGCAGAGCAAACATCCGCACTTTCTGCTCAACTCGGGCCGCCGCGCCATGGACACGCTCTTCCCCGGCTACGAGGACGACCTCATCGCCGCGGGCGGAATGCATCTGATGCCGTCGGTGTCGGCGGCACACTGCGAAGGCGCCGGCTGGATTCCCCGGGCCGAATCGACGATGAGCATGGTCTACGCCTCACGGCTGCTCATCGAACGGGTCCTGCGCAACAAACTCGCCGAGGTCACCGGCATCACCGTCCTCGAAGGCGTCAACGTCACCGGTCTGGAAACCGTCGACGGCGGCCTGCCGGGCGGCGCGGTCACCGGTGTGTGGCTCACCGGTGGCGACAAGGGACCGGCCAAACGGCTCATCGAGGCCGATCTGGTCATCGATACCCTCGGTCGTGGATCGGCCGTGTCGGCGTGGCTGGAGAAAGCCGGCTGGCCCGCCCCACCGGTCCAGTCACTCGACGCCGGCTGCACCTACACCACCCAGTGGTTCCAGAAACCCACCGAGCGACCCGACGACTGGTGGTGGCATCACATGTCGATCATGCCCACCCAGGAATGGGCGCCGCATCCGGTCGAACACGATTTCATCAGCCAGATCTTCCCCATCGAAGGCGACCGTGTGCTGGTGACGATGGGCTCGTGGGGGCACCCCATGCCGCGCACCGAAGACGACTTCATCCAGACCACCCGGCGCCTGCGGGCACCGGCGTTCGCCAAGGCCGTCGAACGCTGCACCCCACTGTCAAAGGTGTTCGTCACCAAGTCGACCGGCAACATGCGCAAACGCTACGACAAGCTCGACAACCCGCCCATCGGGCTGCTCGTCATCGGCGACGCCATCTGCGGCTTCAACCCGTTCTACGCCCAGGGCATGAGCTCGGCGGGCAAGTGCTCGGTACTGCTCGGCCAGATGCTGCGCGAGCGGGACTCCGCCATCGAACCCGGCTTCTACAAGGCATATTTCGCCGAACAGTCCAAGCTCCTCGACGACATCTGGACCCTTGCCCTCGCCCGCGATCGCGGCTACGCCAATGCCACCGGCACCGACACGGCCCCGCGCTGGCAGCAACGCCTCACCCAGCGGCTGAGCTGGCCGCTGTTCAACCTGCTGTCGGCGGCCACCCGCGAAGACCCGCACCTGGAAGCGCACTTCACCGCCGTGTTCAACCTCGACGAGTCGGTCACCGACATGGTGCGCGACCGCAGATTCCTGACGGGCATGGCCAGATTCGCCGTCAAGAAGGCACTCAAACGCAACAGGCTGCCGATCGGGTTCGACCAGGAACTCGATCCGCCGTCGCAGATCTACCGCGATTTCACGGCCCACCCCGGTGGTCCGGCGACGGTGATCGAACGCCCCGCGACGGCCCCGCCGGCATCCGAGACCAGCCCGGTCGCCTGAGCGGCCGACCCCCGTCGCCAGCATCGAGGAGCACCCTTCATGGCCGTATGCGATCCGGACACCCCGGCATACGTCATCACTCGCTACCTGGGCTTCATCTGCGAGGACGCCAATCCCGTCGCCGCGCTGCGCAATCCGTTCGGTCTGGAGAACTGGACCCTGCCGATCCTGGAGCTGACCATCATCGTCGGCGCGATCCTCGCGCTCGTGCACGCGATCGGCCGACTGCGCCGCGACGGCGATCCCACCAACCTCGCACTGTGGCTCGGTTCGCTGGTGTACCTGTTCGTCATCGAACCGCCCCTGTACTTCCCGGAGTGGTTCGGAATGCAGGACGCGATGGGATTCATGTTCGCGCACAACGTGTTCACCGTCGACTTCATGTACGACAGATTGCCGCTGTACATCGTGTGCTTCTATCCGGCGCTCAGTCAGGTCGCCTACGAGATCGTGCGGTCGTTCGGATTCTTCGACGGCAGCAGATATTCGGAACTCAGGGGAGCGGTGTGTGTGGCACTGGTGTACCAGGTGTTCTACGAAATCTTCGATCAGCTGGGGCCGCAGCTGAAATGGTGGGCGTGGAACGTCGACGAGCCATTCTACGGCAACGGCAGCGGTGCCGCCGATCTCGGCAACCCGGCCGCGGCGCCGTTGCTGGCGTCGGTGCCGCTCAACAGTGTGTGGCTGTTCGCCTCCGTGTCGTTCGGTGTACTCACCTACATGTGCGCCCGGCTCGTCGCCAGGCCCACCCTGGCCGGGGCGGCGCCCCGAGGGCTGTCGCTGGCGTGGCGGATCGTGGCCTCGGGTGTGGTGGCCGTGATCTCGATGCCGCTCATGGGCATCCCGGCGTCGGTGTTCGGTCGCGGCGACGACGCGAACCTCACCGGGCAGGCGATCGTGCTGGGCATCGAGATCCTCGCGCTGTGGCTGATCGGTCTGTACCTGCTCGCCACCCAGTGGCGCAGGGTGCGGGCCTCGGGGTCGGCGGCGCGGCCCGCACGTTCGGCCCGGCCGTTCCTGCTCGTGTTCCCGTTGATGTTCCTCGGGGTACACATCGGGCTGTGGATCGCCGCACTCCCGGCCTACTTCGGTGCCGCCGACGGCATCACCGACGACGGCACACCCGTCGGCAGCCTCCCCTACGTGATCGCATGTCTGGTGGTGGCGGTCGGTTCGCTGGCGGCCGCGCTGTCCCTCGGACGCGCCCCGGACGCCGGCCACACCGTCGATACCGGTGACTCGGGCACCCGCCGGCCACTGCGCCCGGTGTGAAAGTATGGGCGAATGAGAACGCGCGGCTGGCAGGGCAACCTTCCGGCAGATTCCGAGGAGGCCCGCAGCCGCATTCTCAACGCCGCCATCGCCTCGGTCGAACGGCACGGGGTCAGCAAGACCACCCTGGCCGACGTTGCCAACGAGCTCGGCGTCACCCGCCAAACCGTGTATCGCTACTTCAAATCGGTCAACGACATGCTGGCGGCCGTCGCGCAGGCCGGCGCCGACGACTTCCTCGACCGTATGCGCCGCGACCTGGCCCATGTCAGCACCGTCGACGACGCCATCATCGAAACGATCCTGTACTGCCTCAACCGGTTACCGGACGAACCGTCGATGGGTCTGCTGTTGCGGGCCGGGCAGACCGAACTGTTCACCCGCGAGGCCACATCCGAAAGCGGTATCTCCCTCGGCGCGCAGATGCTGGGCCGGCTGCCCGTGGCGTGGGCCGACAACGGCTACGACGACGAGGCGATGGCCGGTTTGGCCGAGCTGGTGATGCGGGTGTTCCTGAGCCTGCTGCAGTACCCGACCACACCGCCGCGTTCGGATGCCGAACTACGAGAGTTCATCGGCCGCTGGGTCTGCCCCCCGGCGCGAGTCCCCAGGTAGGCACCGCGCACCGGACGCGGTGCGCTCAGTCGAGACAGAACTCGTTGCCCTCCGGATCGGTCATCACGATGAACCCGGCCTCCATCGGCGGTGCCGGCTCGAATCGCCGCACCCTCCGGGCACCCAGGTCGATCAACCGCAATGCCTCGGCCTCCAGCGCGGCCATCCTGTCGCCGCCGGTCAGGCCCGGTGCCGCCCGCACGTCCAGATGCACCCGGTTCTTCGCGGCCTTCCCCTCGGGGACCCGCTGGAAGAAGACACGCGGCCCCGTCCCGGCCGGGTCGATGATCGCCGACCGGCTGTTACGTTCGCCGGCCGGTACCCCGAACGCGTCCAGGGCCTCGTCCCAGGTGGTGAACCCCGGCGGCGGCCCCTGCACCTCGTAGTGCAGGACCCGCGCCCAGAACCCCGCGAGGCCCGCCGGGTCGGCGCAATCGAAGGTCACCTGAAACTCCACGCTCATCCCGCCACTCCTCGAACAACTCGGTGATCATCAACCGCGACGATCATCAAACTCGGTGATTACCGCTGACCGGACGAGTGTTTCACTCAACCAGGTCAGCTTCTGTCCTCTGCCCTGCGGCCCGCTCGCTACGCTCGGGTCATGCACATCGGTGTCTACATCATTCCCGACCATCCCTGGCAGCAGGCGCGCGACGAGTGGCGGCGGGCCGAGGAGATGGGTTTCGACCACGCGTGGACGTTCGACCATCTGGTGTGGGGTTCGCTGCCGGACAACCGATGGTTCTCGTGTATCCCGACACTCACCGCCGCGGCCCTGGTCACCACCCGGATACCACTGGGCGCGTTCGTCATCTCCCCCAACTTCCGGCATCCGGTGCCGCTGGCGCGTGAGTTGCAGACCCTCCTGGACATCGCCGGTGACCGGCTACTGATGGGATTGGGCGCCGGTGGCACCCCCGACGATGTGCTGCTCGGTCAGCACCCGGTGACCCCGCGTGAACGGGTCGACCGCTTCCAGGAATTCGTGCGGCTGCTCGACCTCATCCTCACCGATGATCATGTGAACTTCGCCGGTGAGCACTACCGCGCCGTCGACATGCGCCTGGTCGGCGGAGCCGTCCGCGACCGTATCCCGTTGCTGCTCGCCGGGAACGGGCCCCGGTCGGTGCGGTTCGCCGCACGCCACGGTGACGGCTGGATCACCACCGGCACCCGCGCCGACAGCGTCGACGACTGGCTGGCCGGGATCGTCCGCAGTGCGAGGATCCTCGACGAGGCCCTCACCGAGCGTCCGGGCGGCGACCGGTTTCCCCGCTACCTGAGCCTGACCTGGTCGCCGCTCGACCCGCTCGCCGGTGCGGGCGCCCTCGACGACCTGATCGGGCGGGCGGCTGAACTCGGGTTCACCGACGTGGTGATTCCATGGCCACGCACCGGGCCACCGCACGTGGCAACCATGCAGACGTTCGAGACGGCGATCGCGGACGTTCTGCCGAGATGGCAGGCGCGCCGATCCGGGGGCGCGGGCTAATGGACGACGAGCACCGGACACGGCGCGACATGCAGCACCGCATGGCTGGTCGAACCGAGCAGCAGACCGCGGAAGCCACCGCGGCCACGGCTGCCGACCACGATCAATCGGGCGTCCCCGGCTGCCTCCACGATGGCCGACGCCGCAGGGGAAGCCGAGATGAACGGGGTCACCGTCACGTCGGGATGATCCTCACGGTAGCCGGCGAGCTGTGATCCCAGGGACTGCACGGCCTCGTCGTTGAGCCTGCGCAACACCTCCGCGCCCTGGCCGTAGAAGGCGTCCCCGGCGAATCCGCCGTAGCTGTGCACGGCGACCAGCGACGTGCCCAGCATGTCGGCATGCACGAACGCCTGTGTGATGGCGCCCGTCGATGCCGGTGACCCGTCCACCCCGACCACCACCGGGCCGGATTCGGGCAGGCGCTCACCGACCACCACCACGGGGCAGTTGCTGTGCGCGGCGATGTCGCTGCTCACCGAACCCAGGAGTTGCCCGACGACCCCGCCCTTGCCACGTCGACCGACGACGATCATCCGGGCACGGCTGGACAGCTCGCGCAACACCAGGGCCGGACGTCCGTCGATCACCTCACCGTCGGCCGAGACAGCGGGCGCGATTTCGGCGACCAGGTCGAGTGCGACGTCGACGGTGCCCTGGGCCAGGCCACGGGCGGCCTCGACGTACTGTTCGGCCTCCACCCAGCCGGCGACATTCTGTCCGAACGGTGCGATGAACGGCTCCACCACCGACACCACCGACAGCGGGGCCGCTTCGCGGACCGCCTCGGCCGCCGCCCAGCGCACAGCTCTGAGCGCCTCGTCCGAACCGTCGACCGCCACCACGATCGGTGCATTGCTCGCTACCACCATCAGCCCCTTTGCTCTTGCGATGTTGATGCAGATACCTGCCCGGGAGTGGACCCACCAGACTGTACGCCCCGCACACCGGGACCGGGCTGGGTCAGTCGGCGTGCACCACCATCACCGGGCAGGGGGCCACCTGGAGCACCGCGCGGCTGTTGGAGCCGAGCAGCAGACCACGGAAACCACCCCGGCCACGGCTGCCGATGACGATCAGCTGGGCGTCGTCGGCGCGGTCCACGATGCGCTCGGCGGGCCGGACCGTGGCGATGTCACTGTCGACGGCGACACCCGGATAGTCCTCACGCAGACCCGCCAACTGTACGGACTGGGTTTCGGCGGCCTCTTCGCGGAACCGCCGCAGCGTTGCCTCACTGTCGCCGTGCCGGTCCTCGGTGCCGAAGAAATGCTTGCCCGAGAACGAGCCGTAGGTGGTCACCGCCACCACCGAGGTGCCCAACTCCTGCGCCGCGGCGAACGCGTGCGTCGCCGCCTCGCGGGCGGCCGGCGAACCGTCCACACCGACGACGACGGGCCCGGTGGTGGGGAACGCCCCCGGCACGACCACGACAGGGCAGTCGGCGTGGGCGGAGACGTCCGCGCTCACCGAACCGAGCAGCAGCCCCTTGACACCGCCGCGGCCACGGCTGCCGACCACCAGCAGGTGCGCGCGGCTCGACGCCTCACGCAGCCGCAGGGCGGGCTTGCCCGTGAGGACCTCACCGGTCACGTCGATGCCGGGCGCCAGTTCGGTCGCCGTGGTCAGGCCTTCGTTGATGAGGTCCTTGGCGTAGCCGTAGATGTCGTCGATCAGATCTTGGGTGAGGACCATGCCGCTGTAGTCCGACACCGCCTCCACGACGGTCACGACCTTGAGTTGCCGCCCTTCCCGGACTGCGGCCGCGACCGCCCAGGCCAGCGCATGTCGCGCCTGATCGGAACCGTCGACCGCCACCACGATCGGTGCATCGAGTGTCATCGTCACCACACCTCTTCCCTCGCCGGCCGCCCAGATCAGCGACCAGCATAGCGCTCACCAGGACATTTCCGTCCACATCCAGTCTGCCACCGCCGCCGGTGCCGGCGGAGGGCCAAACGTCCGTGTCGGCTATTTCATAGCTGAGAAACAACGTGGGTGAGGCCACGCCGTCCACCGGCCCCGGCGCTCAGCCGAGGGTGGCGATCACCTCGTCGACCACGGTGCCCAGGGCCGCCGTGCGCTGCTCGCCGTTCGACAGGTCCTTGACCTCGATCACGCCCTCCTCGATCTCCCGTTCACCCAGGACGAGCGCCAGCCGCGCACCCGAACGGTCGGCGGCCTTCATCGCGCCCTTGAGCCCGCGGTCACCGTAGGCCAGGTCCACACTGATCCCGGCCGCACGCAACCGACCGGCCAGCGCAACGAGTTCGGCCTTCGCCGCCGCACCCATCGGCACCCCGAACACCTGGCAGCGGGCCGCCTCGGCATCCGCGACACCCTCGGCCCGCATCGCCAGGATCGTACGGTCCACACCGATTCCGAAACCGATACCCGACAGATCCTGTTTGCCGCCGATCTGCCGCATCAGCCCGTCGTAGCGGCCGCCCCCGCCGATCCCGGACTGCGCGCCCAAACCGTCGTGGACGAATTCGAAGGTCGTCTTGGTGTAGTAGTCGAGCCCGCGGACCAGCCGCGGATTGATCTCGTACGGAACGCCCAGCCGGGCCAGATGGCCCAGGACGATATCGAAATGCTCGCGCGCGGCATCGCTCAGATAGTCCAGCAGCAGCGGTGCGCCTGCAGTGGCCTCCTTGATCTCCGGCCGCTTGTCGTCGAGAACGCGCAGCGGGTTGATCTCTGCCCGCTTGCGCGTGGGCTCATCCAGGTCGAGGCCGAACAGGAACTGCTGCAGCGCCTCCCGATAGCGGGGCCGGGACTCGTCGTCGCCGAGCGAGGTGATCTCCAGCCGGAATCCCGACAGACCCAGCCGCCGATACCCCTCGTCGGCGATCGCGATCACCTCGGCATCGAGCGCCGGATCGTCCACGCCGATGGCCTCCACCCCGACCTGCTGCAACTGGCGATAGCGACCCTCCTGCGGCTTCTCGTAGCGGAAGAACGGCCCGGCGTAGCAGAGCTTGACCGGGAGCTGTCCCCGGTCCAGACCGTGCTGGATCACCGCCCGCATCACCCCGGCCGTACCCTCGGGCCGCAACGTCACCGACCGCCCCCCACGGTCGGCGAAGGTGTACATCTCCTTGCTGACCACGTCAGTGGATTCACCGACCCCCCGCGCGAACAAGCCGGTGTCCTCGAAGATCGGCAACTCGATGTGGCCGTAGCCGGCGCGGCGCGCGGCGTCGGTCAGCGTGTCGCGGACACGGCGGAAATCCGCCGACGCGGGTGGAAAATAATCCGGGATGCCCCGTGGTGCCTGGAATTCGGCGCTCACAGTCCGAATCGTCCCTTCTTCTCGGTCCCGATCCCGAGCAGGAACGGGTTGGTGGCGCGTTCAGCGCCGATCGAGGTCTGCGGCCCGTGACCGGGCAGCACCTGAGTCTCGTCGGGCAGCGGCAGCAGCTTCTTCTCGATCGATTCGAGCAACTGGTCGTGGTCACCACCGGGCAGATCGGTCCGGCCGATCGACCCCGCAAACAGTACGTCACCGGAAAAACAGACCGGAACCGTGGTGACCGCCGGATCGGCGGCATCCCCGGCACCGTCCACGGGTACCTCCACGTCGATGCCCAGCAACACCGAACCCCGCGTGTGGCCGGGTGCCAGATCGACCGTGAAGCGCAGACCGGCGATCTCCACCGTCTCACCGTCGACGAATTCGATGACCCGGCGCGGCTCGGTGAACACGGTGTCGCCGATCAGCTGACCCAACGCCCGACCCAACCCCATCCCGGGATCGGTGAGCATCGGACGGTCGGCGGTATGGATGTAGGCCGGGATCGCGAACTCGTCACACAACTCGGTGGCATTCCAGGTGTGATCGAGATGCCCATGGGTCAGCAGCACCGCCGCCGGGGTGAGGTCATGTTCGGCGAGCAACGCCCTGACCTGGGGCGCGGCGTCCTGACCGGGGTCGATGATGACCGCCTGCCCACCCGGCTGCGGGGCGAGCAGATAGCAGTTGGTCTGGAACATTCCGGCGGGAAACCCGGTGATCAGCATCGGCCCATTGTCGCAGGGCTCCGCGCGCGCGGGCCCGCCGGGTCGTCGGCGCCAGTACCCGCCGTGCCCGACTCTCAGGTAGTGCTGGCACACTGGCGAGTCGAGTAGCGCCGACGTCCACAGGGAGGGTTCACCAGCGTGTCGAC